>ERZ773035.63-NODE-63-length-88044-cov-10.387776_pt1 | contig 88044 bp, 79 predicted proteins | sample MGYA00511487_ERZ773035 | MGnify/ENA primary metagenome ERZ773035 (study PRJEB29015, sample SAMEA2737985) | human oral metagenome | biome: human oral; feature: human-associated habitat; material: dental | place: China | collected 2024 ... | reverse complement strand
CCTGCCGAGGACCGGCACCATCTGATCACCTGATCACCCCCTGAGAAAAGGGGCCGGGCCGATGCCCGGCCCCTTTTCACACCCCGGTGTGCCCGGACGTTCCAACGGACCGACCGAAATGCCCCCGATGTGACAATCCCACAGCCTTGCGCTAACTTTCCAGAAACCAAAACTCCTTGCGCCTTAAATCACCTTGGGTGCTGGGATGAGAAGAAGGGGGGATCAAAGCATGGGAGCATTCTCCACAGGCAGGTTCGCCAAAGGACTCCTGGCCTTCGTCGCCACGTTCGTGGCCGCCGTCCTGGCGGTCGGGGCGCCGAACGCCCGAGCCGACGAGTACCAGCCGGGGTATCCGAAACTCGGACAGGACTCCGAACTCGTCTATGGCCACGACCTGTACCGTGATGGGGCGCTGGGAACCCAGCTGCTGACCGTTCACACCGACGACAGGGGCGGCAGGATCCTGGCCTACTGCATTGAACTCGACGTCCATTCCAATTGGGGCGGCGAACTGCAGCAGACTGATTTCTCGGCCTTCCCCGGTAGCAACGAATTCGCGAAGAACCCGCAGGTGCGTTCAAAGGTTTCCTGGATCATTCACCGCAGCTACCCGCAGACCGGCGTCGCCCAGGTGGCGGCAGCTGCGGGCGTGCCCGGGTTGACCGAACGGGAGGCCATCACCGCCACTCAGGCCGCCATCTGGCATCTGACCGACAACTTCGCCTTCAACGGTCTGCACAGCTGGGAGGCGCCCCGGCACGACACCGAATCCGAGCGGGCGCAGCGCGTCAAGAAGCTGTACGACTACCTGCTGGGCCCGGCCAACACCGGTCTTCCGGAGAGTTCCGGCCCGAGCGTGGAGGTCACCGCCCCCAAGGCTCCCGGAACCAGTGGCGAACTGGTCGGTCCGATTCGTCTGACCGCCACCCAGCAGACCGTCGCCTTGGCCGCGCTCCCCTACCCGTTGGTGGATGCCCAGGGCAACGAGGTGGATCTCTCCGCGGTTCCCACCGGGACGGACCTGTTCCTGAAGGTTCCCGCCGACGCGCCCGCCGGGAAGGCCGACATCACCGCCAGCCTCACCGGGGACACCCACACGAGCCACCTCCTGGTCGCCCAGAGCGGACGCTGGCAGACCCTGATCATCGCCAAGACCAAGCAGGTCACCGTAACCGCTCGGGGCGAGGTCAGCTGGGCCCCCGCGAAGGCTCCGAGTCCTTCTCCCAGCCCGTCGCCCTCACCGACGCCGTCAGCGAGCACCCCGACGCCCGGGCCGGGCATCCCGGCCAAAAAACCGGGCCTGCCTAGGACCGGCAGCTGAGAAGATCCACGGTCCGGCCCTGAGCTGCTTCTGCCTCCCACCCCCCACGGGGTGGGAGGCAGAAGGTTTTTCATGACCCGCGCAGGAGGCTTTCCAGGGCCTCATCGATTGGCATAGTGGTCGTCCCGGAGATCAAGGATGCCCATGCGTTCCGGACCCCAAGCGCTGCTGGCACAGCGCATCCGGCCAACAGACCAAACACGTGCACCGACAGCCCGGCAGGGAAACCCTGCGAGTCCCTGGCGGTCACGAAGCAGGCGTATCCGCGCAGATCAACAATGCGTCCAGAGGGGCCCGGTCAAACCGGGCCCCTCTGCATTGTTCAGTGAACTTCATTGAACCGGAATCGCAGCCACCGCGACCGGTTGCGCACGAAGCGATTCCGGGACGGGTGCGACGCCACCTGCAACCGGCGCCACACCCACCCCCAACCAGGCCACCGACTCCGCCTGCGCCAGTTCAGCGGGCAGTCGCAGTTCCCCGGATGCGGGGGACAGCAGAAATGCATGGACCACCCCGTCGACGACGGTGTAGCGGACTTCCCCATCGGCGGCGCGTCTCCACGGCCGCGATCCGAAGATCGCCGTCCCATTGACTTCGAGCCAGGCCCCCAATCCGTCGAGGGCCCGCTGTTGGAGCTGCGGAATCGACCCGTCGGCACGCGGACCGACGTTGATCAGGAGGTTGCCGTTCTTCGCGACAACATCGACGAAGTAGCGGATCAGCCCGACGGCATCCAGGCTGTGGGCCTCGTCCTCCTCGGCGTTGTAGCCGAAGGACAGGCCGAGTCCGCGGGTGGCCTCCCAGACCTTCTCCTGAACCCCGTCGACGTCGCTGTACTCGCGGGTCAGGAACCCGTGCGCGGGCACCCCCCAGCGGTCATTGACCACACCGTCGGGCACCGTCTCCAGGTAGTGCCGCCACAGCGCCGCGACCCCGAATCCGTCGTCTCCCTTGCCGCCGTCGGGCCATTCGATGTCGTTCCACAGCACCGACGGCCGGAAACGGTCGATCAGCTCGGTCAGCTGCTCGGCCGCGTAGCGCGCGAACCCCTCGTCGTTGCGGCGCAGCAGGAACAGATCGCGGTCGGACTGGATGGGCGGCAGGTCCGAGACGTGCCAGTCGAGGGCCCCGGAGAAGTACACCCCGAACCGTGCCCCGGCGGCCCGGGTCGCGTCGGCGAGCTGCCGGATCAGGTCGCGACCCGGCCCCCGCCGGGCCGCGTTGAAACTGGTGGTGGCGGTGTCCCACAGGCAGAAACCGTCGTGGTGTTTCGTCACGGGCACCACGTAGCGCGCCCCGGAACGCAGCACGGCCCGGATCATGGCATCGGCGTCGAGGTCACCGGGACGCCAGCGGTCGGCGAGGTCCTCGTAGCTGGTGCCTTCCCCGAACCGCGCGACGTGCCGGGCGCGGCAGGGCGAGGCGGGGATACGTACAGTGTTGCCGTACCACTCGGCGTAGCGGTGCCGCGCGTAGGCGTCCTCGACCGGTACCCGCCCGTCGTGGGGTTCGGCCCAGGCCGGCAGGGAGAAGATGCCCCAGTGGATGAAGACGCCCAACTTGGCGTCGCGATACCAGTCGGGGACGGTGACGTCCGGGTAGTCGACGCCAAGGGCCGGGCCGGTGCGCTCGTCGAAGTTCAGCATCCGGCACCTCGGCGGGTGATCGACGGGGTCAGGTCCGGGTCGGGATTGGAGCGGTCGAAGGGCCAGGTCCCGGGAACGAGATTGCGGTGCCCGAGCCGCAGCAGGTCCTGGTCGACGCCACCAGGGGTGAGGGCCATGACCCATGCCTTCGCCAGGGTGAACAGCTCCGGTTCCAGGTAGCCGATCTTGACCAGCACGACGTCGGCTTCCTCAGGTTCCAGGCCGAGCTGACGGAAGTCGTCGAGAAGGTGGAAGGGTTTGCGGCGTTCCGTGATGATCACGTGCACCGACCCGCATCTGACCACCGCCTGGCGGCCTGCGACGGGATCGCCCTCGGTCAGGGAGAACACCTCCCCGCGCACCTCGGCGGGTGGTGCGACCGCATCGACGTTCCCGCCGACCCGCACATCCACCGCCCCGCCGACCCCGGCATCGAAGCAGGCCGCGACGGCCTCGGGGTCGAAGGTGGAGGCGTGGATCACGACGCGGCCCCCGTCGGTCAGGCCGGGGTGGGCCAGCAGTTCACGCACCGTCCACGACACGTCCCCGGCACCGCCCGCGGTGGGGTTGTCGCCGGAGTCGGAGATCACGAAGGGTCTGGGTGCGTCCTTGGCGAGCGCCGTCGCCAGGGCACCGTCGAGGGTGTCGGTGGGGCCGACGAAACAGAAATCGTCGCGGGCCGCCCACCATGCCTCGGCCAGCTCCGAGGCTCCGGCGGCGATGGCCTCCCGGTCATCGCCGGTGACGACGACGGCGGCCTGGCAGCGGGGTTCGTCGGCCCATGCGTAGCCAACCCACAGGGCCGCGTCGATCACCCCGTTGCGGGCCTCGATCTCCGGCACCCGGGCGTAGATCGAGGCCGCGGGTTCCACGCGGGTGGAGGTCTTCTCGCCGGGCAGCAGCAGCGGAACGGGCACGAATGCCTTCCACGGCCGCCTGGCGGCGACGTCCGCACCGACCCCGGAACGCAGCCGGGCGATCAGGTTCCAGGCCGCACGTTCCTTGGTGTTCATCACGTCCTCGTGCGGGGCCATGCGGTAGCAGGTGATCAGGTCCACCTGGTCGACGAGGGTCGCGGAGACGTTGCCGTGCAGGTCGAGGGTGGCCGAGACCAGGCAGTCGGGGCCGATCACCTCCCGCAGCGCAGTGGCCAGGTCGCCCTCCGCGTCGCGCATCCCGACGACGCTCATCGCGCCGTGGATGTCGAGCAGCAGCCCGTCGAACGGCCCCTTGGATGCGGCCAGCTCCAGGATGCGGGCCTTGATGTCCTGGTAGGTCTCCGGGCGGACCGCACCTCCCGGCAGGGAACGGCCGTGGTGCAGCGGCACCCAGTCGACGGCCTCCCGGAGTTCCCTGCCCGCGTCGAGGAACGGGTAGTAGGACAGCAGCTCGTCGCCCTCGCGGCGGGTGAACGCCTCGTCGCCGCTCAGGTGCGGGGAGAAGGTGCTGGACTCGATGGACATGCCTGCGATGGCGATCCTAGGCCGTGCGATTCCCCCGTCGGCGGCGGGTGGCAGGGGCGGGCACCAGATGTCGGCGGCTGTGGTCATGGGACGGTTTCCTTCAGGTCGAGGGCGAGGGCGGCGGCCCCGAGGGCGGGGTTGACGAGGGTGGCGCGGTGCACACCGGGGATCGGCACGGTGATGGGCGGGTCGGTGGCCAGGGCCTCGGTGAGCAGCGGTCCGAGCAGGTCCCAGGCCGCCGTCACCCCTCCCCCGACCACGACGTCGGTCAGATCGAGCAGGGTGGTGGCCACGACGATGCCCTGCGCCAGGGCCTGCGCGGCGCGGGTGAACACCTCGACGGCGGCGCTGTCACCTCTTCTGGCTGCGGTCGCGATGTCGGATCCGGTTAGTCCGGTCCGGCCCGTCAGGTCGGCGTAGCGCAGAGCGAGGGAACGCCCCGAGGCGAGGGTTTCGAGATGCCCCACTCCACCGCAGGTGCAGCGGTGTCCGGGATAACCGGGGGTGTGCCCGATCTCCCCCGCGCCGCCGCGCGGCCCGTGGTGGGGGCGTCCTCCGATCAGCAGGGCACCCCCGACCCCGGTGCCGAGCATGATGGCCAGGCCGTCGCTGACGCCGCGCAGCGCACCCCAGCGGGCTTCCCCGCACAAGAACGCGTTGACGTCGTTGACCAGTTTCACGGGGCGTCCGGTGAGGTCGGCGATGGCCTCAGCGGGGCGGCGGCCCCGCCAGTCGGGGAAGGTCCCGGAGGCAGCCAGCACCTCGCCCGAGTCGGGATCGATCACCCCCGCGGCACCGGCGCCGACGGCTGCGGCCCGCAGCCCGGAGCAGGTCTCGATGCGGGTCACCAGGCCTGCGGCGGCATCGATCAGCGCCTGACCACCGCACCCCGAGGCGGTGGTGTCGGAGGCCAGGACGTTGCCGTCCACGTCCGCCAGCACCGCGGTGATCTTGGTGCCTCCGATGTCGACACCGGCCACCACGGGGCCGTGCAGCACATCATCCGGCGACGGGATCCTGAGCATCAGCGACCACCCAGCCCGGCCAGGGCGATGCCCTTCACGAGGTGTTTCTGCAGCGCTATCACGAGCGCGGTGGTGGGCACCATCGAGATCACGGCGGCGGCCATCTGCAGGTCCCACCGGGTGCCCTGCTGCGTGGAGAACGTCGCCAGGCCCACCGGCAGGGTGCCGAGGGTGGAGTAGTCGACGGTGACGATCAGCGGCCACAGGTAGGAGTTCCAGAAGCCCAGGAAGGTGAACACGGCCAGCACCGCGATCGCGGAACGCGACAGGGGCAGGATGATGTTGAGGTAGATGCGCACCGCCCCCGCACCGTCAACCCGGGCGGCTTCGTCCAGCTCGAAGGGAATGCCCCGGTAGAACTGGCGCAGCAGGAAGGTGCCGAAGGCGCTGAACGCAAACGGAATGATCAGGGCCTGATAGCTGTTGATCCACCCGAACCAGTCCATCAGGGTGTACATCGGGATCATCACGACCTCCGCTGGCACCATGAGGGTGACCAGGAACAGCAGGAACACGGCGTCGCGTCCCTTCCAGCGGAGCCGGGCGAAGGCGAACGCCGACGCGGAGGAGACGATCAGCACCAGGATCGTCCCGGCCACCGACACGAACAGCGAGTTCAGCATGTAGGTGACGAACGGGCCGTAGGTGAACACCTCGATGAAGTTCGTCCACTTGATCTGAGACCCGATCAGCCTCGGCGGGGATGTGAACATCTCGTTGTTCGGTTTCATCGCGGAGAACAGGGCATAGATCAGCGGCGACGCGAAGACCAGGGCGGCGATGTAGATGCTGACGTGGGCGAGCACCGAGCGGGCACCCCCGCCCTTCTTCCTGGTCTCAGTACTCATAGTGCACCCATTTCTTCTGCGCCTGGAACTGCAGGGCCGTCAGGACGATGATGACGGCGAACAGGATCCAGGCGGCCGCGGCGGCCAGACCGAGGTCCTGGAACCGGAAGCCGTTGTTGTAGATGAACTGGACGATCGGCTGGGTCGAGTTGCCGGGGCCACCGCCGGTCAGCAGCTGGGGCTGGGCGAAGACCTGCAGCGAACCGATCATCGTCATCACGGTGGCGAAGAACACGGCCGGGGAGATCATGGGCAGCGTCACGCGGAAGAACAGGCGGGCCCCCGTCGCGCCGTCGATGCGGGCCGCCTCGATGACGCTGTCGGGAAGCTGTTCCAGCACCGCCGAGAAGATCAGCATGTTGTAGCCGAGGCCCTGCCACACCGACATGGTCACCACCATGACCATCGCCCAGAACGGATCGGCCAGGAAACTGGGCAGGGTGTGGTTGAACAGTCCCTCGCTGATGCCGTTCAGCGCGCCCTTGGGTTGCAGCAGCATCTTCCACACTAGGATGTTCGCGACCATCGGGGTGACCACGGGGATGAAGAACAACACCCGCAGCACCCCACGCCCACGGATACGGGAGTTGAGCGCCACCGCCAGCCCGAGCGACAGGGCGATGTTGATGGGGACGTAGGTGATGGCGAACACGAAGGTGTTGCGCATCGCCGGCCAGAAGTCCGGGCTGACGGTGAACAACTTGATGTAGTTGCCGAGCCCGTTGAAGGTGCGTGCACCGAAAGTGGGCCAGTTGAACAGGCTCATGACGATGGACAACCCCACCGGAAAGAGCGTGAACAGGCCGAGGCCCAGCAGGGCCGGACTGACGAAGCCCAACGCCTGGCGAGCCTCGGCCCTGCGAAGGGCCCCTTTTCTAGGGGAGGACATTCAGGACCCTTTCCCCGTCACTGCTGGAACTGCTGTTGAGCGGAGTTCAGCACCTCGGGCATCGGTTTGGAGCCGCTGTAGACGCTCACCAGTTCGGGCTGGATGTACGAGTTGACCTTGGACCAGTTCGGGGAGACGCGCTGCGCCTCGACGTTGGCGAAGGCGGCTTCGAAGGCCTGCTTGACCGCGTCGCGGTACTGCTCGTCGATGGAGTTGAAGTACAGCGGCTGCGACTCGACGCGGGCCGGGTAGGACCGGCCGGAGCTGGCGATGTGGTCCTGGGCCTCCTTGCTGAGCAGGGCTCCCAGCACTTTCAGGGCCGCGTTCTTGTCCTTGCAGCTCTTGGCGATGCCGTAGCCCGATCCGAGAATCAGTCCGGTCGCCTTGCCGCCAGCGGGTGCGGGCAGGTTCGTCATGCCGACCTTGAAGCCTGCATCGTTCTTGAGGTAGCTGCTGGCGTTCCAGGTTCCGTCGACGGCCATCGCGGCGTTGCCGTTGGAGAACTGGTCCTCGCCCCAGCCTGCGTCGGAGGCCGATCCGACGGGCAGCGCAACCTTCTTCTCGGTGACCAGACCCGCGTACCAGGTGGAGGCCTCGACGAAGGCCGGGTTGGCAATGTCCAGCTTGCCGTCGGCGGTCACCGGCTGGGTGCCGGACTTGGCGATCGGCAGGGCCTGCCACTGGAAGTCACCCATGCCGATACCGAAGCCCTGCTTGCCGTCCTTGGTGGCCGCAGTGGCGGTGGCCTCGAAGTCGTCGAAGGTCCAGCCGTTCTTCGGCTGGGGCGCGGACGTGGCGTTGATCATGTCGGCGTTGTAGTAGGTGAGCATGGTTGCCATGTCGAAGGGCAGGCCGTACATGGTGCCACCGTTGCTGAGGATGTCCGTGGCGCGTGGGGCGAAGTCGGAGGACTTGAGCCCCGCAGTGGCGAGATCGGCCTCGGTGAGCTCCGCGAAACCGGCCTTGTAGTCGGACAGCTTCCCGGAGTTCATACCCGTCACGCAGGCCATGTTGTCGGTGCCCATGTTGGTGGTGAGCTTGGTGAAGAAGTCGCCCCAGGGGGCGGTGCGCAGCTCGATCTGGATGTCGGGGAGGGCCTTCTGGGCGATCTCCACCTGCTTCTTGATGGCCTCGGTGTCCTTCTCACCGCCGGCCCACATGTCGACGACGATCCTCGTCCTGCCATCCGAGCCGGTGGTGTCGCTGCCACCTCCCTTGCTTGAGCATCCGGTGAACGCCAGCGCGGTGACTGCCGCCAACGCGACGGCCCTGCGGAAATTGATCTTCATCTCTTCTCCTCGATCCCGCACACTTAATTCTCCTTCGAAATAAGTTGAGTGCCTTTCTGGCGGAAGTGAGCTTAGGGCAGGCAGATTGACAGACGCAAGACGGGAAGGGCACACCGTTGCAAAACCGTGACCTGACGGGCGTACGGGCAGAACCACAAGTCCCCGGACACCCACGAAATGGTTTCGACACGACCCACTCGCTGACGCTCGCAGGTCGGCTCAACCAACTTCCGCCCCCAAGCCGGCTGAGCCGGGCGCGAACACCCCTCCCAAAGCCGGTTGAACCGGGGCGCAAGGAACGAGCGACCCGAGTCGAAACCACCCCACACCCGAACAGCCAGACCCAACCACCCTCCCCCTGGTTTCGACACGACCAGCTCACCAAGCAAGCAGGCCGGCTCGGCCACCTTCGGGAGGATGGTTCCCGCGACTCGACCGTCCTAAAAAATTTCCGTTAGCAAAACTTTTTAGTTCGGTGTTGGTTAAAGTTAGTCCATGGCACGTCCACATCCGCGCATCACGGAGCTGCTGGCCGACGGGTCGGCCTCGTCGCGTTCGGACATCGCGCGTCTGCTGCGGGTCGCCCCGTCGACCGCCTCGGCCTGGGTCGGGCAGCTCATCGACGCGGGGGTCGTGGTTGAGGACGGACTGGTCGCATCCGGAGGCGGACGCCCCCGCCGCAGGCTCCGCCTCAACCGTCCCCCCGGACACCTGCTGGTGGCGGAACTGGGCGGCAACCACGCGCGGCTCGGGGTGACCGACCGGACGGGACGGCTGCTGCACTCCACGACCTCGCCCCTGACGGTGGCCGATGGCCCGGAGCAGGTGCTCGGTTCCCTCGCCACGCTCCTGCGCGACCAACCGGCCGAGGGGGAACTGGCGGGGGTGGGGCTGGCGCTGCCCGGCCCGGTGCAGCCCGGAGGCACGGTGCGGCTGCCGTCGCGGATGCCGGGATGGGCGGGATTTCCCGTGCAGGAGGCCCTCACGGAGAGCTTCGGGGTGCCTGCCGTGGTGGAGAACGACGCGAACGCGATGGCACTCGGGGAGCACCGCACCCAGTTCGGCTCCGAGGGAGACTCCATCACGGTGAAGGCGGGCACGGCGATCGGTTCGGGCATCGTGATCGCGGGACAGCTCTACCGGGGGGCGACCTTCGCCGCCGGGGACGTCACCCACACCGTGGTCCACGCGGCCGGGAACAGGCCCTGCACCTGCGGGAAGACCGGCTGCCTGGAGACGGTGGCCTCGGGGGCGGGTATCGTCGCGCGGCTCGTCGAGCAGGGGATCAAGGTCACCAATACCGCGGATGCCCTGGCCCTGGCCCGCGACGGCGACCCCGAGGCCACGACCATGATCCGCACCGCCGGGTCCCTGCTCGGCGAGGTCCTCAGCTCGGTGGTGAGTTTCTTCAATCCGCAGGCACTGTTCCTGACCGGCGGGTTGGCCTCGTCGCAGCACTTCGTGACGGCGGTCCGGGCCCGCATCTACGACGGATGCCATCCCTTGATGACGGAGTCGCTGCGGATCGAGGCGGCGTCGCTGGGAGCCGACGCGGCCCTGGCCGGCACGGCCCTGCTGACTGCGGCCGCCATCCGCGATGCCACCCTCTAGGCTGGGGCCATGCTGATCGGTGCTCATGTTGACGCGGACGCCGCGATTGCGCAGGCCGTCGCTTTGGGGGCGGACATCGCCCAGGTGACCCTCGGCGACCCGCAGTCGTGGAGGAAACCCACCGTCCCCGGCGACGGGGCTGCCGCCCTGAGGTCGCAGGCCGAGGATGCCGGGATCGGGCTCTACGTGCACGCCGCGTACGTCATAAACGTCGCCTCCACCAACAATCGCATCCGCATCCCGTCGCGGAAACTGCTGCAGCAGACCATCGACGCGGCCGCCGGGATCGGGGCGAACGGGGTGATCGTCCACGGCGGGCATGTCACCGCCGACGAGGATCAGCGGCGGGGCTACGAAAACTGGCGCAAGTGCGTCGACGGCCTCGATTTGAAGGTGCCGATCCTGATCGAGAACACCGCGGGCGGCAAGAAGGCGATGATGCGATACCTCGAATCCATCCGTGACCTGTGGGCCGCCTTCGACGGCTCCGACAACCTGGGCGGCGTCGGTCTCTGCCTGGACACCTGCCACGCGCACGCCGCCGGCCTGGACCTGACCACCGTGGTGGAGGACGTGCTGGCCGTCACCGGCCGCATCGACCTGGTCCACTGCAACGATTCCCGCGACGCGGCCGGTTCCGGGCGCGACCGCCACGCCCCGCTGGGACGCGGCCAGCTCGACCCGGAGGTCCTCGTCGCCCTGCTGCGCGACGCCGACGCCCCGGTCATGCTGGAAACCCCGCCGGAGAACCACGCGGAGGAGATCGCCTGGCTGCGGGAGCAGCTGGGCTGAGAGCGGCACCGACGGATTTCCCCGGTTGCGCAGCACTCAACTCGTTTTCCGGCCCGGAATGGTGCATTTCCGGGATTGAGTGCTGCAGAACCGGGTTGGGCGTCCCTAGCCCTTCCCCGTGGCCTTCTGCTCCCCCGGGTGGGAGAGGTTCTCGAAGGACAGCAGCCGGTCCACCGTGATCTCGTCCAGCAGGCCCCGTTCCAGAACGATGTCGCGCACCGATTTGCCCGACCTGGCGGCCTCCCGGCCCACCTCGTCGCCGGCCCGGTGCCCGATGTAGTCGTTGAGGAGGGTCACCACCGAGATCGATTCGCGCACGTAGCGTTCGCAGACGTCCTTGTTGGCGGTGATGCCGTCGACGCAGCGGGTCCGCAGCACGTCGCAACCCGACTTGAGCAGCCGGATCGACTCGAACAGCGCCTGCGCGATCACCGGCTCCATGGCGTTGAGCTGCAGCTGTCCCGCCTCGGCCCCGAGCCCGACGGTGAAGTCGTTGCCGCGCACCTTGTAGGTGATCTGGTTGACCACCTCGGGAATGACGGGGTTGACCTTGGCGGGCATGATCGAGCTGCCCGCCTGCATCGCGGGCAGGTTGATCTCGTTGAGTCCGGCGCGCGGCCCGGAGCTGAGCAGCCGCAGGTCGTTGCAGATCTTCGACAGCTTCGTCGCAAGGCGTTTGCAGGCCGCGTGGGCCATCACGTAGGCGCCGGTGTCGGAGGTGGCCTCGATCAGGTCGGCGGCGGTGACGAAAGGCCGTCCCGTGATCTCGCAGAGGTGTTTCACGGCCAGTTCCCGGTATCCGGGCGGGGCGTTCAGTCCGGTGCCGATCGCCGTAGCACCCAGGTTGATCTCCAGCAGCAGCGACCGCGCGTAGTCGAGGTGGCGCAGTTCCTCTTCCAGGTTCACCGCGAAGGCCGTGAACTCCTGCCCCAGGGTCATCGGCACCGCGTCCTGCAGCTGGGTGCGCCCGAGCTTGAGGATGTGCTCGAACTCCTCGCCCTTGTCGTAGAAGGAATCCGAGAGGTCCTCCACCGCGTGCGACAGCTCCCCGAACACGTGGTCCAGGGCCACCCGGAAGCCCGTCGGGAAGGTGTCGTTGGTGGACTGGCCGTGGTTGACGTGGTCGTTGGGGTCGACGATGTCGTAGCGGCCCTTCGAGAATCCCAGATGCTCCAGCGCCAGGTTCGCCAGCACCTCGTTGGTGTTCATGTTCACCGACGTCCCCGCACCGCCCTGGAAGACGTCGATCGGGAACTGATCCATGCACCGCCCCTTGGACAGCACCTCGTCGCAGGCCTGGAGAATCGCCCGCGCCACCCAGCCGGGCAGGGCACCGAGTTCGCGGTTCGCCAGTGCCGCCGCCTTTTTCACCAGGACCATCCCGCGGATCAACTCGGGGACCGAGTTCACGGTGACCCCCGAGATGGGGAAGTTCTCGATCGCCCTCAACGTGTGGATGCCATACCAGGCGTCGTCAGGGACTTCACGATCGCCAAGCAGGTCGGTCTCGGTGCGCGACATTGCCTTCCTTTCGGAGCTATCCTCCCGTCAAAGCCCCTCGAAAAGGGGGCGAGAGCAACGCTACCGGAGTCACCAAGCCCGCGCGTGCCGGGCCAGCTTCTTCCCCGATCCACGAGACAGCCGGGCATTCCGCCGCCACACGTGGGAGGCTCTACTGAAGAGTCGGACCCGCATGTTCTCCGACGAGTCGCTAGGCTGGGGTCCGTGACCAGATGCGTTTACATTGCTTCATCGGAGTGGCAAGTCAGCAAGAGCGCCATCGCTCTGGGCGTGCTGGAGTTGTTCGCGCGCCAAGTCCGTTCGGTCGGCTTCTTCCGTCCGCTGGTGCAGTCCCTGGAGGAGGACGGCATCACGACGGCATTGCTGGCCACCAACACCCTGCGTCACCAGAGCTTCGAGGACAGCGTCGGTGTCAGCTACGAGGACTGGGCCAACGATCCGGAGACCGCCATCGACACCATCGTCGCGAAGTACTCCGCGCTGGCGGAACGGTTCGAGGCGATCGTGATCGTCGGATCCGATTTCGACGACCTCACCTACGGCACCGAGCTGGACCACAATGCCCTCATCGCCGCCAATCTGAACGCGCCGGTGCTGTACGTGTGCCGCGCCTCCGATCGCTCCGTCGACGAGGTGCGCCGAATGGCGGAGGAGGCCATCGAGGCCTTCGAGGCCCGGCACAACACCGTCGTCGCCGTCATCGCGACCCGCGCGGAACCCGAGATCAGCGAGGAACTCTCCTCGGCACTGCGCGAGGTGCGAGACGTCCCGGTCTCGGTGCTGTCCGCGAATCCGGTGCTCGACGCCCCGTCGGTCGGCCAGCACTTCGAGGCGGTTGACGCGACGCTGTGGCGCGGCAAACCGGAGAGCCTGAACCGCGAGGCGCTGACGACGATCATCGCGGGCATGAGCCTGCCGAACCTGCTGCCGCGCCTCCAGAAGGAGGCCACGGTCATCGTCCCCGCCGACCGGCTCGATCTGCTGCCTGCTCTCATCATGGCGCACCGTTCCGCCACCTACGGGCCTCTGGCGTCGCTGCTGCTGACGGGCGGTTTCGAGATCCCGGAGACGGTTGCGACGCTGCTCAGCGACTCCGAGGTGGACCTGCCCATCGGCATGACCGATGAAGACACCTTCCCCACCGCGGTCGCGCTGCGGGAGGTCAGCGGGGTGGCCACCAGCTCACCGCGAAAGGTCGAGCTGGTGCGTGCCCTGTTCGACCGGCACGTCGACGAGGAGGCATTGCTGACCGCCATTGAGTTGCCGCGCGCCGAGATCCGCACCCCGAGCATGTTCGAGCACCAGCTGATGCAGATGGCCCGCAGGGACCTGAAACGGATCGTGCTGCCCGAATCCACCGACGACCGGGTGCTGACCGCCGCCGACGTGGTGCTGAAACGTCACATCGCCGAGATCACCCTCCTCGGTGATCCGGGTGCCGTCTCCCGCCGCGCCGCGGAGCTGGGTCTCAACCTGACGAACGCCACCGTCGTCGACCCCAAGGACCCGGAACTGCTGGAAAAGTTCGCCGCCGAGTACGCGAAGCTGCGCGCCCACAAGGGTGTCACCCTGGATGCGGCCCGCGAGAAGTTGGCGGACCTGTCCTACTTCGGCACGATGATGGTGCACCTCGGCATGGCCGACGGCATGGTTTCGGGTGCGGTGAACACCACCGCCAACACCATCCGCCCGTCGCTGGAGTTCGTGAAGACCAAACCGGGTGTCTCCGTGGTCTCCGGTTCCTTCCTGATGGCCATGAGCAACCGCGTGGTGGTCTACGCCGACTGCGCCGTCAACCCCGATCCGACGCCCGCGCAGCTCGCGGACATCGCGATCTCCTCGGCGCAGACCGCCGTCAGCTTCGGCATTGAACCGCGCATCGCGATGCTGTCCTACTCGACGGGCACCTCGGGTTTCGGCGCCGATGTCGACAGCGTGCGCGAGGCCACCAACCTCGTCCGCGAGAAGGCGCCCGAACTCAAGGTGGAGGGCCCGATCCAGTTCGACGCGGCCGTCGACGAGGTGGTGGCGGCCAAGAAGATGCCGGGCTCGGAGGTCGCGGGGCGCGCGACGGTGTTCATCTTCCCGGACCTCAACACCGGCAACAACACCTACAAGGCCGTGCAGCGCACCTCCGGTGCCGTGGCCATCGGTCCCGTTCTCCAGGGGCTCCGCAAACCCGTCAACGACCTGTCCCGTGGCGCGCTGGTCGATGACATCGTCTCGACGATCACCATCACCGCCATCCAGGCCCAGACGGACTGAACCCCCGCACCGTCCTGAAGTAGTCCTGAAGTCCTGAACCCTGTCCGATACCGACCCCCCAAGGAAAGAACCTGTGTCCAGTCACATCCTGCTGCTCAACTGCGGCTCCTCGTCCATGAAGTACCAGCTCTTCGACCCGGAGACGCAGAGCCCCTTGGCGGTCGGCATCGTCGAGCGGATCGGGCAGGACGTCGGGAAACTGAAGCACGAGGTCGACGGGCAGGAGTTCATCGAGGAGCAGCCGTTCCCCGACCACACCGCCTCGTTTGCCGCGGTGGTCGCGGCCTTCGGGAAGCACGGGCCGTCCCTCGACGGGGTCCGGGCCGTCGGTCACCGCACCGTCCACGGCGGCTCCACTTTCCAGGAGTCCACGCTCATCACCGACGAGGTGATCGCGAAACTGGTGGAGTTGCAGGCCTTGGCGCCGCTGCACAACCCCCCGGGGATCGCGGGCATCGAGGCCGCGATGGCGCTGCTGCCCGACGTGCCGCACGTCGCGATCTTCGATACCGCCTTCTTCGCGAAGCTGCCCGCCGAGGCCTACACCTACGCCATCGACCGGGAGGTCGCGAAGAAGTACGAGTTGCGCCGCTACGGCTTCCACGGCACCTCGCACTCGTACGTGTCGAAGAAGGCCGCAGAGGTGCTGGGGCGTCCCGTCGAGGAACTGAAGGTCATCGTCTGCCACCTCGGCAACGGCGCCTCCATTTCGGCGGTCGACGGCGGTCAGGCGGTGGAGACGTCGATGGGCCTGACCCCGCTGCAGGGGCTCGTGATGGGCACCCGCTCCGGTGACATCGACCCGGGCATCTTCAAGTTCCTCTCCGACAAGGGCTATTCCATCGACGAGATCGACACGCTGCTGAACAAGCAGTCCGGCATGGGCGGCATGTGCGGCCACACCGACATGCGCGACGTCGAGGCCCGGATCGACGCGGGCGACGCCGAAGCACGCCTGGCGATGGACGTCTACATCCACCGCCTGATCAGCTACATCGGCGCCTACATCGCGGTGCTGGGAGGGGTGGACGCGGTGGTGTTCACCGCGGGCATCGGCGAAAACGCTTCCCTCGTACGCCGCGAGGCCTCCAACCGGCTGCGTCACCTCGGCCTGGTCATCGACGAGGAGAAGAACGCGGTGCGCGCCAAGGAACCGCGCGTGATCTCCACCCCCGACTCCCCCGTCAAGATCCTCGTGGTCCCCACCAATGAGGAACTGGCCATGGCCCAGGACACCCTGCGCATCATCGGGGAGTGAGGGACCCTTCCCAAAGCTGGTTGAGCCGGCCTGCTCGTCCACGAGCTGGCTCAACCAGCATTGGCTTTCTTTGAAGCTGGTCGAGTCGAAACCACGGCGAGGACACCCAAGAACCCGTGGACGAGTCCGCCTCCCGACCACCAGATGGTTTCGACACAGCCGCTCGCTTCGCTCACAAGCTGGCTCAACCAACTTCAAAGAAGGAACGCTCACGAGCTGGCGCAACCGGCTTCGAATGGTCCCCGAGCGGCCATCAGCGACACTCCGACCCTGCCCCGCGAGCTAACTTTGGGGCGTATTTGCCTGTATTCTGGCCGACACTTCCCCAAACTTTTGTCAATGGAGGTCCGGCATGACCTTGCTGACCATCGGCGTGGCGAGCAGCGCGCTGTTCGACCTGACCGAATCGGATCGCGTGTTCCGGGAGCAGGGCGTCGCCGCCTATCGCGAACACCAGGAAGAGCGCCTGGACCAGCCGCTGCCGGCCGGCCCCGCGCTGCCGTTCATCCGTCGTCTCCTCGGGCTCAACGACGTGCTGGCCGAGGCGGTGGACGTGATCGTGCTGTCCCGCAACAGCGCCGAATCCGGGCTGCGGGTGATGCGTTCCATCAGCTCGGCGGGGCTGCCGATCACCCGGGCGGCATTCCGGGAGGGGCGTTCCGCTTTCGAGTTCATGCCCGCGCTGGAGATGTCGCTGTTCCTGTCGGCCAATCACGACGATGTCTCCGAGGCCCTGGCGGCCGGGCACCCGGCGGGCACGGTGCTGCGCGGCAGTTCGATGCCCGAGGTCGGCAGGGAACTGCGGGTCGCCTTCGACTTCGACGGCGTCCTGGCCGACGACTCCTCGGAGCGCGTGTTCCGCCAGGAGGGCATGGGACGCTACGCCCTGCGCGAGGCCGAACTGGCCGACGTCCCCCTCTCCCCCGGTCCCCTGGCTCCCTTCCTGGCGGGCCTGAACCGCATCCAGGAGGAGGAGACGACGCTGAAGTCGCGGGATTCGGGATACGAACCCCGGCTGCGCATCTCGCTGGTGACCGCCCGTTCGGCACCCGCACACGAACGCGCCGTGAACAGTCTCCGCGCCTGGGGTCTCAAGGTGGACGACGCCTTCTTCCTCGGTGGCCTGCCGAAGGCCCCCATCCTGGAGGTGCTGAACCCCCACCTGTTTTTCGACGACCAGCGTCAGCACCTGGACCGGGCCCTGCGCACCCCGTCGGTACACGTCCCCTTCGGGGTGGCCAACGAGGCCGACGCCGGTCCCGCCCCGGTCTCCGGTGCGCCGCGCCGCGCCCGCCGCGCCGCACCGGAGGAGGTCCTCGACATCACCGCCTGAGGGACCACCGGACGGGCAAGGAAAACGACAAGGCGAAAGCCCCCGGTTTGTGGGAACCCGACTAGGCCCGTGATGTAGCGTTCATCGTCCCCGTTGCGCACTTCCCACCGCTTGCCCGGGAGGGATAGCGTTGCCCCATGGCACGAGCACTGATCACGGGCGCGACCGCCGGCATAGGCAACGCCTTCGCCAAGGAACTTGCCGCCCGAGGAACCGACCTGGTGCTCGTCGCCCGGAACCACGACCGCCTGGAGACCACCGCCGCGGACTTGTCGGAGGTGCACGGAATAGAAGTGGAGGTGCTGCCAGCCGACCTGTCCGTCCGCGACGACGTGATGAGGGTGGCGCAACGCCTCGAATCCGAGACCGAGCCCGTCGACATGCTCGTCAACAACGCCGGTTTCGGGTTGCACGCCTCGCTGATCGACGCCTCCCAGATCGAACTCCACGAGCGCGCCATGGATGTGATGTGCCTGGCGATGCTGATCCTCGGCGGCGCCGCGGGCCGGGCCATGAAGGCGCGGGGCCGGGGCCGGATCATCAACGTCGCCTCCACATCGGGCGCGATCTTCACCGGCAACTACTCCGCCATCAAGGCCTGGACGCGCACCTGGTCGACGGGCCTGGCGTTGGAGCTCAGCGGCACCGGGGTCACGGTGACGACGCTGCTGCCCGGCTGGGTTCGCACCGAGTTCCACCAGCGCGCGGGGATCAGTGCCACGAGCCTGCCGTCGTTCGTGTGGATCGACGCAGACAACCTGGTCAAGCAGTGCCTGCGGGACGTCGAGAAGGGCCGCATCGAATCGGTCCCGACGAAACGCTGGAAGGCGTCGTTGTTCATCGCGGATCACGGACCTCGGAAATTCATCCGCTGGTTCTCCCGAAAGCTGTCCGCTAGCAGAAGGAAGCGCTGAGACATGGCGAAGGTCCCGAAACCGGGCAAGCACGCCTCCAAACTGAATGCATCCACCCGCCAGGCCGCGCAGATGCTGCTGCTGAAACCGACGATGTGGCGGCTGTTGCGCGTCCACGTCCACGGCAAGGCGAACCTCGAAGGCCTGGAGGCGCCCTGCGTGGTGTTCGCCAACCACTCCTCCCACCTAGACACCCCCCTGATCTACGGAGCGTTGCCGAACCGGATCTCGAAATACCTGGCGGCGGGCGCGGCACGCGACTACTTCTACGACAAGTGGTGGAAGGCCGGGCCGATGTCGCTGTTCTTCAACGGCTACCCCATCGACCGGGGCAAGGACAAGGAATCGAAGAAACGCAACGTCAGGGGCATGTCGGCGGCGCTTCTCGACGCCGGGGTGCCGCTGCTGATCTACCCGGAGGGGTCGCGTTCCCGCACGGGCGCGATGGCCCCGTTCAAACCGGGCGTGGCGGCGCTGTGCATCTCCCGGCAGATCCCAGCCGTCCCGATCGCCCTGATCGGCGCGCACGCTGCCTGGCCGAGCAGCCAGAAACACCTCCCCAAGGGACGTCCCGTGGTGCACGTCGTCATCGGGCGGCCGTTGAGACCACGGCCCGGCGAGATCGCCCACGAGTTCAACGAACGGATGCGCCGCCAGGTGCTTGAACTCCACGACACCACGGCCCGCGCCTACGGGGCCAAAACCCTCGACGAGTACGCCCGAGCCGCCGCCTTGGAGAAGGCGGCGAAAACCGAGATCACCGCCCTGGCGGAGGATGCCCGGGCCCGTGCCGACCAGCAGGATCACCAGGAGGACCAATGATTGACGGCGTCAAGCAGCACAAGTGGTGGGGTTGGGGCGAGGAGGGCCGTTCGTACCATCACGACGACAAACCGAAGTTCGCTCCCTTCGTGAAGAAACTGGTCGGCGTCGACATCAACGCCCCCGTCGCCCCACTGCCGAAGCTCTCGGACCTGGACGTCCCGCCGTCGCGGCTGGAGAAGGAGCTGCGCGACACACTGGTCGGGATCTCCGGCGCCGAATACGTGCAGTCCGACGACGAGACCCGCGTCATCCACGGCCTCGGGAAGGGGGTCCGCGACCTGATGCGGGTGCGCGCCGGCGACTTCGGACGGCTGCCCGACGTGGTGGTCTATCCCGCCAACGAGGACGAGGTGGCGCGGATCGTCGACGCGGTGGTGACGGCCGACGCGGTCGTGATCCCGTTCGGTGGCGGCTCCAACATCGTCGCCGCCCTGGAGGCCGAACCCGGCGAGCAGCGGCAGGTGGTCTCGGTGAACCTGGGACGGATGAACCAGGTTCTCGCCATCGACGAACAGTCCGGGCTGGCGCACATCCAGGCGGGCGTGTTCGGCCCCGACATGGAGGAACAGCTCCAGGCCCGCGGCTGGACGATGGGACACCACCCCGACTCGTTCGTGTGGTCGACGCTGGGCGGGTGGATCGCCACCCGCAGCTCCGGTATGCAGTCCGACAAGTACGGCGACATAGCAGACATCTGCCGCGGCCTGCGAATGGTGATGCCCGGCCAGATCCTGTCGCTGCGGCCGCTGCCGTCGACGTCCTCCGGCCCGAGCGTGCGCGAGATGGTGCTGGGTTCGGAGGGGCGCCTCGGGATCATCACCTCCGCGTGGGTGAACGTGCACCGCATCCCCGAGGTGCGGGAAATCCAGGCCTACTTCTTCCCCACCTACGAGGACGGGTTGAAGGCGTGCGAGCAGATCGTCTCCTCCGACGCCTCCGTCATGATGGCCCGCGTCTCGGACGCCATAGAGACGCAGTACATCATGGCCAACGGGAAACGCTCCTCGAAGCTGTCGTCGCTGCTCAGCAAGGGCATCGAGAAGATCATGCTGGCCAAGGGCTGGGACCTGGAGCAGATCGCCATGGCCTTCGTCGGTTTCGAGGGGTCCGCGAACCACGTCACCTACGAGAAAGGGCTCATCGGCAAGATCGTGCGCGCCAACGGCGGGCTGGGGGTCGGCAAAGGGCCGGGCACCCTCTACGACCAGAAGAAGTACGACACCCCCTACATCCGCGACTTCATGCTGGACCACGGCATGATCTGCGACGTCTCCGAGACCTCCACGCCGTGGCGCTACGCCGCCGAGATCCACACCAGAACCGTCGCCGCCGCCCTGAAGGCCATCGAGGAGCGGGGGGTCAGGGGAACGGTGTTCTGTCACCTGTCGCACTCCTACCACTCGGGCGCCTGCCAGTACTTCACCTTCGCCATAGCCGACGATTCCGACGGCGCCATGGACACCTACGACGCCGTCAAACGAGCCATCCAGCAGTCGTTCATGGACTGCCGCGGCACGGTCTCGCACCACCACGGGGTCGGTGAGGAACACTCCCCTTGGATGGATCAGGACATCTCCCCGGCGGGCGTTTTCATCCAGCGGACGCTGTTCGAAGGCGTCGACCCGGGCCGCAACCTGAACCCCGGCAAGATCGTCCACGAGGGCAGGCCGGGCATCTCATCGAACTCCCGAGACGCCTGAGGTCACAACCGGTTTTCCCCGAAGCCGGTTGAACCAGCACGTGAGCGAAGCGCACAGCTGACCCAAAACTACCACCGACACCTGGTAGCCAGACCCCGGCCACAGTCTGAACCGGCCTGGGCTGAGGACAGTCCCCGGTAGTTTGTGGTCATGGTTGAGCTACGGTGTGACCCGGGCTGGGTGGAGGAGAGGCTGGCGGAGTCGTTTGAGTATCGGGGTGGCCCACTGGGGGTGGGTGAAGCGGCTTCCCCGGAGGTGTTGGAGTACTTCGAGGGAATCTTCCCGGCCTCGACATTGCAGGTGTGGCGGACCATCGGGTTCGATGGTCTCGCTGAGGGGAGGAACTGGATCACGAACCCGCTGGAGTGGGCACCGGCGGTGGAGTCGTGGCTGGAGGGAGTGGAGCTACCCTTCCCTCCTCAGCGGTGGTGGTGCATCACCCGCACCCCCATGGGCAGCATGCAACTGTGGGGAGAAGTCTCAGGACCAGCACTGGCGGTCAAGTCGGTGTTGGGAGCGTTCTCGCCGAATGGGTCGGTGCAGCGGGACATGGCTGATCCAGTGATACGGGAACGCATGGGCTGCAATCGGTTGCTGTCTCTTACGAGAGATAGTGGTGTTTGTGATGATGTGACGGGCCGGTCGTTGGTGGATGTCGGGTTTGAACGGTTCGGATCTTTGGGCGTGGATGAGGTGTTTGCTCTGGTGCCGGCCTACTGCCTGTCGGGCCGTATGGAAGCCTCGATGCTTGCTGTTGAGCCTGCGGTGGCGCATGTGGCGTTTCTGGGGCAGAGCACCCAACCAACCATGAGACCTGACATGCTGGCCACCTTCGGTAGTGAGATCGCTGATCTGCTGGCTGCTCAGGGGGTGGTGGATCCCGCCACCGGGAAACCCATCACCTTCAACCAGTAAAACCACGCAGGAGCTTGATATGAGTCTTCTCCCCGCAGCAGGAGCAGCAGCAGGCGCGGCGGCAGTAGGGGCAGCAGCGGCGGGGGCGGGGATTGCTGCTTCTGTCATCACCGAGACCACTGGATTGGCGGCCACCAATCCCTCTTCCGGAGATTGGCCCCATTAATTCCGTTGGTCATCACCGAGACCACTGGATTGGCGGCCACCAATGGTTTCCGACTAGGCAAAGCACTCCAGAACGGTGCTTTTGTAGATGATGTGGTGAAGTGGGGGCCCTTCACCCGGGAGGAGCACGTCGTCGATCTCATCAAGGCAGAGCCGCTCGTAGGTCAGCGTGCCGAAACCGCGCTCACGAGAACCGTTCCGACCGGGCGTCCTCACTCGGGAGCACACATGGACCAGCCCGAGGTGGGCGGTGATGAACGACTCGAAACGGTAAGGACCAAAACGACCCACCGTTGTTTGTCACGATGGTCACCACGGGCAACAGCTTCCCGGCCTCGGGATCGACCGGGCTGACCTCCACCAGCGGGCGGCCAAACATCTCCCGCTGATACTCCACGGGCAGGATCAACCCCTCGTCACACAGGACGCGCAGCACACTCGCCTCAAAGAACACATGCCCGTCACGGCGGACCATCACCCAGATCCTCCGATGCCTCCACGCCGGATGAACCAGCCCATGCTTCCGAACCAACTCCTTGACAGCCCGCCATGCCGATTTGCAGCCAAGGACCCCTGGCCCGTGCCCCGCTGCGGGCCTTGGCCTACCAACGGCGCCAGGTCCGCTCAGGCATGTCAAACGAGCTGGCAGAACCTCACGATCGACACACCCGCCCCTCACACGAATCACCTCAAGGTCCCCGAAGAGCCCAGCCGACCCTCAACCGACTTCTTCCACACCCAGACCCCCAGATGCGCCTCCTGGAACCAGGACCCGGACCTACCGGCCACCAGAGCAGTCCCACCAGCCAACACACTCAACACGTTCCAGGTCTTCTTCTCCACCGGAACCAAGGAAGGCCTCCCCATGCCCAGGCTCCCCTTCAAGACCTACACAACAGCCCTGCCACATAGCCTGACGCGCGACACGCCGCACCAACAATCCCCTCTCTGACAAGCACTGTTGCTACGACCTCATGACACCGCCGGGAAGATCTCGTGTTATCCAAGTGTTTGGAATCTGGCGATGAATCAATGCTGAGAGCCACATAACAGTTCATGCCACCAGCAGCAGGTAGTTAAGTGAGGAGCCCCATCCCCAACGCCGCCAGCGACCCATAGGCGATACCCCAAATGGCGATAGAGAGACACTGCCAGCGCGTCACGTCACACGTCGAAGCCCCCAGCCCCATCAGCATCACTGCGGTGATCTGGCTCGGCATAATGGTCTGACTACCCAGGCACACCCCCGGGACGCCGTACTTCTCGAAGCGCCTCCGAAGTTTGGGGTTCTTCAACCCCTTCGTGAGCGCCTTCACCTGAGGCACGTCAGTCCCAGCGGCAGCCACCTCGGAAACGTCCGCCGCCCCGTCACCAGGACCGGGGACGCCCGAGGCTGCCCGCCGAAATCCCTCTGCCGCACGCCGAAGTCGGCGCGCATGCGTAGCGCGCGCTACGGCGATGCACCCCGTGGTGGAGGCGATATTCCCTGCGATGGCACACAAGATCGCGGCAATTGGATGAACGCCGACGATCACACCGATAACAGCGCCGTAGTACGACTCGACAAACGGCAACGCACCACCCACAAACACAGCCAGCCACTGCAAGGCGGGCGGCTGCGCCGCTGTGAAGTCACTCAGGGCGCGAAAGAACTGCTCGAGCATGATGGAAGCGCTGGGCACATCAGGCCGCAGGGCGGGTTGATGACTTGATCGTCATCAGATCGGCGACGGCGATCATGGGGACAACCCACGGCAGCACACGCCAGAACATGACCAGCACCGGCCCGCCATATTCGGACGAGAACGTCGCCAGGGTGGCGAAGGCAAGACCGCAGACCGTGATGGTGATCGCCAGCCCGCGAGCGGCACCCTTCTTGCCACGCGACTGAGCACGCACTCCCAGAGCGAAAAGAAGCGCTGCACAGAGGAACGAGACCGCGAGGAGGATCGTCAGCAGGTTGGGATCCGGGTCCAAGCCGTGACTCCCGTAGTGACTCGCCACGTCCCTTCGGGTCCAGTGCGCGCTCGTCTGGTCAACGATCGCGAGGACAGCGAGGGCCGCCGAGACGGCGGCACCGCTGTAGGCAACTGCGGGAGTGAACTTTGACATAACTCCTCCTAATTGAGTAGTAACTCCCATGTTCGGTTGTACTACCGATACGGTAGCAACTTTGCTAAGCTTTGTCCATGGCCTCACTCAGGGAACGCAACCGTCGGTTGACAATGGAGCACATCCAAGACGTCGCGTTTGGCCTCTTCGAAGAGAAGGGATACCGCGAGGTCACGATCACCGAGATCACCCACGCGGCAGAGGTCGCACCGTCGACCTTCTACCGGCTCTTCCAGACGAAGGAGGGGCTGTTCACCGCTCTGCCGACCGAAGATCATCTGGACCTGGGGACGGTGCGCCGCAGCCACTTGGCTGAGGACATTCTCACTCTGATCGCCGGTAACGAATGGCGGGGACTCAAGTGGGTGATCGAGGAGCCGGACGTACGGTGTGCGGTGCTGGCCACCCTGGACCAGCTGAGCTCTCAACTGGTCTCCACCCTCGTGGAGCAGGGCAATGATCCTCTCCGCACCTCGGTAGAGGTGCGGAGTCTGGTTTTCGGCGTCTACTTCACCAGCCTGGAGCAGTGGTACGCGGCGGGGCGACGGGAGTCGTTCGAGACCTATTTCACCCAAGCACTCGAATCGGAGAGATCATGAGTTTTCTCGAAAGTCTGTCGAACGCGCTGACGCCCGGCACCAAGGTTGATATTGCCGATGTCCCCGTCGGCGGGGGCATCGTCCTCACCAACGGCCCCTACGTCGTGACCCAGCCCACGGAGGGTGCTTTCCATGCTTTCCGCAAGAACTGCACGCACCAGATGCGCCCCGTGAACGAGGTGACCAGCGAAGGCATCCGCTGCCCTGCGCACGGCAGCGTGTTCGCGCTGTCGGACGGTCATCCGCTGTGCGGTCCCGCTGAGCGCCCCCTGAAGGAGGCCAAGGTGGAGGTGAGAGGTGACCGTCTAGTCATCACTGGCTAGACGGTACGAGTATCCCTGGATCGGGATGAGGCCCTGAAAGGGCGGTGCCCTCACCACGCAACGATGCAATGGCGCAAACCGGCGAACGAGTTCTCCATGGAGGCGGTGACCTGGTGATAGGTGTCGCAGACGGCCTCGGAACTGGTCTGGGCGAAGATCGTAGAGATGACCGCGTTGACGGGTTTCGAAGTCAACGGGTGACATGTCACCGCAGTACTGGCAAAGGCGGCGATCCCGGTCTCAGTGAACCGTTCGGACAAGGTGATCGACGCGTATTGCACCCCGCGATCCCAGTGGTGCACCAGACCAGCAGCCACCATCAGGCGCTCGACAGTGCAGCACGCCACCGGGATACCCTCCCGGTTCAACTGCAGCCGCACCCTCCGGGCGCCGTAAACCACGTAGCCGGCCTTGTGGACCCGACAAATCTTCACCAACAACGCTTCATCCCGCAGCTGCCCGGCCGTGGGCAAGATGGTTTCGGCTTCACCGGGGAGTGGCATGCGCGCGGAGACGGAGTGAGCCGGGAAGGACGGTTCTGGAGGTCACATCTTCATCATGAGCAGCGGAAACCGAGATTCTCCACGCCACCTCTCGCCTGTGGAAAACACCGCCATTTCTACTACTCATTGTCGTATTTGATTACTACGATTTGTAGTTCTTAACGAACGTCAAGAACGCCCCGGCGAAGCTTTGTGCGACATCGCGGAAGACTTTGTACCGTACACGCTGCAAAATCTTTCCAAATGACACGGTGTGCGCCCGGTCAGAGGGTGGGGGAAGGCGGGGACAACGACTCGGACAAAAGCCGCAGGGCCTCGTCGCGAACCTCGGCGGGAACGTCGCGGAGCAGGCCGGCCATCTCGCGGGCCAGCACCACCGACTGCGGGTCGGTGGGCTCGTAGTACCAGGCCCGGCCGCGCCTTTCCCGCCTGGCAAGGCCTTTCTTCGCGAGCCGATCCAGCACCGTCATGACGGTGGTGTATGCCAGGTCCCGGTCGCGAATCAACAGGCCCTGGACATCGGCTACGGTGAGCGGCTCACCGGCCCGCCACAGCAGCACCATCACCTGCCGTTCCAGCTCACCCCGGGCCATCATGGGGGCATTCTACGGGCCACCGACGGACTCTTCACGACGCCACTCGGAACCACCCCGACCAATTGTTCTCGACAAAGCCATCGGGACAACTTGTCGTCATCTTGAAAATGTCATTCCGGGGTAGTAGGTTCCGCCCATGGACCCCGTCGCAATAGCACGGTGGCAATTTGGAATCACCACCGTCTACCACTTTCTCTTCGTGCCGATCACGATCGCGATGTCGATGCTCGTGGCGGTACTTCAGACTATCTGGGTGCGCACCGGCAAGGAGCGGTACCTACGGCTGACGAAGTTCTTCGGGAAGCTGTTCCTGATCAACTTCGCTCTGGGAGTGGTGACGGGCATCGTTCAGGAGTTCCAGTTCGGGATGAACTGGTCGGAGTACTCCCGCTTCGTCGGCGACGTCTTCGGTGCGCCCCTGGCCCTGGAGGCCCTGATCGCCTTCTTCCTCGAGTCCACCTTCCTGGGGCTGTGGATCTTCGGCTGGGACAAGCTGCCGAAGAAGATCCACCTGGCCTGCATCTACGCCGCTGCCATCGGCACCATGCTGTCGTCGGTGTTCATCCTGGCCGCGAACTCCTGGATGCAGAACCCGGTGGGCACCAAGTTCAACTCCGAGCTGGGACGCGCCGAGCTCGACGGCGTGGGCGGGTTCCTGGAGGTCCTGACCAACCCGCTGCTGCTGTCCGCGCTGCCGCACGTCATCTTCGCCTCCTACATGGTCGCGGGCGGGTTGATCGCGGGCATCTCCGCCTGGCACCTGGCAAGGCCGGGAGTCTCCGAGGAGGACGCGGCCACCTACCGGTGGGCGACGAAGTTCGGCGCCTGGGTCCTGATCGCCGGTTCCGCCCTCACCTTCTACACCGGCGACGCGCAGGCCAAGGCCATCACGCAGCTCCAACCGTCGAAGATCGCCGCCGCCGAGGGGGCCTTCGAGGACACCGGCGACTTCTCGCTGCTGACCCTGCCCAACGCCGACCAGACCGGCACCGTCGTCGACGTCAAGGTCCCGAACATCCTGTCGATCATCGCCGGGGTGCCGCAGATCAAGGGCATCGACACCATCCGCGAGCAGTACGCCCGGCACGGCTACTCGCTGCAGGACGGGTCGCAGACGAAACTCCAGTCCCAGTACGCCGAGCAGCTCGCCGGAAGATACGGCGGCATCAACCCGATCCCGGACGTGAACGTCACCTACTGGTCGTTCCGCATGATGATGGTCTTCGGTGGTCTCGGCCTGCTGATCGGGATCTACCTGCTGTGGGTGATCCGCAAGGGCCGCACCCCCAAACCGTCGAAATTGTGGACGACGCTGATGGCCGCGATGCCGCTGCTGCCGCTGCTCGGGATCTCGTTCGGCTGGATCTTCACCGAGATGGGACGCCAACCCTGGCTGGTGGCGGGCGTCATGCCCACCGAGGCGGGCATCTCCCCCACCACGAGCGCGGGTAACGTGTTGTTCTCGCTGATCGTCTACACGCTGCTGTACGGCCTGCTGGCGGTGATCGAGGTCGGCCTGTTCCTCCGCTACACGGCCAAGGGTCTGCCCGAGGTGACCGAACCGAAGGTCTCCGAGGATCCCGACGCCCCAATGTCCTTCGCGTACTGAGCTGGAGAGTTGACATGCCTCTGCTTGAAACCGCCGTCCCGGCGCTGAACGTCGTCTGGTTCCTGCTGATCGCCGTTTTGTGGATCGGCTTCTTCTTCCTGGAGGGCTTCGACTTCGGCGTCGCCATGCTCCTGCTCGTGCTCGGTCGAAACGACAAGGAACGCCGCGTGATGGTCAACACCATCGGCCCCACCTGGGACGGCAACGAGGTGTGGCTGCTGACCGCGGGCGGCGCCACCTTCGCGGCCTTCCCCGGCTGGTACGCCACCTTGTTCTCCGGGCTCTACCTGCCGCTGCTGCTGGTGCTGGTGGGGCTGATCCTGCGCGGGGTGGCGTTCGAGTACCGCTCCAAGCATCCCGACGCCAAGTGGCGCAACATGTTCGATGTCTTCGCCACCTACGGGTCGCTGACGGCTGCCCTGGTGCTGGGCGTCGGGTTCGCGAATTTCGCGATCGGCCTGGCCAACGACGGCAAGCTGTGGAACGGCAGCTTCTTCGGGTTGTTCGGTCCGTTCGCGCTGCTGGGCGGGGTGTTGTTCGTCGCCCTGTTCCTGGTGCACGGCGCCACCTTCCTGGCGTTGAAGTCGCGCGGCGAGATCCACGACCGCGCCCGCGGGTTCGTGCGCACCTGGGGTTGGCCGGTCGTCGGGCTGCTGGCGGTCTTCGTGGTCTGCCAGCACGTGTTCTGGCCCGCAGCTTCCGAGTTCGGGAACTTCGCCGCGCTCGGGTGGGTCACGGCCGCGGTCGCCGTGGTCGCACTGGCGGCGTCGGTGTTCATGACCGTCCACCGGGAACGGGAGGGCTGGGGTTTCGTGCTGGGTGGCCTGTCCATCCTCGCGATGGTCGCGGGACTGTTCGTGCGGATGTACGGCAACCTGGGGTTCGCGCAGGACGAGTCGCAGCCGGTGGCGGCCCGCCTCAACATCGTCACCGCCGCCAGCTCCGAGACGACCCTGACGATCATGACTTGGGCGGCCGTGATCTTCGTGCCCATCGTGCTGGCCTACCAGGCGTGGAGCTACTGGGTGTTCAGCAGGCGCATCAGCACCAAGAACATCCCGGACAAGATCGTCTACTGATCTCCTGCCACCAGCTGGACATCCCGCTTCCCACGGCTGGTTGAACCGGGGCTGGAGGAACGGGTTCGGTGTGGGAACCGGGCAACCGGCGCTCAGGAACAGTACCCAGAAGTTTCCTCCGGTTTTTCTGGCGGGGTGTGGCCGGGGTCGGTAGTGTATGTCTTGTTGCTGCGCTGATCGACGGGAGACAGTGGTGGCTGATATCGAATTCAATCGTTCAGCTGTGGGTATCAACGCGAAGAAGGACTGGGAGGACGCGGACTTCTTCGGGCAGATCGGTGCACAGATGAGTTCCGCGACCCCCGGAGGGGTTGCGTTGCCGCTGCCTGCGGGATCCAATGAGGGCACCGGCAAGCTGGGTGCGGCGGCGTCGCAGGTGACCACGGTGGTGCGTTGGATGGCGCAGGAGTTCTCGGATGCGTGTGCCCTGTTGGGATCGGGGCAGGAAACGGCCATTTCGAACAATGATGAGACGGAGGCCTTCAACGATGAGAGGTTCCAGAGGTTGAAGGCGAGAATGGAAGGGGGCCGGTGATGACTGGTGGTGCTGAAGATGTGATGCCGCTGCCTCCGGACGTTCGGGAGGCCTCGTGGGATCTGGCTGCTCACCTTGCCAATACGAAGGCCATGATCGAGGCTACGCAGGTGTACGACTGTCCGCAGGACAGGGTACCCGAGTGGGTTGGTGAGTCGAAGGATGCCTACACCGGGTCGATCCAGAAACTCTCCGGACACGCAAAACAGTTCGCGGAGGCGTTGAATTCCCCGGTTAAGGTGTTGAAGGCTTGGTCGGAGGCGGTGGGGGTGGCGATCACCAGAACGGTGCCTGATCTACGAGATCGATACAACAACGCGATCCGGGTGTATGACAATGCTGTTGCCGATCTCGAGGAGAAGATCGATGCCGCTGCCGGGAACAGTGACCTGCTGGCCGCAGGGGATCTGTTTTTGGAGAAGAATCGCCTGACGAAGAATCTTGAGGATGACCTGAACGGGATTGTCGCGGAGTACAGGACCGCGATGGAGAACCTCGATCAGGTGGCCCTCCAGACCGCCAACAGCATGCTGACCGCGATCAACGACCTGGTGGAGCCGTCAAAGCAGGGCTCGCGGGAACAGGTCGGCGCGGCGCTGTTCAACGACATTCCCGTGCTCGATGGCCACAATGAATGGGAGAATGCGCAAAAGATAGCGCCGGAGATCGCCAGCATGATCAGGAATCCCAATCTGACGAACGAGGACATCAAGGCTTTCCACGACAAGTACGCTGGCATGTTGTCGAATCCGTTCATCGCAAATGCGTTGATGGACGAGGTGACGGCGGACGATGTTTACCGGTTCGCTCTTCGGATTTCCCCGGGATCTGAGGGTTCTGATGGTAAGCAGGCGGAGGTGCGTAATGCTGTTCTGAGACAGTTAGGGGCAGCCGTTGCCCTGTCGACTGGTGGAACCAACCTCGATTCTGCCACCGCCGCGGATCAGGAGTCTTTCTTGGCTGCGCGCGCGGGGTTGCTGGGCAAGCAGGGACGAACGGTAGACCAGATGGTTGCCGATCAGCTGAACGATTTCGAGACGGCCGGCTCCTCCTCTTATTCATTCAAGGAACGCGGCAATGAACGTCACCCAAGTACACTTGATTCAATTGATGGGAACTCGATTTTTTCGCAGCTTGTGGGAGCTGCGGGGCAGATGAATCCGAACCTGACGCTGGGGGAACGTTTCTACACTGATCCGGATGGTTCATCGCTTGCCCAGAAACTCGTGGCGTGGGATCACGCCACCCAGCAGGGCGAACTCGCTTGGCGGACAGGCCAGTTGCCGCCGAAGGCCAGGCAGTTGCTGGTCGGTGATGATGCGTCGATCCTCGATCCGATGCATTCGATGTACATGTTGTCGGACACTCCTGACGCTCTTCACGGCGTGGAGGAAGGGGCGCCGGTTGATGTCGAAAAGGCTCGTTTGATTGCCTTGCGCAAGTTCCTGACCTCGGATACTCCTTTCGAGACTGATGGCGCGCAGATGGACATGACCCGGTACCTGACGGGACATCGCACAGGAAACGAATTCCCTTTTTTGGGGTTTCAGGATGGCGGTGAGGCATTTGGAGACATGGTTGCGGATGCCAGCCTCCCGGACTTGGAAGCCGATTTTCACGCCCCCAAGGCGGGTGATTATCCTGAAGGGGAGACGGATCCGGACTACGTGAAGGCCAAGGAAGCTTTTGATGCTCGCAAACTGGACGACGAGAGGCGCGCCGGGATTGCCGGGAATTTCATGCTGGGCTACCAGGACGGTCTTGACAAGAACCATGACAATAGTTATCCCGAGATCCGGGATGATGTCAATGGCCAAGATATTTATGGGCACACCAATTCGCGGTTGCGCTCGTGGGCGGGAACGATCATCGCCCCACATGTGGAGGGCGTGTCGAATTCCCTCACCCTGGTCGGTTCCGGTGCATCCAACGATGAGAGCGGATCAGTACAGAACGTTACTGGACACGCAGAAATCAAATTCGGCATCAGGGATGCGAACAGGTTCGTGGCGCGTGGCGGAATTTTCCAGGATCTTGCGTTCGACAACCCGAAGATTGTTGATACGCGCAATCCGAACAACAAATTTGATGACGTCTATGAGGGTGGTAGGCGCCCGGCGCTCGACGTGCTCCGCATGGCCGCCCGCGAGGGCTATGTGAACGGCCTTTCCGCGGCGGATAATATCGAAGAGAAGACCGAGCGGGATAAGCAGCTCATACAGACCGCCAAGAGGTGGGCTCCGTTGACGAATGCCCTCTACGTGGCAGACGCGGACGCCAACCAGGCGGTGATGCAGGCAATGGATGACCGGAACAAGGCGTGGCAGGATGGAATCGGGACCGTGGTGAAGACCATCCCCTACGCGGAGCTCATCGGGGGTGGAAAAAAACTCTTGAAATATGCCATTGGCCAGGGCGAAAACCAAGGCCTTCCCCCATTCCTCGAACAAGCCTTCCCCACCGACAACGTTCAAAAAATCCCTTACACAGAAGGACAAGGGGCACAAAACGCTGCCGCTCGGGAAGAGATGAACGCGGGAATGTACAACACTATCGCCAAAAGCAAGCACCTGAAACCCAAAGATGGCAGTGAGCAGACTATTTTCCCCACAGAGGATCCTAACTTGAAGGCCACCAGCTTCGTTGATGACACGGGCAACCTGAAACCATACGAAACCTTGAGCGTGAACAAGGATCGTGACAAGGAGACCAGCGAGCGGGGGGAGTTCGAGAGTTGGATAATAAACAACACCAACGCCAGAGATCTGGCGACAGCCCCGAGCGATGCAATGACCATGGCGGAGTCCAATCGCAAGAACGCAAACGATTACCTCCGCAAACATCCCAGATAGGTCGAATCGAAATGAGCAAGCCAATTTCCGGCATTTTCTCGGCTGCCCTGGCCCTCACCATGGTTTTGCCGGGATGCTCGGCCGAAACCCCTGCACCCGACCCGACCACCGCAGCCACGGATTCCATTACGGAGACGGAGACGACGCCTCGCTGGACCGTTGTGATCGACCCCCCAAAAGGATGGCTGCTGGCCTACCCCCGCTTCTCCTATGACACCATCGTGGTCCGGGAAAGCTACAAAAAAGGAGACCCGGAAGGCGCATTCATTAGCGCCCTCTCAAACGACCTGCTTCGCAAGCATGGCGATCATGTGAAGTTTTCACCTGAGACCGGGATGGTGGATGTTGACGCATACCGCGACGCATGGCTAGCCGACGAAGGCGTACGTTACAGAGAGATCAGCGATGCCCGGTCCATGGGGTCCCGGACGATTGGCGGCGAACACGCAGCAGGTTCAGCGTACACCCTGACAACGGACAAGGGAGAAGTCCACGCATGCCAGCTATGGCACGTAAGACGTCCCGAAGGAATGTGGAATTTCCACATCTGCTCCGCCCCCGGAGAAACCGACATAGCCCCAGAACTCCTCACAGCCCTCGAAACCACCAGATGGGTCGACACCCCACCAACCTTCAGCTGCTCCAAAGCAGAAGACTCAAACTACCCATGCTGACACACAACCACCCATCCAACACGACAAAACCATTCGCCGCCATCGGAACTCGGAAAGTTTCGGCGCGGGAGTTCCCCCGTCGCTAGTCAGCTCAACCAGCCTGCGGCAAATGATTTCGCCGCCATCGCAACCGTCCGATTAACACAGCCTCGTGGCGAACCTCCTATCCTTGTCCGCATGCCCGGACCCGTGGAGCCCAGACTCCTGAAACGCGCCGGGGCGACCAGGAACTACCTGGTCGCCTCGGTTCTCGTCGGCATTCTGACCTCGGGGCTGGTGATCGCCCAGGCGTGGTTGCTGGCGCGCGCCGTCGCGATCGTCCTCACCTACCGGGTACTGCCTGGCGACTGGCTGCCCACCCTGGTGCTGCTGCTCGCCATCTTCGCGGCGCGCGGCCTGCTGGCCTGGGTCAACTCGGTGCTGGCGCACCGCTCCGCGGCGGCAGTGAAGTCGCGGCTGCGGCGCGACGTGCTCGCCGCGCACCTGATCCGCCCGGTGGCCTCATCCGCGACGCTGACGAAGGTCACCACCACCGGCCTCGACGCGCTGGACGGCTACTTCTCCAAATATCTGCCGCAGCTCGGCCTGGCGGCGAGCGTGCCCTTCCTGGTCGGTGGGGTGCTGCTGCTGGCCGACTGGCCGAGCGCCCTCATCGTCGCGCTCACGCTGCCGCTGGTGCCCGTCTTCATGGCCCTGATCGGCTGGACCACGCAGGCCGCGACCCGCCGCGCCTTCACGCGCGCCGACAAACTGGCCAACCACTTCGCCGACCTCATCCAGGGCCTGCCGACCCTCCAGGCCTTCGCACGCGCCCGGGCCCAGCGCAGGGGCCTGGAAATCACGGAGGAACAGTTCCGCGGCCAGACCATCAAGGTCCTCTACACCGCCTTCCTGTCCTCGTTCGCTCTGGAGCTGCTGGCTTCGCTGTCGGTGGCGCTCGTGGCGGTGACCGTGGGATTCCGGCTCGCCGGCGGCGAGATGCCCTTCGAAACCGCCCTGTTCGTGCTGATCCTCGCACCCGAGGCCTTCCTGCCGGTGCGGCAGGTGGGGGTTCACTTCCACGACTCCGCCGACGGCGTGGCCGCCGCGAACGCCGCGCTCGACCTGATCGAGCTGGGAGACGAACCCGGCGGCGGCGGCCTTCCCGAGGGGTCGCGGCTGACCCTCGACGAGGTCACCTTCACCTGGCCGGGAACCACCACCCCCGCCGTCGCCGGATTGTCCCTCGACGTGCCTGAGGGTCGTGTGGTGGCCCTCACCGGGGCCTCTGGAGGCGGGAAATCCACGGCCCTGGGCCTGGTGATGGGTTTCCAACGCCCCGACTCCGGCCGGGTTCTGATCGACGGAACCGACCTGACCGGCCTCGACGTCACGCGGTGGCGGGCCCGCACCGCCTGGGTCGGGCAGAATCCCGGCATGGTGACCGGCACCGTCGGCGACAACGTCGCCCTGGGACATCCCGGCGTCCCGGATACGGAACTCTTAGCCGCCCTGCGCGACGCCCGGGCCGATTTTCCCCTCTGCAAACCCGTCGGCGACGACGGCGAGGGCCTGTCGGCCGGGGAGCGGCGACGGGTGGCGCTGGCCCGGGCGTTGATCCGGATCCGGCACGGCGAGGCGCGGCTGCTGATCCTCGACGAACCCACCGCGGGACTCGACGCGGACGCCGAGGCGGCCGTGATCCGCGCCGTGCGCGACTCGGGGGCGGGTGCGCTGGTGGTCAGCCACCGCAGCGCCGTGCTGGCGGCCGCCGACGAGGTGGTGGCGCTGTGAGGGGGCTGCTCACGGACCTGATCCGCGCCATCCCACTGGGTCGGCTGCGCCTGGGGCTGGCGGTGCTGCTGGCCGTCGCGGCGTCGGCGTCGTCGGTGGCGCTGATGGGGATCTCCGCATGGCTGATCAGTTTCGCGGCCCTGCTGCCCCCCGTGCTGTACCTCCAGGCCCCGGCCGTGGGGGTGCGAACCTTCGCGATCTCGCGTGGGGTGTTCCGTTACGTGGAGCGTCTCGTCGGGCACGACGTCGCGTTGCGGATGCAGTCGGGGCTGCGGATGCGCACCTACGACTCGCTGGCCCGCACCACCCTGATCGGCGCCCGCCGCGGCGACCTGCTGACCCGGGTGGTCGCTGACACCGAGGCCGTCACCGACGTCGTGGTGAGGGTGCTGATTCCCGTCGCATCAGGCCTACTGGTGATCACCGGCGCTTCGGTTGGGATCGCGGTCATCTCGCCGTGGGCGGGATTGGCGCTGTTCGCCACCACCCTGCTGGCCGGGGTCGTGGTGCCCCTGCTCGCGCAGCGCGCCACCCTGGCCGCCGACCGCGACGCCGCCCCGACCCGCGGGGAACTCGCCGACGCCGTCCGTGAAGTGGCCCGCACCGCCCCCGACCTGGTCGCCTACGGCGCCGAACACACCTCCCTGGCGAGGCTGCTGGAGGTCGACGACCGGCTGAAACGGCTGGAGGCACGCGGCGCGTGGGTGCGGGGCGTGGCCACCTCGGCGCAGGTGCTCGCCGCAGGAGGTGCCGTGGTCGCGGGACTGGCGATCGGCGGTCCCGCCGTCGCCTCCGGGACCATGCACCCCACTTTCCTGGCGGTCCTGGCGCTGGTGCCGCTTGCCCTGCACGAGGTGCTGGCGACGTTCGTGGCGGCCGCCCAGACGTGGACCCGCACCCGCTCCTCCCTGGCCCGCGTCCGGGAGATTCTCGACGCCGACCCGGTCGGCACCGGTGACGTCGTCCCGGACGGGGAGGCCGGCCCCGGACTGGAACTCGACGGCGTGGCCATCGGCTGGCCCGGCGCCCCGGTGCTCCGAAACGGCCTCGACCTGGTGGTGAAACCCGGGGAGAAGGTGGCCTGCACCGGCGCCTCCGGTATCGGCAAAACCACCTTGGCGGTGACCGCCATGGGGCTGATCCCGCCTCACGCGGGCACGGTGCGGCGGGGAGGCCGGGTCGGGTACCTGGCCCAGGACGCCCACATCTTCACCACCTCCGTCGCCGAGAACGTGCGGATCGGCAACAAGGACGCCACCGACGAGCAGGTCCGCGACGCCCTGCACCGCGCCGGCCTGCCGCTGGATCCCGGCCGGCTCGTCGGGGAGGACGGCGGCACCCTCTCCGGCGGGGAGCGTCGCCGCCTGGCCCTGGCGAGACTGCTGGTGGCCGACCGCGATCTGTGGATCCTCGACGAACCCACCGAACACCTCGACCAGGCCACCGCCGAGGCCCTGATGAGCGACGTGTGGCGTGCCTGCGAGGGGCGGGCGGTGCTGGTCATCAGCCACGACCCGGCAGTGGTCGCGGCCTGCGACCGGGAACTGCACCTGGCGTGACGGCGGTCCCGGACGCAGCGCGTCCGGGACCGGGAACGGCCAGGTGACGGGTCACAGGTCCCCGCGGAACAGCCGCCAGGCGCCGATCGCGCCGGGCAGGACGATCCAGGCCAGCACCGAGGTGCCGAGCTGGGCCCACGCCTGGGCGGAGGAATGGAACAGCGCGGCCACCGGTTCGATGTCGATCCAGGCGATGATCTTCTGCGCGACCTCCGAGGACCGTGCGACCAGCATCGAGACGGTGGGCCACACCAGCATTACGACGATGGGTGCCACGGCGTTGCGGGTGAGCAGTCCGAGGGCCAGCCCCGCCAGGGCCGTGAAGACGAGCCCCCCGAAAACCACGGCGATGCGGCCCGGTTCGAGGTCGGGGGGAAGCGTGACACCGGCGAGGGCGGGGGCGAGCAGGTACGCAACTCCGGCGACGATCAGCGCCCAGCAGGCGGCGGCGAGCGCCAACCCCATGGCCACGACGGCCTTCGCGGCCAGCACCCGGCCGCGGCGCGGGTCGAGGGTGAACGTGACGGCGGCCTCCCGCCGGGTGAACTCGCCGCTGATGAGCAGAACCGAGGCCGCCATGATGACCCACGACCCCGGGATGCAGGCGGTGGTGGCGATGCGTCCGAAGGTGATGTCAGCGGCCGGGATGAATGCACGGCCGAGGCCGAAAACCGCCATCAGCGCCGCCCCGAGAGGCAGCAACACTTTGCCGGAGACCGTGTTGGTCACCTTGCGGGCCTCGACGGCGACGGTGCGGGTCAGCGTCAGGGGAGACGGGGTGCGGGTAGCGGCGGTGAGTTCGGGGGAACTGGTCAGTGTCATGGTGATGCCTTTCGGGCGAGTATCGGGATGGTGGTGGGTAGCGAGGATCGGGGAGGGGTCAGGCGGCGCGGTCGGTGCCGGAGGTCAGGGTGAAGTACTGCTCCTCGAGGTCGGTGCCGTCGCCGGTGGTGTGGTCGGCGAGCAGGCGCCCGCCGCCGATCATCACGACGCGATGGGCCAGGCGCGAAACCTCGTGGAGCTGGTGGCTGCTCAGCAGCACCGCGCAGCCGCGGGCGGCGCGGCTCCGGAGCAGGTCGGAGAGCCACCGCTGGCCCTGCGGGTCGAGGCCGTTGGCCGGTTCGTCCAGGATCAGCGCCTGCGGGTCGCCGAGCAGCGCCTGGGCCACCCCGAGTCGCTGCCTCATGCCCAGCGAGTAGGCGCCGACGCGACGCCGGGCCTCCGCGTCCGACAAGCCGACCTCAGCCAGCACCTCCCCCACCTGACGCCGCGGCAACCCCAGGGTGAGCGCCGCCATCCGCAGGGTCTCCAGGCCGCTGCGTCCCGGGTGGAATCCCTCTGTGCTCAGCAGCGACCCGACGGTCGCGGCCGGGTTGGGCAGGTCGGCGTAGCGCACGCCGCCCACGGTGGCGCCTCCCTCGTCCGGGGTCACCAGCCCGGTCAGGATGCGCAGGCAGGTGGACTTGCCGGCCCCGTTCGGGCCGAGGAAACCGACGATCTGGCCGGAGGGAACGGTGAAGGTCACGTCGTCGAGAGCGAGGACGGATCCGAAACGTTTGGTCACATGAGTCAGTTCGAGCATGGCACCAACTCCACCGGAACCACCCGGGATCCCACATCGGGCAACCGGCCGGTGATCCGGTTCCGTCCGGCCAGTGGTCGCGCTGGCCCATCGGCTGAGACACCCTGGCCCATCGGCTGGCGACTGCCACCGGCCGGACGTGAAAGGCTGATCGCATGAGCGATTCCACCGACGCGGCACGCCCCGGTATCGGCCCGGTGGCCTGGGCAGTGGCCGCGCTCGGTTTCCTGTACTACTGCCCGCCGTTGGTGATCCCCCTGATCAACCCGTCGCACCACCTGGATCCCGGACGGGCCACGATACTCCTGGGCCCGGGGCTGGTCGCGATGCTCCTGCTGGTGTGGTTGCGTCGCGCCCCGATACCGGTCGCGGTCTCCCTGGCCGGGCTGTGGCTGCTGTCTCCCGCGGTGTTCGGCCCCGCGATGGCCGCGCAGGCCCACATCGCCCGGCACCGCAAGGGGATCGACGCGATCGCCGTGGCCTGCGTTCTCGTCGCGGCCAAGTCGGTCGTCATGCTGCACGACGCCTCGGGCGGCTCCGCGGTCCGGGTCGAGGTGCTCATCTCCGCCACCGGGGTGGTCATCGCGCTGCTCATTGGGCTGCTCGGCCGCAGCACCACCGACGCCAACCAGCAGCGGGCAGCGGCGCAGGCGGCCCGGCAGGACGCCTGGGAGGCGCAGCTCAACGAGGCCAGGCTCCTCGAGCGCGAACGGATCGCCCGCGAGATGCACGACGTCGTCGCCCACCGGATCTCCCTCATCGCCCTGCACGCGGGCGCGCTGGCGCACCACATGCGCTCCGAGCAGGGCGAGGCCGGTGACCTGGCCCGGGCGATCCAGACCAACGCGCAGTCCTCCCTCGACGAGTTGCGCGCCATGCTGGCCCGGCTACGCGGCAACGCGGCACCACCCGAACCACCCCAGCCGACCCTCTCGGGGCTCGACGCCCTGCTGGCGGATGCCCGCTCGGCCGGGCAGCAGGTGGCGGTGGAGTTGGACGGGGACCCGGCGGAGGTGCCCGACCGGGTGTCCCGCCATGCCTACCGGATCGTCCAGGAGGGCCTCACCAACGCCCGCAAACACGCCCCCGGAGCGCCGGTGGCCCTGTCGCTGAAAACCACCGCCGACCGTCTCCGGGTGGTCGTGAGGAATCGCCTGGCGGACCTCGCACAGCCCGACCGGTCGGGTTCGGGGCTCGGGCTCGTCGGCATCGCCGAACGCGTCGATCTGGTCGGCGGTGACCTCTCCCACGGCATCGAGGGGGGAGAATTCATACTGGAGGCAACACTTCCCTACGCTCCCGAAGGAACAGCATGATCACCGTCGCCCTGGTCGATGACGACCCGATGGTCCGCACCGGATTGAACTTCATCCTGAAGGGGGAGGACGGCATCGACGTGGCCTGGCAGGCGGGCGACGGCGCCGAGGCGCTCACGAAACTGCGCGACCGGCCCGTCGACGTCGTGCTGCTGGACGTGCGGATGCCGGGTCTCGACGGGCTCGCAACCCTGGAGGAGTTGCGCGGCTGGCAGACGCGGCCGCGGGTCATCGTGCTGACCACCTTCAACACCGACGACTACGTGGTGCGGGCCCTGAAACTCGGAGCGGACGCCTTCCTGCTCAAGGACGCCGACCCGGCCCGCCTGGTCGAGGCCATCCAGCGGGTGGCCGCGGGCGAGAACGTCCTGGCCCCCGACGTGACCCGCACCCTCATCACCGTCGCCACCGATGCGCCGGCCGCGGGGGACCCGTCGGCCCGGGCCCTGGTCGCCGCCCTGACCGAACGCGAACGCGAGGTCGCCGTCCTGATGACCCAGGGGCTTACGAACAACCAGATCGGCACCCGCCTGCACCTGAGCCTCGCCTCGGTCAAATCCCATCTGACCAGCTTGTTCGTCAAATTGGGCGTCGACAACCGGGTCTCCGCCGCCATGATCATCCGCGACGCGGGCCTGTGAAACCAGCGTGACCCGTGTGATGCGCCGCTGCCTGAAGGCGCCGCACACCCGATTTGCCACGCCACGTGTTGCTCGGCCACGACAGGGTAGGGTGACCCGGTACTTCAGGAACTGTGAGGTGATGACTTGAGTTCCCAGAGCGTTGGTTTCTCTCTGCTGATCCTCAGCGTGGGTTTGCTGATCGGAAAGATGATTCGCGTCAAGGTCCGGTGGGTGCAGCGACTTTTCCTGCCGAGTTCCATCGTCGGTGGAGTCATTCTGCTGGTGCTCGGCCCGCAAGTTCTGGGACGCATCCCCGGACCTTGGGGCGAAACAGGTCTGCTCACGCAGGCCATGGTCACCACCTGGTCCGCGCTGCCCGGCCTGCTGATCAGCGTCGTGTTCGCGACGATGTTCCTCGGCCAGGACCTGCCCAGCCCGAAACGGGCCGCCAAGCTGGTAGGCCCGCAGCTGGCGCTGGGAACAGCGTTCGCTTCTTCGCAGTACGTCGTCGGTCTGCTGCTGGCGGCCCTGATCATCGTGCCGTTCTTCGGGTCGTCGCCGATGACCGGAGGGTTGATCGAGATCGGCTTCGAGGGCGGCCACGGCACCGCCGCCGGCATGCGCGACGTAATGACCAAACTCGGATTCAACGAGGGCGCGGACCTGGCGGTTGGCATCGCGACGGTCGGCCTGGTCAGCGGCATCATCGTCGGCATTGCGCTCATCAACTGGGGTGTGCGCAACGGCAAGACCGAGATCCTCAAGAACGATGTCCAGCTCTCGATCGACGAACAGCGCGGGCTGTTCCGCAAGGACGAGTACTACTCCGCCGGGAAGATGACCAGCCGTCCCGCGTCAGTCGAGCCCCTATCCCTGCACATCGCGATCATGGCGCTGGCGATCCTCATCGGTTGGCTCATCCTCGAAGGCCTCCGCTGGATCGAACACGCGACCTACGCCTCCATCATGATCGGCGAGAACACTCCCCTGGAGATTTTCTCGTACGTGCCGCTGTTCCCCATGGCGCTGATCGGAGGCGTCATCCTCCAGCTGATCGCGAAGGCGCTGGGCGTCTCCCACGTCATCGACCCGCAGATGATGCTCCGCATCCAGGGCTGGGCCCTCGACTTCCTCGTCATCTCCGCCATCGCCACCGTCTCGATCAAGGCCGTCGGAGAGAACCTCGGGGCGTTCCTCGTCCTTTCGGTGGGCGGCATCATCATCAACCTGGTCCTGTTCCTGTGGCTGACGCCACGCGTCATCGGCCGTTTCTGGTTCGAACGCGGCATCGGCGACCTCGGCCAGTCCATGGGCGTCACCGCCACCGGCGTGATCCTCATGCGCATCACCGACCCCGACGCCTCCTCCCCCGCTTTCGAGGCCTTCGGCTACAAGCAGCTCATCTTCGAACCCTTCTTCGGCGGTGGCCTCGTCACCGCGATGGCCATTCCGATCATCTACCTCACTGGCGTGTGGCCGCTGTTTTTCGTGATGCTGGCGGTCTTCGTCGTTGCGGTCCTGGCCGGGCTGTTCCACTTCGGCCCCAAGGAGCAACGCGACCGTGAGGCCTGGCTCGCCCAGCAGGCCTAGGGCTGGGACCTCTCAACCTGGATCCTGGTGCCCTCTCCAATCTCACGTTCGGGTACCGCACCCGAATGAAGTCCACCAAGATATCGAGGAAACCGAGACGGCATCCCAAACCATGATCCGGGTTTTCGCTGCCGCTCGCCGACCGGCTCAACCAGCTTCGGACCAGGGCATTTTGGGCGCGAAAACCCACGTGGAGGGCGGTTCGGCTAGAGTGTCGAGCGTGACCGAAGACCCCGAGCACTCACCACGTCGCCTGAAGGTTGCGCAGTTCACCGACAACTACGGTCCCGGCAGCAACGGTCTGATGTTCGCCGTTCAGCAGCTGGAGGGCAACCTGCTCGACGCCGGCCACGAGGTCGTGGTCGTCGCACCGAAGGCCAAGGGGCCGAACCCGCACCTGGGGCGGGAGGGCCGCGTCGAGCTGCGGCTGCCGTCGGTGCGGGTGCCGAACATGCCCACGCGGGTCGCCAACGGCAGGCATTTCGAACGCACCATCGAGCAGGTCGGCCAACTCGATCCCGACGTGATCCACGTCCACGGGCTGGGCACCGTCGGGGTGCTCGGTACCTGGGCGGCCAAGAGGCTGAACAAGCCGATGCTGATGACCTGGCACACCGACTTCGACGCCTACGCCGACCACTACGCCGCCGTCCTGCCGCTGCTGCACGGGGTGGTGCGGGCATTCGCGAGGCTGACCCACGGAGAGATCCTCAACTCCAACGACCTGCGCGACGCGGCGGTCCGGTTCGCCGACCGGGGCCGCTCCACGGCGACGCTGCTGGGGTTGTGCAAGAAGATGCTGGATTCAGCGGATCTGGTGACTTCGCCGTCGCCGAAGACCGCCGCCCGTTGCCTTTCCCTGGCGCCGGAGGCGAACCTGGTCGTGGTGCCGAACGGCGTCGACCCGCTGCCGTCGGGTCCCCCACCGGTGCCGCGCGGCCCGGGCCCGTTGGTGATCTACGTGGGTCGCATCGCCCCGGAGAAGGGGTTGCCGCTGCTGTGCGAGGCGTTCGAGCTGGTCGTCGCCCAGTGTCCGGATGCGCAGCTCATGGTGGTCGGTGACTGGCAGCGTTATCCGAAGATCGCGAAGGTCCTCGACGCGGGCAGGCGGCGCGGCCACATCATCCTGCCGGGCGAGCAGAAACGCGAGTCGCTGGGGGCGTTCTACGAGATGGGCGACCTGTACGCCTTCCCCAGCCAGACCGACACCCAGGCCCTGGTCCTGCACGAGGCCGCGCTGGCGGGCCTGCCGATCGTCTCGGTGGATCCGGAGTTGCAACTGGTGCTGGAACCGGGAGTAAACGCCGAACTCGCCAGCCCCACCCCCGCATCTCTGGCGGCCGCCATCATGCGGATCATCGAGAAACTGCCCGACCCCCAGTGGCGGGCCCGCGCCTCCGAGACCTCACGCCGCCTGGCGGGCCAGTGGACGATTGAGTCACAGGCCCAGGAGATGCTTCGCATCTACCAGCAGGTCGCCCGGCGCCGCTCCCTCTCCCAGGCGGGTTGAGCCGGGGCGCGAACCTCCCTTCCCCGGAGCTGGTTGAGCCAGCACGTGAGCGCCAGCGAACGGCTGAGTCGAAACCATCACCGGCGCCCGGTAGGTAGAACCCGACCGCCGTTCACTCGCTGCATGGTTTCGACACGGCTATTGCTCCGTCACGACCCGGGCCAACCAGTTTCCACAAAGAGCGCCTGTTTACACGACGCCAGAACGCGCCTCGGCTGCCCCGTGGCCGCGACCTTTCCTGTTGCCGCCATTTTCGCCAGGCCTGGGGCTGTTTGCTTCGATTCCTGCGATGATCCAGTCGAGACCGTGCTCCATGTCCTGCTCATCACCGTCCTCCAGCAGACCGGCCGCGAAAACGCGACGTGCCATTGGGAAAGAGTCGTCATCCAGCAGCGCGGAAAGCCAGGGAGGCATCACCTGCGGGGACGATGATGTCCGTGCGCGAAGCTCTCGTCGCAGGTAGGCGACGTGACGGACGTGCCCATCGACGAACAATGCCGCGTCGAGCAGATGCTGGATGTCCAATCCGGTCTCACCGAGCGGTCGCAGGATGTGTTCGAGCCAGAGCAGTCGATTCGGGGTCATCGACATCGCCACCAGGGGGGCGTCAAGAAGCCATGAGTGCTGGCGATAGCGTTCCGCCATCCCGCCGGCCCACAGCCTGACGCCGGTACGCCAATCCGTCGCCTCGATGATCCCCTCGGGTGGCTGGCCGAATGCCACATCGACCATGAGGTGAATCAGCTCCTCCTTGGACCGCATGTGCCGGTAGGCGGCCATCGTGCCCGCTCCGAGGTGTTCACCGAGCTTGCGCAGGGAAAGCCCCCCCAAGCCGTGCTCATCCGCGATCTCGATTCCCGCCTGGACGATGCGAGCGATGCTGAGTCCATCCGTGACGGGGGTTGACTCGCGAAGCTGCCAGGACAGGGCAATCCAGCGAGGTGGTGTCGTATCGGGCATGCGACCTCCTGGTTGACGACACAGATCCATCTGCGTACAGTGTACCCACCACTGCATGCGTACACCGTACGCAGCATTCACTCGACCCCGGAAGGAGTAGAAGTGACAAACCGGGTCACAGCCACCATCATCTTGATGACGGCAATGCTCATGGACTTGATGGACTCCACCATCACGAATGTCGCGCTCCCCGCGATCAGTACCGACCTGGGCGCGACACCCACTCAGCTGGAGTGGACACTCGTCGGTTACGTGGTCGCCTTCGCGACACTTCTCATCACGGGAGGCCGCCTGGGAGACATCTACGGAAGGAAACGCATCTTTCTCGTCGGCGTCATCGGCTTCACGTGTGCCTCAGTGTTCGCTTCCCTGGCCTGGAGTGGGAACGCCCTCATAACGGCCCGGATCATTCAAGGCGCCTTCGCCGGCGTCATGGTGCCGCAGGTGTTGTCCAGCGTTCAGGTCATGTACGCGCCGGAAGAGCGGGGGCCGGTATTCGGCATCATCGGCTCCCTGAACGCCTTGGGCGTGATAACCGGACTTCTCCTGGGCGGTTGGCTCGTCACGGCAAACCTGTTCGGCACAGGATGGCGCAGTATCTTCCTCATCAATGTCCCGGTGGGCATTGTCCTGACGGTGATGGCGTTCCTGTGCATCCCGGAAAGCCGCTCCGAACACCCCCTACGACTGGACCTCACTGGTTCTGCCCTTGGCGCCACGGCCGTCGTCCTCCTCGTTCTCCCTCTGACCGAGGGCCGCGCAGCCGGGTGGGCGTGGTGGATATGGGCCCTGCTGATCGCCGCACCCTTCGCGATCATCACCTTCATCTGGCAACAACATCACAGGGCGACCGGAGCCGGGGCACAACTCCTGCCGCTCCCGCTCTTCAGGATCCGTTCCTTCTCCAGCGGATTGCTCGTACAGATACTCGCCTCGATCGGCCACGGCGGTTTCGCGCTCATTCTCCTGTTCCACATGCAGGCCGCTTTTCACTTCACATCCTTCGCAGCGGGACTCACCCTGCTGCCGATCGCCATCGGGTCGATCCTCGGCACCCCGGTGGCCATGCTCCTGATGAAGAAAATAGGCAAGTGGTCGGTGTGTCTCGGCGGGATCATGCAGGCCGCGGCCTTCGTCTGGGTCATGATCACCCTCGAACACACCGGAACGACCCTCAACGGCTGGAGCCTCCTGCCGCCTTTCGCTCTCGCAGGCGTGGGGATGATGGTGCTGATCATGCCGCAGACCTCAATCACCCTGGCGGAGATTCCCACGACCGAAGCCGGAGCAGCGTCCGGCACCCTCACGACCTTCGGCCAAGTCGGCATGGTGTTCGGCATCGCACTGTCCGGCACCGCATACTTCGGAGCAACCGGTGACAGCGGCCAGAACGTGACCGCGGGCCTGTGGGTCATCGTCATCGCCTACACCGTCTCCGGCTTGGCCGCGCTCACGATGCCCACCCGCAGCAGCCAGGAGCAGCCCTCGCCCGACCCCAATGAGCCTGGTTGAGCCAGCATGAGCGGCCCCTTCCCCGAAGCCGGTTGAGCCGGGGCGCGACGAAGGAGCGACCCGAGTCGAAACCATCGCTGGCGCTCGGTAGATAGAACTCGACCACAGCTCCCCGGACACGCACACCGCGGTTTCGACACGACCAGCTCGCAGAGCGAGCAGGCCGGCTCAACCAGCTTGGGAGAAGTTCACCGCAGGTCGGCTCAACCGGCTTGGAAGCAGGGAGAGCAGACCCTCAGAACCCACCAAACCCCTGCACGGAGGTGTGTGCAGGGGTTCGGCGGGAATTGAGGAAGGGCTTGAAAGCCAAGTTTTAATTTGTCAGAGGACCTCGTAGTTGACGGTGATCACCCCGGAGGAGGTGCCGCCGATGGTTTCCATGGCGGCCTTGGAGAGGTCCAGGCAGCGTCCGGCGACGTAGGGGCCGCGGTCGTTGATGCGAACCACGACGGTCTTGCCGTTGCTCGGGTTGGTCACCTTGACCTTGCTGCCGAGGGGAAGGGTCTTGTGGGCGGCGGTGAGGTCGCTGGGGTTGAACCGTTCACCGGAGGCCGTCGTCTGTCCCTGCCAGTAGTAGGAGGCCTGGCAGGAACTGCCGTTGGCGGGGCTGAGGTCGCCGCCGCTACCCGAGCCGGAGCCACCCTCGGAAGGCTTGCTGGCCTTCTTGGTGCCCACCTTGGTCACCTGGGCGACGGGCTCCTTGGTGACCTGCTCGTTCTGCAGTTCGGAGGAGACCAGCGTGCCGTTGTGGTAGACCTCGACGAAGTTCTGGGTCTTGACGCCGTTGATGCCCTCGGTGGTGACCTTGGTCTTGCCCTCCTCCAGTTCGTCGGACTTCTCCTCCTTCTTCTCGAAGGGGACCGCCTCCTCCTTGGTGGTGGCGCGCTTCTCGACGTTGGTGTAGGAGATGGCCAGACCATCGGTAAGGGAGGTGTCCGCGGCGGGGGTGACCACGTCGTCCTCGTCGGGAGTCACCTTGGCAGCGGTCAGGGCATCGCCAACGGTCCCGGCGACCCGCAGTTCGACCGGGGTGCCCGCGGCGTCGACGGTCACGTTCTTGGGGGTGCTGATGTTGAAGGAGAGCCCCTCGCGGCCGATGGCGGCCGAGCGGGAGGTGGACAGCTTGGAGTCGGGGTCGTTGAGGTTGAGCTGCGTCAGAGCGTCGTCGACGGTGCGGGAAGTGGTCCACACGGTGCGGGCCTCACCGTCGATGGTCAGCTGGAGCTGGCGGCCGTAGAGAACGCTGATCTCCATGCCGTTGGTGATCTTGGTGTCCAGCGACGGGGCCACCACGTCGTGCTCGCCGACGGTGATCCCGTCCTTCTCGAGCACCTGCTTCACCGTGTCCTCGCGAACCGAGACACTGTGGGTTTCCCCGTCCACGGAAAGGACCACATCGTTCTTGTGCAGTGCCACCGCGACGGCGACGCCACCGGCGATCGTCAGCGCCACACCGCCTGCCACTGCGGCAATAACCACGTGTTTCTTGGCCATAGATCTCTTCCTGGTCTAAGACTTCCCGGACCTTACCGGCTGGGCCAGCCTAGCCGAGCACCGATTTAATTCCAAACGAATCCTGAGAATCTCTCAGGGCCGCGCAATCCGATTGTAGCCCTCGACCCTCCCAACTGGGAACAGGTCCTCGTCGACGCCCGCCTCCCAGGGGTCGAATCCTGACGTGACCACGGGTTTCACAGCGATCCCCCGGCTTCCGGGAGGGATGGGCGGAAGCCGGGGGAACCCTGAGAAACGGTCTTAACGGAAGTTACGCAACCTGAGAGAGTTCAGCACCACGAAAACGCTGGAGCAGGCCATGGCCGCGCCCGCGATCATCGGGGTCAGCAACCCGAGGGCCGCCACCGGGATGGCCGCCACGTTGTAGAAGAAGGCCCACAACAGGTTGCCCCGGATGGTGCGTTCCGTGGCGCGGGAGAGCCGGATGGCATCCACCACGCCCATCAGGTCGTCGCGCATCAGGGTGAGGTCACTGGCGGCCATGGCCGCGTCGGTGCCCGCGCCCATCGCGATGCCGAGGTCGGAGGTGGCGAGCGCCGCGGCGTCGTTCACCCCGTCGCCGACCATCGCCACCCGCATCCCATCGGCCTGCAGCCCGGTGATCACCTCGGCCTTGCCCTGCGGCAGCACCTCGGCGTGCACGTCTTCGATGCCCACCTGCGAGGCCACCTCCCGGGCCACGACCCACGAGTCGCCGGTCAGCAACACTGGTCGCAATCCCAGATCCCTCAACCCGGCCACGGCCTCCGCGGCCCCGGGCTTGAGCTGATCGCCGACCACGATCCGCCCCAGCAGCGCGCCGTCGCGGACGACGAACACCTCGCTGCCCTCCCGGCTGGCCTCGCCCGGGACCTCGATGCCCTGCTCGGCCAGCAGACGCCGGGAACCCACCGCCACCGGAACCCCGTCGAGCAGGGCCCGTGCCCCGATGCCGGGCAGGGCCTCGAACCGCTCCGCCGCGGGCGCGTCCCCGGCGCGCTCCACGACGGCGCGGGCGATGGGATGCTCGGAACCGGCCTCCACGGCCGCGGCGACGGCCAGCAGCTCGGCCTCGTCCACGCCCTCGGTGGGCGCGACCTCCAGCACCGACATCCTCCCCGTGGTGAGGGTGCCGGTCTTGTCCAGCACCACCGCCTGCACGGAACGGGCCTTCTCCAGGGCCTGGGCGCCTCGGATGATCACGCCCAGCTCGGCGCCGCGACCGGTGCCCACCAGCAGCGCCGACGGGGTGGCGAGCCCGAGCGCGCACGGGCAGGCGATGATGAGCACCGCCATGCCCGCGGTGAGTGCGAAGGTGGGGCCCGCACCGACGAGCAGCTGCACCATGAAGGTGAGCATCGACAGCACCAGCACGGCGGGCACGAAGAACTCCGTGATCCGGTCCGCCAGGCGCTGGGCCCGGGCCTTGCCGGTCTGGGCCTCCTCGACGAGCCGCGCGATCTGCGCCACCTGGGTGGCCGACCCGACCGCCGTCGCCTTGACCACCAGGCGTCCCGTGGTGTTGACCGACCCGCCCACCACCGCCGAGCCCGGGCCGACCTCCACCGGCAGCGACTCGCCCGTGATCACGGCGGCGTCGACGGCGGAACTGCCCTCGACCACCACCCCGTCGGCGGCCACCTTCTCACCGGGACGCACCACGATGAGGTCGTTGAGCGACAGCTCACCCGCGGGGATCGCGACCTCCGCGCCGTCGCGCAGGATCGTCGCCTCCTTCGCGCCGACCTCCAGCAGCGCCCGCACCGCCGATCCGGCCTCCCGTTTGGAACGGGCCTCGATCCAGCGGCCCAGCAGCAGGAAGGCGACCACGCCCGCGGCGGCCTCGAAGTAGACGCTGCCCATCGGGTCGGCGTGGCCGAGGGTGAGCGTGAACTCGTGGGTCATGCCGATGGCTCCGGCGTGACCGAAGAACATGGCCACCACCGACCACAGCCACGCCACCGAGGTGCCGAGGCTTACCAGGGTGTCCATGGTGGTGGCGCCGTGCCGGACGTTGGCGAGCGCGGCCCTGTGGAAGCTGCGCCCGCACCAGAACACGACGATGGTGGTCAGCAGCAGCGCCAGCCACTGCCAGCCGGGGAACTGCAGGGCGGGCACCATCGAGACCGCGATCACGGGGACCGCCAGCGTGAATGCCAGCTGCACCCGCGGCAGGAGCACGTCGGCGCGTTCCTCCCGGGGCTCGACGGTGGTCTCGCGGGCCCCGTAGCCTGCGGCCTCCACCACGGCGATCAGGTCCTGGGCGGTGGTGCCCTTCGGGGCCTGCACCCTGGCCTTCTCGGTGGCGTAGTTGACGGTGGCCTGCACCCCGTCGACCTTGTTGAGTTTCTTCTCGATGCGATTGGCGCAGGAGGCGCAGGTCATGCCCGTCAGGTCGAGGGAGATCGCCACCGAGTTCTTCGCGCCCCCGGTGGAGCCCCGCTCCACCACACCTGTGTTGGTCATCTATTGCTCACCTCCTGCGTGTCCTGTGTGGTTCGTTGCCGCGTCTCAGGCCTCTTTGACGGTGTAGTCGCCAGCCTCGGCGACGGCCTCGACGACCGCGTCGAAGGGGATCTTCTCGTCGGATTCGATGACCATCCGGCCCGATTCCCAGTCGACGCTGACGCTCTTGACGCCCTTGATCGTCTGGATCTCCTCGGTGACGTGGGAGGCGCAGTGTCCGCAGGTCATCCCGGCAACGGCGTAGTCGGTCTTCATGGTTGTTTCCTTTCCGGTTCCCGGTGCGATCCGGGGGTCTGAGGTTTTTCTCCGGTCCTTGCCGGAGGGGTTTCCGCGTTCAGCGGGCCAACCGGGAGATGGCGGTCATGGCCTCGTCGAACTTCTCCTGGGCGGCGTCCCCGCCCTCGCGCACGGCGGCCGCGACGCAGTGTTCGAGGTGGTCCTTCAGCAGGGCCATGGACACCGCCTTGAGGGCGCTGGTGACGGCGGAGATCTGGGTCATGATGTCGATGCAGTACTCGTCCTGCTCCACCATGCGGGCGATCCCGCGCGCCTGCCCCTCGATCAGCCGGAGCCGCCGCAGGTAGGCCTGTTTGTCGGCGGTGTAGCCGTGCTGCGCGCGGCAGCCGTCGTGTTCTTTCTCCACACCGACGACTATACCCCCCAGGGGTAGTTGGTTCAAGCGTTCACTCGCGTCCGGTCCCGTCGCCTCACGCGCCCCGCATCGCCCCCAGCGGCACGACGTGGACCCCGGAATCGCGCGTGTAGCCGAACTCTGCCCCGGTGACCACGGCGAGGAACAACGGTTCCCCGACCAGGTCCGTGTTCACGATCGATTTCAGCTTCAACAGATTCGCCTCCGCCGAGGCGACCGCTTTCTCTCCCAGCTTCGCCTCCAGCGCCGCCCACGTCCCATCCGGAAACTCGACGACGAAATCCACCTCGAGTCCTGCCTCGTCGCGGTAGTGGAAGACACATCCCCCCAATGCGTCGGCATAAGCACTCAGGTCGCGATAAACCATCGATTCGAAGATCTGCCCGAAGAACTCGGGGTCGGCAGCCAGACGTTTTGGATTGACGCCGAGAGCTGCGCAGGCCAGCGCGGGATCGCAGAAGTGCTGTTTGGCCCGTCGCCTCAACCGAGTTCTGGAGCGCAGACCCACGCTCCAGGCAGGTTGCTCCTCGACGACGTAGAGCGTCGCCAAGGAATCCAGGTAGTTCCTGACGGTGTCACGACTGATCCCACTCCCGTCAGCCGAGACATCGGCCGTCAAGCGCGCCACCGTGACCTCGGTTGCGGTGTTGCGCGCCAGACTCCCCAGCAGACGTTCCATGCGTACCCGATCATGTCGCCTACCACCCGAGGAAACGATCTCGCTCGAGGTGATGTCGCGCAGGTACGACCTGTTGAATTCAAGAGCAATGTCTGTATCGGTGGACAACAACCCGGGCCACCCACCACGGCACGCCTCCGCCGCCAGGTCCCTGTAGCCCAGAGGACTTCTGACACCCGAGAGCCCCCGCTCGGCCCCAAGATTTTTCAGAGTGACTTGCCCCGACGAGCGCCCATTCTCCCCCAGAGCCATGGGCCGCATGCGTACCCGGGCGAATCTGCCAGCCCCCGAGTGACGCCCAGGATCGTCGGGAGGCGTCACGGACCCGGAGAGAATGAACTGTCCGGGTGCTTGGCGAGCATCAATCTCATGCCGGATCACATTCCACAAGTCCGGGGCGAGTTGCCACTCGTCGACGAGCAGCGGCGGTTTCCCGCCCAGCAGCGCAAGTGGGTCGTGTTCGGCGAGCGCTCGCACCTGAGGTCCGATGTCCAATCTCACAGAGCTGTTGGCGTGCTGAAGTGCGGTCGAGGTTTTACCACAGGCCCGAGGCCCCTCCAGCACGACTGCCCCCATGCCCGCCAAGAGGCGTTTCACACGTGCGTCAAGGACCCGGGGTAGGTATTCCACAGGTCCAACGTACCGCACTTTGCGGGGATTTCATTCGGCACTTTGCGGGGATCTCATCTGGCACTTTGCGGGAAGCGGTGCCAACCGCACACGGACCGCCCACCCACCCGTCGAACGCCAGCCCTACCGAGGGACGACTCCCGCCCACAATTATAACGTTTTTATAACGATTCCGGACGGTTTTCCCCGGGTCCCGGCCAGCGTTGCCGTCACTTCCCCACCGGTCTTCCACAGCTGTCCACAGAGTTTTCCACAGCTAGGGCGGCGGTCTTCGCGGGGCGGGGTTACATTGATGAGTCCGACCGGGATGCGTCGGCGGGGGCCAGGAAAGGAAGGCATGTCGGAGGAATACGCCGAGGAGTCGGTGGGGCGCACCCCCCCGCAGGACCTCCAGGCCGAGCAGAGCGTCCTCGGGGCCATGCTGATGAGCAAGGACGCCATCTCCGACGTGGTCGAGGTGCTGCGCGGCAGCGACTTCTACCAGCCGAAACACGAAACCATCTTCGAGTCGATCATCAGCCTCTACGGCCGCGGCGAGCCCGCCGACCCCATCACCGTCGCCGCCGAACTGGGCCGCACCGGCGACCTCCAGCGCGTCGGCGGGGCCGTCTACCTCCACGACCTCCTCGCCACCATCTCCATCGCCGCCAACGCCTCCTACTACGCGGAGATCGTGCGCGAGAAGGCCATCCTGCGACGCCTCGTCAACGCCTCGATCCGGATCGCGCAGCTCGGCTACCAGGGGCAGGGCGAGGTGGACAAGATCGTCGACGAGGCCCAGCAGACGCTGTTCGAGGTGACGGGTTCCAGGGCCAGCGAGGACTACCAGTCGCTCAACGACCTGATGGAACCCACCTTCGACGAGATGGAGGCCATCGCGAACTCCGGCGATGCCCTGTCCGGGGTGCCAACCGGTTTCAACGAGCTCGACTCCCTGACCAACGGCCTCCACCCCGGCCAGATGATCATCGTCGCTGCCCGCCCCGGCGTGGGAAAGTCCACCTTCGCCCTCGACGTCTGCCGCGCCGCCGCCATCCACCACGACCTGGCCACGGTGTTCTTCTCCCTGGAAATGAGCCGCACCGAGATCGTGATGAAGATCCTGAGCGCGGAGGCCTCGGTGCCGCTGCAGAAGATCCGCGGCGGGCGCATGGACGAGAACGACTGGCAGCGCATCACCGACCGCTCCGTCACCCTCTCCGGGAAACCGCTGTTCATCGACGACTCCCCCAATCTGACGATGATGGAGATCCGCGCCAAGGCCCGTCGCCTCAAACAGCGCAACAACCTCCAGCTGATCTGCATCGATTACATCCAGCTGATGACCTCGGGCAAGAAGGTGGAGTCCCGGCAGCTGGAGGTCTCGGAGTTCTCGCGCCAGATCAAGCTTCTCGCCAAGGAGCTGGAGGTGCCGGTGATCGCGCTGTCGCAGCTCAGCCGCAACGCCGAGCAGCGCAAGGACGGGGTGCCGCAGCTCGCCGACCTGCGCGAATCCGGGTCCCTCGAACAGGATGCCGACATCGTGATCATGCTGCACCGCCCCGAGCTCTACACCCAGAACCCCACCGACGAGGAACGCGGCCAGGCGGCCTTCCACATCCTCAAGCACCGCAACGGCCAGCTCGACAAGATCGACGCCCTCTTCCAGGGCCACTACTCCCGTTTCACGAACCAGCCGGTCGCCACCTTCAACCCGACCTGATCCTGAAGTGCTGCGCGTGACGGGGCAGGGGCAGGTCTTTCAAGACACATTGCAGGGCTTTCTGGTTCCCCTTGACCGTCAAATAGATAGTGACCTCGGCCAGTGATCCACTTCGCGGTGACCCCTTGGGTGCGCCATCACAACGACACACCAGCCCGGCACATCAGTTCAACTGCCCTCACCCACCGGCTTCGCCGATCCCCTGCCCCTGAACGCCGGTAACGTGGAACTGTGCCCTCGGAGTTCGGCAGTGTTGAGGCTCCGCACCGGGCATAGATGGAAGATGCGCAGCTGTTCCAGCCTGAGGACGGGAGACTAGAAATGAGTGCAATGCCGACACTGGAGGCTCGCTCGGTCTCCAAGTCGTTCTCGGTCGATGGAAAAGAGCTTCCCGTCCTGCACGGGGTGTCGTTGCAGATCATGCCGGGAGAGATGGTTGCCATCATGGGCCCGTCGGGCTCCGGAAAGTCCACTCTGATGTATTGCCTCGCTGGGCTTGATCAGCCCACGAGTGGGCAGGTCAGTTTCAACGGGACCGATCTGGCGGGCCGGTCCCGGAAAGTGCTCGCGGAGATGCGTCGGGGTGAGTTGGGGTTCGTGTTCCAGTCGTACAACCTCGTCCCGACGCTCACCGCCTACGAGAACGTCGCCCTGCCGTACCTCCTGTCCGGCAAGAAACCCCCGCGGGAGCAGTTGATTGCCGTCATGAACGAGGTGGGTCTTGGGCATCGTGTGGACGCGAAGGTGCCGTCGATGTCCGGTGGTGAGCAGCAGCGGACCGCTCTGGCGCGGGTCCTGGCGCAGCAGCCCCAGATCGTCTTTGCGGATGAGCCGACGGGTGCGCTGGATTCGCGTTCGGGTGAGCTCGTGATGACGAGGCTGGGGGAGATCGCTCGTGAGCCGGGACGATCTGTTGTCGTGGTCACGCATGACCCGGGCGTGGCGGCGCGGTGCGACCGTGTGATCTTCCTGTTCGATGGGCGCCTGGCGGGTGAGTTGCGTCCGCAGAGTGTCGCGCAGGTTGCTGATGTGCTGACCCAGCTCACGGAGAGGAAGCAGGCATGAGAACCATCCTGCTCGCGGAGTTGCGCGGGTCTCTTCGGACCTGGCTCGGTGTCAGCCTGGCCTTCGTCGCGACGAACTTCGCCCTGTTGTTCCCAGGGCTCGTGTGGGTCTCTGTGGCTACGGCAGGAGGAGACAGCGCCATGTCACTGAGCGTCCTGGCAGTCACCAACATGGTGTTCTCGGCTCTCGTCAGCCTTTCGGTCCTGGGAACGACGACCAACCTGGCGCTCAGCGCACGGCGCGGTGCCCTGGCCCGCTTGGCTCTGGGTGGGGCCACCCCGCAACAGATCGTTCGGACGGTGGTCGTGCAGCTGGTGGCGATGAGCCTGCTTAGCTCGGTCGTCGGAGCCGTCCTGGCCATGCTTGCGCTGCGTCCCGCGCTCGACTTCCTCGTCGAATGGCGACGAATCGAAGCTCACGAGGACCTGGCGATGATCGAGCCCGTGTACTCGTTGCCCATGGCCCTGGTCATCGTGGGCGCAGCAGTCGTCGTGGCCGTGCTCGGTGGCCTCCGCCAGGCGCGCCGGGCCAGCAAGGTACCGCCCGTCGAAGCGGTTCGGCAGCACGCCAGTGGAGACGAAGTGGCGAAGATGTCGCGCTCCCGCATCGTGATTGCCGTGCTCGCCGGGATCGCTGTGGTGGGGGCGTACATCTCGGTGTTCTCCACCGCCTCACGGCCGTCGACGGATACGATCTTCAACCTCGTGCAGACGTCGACGCTCGTGCTGGTGCTGTTGGCCGTGCTCTTCTCCCTGCTGGCCCCCGTGGTGATTCGGCCGCTCATTTTTGCCTGGGTCAGGTTGCTGCCGCTGCCGGCTCCCAGCTGGCAGCTCGCGCGGCGCACCGCGCACGCCCGGGCTCCCCGGCTGCTGCGTTCGATCATTCCCGTGATGATGACCGTCGGCCTTTTCCTGGGGATGACGTGCACGGTCGGTTCCCTGCAGAGCAGTTTCGACGCGAGTGGATTCACCAGGGATTTGGTTGGGACCGGGTGGAGAGCGATGATCGTTCTTCTGGGCCTGCCACTGTTGGTGTCCCTGTCGGGTGGGGTCGGTTCGCTCATCATGATGTCGAAGCAGCGGGACGCGGAACTCGCCCTGCTCGGTGTCGTGGGCGCGACCCCACGCCAGCGGGTGCTTGTTCCCCTCCTTGAGGCGGTCATCATCTCGGTGACGGCCACGATCCTCGGATTCGCCATGTCCGCCGGCGCGGTGGGGGTGCTGGCTCTCGGTTTCCCGCTGACGCGCAAGCTGGTGTTCGCGTTCAACCCCCCGTACGGGACGTTCGTAGGCACGGTCCTCGTGACCTTCGCCATCACCATCGCTGCCACTGTGCTGCCGACCCTGCGCGCACGCCGCATGTCCGAACCGGCAGTCATCGCGCGCCTCATCGCCGACTGACCCGGCACCCTTCCGGCCTCGAGACACTGCGAGCTCTACACCCAGAACCCCACCGACGAGGAACCCGGTCGGCACATTCAACCGTCAGTGCGCCCGCGGCACACCCAGCGTGTCGGTTCCGAGGTACTGGACCAGCGCCTCGGGTACCCGGACGGTACCGTCCGCCTGGTAACCATTCTCGAGAAGCGCAGCCCACACCCGCGGCGTCGCCAACGCGGACCCGTTGAGCGTGTGCACCGGCACCGTTTTCCTGGTCGCATCCCTCACCCGGATATTGCTGCGCCGCGCCTGGAAATCGGAGAAATTGCCGACCGAGGAGGCCTCGAGCCACCGCCCGACCCCGGGGCTGTGAACCTCGAGGTCGTGGATGCGCGCCGAGGAGAAGGTCAGGTCGCCCGTGGCGAGGTCGACGACGCGATAGGGCAACCCGAGGCCTCGCAGGCTCGTTTCTGCGTCGTGCAACAAGCCTGCGAACTCAGCCGCCACCTGATCGGCCCGGCAGTAGATCATGAATTCGACCTTGTGGAACTCGTGCAGCCGTTGCATCCCCCGGGTGTCCTTTCCGGCGGCACCGGCCTCCCGGCGGAAACAGACCGTGTAGGTCGTGTAGTGGAACGGCAAGGAGTCGGCGTCGAGGATTTCACCGCGGTGCATCGCCGTCAGCGGCACCTCGCCCGTGGGGATCAGCCAGCGGTCGTCTGTCGTGGCGTAGGCGTCGTCCGCGAACTTGGGAAGGTGTCCGGTGCCCACCATCGTGTCGCGAAGCATCATGTGCGGCACGACGAACTCGGTGTACTTGTCCCGATGGAGGTTGAGCGCGTACTGCGGAAGAGCCCGCAGCAGGCGCGCACCGTCACCGCGAAGAATGGCGAACCCGGACCCGCTCATCCGCGCGGCCCTCTCGGGTTCCCACCATCCCTGGGCCTCCGCGATCTCCCAGTGCGGCGGAACCTCCTCCGCACGCGGGGTTCCCTCGTGCCGCAGGATGACGTTGTCGCTCTCATCGAGTCCCACGGGCGCTGCAGGATCAGGCAGGTTCGGCAGCACGAGCGCGAGCCGGGCGTAGGCGTCATCCGCGTCTCGTGCCCGCTGTTCGGCGTCGCGGATCGAGGATTTCAGTTCTGACAATTGTCCCCGAAGCGTCTCCGCCTGCGAATCGCGGGCCTTCATGGCTTCGCCCACCACTTTGCTTTGCCGATTCAATTCCGCACGCAATTCGTCGAGCTTCTGCCGTACCGATCGCCGTTCGAGGAGCGCATCACGGGCCGCGATCACGGACTCGCGCGCGGTGCCCTTCGTTTCGAGGGCGGACGCGACAGCGTCGGTGCGGTTGAGAAGGAGATCGGGGTCTAGCATGCCCTCTATTTTTGCACGCGCTGGTTCGCGACGAGACTCACAGCTCGACAAGATCGATGCCCTCTTCCAGGGCCATTACTACCGCTTCACGAACCAGCCGGTCGCCACCTTCAACCCGACCTGACCCACCAGCTGTTCACCAACCCCACACGTTGGCGACCTTTTAAACTTGTTTCATGACGCCACTCATCATCGACGATCCCCGCGTGCGGGCCATGGTCGATCACCTCGCGAAGCAACGCGGCGTCACGGCCACGGAGGTGGTCCGGGACGCGGTCGAGCAGCAGCTCACCAAGGATGAACAGCGACGACTCGACCGGCTGGCCGCCATCGAGGAACTCCAGGCCGAAGCCGCACCGTACCAGCATCTTTTCCTGACAGACGACGACATCCACGACGAAAATGGATTACCGAAGTAACGGTCGACATGTCAGCGGCCAGTTCCGCCCTCCGGTGGGAACCGGAAAGCCCCGGCCGACATCCTGAGTGGCGTTTCTTGAGCGACCGGGGGTTCAGCTCGCTTTTTCGCGCAGTTCCGCGATGACGGGGAACACCTTGCGCAGCGCCGGATACAAGGCCGCGTGGGCCTTCGCGGCCTTCTTGTAGAGCTTCTTCAGGTGGGGTTGCGGGGCGACGGTGTGCGATACCCGGCTCATCCTCGCCGCCGTTTCCTTCACGTCCGTGACCCCGCCCGCCCCGACGGCGGCCGCCCCCAGGATCGCGGCCCCGAGGCAGGTGGTCTCCGTCTCGGCGCACACGTCGATGGGGCGTTGCAGCGCGTCGGCGAGGATCTGGTTGAACAGCGGCGATTTCGTCCCGCCACCCATCACCACGAGACGCTCCACCGGCGTTCCCGTCGCCTTCTCCACCCGTTTCAGCGACACCCGTTCCTCCAGGGCCAGGCCCTCCAGCAGCGCCCGGTACAGCTCCGGGACGCCGTGGGTGTCGGAGAAACCGACGAAGGATCCGCGCGCGTTCGCGTCCCAGTAGGGGGTTTCCGCGCTGGTCAGGTAGGGCAGGAACTGCACCCCGCGCGCACCGGCGGGAACCCCGGCGGCGAGTTCCTCCAGGCGCGGCTCGATCGGCCCGTCGGCGGGATCCATCCCCGAGAGCCGGTCCCGGAACCACGCGATGCACAGCCCGCCGGAACTGAGCAGCGCCTCCAGGGTGTAGCTGCCCGCGATGGGACTCGACAGGGTACGGAAGGCCCGCGAGTACAGGTACTGCTCCGAGTGGATTCCCATGGTCATGGATGTGCCGAGGCTCAGATAGGCCCGCGACGCCGTGGTGACGTTGGCGCCCAGCCCGGCGGACTGGCCGTCTCCCGTTCCCGCGACGACGGGCAGGTCGCGCGGCAGGCCCAGCGAGTCGGCCACGTCGTCGGTGACGGTGGCCATGACGCTGCCGGGTGGCCGCAGCTCGGCCATCTGGTCGATGCCGAGGCCGGCCAGGGCCAGCAGTTCCTCGGAGTACTCGAAGGAGCTCATGTCGAGCACCGCCATCGGGTCGGCGGTGGCCCAGCTGGTCACCCACTGCCCGGTCAGTTCGTGGGTGAGGTAGGCGTGTACCTCCACCACCCGCCGGGCCGCGCGCATCGCCTGTGGTTCGTGTTCGGCCAGCCAGATCAGCTTGTAGAGGCTGGGGGTCGTGGACGGGGGTTTCCCGGACAGCGCGTGCACCTGGTCGCTGCCGAACCGGGCGATCTGGTCGGCGGCGCGGGTGTCCAGCCACAGCACGGCGGGCCGGATCGGGGCGTCGTGCTCGTCGAGCAGCACGAAGGACTCCCGCTGGTGGGTCATGCACAGCGACAGGATCTCCCGCCCGCTGCCCTCCAGTTTCCCGGTGACCTCCCGGATGGCCTCGGCCGCGGCCCGCCACCAGTCGGTGGCGTCCTGTTCCTGCCAGCCGGGCCTGGGGGTGTTGCGGGGGTAGTCGCGGCGGGCCTCGGCGACGGCGTGCCCGTCCAGGTCGAAGGCGATGGCCTTGGTTGCGGTGGTGGAGGAGTCGAGGGCGAGTATGACGGGGGAATCGGACATGTGGCACCTGCCTGGGTCGGGGGTCTCGAGGGGAAGTCGAGGTCTCAGAGGGAAAGCGCGGCTTCCTTGATGTCGTCGGCGGTCCGCCCCTGGTGCACGACGGCGTGGACGGCAACCAGCAGCGGAAGGTCGTCGATCAGCCGCGGGTGGCGCTGCTGGACGAATCGCAGGGCGAACTCGACGGCGGGCACGCCCTCCACGGTCTGTTCGGCGGCGGTCATCTCGGCGAGGGCCTCGTCGGCACGCTCGCCGCCGCCGATCCGCATCCCGTACACCTTGTTGCGCCCGGACAGGCCGGTGACCTCCAGGTCGCCCGCGCCCGCCAGCCCGAGGGCGGTCCACGGGTCGGCCCCCTCGGCGTCGAGGAGCAGCCGCAGCTCTGCCAGGGCCCGTGCGAAGGCGGCGGCCTTGAGGTCGTGGAAGGGCTGGTCGCCCAGCTCGCTCATCCCGTCCGCGATTCCGAGGGCGATGGCGTAGACGTTCTTGAGGGCCGCGCACAGCTCGACGCCGTCGCGGTCGGTGGTGTGGGCGACCCGGTACTGGCGAGTGGTGGCCATCCGGGCCCAGCACTCGGGGGCCTCGGCGGCGGCGAAGATCGGGGCGGTGGGGTGGCGGGAGGCCACCTCGTTGGCCTTGCAGGGTCCGCCTATCGCGACGATCGGCGGGACGCGGGTCGTCTCCTGCGCGAGCACCTCCTCCATCACCTGCGGCAGCAGCTGGACGCGTCCCGACCCGTCGGGGGCGAATCCCTTGGACGTGAGCCAGACGGCACGCACGTCCGTGAGGAAGGGCGCCGCCAGGCGGGTGATGTCCACCACGCCGGGCGAGGAGACGGCCAGCACGACGACGTCGGCGCCGGCCATGGCGACGTCGATGTCGGAGGAGAGGTAGGAGGTGACCTCGGGGGGCACCACCACCCCGGTGCGGGGGTGCGGATCCCCGGCCCGGACGGCGGCGACGAGGTGGTCGTCCAGGTGGGTGCCCCACAGCCTGACCCGGTGTCCGGCATCGATCAGTGGAGTGGCGATGGCCGATCCCATGGCCCCTGCGCCGAGAATCGTGATGGTGCTCATCAAAACCCCTTTGTGTGATTCACAACCACAGATGTGTGGATGCTATCACAAACTACGTGGCCTGGACCATGGTTTCCCACGACTCCTGCGGTACCGTGAGGCGAGGGAGGCAGCCATGGCAACCACGCGCCGAGGACGCGGCAGCGCCGCCGGCCAGCGGCAGCGGCAGCGCGCCATCCAGGAGTTCGTCAGCGAGGCCGGGAGCCGCACCGTCGAGGAGATCGCCCGCTTCGCGTCGGTGTCGGCCATGACCGTCTACCGCGACCTCGGGGAGCTGGAGCGCCTGGGATTGCTGCGACGGGTCAAGGGGGTGGTAACGGCCGCCGCCTCGAACCTGCAGGAGGCCTCGTCGCGCCACCGGGTGGGCCAGGACGTCGACGTCAAGCAGCGGCTCGGCGAAGCGGCCCTGGAGTTCGTCGAGACGGGGTCGGCGATCATGCTCGACGACTCGTCGACGGGCCTGCCTCTGGCCCGGCTGCTGTCGCGCCGCACGCCGCTGACGGTGATCACCAACTATCAGCCCGTCGCCCGCGAACTGGAGGAAAACCCCGGCATCCGGTTGTTGATGACCGGCGGCGAGTACCTGGCCTGGGCGGATGCCCTGTTCGGTCCCATGGCCGTGCGCGCCATCCGGCGGATGCGGGCCGACGCGGTGTTCATGTCGGCCTCGGCCATCACCGACGGCGCCGCCTACCACCCCACGGAGGAGGCCGCCGAGGTGAAACGCGCCATGCTGGCCTCGTCGTCACTGCGGGTGCTCTACGTCGACCACAGCAAGTTCGATCGCCGGGCCCTCCACCGGGTGGCCCCGCTGACCGACTACGACGTGCTCATCCTGGACCGGGACACCCCGGAGGACCGTCTGGCCGCCCTACCCGACGGGATCAGGGTGGTCCGGGTCTGATTCGCTCCAAACCCGGCGGCCGGGGACCGGGTCATCCCCTGAAACACCCGGTTTTGCAGCACTCAACTCCCCAAATCACACCTGGAGCGGTCCTAACCGGCTTGAGTGCTGCAAAACCGGGTTCAGCCGCCGACCACCACCGCGCGGAGGTGCCCTAAGCTGGCTCGGTGATCGAGTTGACGGCACTGACCTGGGGCGTGTTGATCACCGGGGCCTTGCTCGTCGGGATCGCGAAGACCGCGCTCCCCGGGCTCGCGACCTTCGTCGCCGCGATGTTCGCCGCCGTGCTGCCCGCCCGCGAGTCGACGGCGGTGCTGCTGGTGCTGTTGATGACCGGCGACCTCGTCGCGATCTGGGTCTACCGCCGGGACGCCGATTTCAGGACCCTGCTGCGCCTGGCACCCCCGGTGATCGTCGGCCTGGTACTGGGGGCGACGTTCCTGGCCTGGGCCGACAACACCACCATGCGACGCACCATCGGCGTCATCCTGCTGGCGTTGACGGCCCTGACCCTGTGGAGCATGCGGCGCGGCCTCGACGACGCCGCGCAGGGTGTGCCGGCGCGGATCGGTTACGGCGCCCTCGGGGGTTTCACGACGATGGCCGCGAATGCCGGCGGCCCCGTCATGACGCTGTACTTCCTGGCGGCCCGTTTCGACATGATCCGTTTCCTCGGCACCCAGGCGTGGTTCTTCTTCCTCATCAACGTGGCGAAGTTGCCGTTCTCGCTCGGTCTCGGGTTGCTGGGCGGCGAGATGCTGGTGCCGCTGCTGGTCCTGGCGCCCGTCGTGCTGCTGGGCACCTGGCTGGGTCGCGTGATGATCCGCCGCATCGACGAGACGTGGTTCACTCGCGCCATCATCGCGCTGACCATCGTCTCGTCGCTGTACCTGCTGCGCTGACTGCACCGAGCCGCGGATCACCCGCAACCCGCGCAACCAATCGTCACAGCGACATGTCGACCACCGCCCTGCCGGTGATCTGGCCGTCGTGGAGCTGCTGGTAGCCGGCGGCGACCTCGTCGAGCCCGTAGCGGCGGCTCACGATGTGCCGGTAGTCGATGACGCCGGCGGCGGCCATCCGCACCACCTCCGGCAGGTCGCGGCGGGTCCTGGCCCCGTAGGAACCGATGATCGACTGCGACCTGCGCACCGTGCGGTTGATCTCCACCTCCGCCTTCTGCACCCCGGCGCCCAGCCCGATCGGCACCATCCGGCCGCCGTCGCGCAGCACGTCGAGGGCGGTGAGCCACGTCTGTGGCCGCCCCAGCACCTCGAAGGCCACGTCGACGCCCCGGCCGCCCGTCAACTCCATCACGGCCTCGCGGGCGTTCACCTTCGCCGAGTTCACCGTGTCGGTGGCGCCCAGTTCGACGGCGGCCGCCAGTTTGTCGTCGGCGACGTCGATCGCGATGATCCGGTGGGCCCCGAACGCCTTGGCGATCTGGATCACGTTCGACCCGACGCCGCCGGTGGCGACCACGGCCACGGTTTCGCCGTAGCGCAGGTCGGCGCCGCGCCGCACCGCGCCGTAGGCGGTCATGGCCGCGCACCCCAGGATCGCCCCCGCGACCGGGTCGACGCCGCCGGGCAGCTTCGCGACGGAGGTCGAGGGGATGACGCAGTACTCGGCCAGCCCTCCCATCGAGTACATCCAGATGGGGTTGCCGTCGAGGTCGAACAGGCGGGTGGTGTCGTCGTAGAGGCGGCCCTTGAGCCGGTTGAGGGAGAAGAACGGCTCGCACAGGTCGTCGCGACCGGCGGCGCAGGACTCGCACTGCCCGCAGGGCATCAGGAAGCCCCCGGCCACCCGGTCGCCGACGGCCAGCCCGGAGTGTTCGTTGTGGGGCCCGATCTCCACCACCTCGCCCGCCACCTCGTGGCCCAGGACGCAGGGGGTGGGGAAGGCGATTGCCCCGCTGATGACGTGCAGGTCGGAATGGCACATTCCGCAGGCGGAGACCTTGACCAGCACCTCGCCGGTCCTGGGCCGCGGGGTGCGGATGGTTTCCACCTTCATGCCGTCGGCGACGTCTCGCAGGACGGCAGCTCTCATCGTCTCGGGGATGGTTGGGGTCATTGGGATCACAGCTCCTTCGCTACTTCCCGACTGGGGTTCGAAAGATGCTACGCCCGTCAACAAAAAATGTCTAGACAAATTGGGGATTTGTTCGCTCTGAACGCATGAGATGCACACCTGCCCACCCAACCGCGCCAAGAGTCCCGCCCACTCCACCCAAACCGAAACGCCAGCCTTGTGGGCGAACGCCTGCGCTGTAGCGCTGGCGGACGACGACAAGACTGGCGTTCCCGGCAGGAAGGCTGGCACTCGGCGACAAGACCAGCGACTCGCGGGGCGACTGGCCGCCGCACGGACACGCCGGCCCTCACGACCCCCAGGTGGTGCGGCCCGCCACCTCCGGGACGTCGTGCCAGCGGCCGTCGGCGGCCGATGCGACGGCGGCCTCGTCGATCTCGGCGGCCGCCCAGCCGTCGGCCACGGACGGGGCGAGCTGCTCGCCGGTCAGCACCGACTCGATGAACTGCGCCGCCTCGACGGTTTTCATGTCGTCGAAACCCATGGAGGTGCCCGCCCCGGGCTGGAAGATGCTGAACGCCGGGAAATCGGGGCCGGCCATCACCCGCGTGTAGCCCTGGAACTCCTGATCGCGACCCGCGCAGACGAACAGGTCGTTGAGGTGCTCGAAGTTCCACCGAAGCGACCCATTGGTCCCGTAGACCTCGACGATGTACTCGGCACGCGGCCCCACCGCCACCCGGCTGGCCTCCATGGTCGCGACAGCCCCGCCTTCGAGGCGCGCCAGCACCGCCACCCAGTCCTCGTTCTCGACGGGACCGAGCTCGTCGGAGACCTCCCAGCCGGAGTGCCCGATACCGGCCTTGGTGGGGATGGGGCGTTCGGGAATGAACTGCGCCGACGTCGCGGTCACGGACTCGATGCGCCCGGCGAGGTACTGCACCAGGTCGGCGCCGTGGCTGAGGAGGTCGCCGATGACCCCGGAGCCGCCCTTGTCGCGGCTGTGACGCCAGGTCAGCGGCCCCTCGGGCGAGCTGCCGTAGTCGGCGATCAGCCAGCACCGCACGTTGGTGACGCGCCCGATCCGGCCGTCGCGGATGAGCTGCCGGGCGCGTTCGATGGCGGGCGTGTGGCGGTAGTTGAAACCGACGGCGGTGATCAGCCCAGCCGCCTCTGCCGCCTCGGCGATCTGGCGCGACTGCGCCGCCGAGACCCCCATGGGTTTCTCGATCCAGAACGGTTTCCCGGCAGCGACGGCGGCCAGGGCGATCTCGTGGTGCAGGAAGTTCGGGGAGCAGATGCTCACCACGTCGACCTCGGGATCGGCCAGCAGCTCGCGGTAGTCGGCGTGGGCCCGCTCGAACCCGAGGGCCGCAACGGCCTCGTCGCGGGCCGCCGCCACGGGGTCGCAGGCGGCGACGAGACGCACCTCGGCCCCCAGTCCCTGATAGCGCTCCGCCAGGGCGCGGTAGCTGCGCGCGTGCAGCCTGCCCATCCACCCGAGGCTGATGACCCCCACACCGATCCGCTTGCTCATGTTGTTCTCCCGACATCCGGGGGCCGGCCCCTACGGCGACCCACATGTCCGAACATACCAAGGGTCTCCTGTTGCGGATCCTTTGCCAAACCCAAACCCCGGCCACGGCAGGAAGCCAACCGCCCCCGCTGGTTCCCGCGCCGACCGGGCGAGGACGGATGACCGCCACGTTGATGTATGCGTACGCCGACATCGCCGGTAGGGTGGGTGGCGTGACCTCCACCATCGACGACGCCGACGCCCTGGCCCGCATCGTGCGTGCCACCCGCACGCGGCGCCGGCTCACCCAGGCCCAGCTCGCCGAGGCGGCCGGGGTGAGCAGGTTGTTCGTCATCGAGATCGAAAAGGGTCACCCCAGGGCGGAGATCGGCAAGGTGCTCACCCTGCTGGGCGCGCTGGGGCTGAGCACCCAGGTCATCACACCGCGAACCCGGTCCCTGGACGAGGCCGAGGTCGACGCGCTGCTCACCAGCCTGCTCGACCACGGATTGGAGCGGGTGGCGGCCGAACACCGGTCGGCCGTGGCCGCGGCGCTGCGTCGGATGCTGAACAGCGACCAGCCGGGCGTGGTGGCCCAGCACCTCACCCGCGGCAGCCGCCCCGAACGGTTCGGACAGCACTGGGACCACAAGCCGACCCTGCTGCGCGCCTTCGCCCGCGGGGGCCGGGTGGCCGACGAACACGCCCGCGACCGCCTGCGCCACCTGGGATCCGCCACCAGCCTGACGCGCACTCAGGTCGCCCGCCGGCTTCGCGACATGATGGAGGTCCTCGGCCTGGATGCGGCGGCCCTGGCCGAGGAGGCAGAACGACTGCGCGTGACGGATCATGACGACCTGTTCGACCAGCCGGATACACGCGACCGGATCACACCCGCCAGCGTGAACCGGGTGCTGGAGGGCACGCCGCCCCCGCGTCCGGGACAGCTGGCCTTCATCCTCAGAGCCGCGCACATGGACGTGAGCCGGGTGCAAGGTAGTGAGGATGCCTGAGGTCCTCGAATGTTGGCTGCACGGCGATCACGTCGGACGCTTCGAAAGACAGACCAGTCGCGCTGCCCGGCTGGTCTACGACGCCGACGCCACCCGGGTCGTCTCGCTGTCATTACCGATCGACGCTCCGGCCCCGGACGGCGCGGCCGAACACTACCTGCGTGGCCTGCTGCCCGAGGACCCGGTGGCGCTGCGCGACATGATGAGGGCCTCGGGTGCCGCCAGCACCGACGCCTTCGAGTTGTTGCGCCAGGTCGGCGGTGACGTCGCCGGGGCCGTGCAGCTCACCGCACCGGGCAGCGAGCCCGGAAGCGATCCGGACCACGAACCGTTGATCGCCTCCACGGCCGATATCGGGGCACGGATCGCCGGAATCAAGGCCAGGCCCACGGCCTTCGCCGGCGACTGGCCCCTGCGGTTCTCGCTGGCCGGCGTCCAGGCCAAGTTCGCCCTGGCCCGCATCGGCGGCAGCTGGTACCGGCCCGACGCGCAAACCCCGTCCACCCACATCGTCAAACCCGGTGCCGCCCGGAACAAACACATCGAGGCATTCGAGGCCCGGGCAATGGACCTGGTCCGGCGGGCCGGGTTCGCAGTCCCGCGAGCCCGCGTGGCGCACTTCGATGACCAGAGCGCCTATGTGGTCGAGCGTTTCGACCGCGAGCTCATGCCCTCAGGGTTCAGCCGCCGCCTCCACGTCGAGGACCTGCAACAGGCCCTGGGCCGTGACCCCGAGGGCAAGTACCTCACGAGCCCGGCCGACGCCATCGCCCTGCTGCGCCGCCACGACTCGGAACTGGCCTACTGTTTCGTCGAGCAACTGGCCATCAACACCGCCATCGGCAACGCTGATGCCCACGCCAAGAACTACGGCATCATGCTTGACAACGAACCCCGCTTGTCGCCTTTGTACGACCTGGTTCCCCTGGGGGCCTACCCCCAGTACAGCCAACGGCTGACCATGCCGATCGGGTCGCGGCGACACACCGGCAACATCACCTTGAAGGACTGGAACGCTCTGGCCGTCGACTGCGACCTGGAGCCGGACCACGTGGTGAACATCGTCAGCGATGTCAACCAGCGCCTGTCCTCCCAGCTCGAACCGGCCTTCGGAGAGTTTGCCGCCCGGCACTCGAACCTGGGCAAGGCCTTGAGGCAGATGCAGCGCTACATGGCGAGGAACATCTGAGCCGCACCAACCCGGCGGACGGGGTGCCGTCGTCGAGGTCGTCGACCGGCCCCTCCTGCCGGGCGGCGCTCAACCGCTCGGCGGTGCAGGAGGGGCAGGCCATGACGTCACCTCATCGCCTCATCGCCTCAGGGGCAGTCGAACAGGTCCACGCGCGCCGGGGCCGTCACCCGCAGGATGTGCGCCGGCAGGCCGTGCCAGTTCGCGTTGCCGTCGTCGCTGCGGAAGAACCGCTTGTCGCGGTGCAGCGACGGCAAGGTTCCCTCCCCGGGTGAGCCGAGCACATCGACGGTGGCCGGCTTCCAGTCGTCGCCGGGCGTGACGTCGGCGCGGCGCAGCCACAGGCCGGCGCACCGGTCAGTCTCCTCCCGCCACGCCGCCCAGTCGTTCCCGCCCCAAGCCCAGACGTGGCCGGTCGGGATGACGTGTTCGGGCGGTTCGGGCGCGAAATGCCAGCCGGTGTGATCGGCCCAGGCGTAGGCGGTGAACTCCCCTTCCGGGCGTGCCGTGAGGGGGCGCGCGAACCAGTCAGCCATTGTCGGTGTCCTTCCGCTTGAGGGAGCCGAAACCGCGGGTCGTGCCGCCGCCGATTCCGATGATCTGCTCGTCGAGGTCACGGGCGACGGCCTCGAGGAGGTCGCGTTCCTCGTCGGTGAGCGGCTGCAGCTCGTGGATGCGCAGGCTCAGGGTGGAGCCGGGCGGCAGGTACTGCACCGAGTACAGCGACCCGTGCGACGCCTCCGCCGTCATCTGCGAGTTCATCAGGCTGCCGCCGGAGATGCGGTCGATCGCGACCTGCGTCAGGCACGGCAGCCCCTTCGGTTCGGGGGTGGTGCCGTCGGGCAGCTGCACCGGCGACGACTCGAACCGCAGGATCCCGCGCGTCCCGCCGTCGAGGGATTCCCCCTCCGTCCGCGCCGACCCGAACAGCCGCTCATCGATCCCCTTCACCTCCCGGCCGGTGACCTTCAGGATGTGTGCGATGCGGTGCCGGAAAATGCCGCGCCACGAGTCGGCGGGCATCTCGGTCCTGGTGCGCAGCACGTTGTTCTTGTCCGGGTCCGCATCCTGCGGGGGTTTGCCGTCGCCGATGTGCAGCGGGTCGACCGCCTCGAAGCGGCACTCGATCGAGGGCTTCGGCGACGGGGATTCGCCCTGCCGCGTCTCCCAGCCGGTCAGTTCGGCATCGAGTGCGAGGCAGGCGCGTCGTTCCTGGAGCCACCAGGTCAGGCCGGCCGGATCGCGGCGGTCGATGGTGCGGTGATGGATGGCGTGGAGGGTGCCCCAGCCCTGGTTCGATGTCCGTCGCCGACCAACGACCGGCCGCCACGTGGCCGCCAGGTCCAGGAAGGCGCCCAGTGTGGCGGTCTCGGCGTCGTCGCGGTCCCACAGCAGCCACCACTGCACCCGCGTGCCGCCGGGAATCACCTCGCGGGTGAACAGGTGGCCCCCTTTGGCAGCGCGCCGGTGGCCGTCGATGGCGACTCCCGTGACCTCTTCGGGCGCTTTCGCCTCGACGACGTTCGCGCCCAGGACCCGAAGCTGCGACGGCGACGTCTCCCCGCTCTTCTCGGCCCCCAGATAACGGGAGGCCGCCTCGCCGAGGTGGTCGCGCAGCCCGCCGACGAGGGAGGTCGCCGGCAGGTACACCGACCCGTCGGGTCGGCGCTGGATGGGCGCCTGGACCGCATCCTCGCCTGTGGTCCCGGAGCGCGTGAACGCGCCGATCGCCCAGGGGGTGTCGATGGTGAGGTCGAACCGCATCAAGGTCGCGTAGCGGGGCATCACTTCCTCCTCTTGTTCCTGCTCTTCTTTTTGCTGCCCGACCGCAACAACTCGGCCAGTTGCCTCAGCTGCCGTGGCTCCAGGGCCAGGATCTCCCGGAGCTTGTCGTGGAACTGGGGCGGGGCTTTGGCGAGCACCAGGTCGAAGTTGCGCCGGGTCTTCTCCTCAGACACCTCGCTGGTGTCCGAGAGGTTGATACAGGCCATCCGCAGCAACGACTTGTACTCGCCCCAACTCTTGTGTTTCCGCAGCTCAGCGCTCTCCTGGTCCCACCACTGTTCGGTGACCTCAAAAGGAGGCCGGTTGGTCGGCTCCCAGCCGGTGAGCGCAAGCTGGCCGTAGCCGTCGATGCGGCGCCAGCCGATCCCGCATCGACGCAGCTGCCGCCAGCCGTCGGCGGTGAGGCCGTCGACGACGAAACTGACCCCTGGCGCGAATGCCCAGTCCGGCACCTTCGGCAGGTTGCTGCGCCCGTGCCAGCCGGTCACCAGTTCGCTGCGCACCCACTCGGGGTGGGGGCACAGCGTCAGGTTGTCGCCGCTGACCCGCTGCAGCTCACGCTCGACGTCTTCGAGGTCCAGGCTCGGCGCACCCCACTCGTTGGTGATGATCGCGGGGCTGGTCAGGTGGATGGCGACGGGGCGGTCGTGCCACGTCAACGGCTTCTCCTCCAGCGGCGCGACGGTGGCGAGGGCGCGGCCCCGGTCCTGGGACCGGCCCTGACCGATCCGGACGGTGGCGTCGTGGAGCCAGGAGAGGTCGGCACTGGTCTCGATCTCGGCGATGTAGCGCGTGCCCTTTGCGACGTAGTCGCGGGAGTACAGCCGCCCTTCTTTGGCGGTCTCGTTTGCCTCCAGCTCGACGCGGCCGCGCCGCACTGGGTCGGGCAGGTCCGTCCAGCCGGGCTTGGCCGTCAGCGGGCCCCCGCAGCGCGGGCACACCCCGACGTCCGGGGCATCACCTGAGGCGACGAACAGCGCACGGTCGTAGACGACCTCCCCGCATTCGGTCGTGGCGCGGTACTTGCAGGTGACCTCGGAGGTGGTCCGCAGTACCGCCCCTTCGGGGACGGCCTGGGTGACGAGGAGGTCGTCGTCGAACAGAGCGGCGAAGTCGTCGGCGGAATCGCACCCGCGCCACCACAGCGCTGCCAGGGCGCCCCGCAGCGTGGCTCCGGGAATCACCCGCTGGGTGGTGGTGTGGAACAACGCCTCGTTGCCGATCCCGACGCTGAACGGCGTTTCGAAACGCAGTGTCAGCTGGTATCTCACGACTCCTCCTTCACGGCCAGCAGAGTGCGACTGTCGTCGTCGGTCCAGGGCTCGGCGTCGCGGATCGTGACCCAGCCGAAACCGCGACGCCGGTTCAGCCCGATGCTCACGATGTCGCGGGCCGCGGCCCGCAGCACCAGGACGTGCAGCTTCGGGGAATCGCCCCGGCCGTCCCAGGCGATGGTGAACTCGCCCCTGGCGGCCCAGCACTGTTGGCCCGCGACGAGGGCGCGTTCCTCGGCGCGGCCGTTCTCGTCGACGCGCACCCGGTTCCACAGCGACAGCTCGACGCCGTGCTTCAGCGACCCGGTGCCGACGCGCTCCACGGCGACGTCGGAGAAGATCCAGTCACTGCCTTTGCGGGCCGTCCCGAACACTTCGCCCACGAGGGTTTTCGGCAGGCCGAGCCAGTGCAGCGCGTGGGCGCGCAGCAGCCCCTTGACCGCGGAGCTGGGGAACGGGGTTTCCTCGTCGATCGTGTGGTCCAGGCCGTCGAGGGCCTTGCCGGAGCTGATCACGAACGGTGTTAGGAACTCCACTTCGAATTTCAGGCTCATTCCTGACCCTCCTTGGTCTTCTCGACGACCGGCCACCAGCGGGCGCGATCCAGGTCGGCGCGGATCTGGTCCTCGGAGCTCTGCCCCAGGTATTCGACGATGTCCCGCTTGGTGCGCGTGGCCCAGGCGACGGTGTCCCGCCCCGCATCGAGTTCCTGCTTCAGGGCACCGCGGGCGCTGGGGCCGAGGCCTCGCAGAACGTGGCCCCCGCACAGTTCTCGGGAGGCCCGCTCGGTGTCGATGACGTTGCGCTCCAGCGCCTTGTGGTCGGCGGTGGTGTCGGCCCAGGCGATGTACGACTTCTCGCCCTTGCCCGTCTTCTTGGCGATCTTCTCCATCTCCTCGGCCAGTTCCCGGGCCCCCGCGAACGGCGCCTTGTAGTGGGTGAAGACCATGCCGACTCCGAGGCTGGCCTGCTTCGCAGCCTCCCTGACTTCCTCGAACTGCGGGTTGGTGCCACACACGTCGTCGACACGGTTTCGGAACTCGGTTTCGAATGCCTCAGCGAGGGTTACCGCCCACAACCAGGCGAACCGGCCGGCGACGCTGGCCATGACGTCGTCGCCTCCGATGTAGTGCAGGACATCGGGACAGAATTTGGGGTTCACCATCGCGGTGATGACGTCCTCGCGGGCCCGCTCGGCGGCCTTCCGGGTGGCGTCGTCGAGGGCTTTTGACAAGGCCTTGTGTGCCTGCGGCTCCTTCAGCTGGGCGACCTTCTTGAAGAAATCACCCATGCGGTTGCCGTCGGCGAGGATCAACGCCAGGTGGTTGTCGGCGTCGCGGCGACCCATCGCGCGGACGGGGTGGGCGTCTTCTCCCGGCTCTTCGATCTTCGTTAGGTGTTCGAACATCTCCGGCTCTGCAACGCTATCCTCGCGAGGTTTCAGCGTGTCCTTCCACTGCTTGAAAGCCTCCCGCCGCACGACGCAGTCGGCGCCGTAGCTGTCCTTGCCTTCGGGAACTGCCACCAAGACCTCGGCGGATTCCTCGTGGCAGCCCTCGCACTCGGTGAGCATCGGCAGCCGGCGCGCCGACGGCACCCGGTGCCGCACCCGCGTACAGCGCTGCCCACCACCCGTGGCCTGGTAGGCATCGACGTAGCTGTCGGCCTCCTGCACCCAGGCGTTCCACTCCAGCCCGGGCAGGCCCTCGGCGACCACCATCAGGGCCGCATCGACGACGTCATCGGCGACCGGTTCGTCGGATTCCAGAACGACGACACCGGCGATGTCGGGCACCTCGTCGCTCAGGCGAAGTTCCTCGGGGAGTCTGCCGCTGAGATAACCGCGGGAGGTGCGGGTGGTGAGGGCCTGGGAAGCGCCCTTGGTCAGAGCCAGGCGCGGGGTACGGGCGATCCATTGCTGGATTCGTTTCGCCCCGATCACGACGTAGGTTGTCACTTCGCGCTCCAATCGCTCTGGTCGTCGGCGGTGATCTCCGGCATCGGTTTCCAGGCTCCGGGCTTCCAGCTCACCTTCCGCTTCTCGGATTGAGCCGGGCCGCCGAAGTCCTTGAAGAACTTGAACGACTCGTAGAACTCCTTGGAACCGAACTGCCTCCATGGCTGGGTAGTCGGGTAGGTGACCTTCCACCAGTTCTCACCCAGCCCGTCGAGACGGAGCACCTTCCGGGCGCCCTCGTGGACGGCGTCGAGGTCGCCGCAGCGGTCCTTCACCTCCGCGGGATCGATGACGAACGTCTCCAGCGGGATCTCTGCTTTGTCGCCGTAACGGGCGGCAACCGTCGTGATCCTCGCGGCGGTGATCTCGGCGGTCACCGACCCCAGGCCGAGCGGTTTGCCGCGCCCAAGGTGCAGGGCGAACTCGCCGTCGCCAAGGAGGCGTCCGGGCTGAAGCGCCGCGAGCAGCGATGCGACGCCGAACTGATCCAGGCCGTCGAACGTGATCGTCTGCCGGAACGTGCCGCCCGTGACCAGCTGGGCCTTGGTGCACATTTCGGCGCCGTGGTGCTCGCGCTTCAGGTGCCGGCCGGGGACGTTCCCGACGCCCTGGGTGTGTTGCAGGTGGTCGAGCTGGCGTTCCGGGTTGGAGTGCCAGTAGAACTTGCGGCCCCGCAGCTGGCGCTTCGGCGTGCCGTCGCTGTCCCAGCGACTCCAGCGCTCATCGCGCGAGGCCGGGGCGGCCTCCGGCGGCGTGGGTTCGAGGTAGGTCAGGCCTGCACCCAGGTGCGGCTGGCCGAGCGGGGCCAAGGTCACCTCGCCGCCCTGCAGGTCGATGCCGACCGCCGCCCCGAAGCGGACGTGCGCGGCGTAGGAGCGCTGGTCGCCCTCGCGGCGGCGCTCATCGGTGTCGGCCTTGTCGTTGAGGGTGTCGGCCGACCCGAACACCGAACACGACGGGCACAGTCGCAGATTCTCGTCGTCGCACGGCCGGGTCTCCTTCGGGATGCGGTCTCCCAGGCACTCCTTGGACCGCTCGCGCCAGAACTGACTCAGCTTGATAGCGGTGACCTTGCCGTCACGCACCTTCACCCAGATGACGCTGCCGGGCTCGAGGGCGTGCTCATTGCCGCGCGCCTGCCCAAGCTTCGTCTTCCCGCGGAACACATTGATCCACCGCTCGCCATCGGGGCGGGCCTCCATCATCGCCCAGCTGAAGTCGCGTTTGGCCTGCGGCGAGATGGTCGCGCGCTCCCGGGTCAGCTTTCCCAACGACCAGTACCACTTGGTGCGCACCTTCTTTCCCTTGACCGTGGCCGTCTCGTGACGCGCACCTTCCTTGGTGATCAGCACGACGTAGCAACCGGCCAGGTTCTCGTACCCACTCGCGTCGGCGGGACGGTCACGGACCTGGAACCGCTCCGCCACCCGCCGCTCCGGCTTGTCCTTCCAATCGTTCTTGGAGTTGACGGCGATGACGTCACCGGTTCGAGCTTTTCCTCCAAGACGTTGGCGCAGCGTCTCCGAGTCGACCGACGACCGCTTCTTCTCCTCCTCGCACAGCAGGACCTCGTCGTCATCGAGGACGACGGCCATCCGCCAGTCTTTGAGCGCGTCCATGTTGGGCAGCTGCCGGTAGGTGGGGCGGTAGCCCAGGTCGACCTGACGCAGACAGCCGCCGAACAGCATCTCGTGGGTGCTGCGGACCGCGCCCTTGATGGAGCTGCCGGGAATGCGGACGTCGCCACCGATGCTGCCCCACTCTTCCGTCGGGATGGCGATCGGCGATTGGATGCGCCACGTGACCTCCAGCGCGCCGACGTAGCGTTCCCGCGCCTCGTCGGGGCCGGGGTCGTGTCCGGGTGGCTGTCTGCGCACCACCTTCTGGGGTAACGGCACGAACGTGTAGGGGTTGACGAAATCGGTCACGCGTTTCTCCTTCCACAGGTGTTGCTCTGCCGGGGTGGTCATTGGGTCGGTGTGACGTCGTCGAAGACCTCGATGATGGGGCCGTGTGGCATGCCCGCGGCCACACGCAGCACCTTCTGGTAGCGCTGCCTGGGCACGAGCGGATTCTGGGTCAGCTCGTAGAGCACGCAGTTGAGGGTGTTGGTGCGACGCGCGACCAGCGGCGCGAGTGAAGTCGCAGTCGACCATGCGATGTGCAATTCCCTGCCAGCGCCGCGTTTGCGCAGCTCGTTCGCGATCTCCTTGGCCAGGCGAGCGCCCTCATTGGACGGGTAGAAGTGGTCGCCGCTGCTGCCCTCGATGACGATCTCGAAACTTTCGTCGCAGGTGGCCTTGAGTTCGTCGAAGGGCTGTTGGTTCTGGCTGTTCTGGTTGCGGATCAGGACGGCGACGCGGTGCAAACGGTCGGCTTCCTGGAGTGAGGGATCCTGGGGTGTGTGCTCGGCGAACGACCCCGCGACCGCGTGGAACGTCTCCTGGTCGTCGCTGCGGCTGGCATCGGTCCACTCGTTGCCCTGCAGGTCGATGACGCGCAGGCCACCCTGTCGGGTGATCGGCAGGGCGGTGCCGAGTGCCCAGCCGAGGCTGAAGTGACCGCCACCGGTCAGCGTCACGCCACTCACGCCGTGCGCATAGAGGGCATCGACCATGATCGGCAGTGTCTCCTTCAGGTGCCGGTAGTCCTCGGCGGCGGGGATGCCGGTATCCGAGTCCTGGCGCAGCCGGATGGCGAGGTCGTGCTCGCGACCGAGACGGGTGGTTCCGGAACGGCGCGTGTAGGCATCGGGGATCGGGCGGGTCTGTGTCTGGATGGTGACCTCGCCGTCGCCGATCCCCCGATCGCCGAACAACCACCCGAGGGCGCTGGAGATCGCCGCGACGACACCCGTGGGCAGGCCGATCGGCAAGTACCGCTCCGCCGGTCTCATGAGATGCCCGAGCCTGCGGTGGAGGAGGTCCCGGTACAGCTGACGGCACTCGCCGAGACCGTACTGCTTCAGATTCTTCAGCGGCTCACCTGTGGTTTTCAGCAGCCGGTCGGGAGCCGACAAGTCGATGGGCTTCTTCGATCGCCCGCACCCGCCGAGCGGGTGATCGGCAGGAGCATCGTCGGGTGAGGGTTGCCCGGCATCCACGTCGTCTCCTTGCGACCGGCCGTCGTTGGAAGCCGTCTCGTCCTGTTTGGGGATGGTGTTGAGGACGAGAAGACTGAAGTCGTGGGGTTCCTGTTCGAGTTTGAGCAGTTCCGGGAGCTCCTCAGCAGGGACGAACTGGCTGTCCCGGATCTCGGGCGTGACGATGAGAACGGCGGCCGCGATACCTTCTTCGAAGGCCTCGTGGACGCGGCGGGCGGTCTCGCCAGGAGGCAGATCAACGAGGTCACGCCAGGGCACGAGACCGCCGGCACGCAGGAAACGGTCCAAAAACTTGGCGTGCTCGGTACCGTCGCTTTGTCGATACGAGATGAAAACCGGCCCGGTCGGGTCGTAGCGATTCCCGTGGGCGGTGCCGCATCTGTCTCCCATGATTCCTCCAAACCCGGCCCAGGACTCCGAAAGGCCGTCGTGAAGTACTGACGGACAGGCGACGACCATCTCGTCCCGCTCCCGCGGTCGCGCCCCTCCCCACGCTCGATTACCGCACCCCGAACGAACTCCATCAGAATTGGAAGCAACTGATGCGGCAACCCAAACCACATGCCAGGTTTTTGTTGCTGTCCACAAAACGTGTAGCACTCCAAAGAAACCCGTCGCGATACGACACCGCATCAGCGAGATCCAGTAAGAACTCACCTGGAAAGCCCCCCGACCCCACAGCCCTGAAAACCAAAGCCAGCTAGCCCAAGCTACCCGAGGAAACTACGTGAGGTAAGGCCCCCGTTTCCCGGGGACTTGACAGTGAGGTACTACGTGAGGAAACTGCGTGAGTGGTTGCCCTCCCCCCCCGACGGACCCGCGCCGAGCAGAAGCAGCAGACCAGAGACGCTTTGATCGCAGGCGCTCTGGTCGCGTTCAGTCGTGACGGCTACAACCGCGCCAGCCTCGACTCCGTGGCTGGTCAGGCGGGCTTCTCCAAGGGAGCCGTATACTCCAACTTCGGCAGCAAGGCCGAGTTGTTCCTCGCGGTCATGGACTACAACTTGGGCGCGCTGCGCGGCGAGGACTGGGACCCGTTCGAGTCTGCCGTCCGGGCCACCGGCGCGCAGATCGACGAGTCCATCTCCATGGACCCCGCCGAGTTGGTCCGTGGTTTCGGTCTGGCAACCCTCGAGTTCATCACGACTGCCGCCCGTGACCCCTCCCTGACCAGCGCCCTCGGCGAGCGAATGCGCACCCTCCTGGACGCCTACGGCCGCCTCGCCGACCGACGCCGCAGCGAGGGCGAGACCCTCACCTCCCGCCAGATCGGCTACCTCATGGCCGCTCTCGATCAGGGGGCCACGCTCCTGTTCCTGAGTGGCGTCTCCGACGTGGACGGCCCGCTGCTGCGAGACGGCCTCCGCCGGCTGCTCCTCGACACGAGCGGGCCGGCCCCCGATGGTGTTCACTCCACTCCGCTGGCCGACGTGGACCGGATCATGAACCTGCTCGACGAGCCGCCGCACGACTGAGCGGGGCAGGTCGATCCGTCGGCGGATGCGTCGTTCCTCGAGCATCACCGCGGCCGCGCTCAAACCGGTCTACCAGGCCTCAGACGCGGGCGCGGCCAGGGCTGCCCTTGACGAGCTTGCCACCACTGAACTGGGGAAGAGGAACCCCAACACCGTGCGCGTGTTCGAGGATGCATGGTCCCGGTTCCAGCCCGTGACCTCGACCACCTGGTCCAAGATCTGGGTCTTGCCCTTCTTCGGTGCTTCGGCATAGGCCCGGGCGTACTTCTCAGTGATCTCGATCCTGGCTGCCATCGACAGACTCTCTTCAACCTCCACACCCCATCGTGGCCCCATCCCACCGTTTCCCGGGGGAAACTACGTGAGGTACGGCCCCTACCTACGCGGGGACTCTACGTGAGTGTCGTCGGTCCCTTGACATACCGGCGGTATGCGACATACCGTCAGAATCACGATACCGACGGTATGGATTTCGAAGGGCCGTTGGTCGGGTCACTGTACAGGGAGTCATCATGAGCGATGTGGTACTAGAGGTCGACGGCTTGACGCGGCGTTTCGGCGATGTCGTGGCCAACGACCAAGTCGACCTCCGGGTTCGTGCCGGCGAGGTCGTCGGGTTGCTGGGCCATAACGGCGCAGGTAAGACGACCCTCGTCTCGCAGGTAGTCGGCCTTCTTCGCCCGGACAGCGGAAGCATCCGGGTCGCCGGAGTGGACGCCGTGGCACACCCGGCCACGGTGCGACGCTGTGTCGCCCTCCAGGCGCAGGCCCAAGCGCCTCTCGACGGTCTCACGCCGAAGTCGGCCATCGAGATCGCCGGTGAGCTTCGAGGCATGTCCCGCGCGGATGCCCGCGCCGCGGCCGAGCGTCTCGCGGACGAACTCGACATCCGTGAGTGGTTCAAGCGCCGAGCGCTGCCCGAGGGCGGCGGTCTCTCCGGTGGTGTGCGTCGACTCACCGCGTTCGCCATGGCTGCCGTCAGCGAGGTTCCCCTCGTCATCCTCGACGAGCCGACCAACGATGTCGACGCATCGCGCCGTCGCCGCCTGTGGGACTTGGTCCGCCGCCTCGGTGACGAGGGGGCCGGCGTCCTGCTCGTCACCCACAACGTCGTCGAGGCGGAGCGCGTCGTCGACGAACTCGTCATCCTCGAGCGTGGCTGTGTCGTGGCCGCCGGGTCGCCGACGTCGCTGCGCGCCAGCATCGACGCCGATCTGCGCCTCGAGGTCTCCCTCAACCCCGACGGCATCGACCCCACCGAGGATTCCACCCCCTTCGCCGTGAGCCGTCGCGTCCGCATCGGGCGGCGCGTGATGCTCAACGTCTCCGCCGACGACGCAGCACGGGCTGTGTCCTGGGCCAACGAGCTGCGTTCGCGCGAATACATCGAGGGCTACGCCCTCACCCCCGTGACCCTGGAAGACGCCTACCTCACGGTGACTGCCACCGCTTCGAACCAGGAGTTCGCGAATGTCTGAGCTGACGACCCAGCCGACCAGCCGGGTAGTCCGACCGGTCCCCGAGCCGGTCGGCCACTGGACCATCAACGATGTCCTCTTCCGCTGGAACCTCGCCCAGAACGGGGCGATGCTTCCGCTGTTCACCCTGGTGCAGGCCCTGGTCGCCGGCGCCGTCATCGTCGGGTTCGGGTTCCTGATCCCGAGCATCGACGTGCCCACGGCCCAGTTCCTCTCCGCGGGCGCACCCACGGTCATGATCATGGTCATCGGCCTGGTCTTGTGTCCCCAGGGCGTCGCGCACGCACGCACCAGCGGCCAGTTCACCTACCTGCGTTCACTGCCGGTGCCCCGGCTGCTGCTGTTCATCTCCGACCTGGTCGTCTGGGCCCTGATTGCGGCGCCGGCCATCCCGGTCACCGTCCTGGTAGCACACCTGCGCTACGGGTTCGACTACAGCTTCGCCTGGTTGCCGCTGATCGGCGGATGGCTCCTGGTCACGGTCATGGCAACCTCGGTCGGCTACGCGCTCGCAGTGCTCCTGTCACCGCAGCTGGCCCAGCTCATCAGCCAGGTGCTGGTCTTCTTCGTCATGCTGTTCTCGCCGGTCACCTTCCCGGCCTCGCAGCTTCCGGCTTGGTTCCAGGCGCTGCACGACGTGCTGCCCTTCCGGCCGGCCGGCGACCTCATCCGGGCAGGGCTGTTGTCGGACACCTACCCGGTTGACGTGCAGGACGTCCTCGTCCTCAGCGCATGGACAGCCTTCGGCGTGATCTTCAGCATCCGCGCCCTGGTGAGCCGCGACTGAGTCCCGGCACGCCTGTCCTCCGGAAGCGACTACCCGGACGCAACCTTCGATGCCAGCCAGTACTGGCTTCCGTCAGGTGAGCGCACCAGCCGTTCCTCGTCGATGAGGGCGCGCCGCAAGGTCACGGGGTCCGCCGTGATCGCGGCCAGCTCCTGGGTGATCTCACGCTCCGTCCACGTAGACCCTTCTTGCATGCAGTCGACGACGATGTCGAAGAGCATGTCACGCAACGCTTGTTTTCGTGGCCAGCGCTCGACCCGACCGCCGGAGAGGCAACTTCGCAACCTCGGGATCTCCTTGACTCGTTCCTCGAACAAGGCAGTGTCCATGGGCCGCATTCTAGGCAGATCCATGAGGAGAAACCCTTGATGAGATGGCCGAGGCCTGTGCGCGCATCATGGAGGCCGAGCAGAAGGCGGGCAAGAAGCTCGTCCGTCGGTTTCATGCGTCGCTTCGACTCCTCCTACCGGGAGATGAAGGCCATCCTCGACATCAGTGAGAACGGTGCGGTGCGGCTCAACGACCAGGAGCTGTCGCCGCGTACCGACTTCCACGAGTGGCACCACTACCCCAAGGTCGACGACACGGAGGTCGCGAAGTAGTCCCCGCTTTTTCCCCGAAGCTGGTTGAGCCAGCACGTGAGGCTCACGCGAACGGCTGAGTCGAGACCCCCGGCAGCCGAAAACAGACCTGACCCCAGCTCCCGGACACGGTCACCACAGTTTCGACAAGGCCAGTTCTGAGAAGAACAAAGCCGGTTTGGGGACATGGGAGATAATTCAACCAGCCCGGCTCCAAGTCGGGGATTCGCCGAGGGAAATCAGGGAAGGGTGGCACATGGAGGGTCTCATCATCGCGGTCGGAGTCGGGATTGCGGTGGTGGCGGGCAACGCCCTGGCCCCCAAGTTGCGTCTTCCGGTGCCGTTGACGCAGGTCCTCCTCGGGTTCGCACTGGCCTTCGTGCCCGGCTTGGAAAGCCTCCACATGCCCCCCGAGGTGGTGCTGCTGCTGTTCCTCCCGGGCCTGTTGTTCTGGGAAAGCCTCACCACCTCCAAGAACGCCATCCGACGCGACCTGCGCGGCATCCTGATCACCTCGACGGTGTTCGTGGTGGCCACCGCCTTCGCCGTGGCGTGGATCGTGTCGTCGCTGGGGATCCCGTGGGAGGCGGCCCTGATCCTGGGTGCCGCCGTCGCCCCGCCCGACGCCACCGCCGCGGCCGCCCTGGCCAAGGGCCTGCCCCGCCGCCAGTTCATGCTGTTGAAGGCCGAGAGCCTCACCAACGACGGCACCGCCCTGGTGGTCTACACCATAGCCGTCGGCCTGGCGCTCGGCGGGCAGTACACCCCTTGGGACATCACGCGCATGGCCGTGGTCTCGTTCTTCGGTGGGATCCTCATCGGAATCGCCGTCGCCGCGGTCGCCTACCCGGCTTTTCGTCGCCTCCACGAGCCCATCACCATCAACATGGCCCTCCTGGTCACCCCGTACGCCGCCTATCTGGCCGCGGAACTGGTGCACGCCTCCGGTGTGCTGGCGGCGGTGGTGGCGGGCCTGATCATCTCGACGCTGTCGAACCAGCTCAGCACCCCCGAGTCGCGGACCCAGGCGGAGCATTTCTGGCCGCTGGCCACCAGTCTGCTCAACGGCGCCTTGTTCCTGCTGATCGGCATCGAGACGCGCCTGTTGGTAGTCAACTTCCGTTTCTCCGAGCTCCTGACGCTGGCGGGCATCGCGGTCGGCGTGGCCGTTACCCTGGTGGTCTCCCGTTTCGTGTTCCTGCAGATCACGGTCATGATCATCCGCGCCCTCGACCGCCGGCCTGAACAGCGGCAACGGCGCCTGAGCTACCGGGCCCGGGTCGTCAGCGCGATCTCGGCCTTCCGCGGCGGGGTTTCCCTGGCGATCGCGCTGTCGATCCCCCTGGCCATGAAAGACGGTTCGCCGTTCCCCTACCGCGACGAGGTGGTTCTCGTCGCCGCCCTCGCGATCGTGATCGGGATGGCGGTGCAGGGTCCGCTACTACCCAAGGTGATCGCGTGGGCCGCCAAGGGCGGTCACACCGGCGACGACGAAGAGGCCGAGCTGACCGAGGAACAGCTCGCCACCGAGGGACGTCTCGCAATCCTGGAGGCCGTTCGCCCCGAACTGCCCGCCCTGGCCGAGCAGGCAGGGGTTTCCCCGCGAATCGCCGAGGCCATGGAGGAGCGCCTCGACGACATCGCGGCCCACATCGGAGCCGACGACGAGGAGGAGGACGTGGCGGAGATCGTCGCCCTCGAACGCCTCCACGGGGCGGTTCTCCGACGGAAACGGGAGCTGCTGGGCCAGTTCGTCCGGGAACGGAGAATCAGCGACGAGACCGCCCGGATCCTGCGGGCCCGCATGGATCTGGAGGAAATCCACCGCAACGGTTACCTCCCCTACGAATGACCTCCTGAAACGGTTCTGAGCCGGTTGAGGGTGGTCAGGGACGGAATCATCGTCGTCGCCATCATCATCGACGCGCGCAAGAACAGGTAGCGCGCGGAAGCACGGAACACATGTGAGGGCTCCCCGGTTCGGGGAGCCCTCACCGTCTCATCAGGAAAACCTCACAAACTCCCGGTCTCCGGGATGTGCGGTGGCCCGGGAGGCCCTTCATTCCGGTGAACGGTGGCAGGGGATCGCCTGCTCACAGGTCGACTTTCTCGAAGCGGGCGGCGGCGATCCGGTAGGTGAGGATGTTGCCCGCGACGAAAACCGTGGCCCCGATCGCGAGGACGATCAGTTGCGTCCCGACGTGCTCACCCACCACGTCCAGGTGGGTGCGGAGGAAGGGAACGATGTGGATCAGGACCTCGGCGAGACTGATGTAGAGCAGCACCGCCACGCCCGCCACCACGAACGGTGCCCCGATGTTGTGGGCCGTCTTGTAGTGCATCGTCAGCAGCAGGAAGTTGAAGATCGTGAACATGATCAGCGCGGAACCGAAGAGAGCCGGATTGGCCTCGATTCCGGCGGGGTTCGATTCGTAGAGCATGTTGCGCAGCACCGCGACGGGGATGGCTACCACCAGCTGGGCGGTCTCGAAGAGGCAGCAGAGCAGCACCCGGGCGCGCACCGCGTCGCGTTTCCGGATCGGCAGCAGCATGGAGAAGTAGACGTCGTTGGCCTCACGGAAGTGCATGACGGTGAAGAACACCGCGAGGCACATGTACATGAGTCCGACGTAGAGGGGATAGGTCGGGATGAGCATGAGGAGGCAGAGCGATCCCATCACCACGGGAAGCACCAGGTTCGCGAGTTTGAGTTCCTTCAGCAGCAGGTTTTTCACGGCGGTGGTCACTTCCGCTCGAGGTGGATCATGATGGATTCGAGGTCTGCCGCGCCCACCTGGAGGCCGTTGGCCTCGGCGGTGGGGGCGTTCTCGGCGCGGATCAGCGCCTCCAACCGGCCGTCGCGTTCCCGGCAGCCGATCAGGAGTCCGCGAACGTCGTCGCCGGTTCGAGCGGATTCGCCGCTGACGTTTCGGTAGGCGCCGGTGAACTCCCCCAGGGTTGTGCTGGCGAGGATCCTGCCCTTGTGGATGTAGGTGATGGTGTCGGCGCACTTCTCCAGGTCGGTCATGATCTGGGTGGAGAACAGGATGCTGGCGCCATTTTCGGCGACGACGTCACGGAACACGTCGAGCAGGTCGTCGCGGGAAACCGGGTCGAGCCCGCTGGTGGGTTCGTCCAGGAGAATCAGTTCGGCCCCGTGCGACAGCGACAACGCCACCGCGTATTTGACGCGCATGCCCTGGGACAGCTCGTCGAGTTTCTTGGTCTCGACGAGTTCGAAACGCTCCAGCAGGCAGCGGTAGGCGGTCTCGTCCCAGGACCGGAAGAACCGGCGGAACACGTCGGTGACGTCCCGGATCCGTTTCTTCGGGTAGAAGTTCACCTCCCCGAAGGTGAAGGAGATGCGTTCCTTGATCTCCAGTTCGTGGTTCCGGAAATCGAGCCCGAAGAACTCGACACCACCCGCATCGGGGTGGACGAAGTTCAGCATCGACTTCAGCGTCGTTGATTTTCCCGCGCCGTTCCTGCCGACGAATCCCATGATGGTGCCGGACTGCATCGCGAATGAGACGTCCTTCAGTTCAAAGGACGGGTACCGCTTGCACAGGCCGCGGACGTTCAGGATCTCCACCGAGGTTGTTCCTTCCAGTTGTGACCGAGCAGGTCCCGGAAGTCACACGGGGTACCCGGGTATCGCATCCACGCCTCCGCTGGGGCGCACTGCGTCACCAACCGGCCCTGCATCAACACCGCGACCCTGTCACCGATCCTCTGCGCCTCGGCCAGATCGCGGGTAGTGAGGATGATAGTCATGCCCTCCCCGGTTGCCAAGTAGCGGATGACCTCGTGGAACTCGCCGCGTGCGGCCGGTCCCAAGTCCTTGGTCGGTTCGTCGAGGAGGAGTATCTCGGGCCGAGTGATGAGGGAAAACGCGATGTCGAACCGTCGACGCTGCCCGTCGTGCAACGCCCCGAGCCGTTTCACGGCGCTCCCGGTCATGCGGACGAGTTCGAGCACATCACCCACGGGACGCGGCTGCGGACAGCCGGGGGTCCTGATCGACGCGTAGCGCGCGGCGCAGTACTCGAGCAGGTCACGGACTCGCCACCCGCTGTTCTCGCGCCACATCTGGAGGACCGTGCCGGTTCGCGCGTGCCACGCCTCACCGGCGCAGCTCGGGTCCTCGCCGAAAACCTTCACGACACCGGAGGAGGGGGTACGCACACCTCCCAGTATTTCCATCAGGGTCGTCTTTCCTGCGCCGTCCGGCCCCAGAATCACCACCACCTCGCCACGGGTCACCTCCAAGTCGACGCCCCGGAGGGACTCGAACATCCCGTGCCACTTGTGAAGACCCTGCACGAAGACCACGGCGCGGGCCGGTTCGGCGGCTTCCCCCACCGATTTGAGTTCGCTCGAGAAGAAACCACTGATCGTCATCGTCAACCCACCTTTGTGTTCATGAGTTCCAATCGGGAAAGGGATTCCCTGCGGTCCCGGGGCAATTGCCTCTTCTTCGGGATCCGCGGCGCCTGTTCTCGGAGAACCACATTCATGTCACGGCTCCGACGGGATGAGGAGTTGCAGGTGGATGAGGTCGGCACCGTCCCTCGGCAGCGGTGGGCCCGGGGACGGGTCCAGATTTCCGGTGGGCCGGAAACCGACGGAACCGAAACACAACCGCGGTCCCCGACCGTGGCTCGCCGGATGATGAAACGTTCATCCATCATCGCGCCTCCTGTGTGGTTGCTGGCAGGTTGGCTCCCGGGGCCAACACTCGCAAGTCAAGGCCATGACGCCACGACAAGGTCAAGGGCCTGTTTTCCGGCGGGTCACCCGCCGTTGTCCGCGTACTCTCCCGAGACGAAACCCGCTTCTGGGTCGGGCGGGAACACCACCCGTCCAGAGCCCGTCGGGCCGTTCCGGAGTCCGCGGAACGAACTTTCTGAAAACCCTCCACCGCGGACCACACCGACCCCTATCATGTTTTCCAGACCTCCCCGGTAGGAGCAGCTGATGAATGAATTCACGTACGACAGCGCCCAGACGAAGGCGTCGAAGGACCTGGTGAGCCAGTGGGCCGCCCCCGAGGCCACCAGGGCGGCGAGACGAAGCAGCATGATGGCCTCATCCCAGAACGAGCGCCGTTGGGGCGTTGAGGCGGGTGCGCTGGCCTACAAGGCGCAATACGAGAAGAACCTCAACGCCCTGCATGACGACTTCCGTTCGCTGGCGGAGCAGCTCAGGGTTTTCGTGGAGGCCCTCGAGCACACCGTCACATCCCTGGAATCCCACGAAGACGACGTCGTGGCCGCTCAGCGGGCTTTGATGAAGAGACTGGAAAGCCCAGAACCGTCCGCTCCCATACCCGATGCTCTGAAGGAGTACTACAAGGGTCCGGGATTATCTGACGGCGACCCCATGAGACCGTACGCGCCGGGCCTCGGGCGCGCAAAGGAGGTTTGATCAATGCCTGACAGCCCTTTGTACGAGAGACTGACCGCGGTGGCTAATTTGAACACCTCGGATCAGGGAACCTCCGACATGGACGAGATCCGTTCGCATATCGAGACAGCCAAGGGAATCGTGGCCCGGGTTAGGCAGAATCCCGGAATCACCGGCATGATAAAGACCGCGATCGAGAGGAAACTGGATTCCTACATAGCGCTTTTCGAGATGCACGAGAAAAACCTCACAACGCTGCGCAGCAATCACGAGGCGGCCTGCAACGCCATGACGGAGGCAGTTGCCAGTTTCGGGACCATGTCTAAAAGCTTGATATCGCATCACGAGATGGAAGAATGGCACAGCGGAAAAGAAGTCAGCGTGGCCGGCGAGACAATTCCCTGCGACACCTACTACGCCAATCTCATGGAGGAACGGAACCGCCAGCGGGAGGAAGCCGCCGGCGCAATCTTGGACAAAATGAACAACGCCCTGAACGAAGCTGCCGAAGTGACGGTGGACTCCGGGAACCAGGGTGACGGCGGGGGATCCGGAAGCGCAGGGAGTGGCGGGATCGGTGGGGGTTCCCATTCCTCCGCGTCCTCTCCCCGCTCCATGGGCGCGGGCGGCGCCTCCGGAGGCACCGCCGGTTCAGCCCTGCCGTTCGGGAGGTTCCATCCCGGGGACGATGGCACACTGCTGCGCACGACCCACGATCCCCGGGGCGGCACAGGAAATCTTCAGTGGCCTCGGGACATGCTCAAGTACCCCATCAATGCCCGCATGACCCCGGACGGCCCTGTGGGCGGGTATGTTCCCGCCGACGTGTTGAATGCAGACGATCCCCGCTGGCGCGCCGACTATTCTCCTCCGGGGCTCGCTTCGGGGAGCGGGGCGAAGGCCACCGGCATAGCCGGCGGGGTTCTGGGTGCTGGCGCCCTGGCTGCCAAGGGAGCCGGGAACCTCAATGCCGCGCTGCCCCTGGGGGCGGCCCGCGCCGGCGCCCCCGGTTCCGCCCTCCGTCCCGGAACGATGCCTTACGGCTACGGTGGGGCCGGGGGCGCGGGGAGCTCCAAGGAGAAGGAGAACTCCCGCGACACGAAGGGGTACAAAGTGGTCCGGGTCGACGACGACGCCAGCAGGTCCGTCGATTCCTCGTCGTTCGGGGCGGGCGACGCCGCTTCTCTTCGTCCCTTGGACACGGATGACGGGGACGCCTGGTGATTCGGGATTAGCCGGCGTGCGGCGACTTTTCACGGGGCGGCGTTGAACACGCTACGTGCGGGGCTCATGACGATCGGGTCATGAGCCCCGCTTCATGGGTTCACCCAACGGTTCCGCCCAAACGGCGTCTCCGGAGGTTTCCCTTCGCGTCGTCCGGATTCTCAGTGGTGTTGTCCGGAGTGTCTGGCGTTGACGGAGGCCGCCGCCGCGTTGTCGGCGCGGTTCACGGACGGATCCTCACCCGCCGTTATCTGGGCGGCATCTTCCATGAATTCGGGATTGTTCCAGTAGTCGGAATGCCCGCCATTGGAGGTCGAGGCGATTTTCCCCACTCCGGGAACATACCGGGGGTCCGGTCCGAAATCATCCCCGAATGCATTGTCGGGCCCTAAGCCCGCGACATAATCATGTCCGTTGGCAGATGCATACATGTGACCGTAGGGAACATTCCATTGGTGCGCGTCGGTGGCTCGCGCCCCGGGGGATCCATGCAACTGGGCGGCGTCGACGACACCCGTCTTCGTGTCCATCAGGGCGGTGCCGGCGGCGAGGGATCCGTAGGAATGAGCGTGAACGGTCAGGTTGGGGTCCACGCCCTGCCTCTGGTGCGACGCGTGGAGGCCTTCCTCGAAGCTGTTGAGGGCCGGAGCCGCCTCGTCCGCTCTCGCGGGTGTCATGTAATCCGTCTGGCTCCCGTTGGAATCGGACTCCAGGAGGCCCGGCGGGGTGTCGTAGCCGATCCATGCGACGACGGCCGTCTTGTCGGCGCCGGCGGCAGTACGCAACGCTTCGGCGTTGTTCAGCATCCCGTCCATGCCGTTCCTGGCCGTGTTTCCGATCCCGGGAACCATGGTGGCGACGTTGCTTGCCTTGTCCACGTCGCCAACGGCAACGGCGGCTTTCACGTCCTTGTCGTACCCCTCGGGCACGTCCAGGGTGAGCAACTGGTAGTGGTGCCTGGGTTTCCCGTCGGCGCCCGTCGCGTACCCGCCGGAACCGTCCTCCTCCATCACACCGGCGAGTTCGTTCAGTTTGGCCAGATCAGCAACCCGCCGATTGGCCTGTTGCAGTTCTTCCTCAAAGGGGTTTGGCGGCTTGATCAGAACACCCGCACTGTTTCCGGAGTTCGTCAGTACCGCCCACTTGTGGGCTGCGTCGATTTTCTTCTGCTCGGCATCGTATTTTTCCTGGACGCTCTTCTGGTGATTCTCAGCAGCTGTGGTTTCTCTCTCCAGGACGTTTCGGTTCGCCTCGTCCCGGGCGCCTCCGGGGAGACCGTCGAGGTTCCTGATTGCGTCGGGGTGTTTCTCGATCAGTTTTCTGCGTTCCGCCTCGGTCAGGGCATTCCACCAGACCGACACCTCAGTTGCGGACCAGCCGGCCTGTGGGAGATCCGGCAGGCCCTGGGAGTCGCTGGCCGCCGTCTCCGCGCACACATACGTGCCGTTGGCCAAGGCGTTCAGTCTCTTGAGGTAGTCGTTGTCGACCTCGACGGCGCGGTCAATGGCGGCCTTGATCAAATCCCTCAGCTCTTGGGCGTTCTTTTGCCGGTCGGCGTTTCTGGTGGCCGTCTGGCCGGGTCCGTTCGGGGCCGCCTGCTCCATGGTGGTCGCCTGCTCCTCCTCGCAGTTCACCGTCCCGTCCTCCCCTATGCTGAGGTAGGGGTATTGCTCCACGAAGGAGGTGCATTCGGCCACTTTGGTCTGGACGTCCCATACCCCGTCGGAGGCATCGGCCGTTGCCATCATGAGCTCGGAGACGTCATTAACGACGCGGTCTAGACTCCCGTTGAGCGAGCCCAACGAACCAAGCATGGCGGTCACCGCAGCACCCGATGACTGCACCCTCCCTTTCGCGGAAACCGCGTTATCGGCCTCAGTCGTCAAGGTTTGACGGGAACTGGTCAGATTCTGGACGGCGGTGTTCAGGTTCGCCGGATTCCATTGCTGGACGTCACTCCATGAAATAGCCATGATTCACAACCTTTCCGATCAATTGGCTGCGTCTGTGTCGACATGCCCTGCGGAACGCATGGCCGTCTCGACGTTCGTCTCGGACACTCCGTAGTTGTTTGCCGCGGTCGTCACATCGGCGCTGAAGTCCTCGTAGCACGTCTGGGCGGAACTGCGCCGCTCCTCGATGGCGCTGGCCGCTGACGTGATCGAGCCGGCGGATGAGGATCCGGGCATCGCCGAGGGGGCGTCGGCCATGTCGGTCGTCACGTTCACCCCGCTGATCTCCGTTGCCACGTTGCTCACATCCGTCGACAGGGCCTCCAAGTCACCTGTCACAATGTTCAGGTCGCTCACCATTGACCTCCCACTCCTGATACGTCGTTGTTGGTTGGCCTAGCCAACGCTAGCTCGCACGGAGGTCAGCCCAACCCGCTGCGCGTGTCGCCGTAAACCGCGGTGAACCGCCCTTGACAAGCCAGGATCCCGGACACGGAGCCTCAGCCGCTTCCCGGGAACGCGTCCGCCCGGGGTCGCGCAGACGCGTCGGCAGAAAACAGCATGGAGCTCCGGAAGACCGCGATGATCTGTCCTCATGATTCCGTCGCACCAGGAGACGGAGATGGCGACGGGGCATTCACCGTATACGGCGCAGCAGGCGTACCCGACGGACGAATGAAAGAAATAGTATCCAAAGCACCAATCAACTCCGCAGGAATC
>ERZ773035.60-NODE-60-length-88817-cov-7.227778_pt1 | contig 88817 bp, 74 predicted proteins | sample MGYA00511487_ERZ773035 | MGnify/ENA primary metagenome ERZ773035 (study PRJEB29015, sample SAMEA2737985) | human oral metagenome | biome: human oral; feature: human-associated habitat; material: dental | place: China | collected 2024 ... | reverse complement strand
CCCGTAGGATCACCCCCGCTCACGCGGGTAGTACACGCTGGAAAAACATCCATACTTGCAGCCCATAGGATCACCCCCGCTCACGCGGGTAGTACTTCAGTAGTGATAATGAATACAATGCTGTGGCAGGATCACCCCCGCTCACGCGGGTAGTACACCCATTCTGTAACTTCTTTTTCTGGCAGTCGGGGATCACCCCCGCTCACGCGGGTAGTACTAGAAAGGAGATTATTATGCGTTTAAATCCTGAGGATCACCCCCGCTCACGCGGGTAGTACTTCTTCATGACCGATACAAGTTTGATTTGCTTAGGATCACCCCCGCTCACGCGGGTAGTACGCTAACCCAATCGTGTAACAAGGGAACTCTTCAGGATCACCCCCGCTCACGCGGGTAGTACTTCTACTATCGCAACTTTCCCGTGCTTCTGAACGGATCACCCCCGCTCACGCGGGTAGTACCGTCATATTGATTATCTTCGCTCTGCGGGTCTAGGATCACCCCCGCTCACGCGGGTAGTACGGAAGTTCGATAAATCAATGAGTTCTTCCCTTGGGATCACCCCCGCTCACGCGGGTAGTACTATCCTAGTTGGAACGTGCCTACTGTTCTTCCGGGATCACCCCCGCTCACGCGGGTAGTACTCAAGCGCACTTTGGCTAATTGGCTCAAGTTTAGGATCACCCCCGCTCACGCGGGTAGTACAAGTTGCTAGTCCAAAAGCTGTATGATGTGCCAGGATCACCCCCGCTCACGCGGGTAGTACTGCTTTATTTTATTTGAGATGCACTGAAATCGGGGATCACCCCCGCTCACGCGGGTAGTACTTTCCACTTGCTGACTGTGATGCTGCAAGCATAGGATCACCCCCGCTCACGCGGGTAGTACCATTATATGCAGCTTTAAGAGACAACAGAGTTGGGATCACCCCCGCTCACGCGGGTAGTACATATGACACTTGGAGACTGGGCGAGGAAATGCGGGATCACCCCCGCTCACGCGGGTAGTACACTAAAAAACAACCTAAAAATGCACATTATCGCTTTAAAAAACTTTTAAATTTATTTAGTTTATTAGCCAGCTTGTATGTATTTTTTGCATCTTCTAAAGCTCTATGTTTCATCTTGGTTTTGATCCCATATGAATTTAAAACAGTTTCCAATTTATAATTAGGCAAATACATGTTTTCCTTTTTCGATAAAATCATCAAATCGATAGTTCGATTGGTAATAGTCCGTTTTCCAAATTCAGCCATTTTAGAATTTATGAACTTCATATCGAATTTAATGTTATATCCAACAATAGTATTATTTCCTATAAATATACTTAAATCGTCAAGAACGTCTTCTAAAGATTCACCCTCTTTTTCTATCATAGCGTTAGTAATTCCAGTAAGACTAACAATAAGTTCAGGAAGTTCCCTAGATATTTTAATTAACTTTTGAAACTCTATACATGTGTTATCCGAACACTTAATAGCAGCAACTTCTATAATATTATTTTTATTAACATCTAAACCATCAGTTTCAATATCCAATATAACATAATCGGGATTTTCTTTTTTTAATTTATCACTGTTCAGAGTGTTAGCAAATTTGCGTTGTGAATGATATTTTGAAGCATTACTAAACCCTACACCAAGAGAGTTTTGACAACAATCATTATTATCATTAGGGAACTTAACTATGGGTATACCATCTGAATCTACAACTATCCTCTTCGTATTATGAGTTTTGAAATTATAACCTATTTCATTCTTATTTGCATAACTTATAGTCGCTTCACCGTTGCCAACACTCTCGACTACCCTATCCCACAAGAACTCTCTGATTCTTGAGTTAAAATTTCCAATATAAACTCCCGTAGCTATTTCTTGCATCCATTTAGATAGATCTCCTCTAAGTGATGGTGTAGAATTTTTCAAAGTTATTATTGTTAAAGGCATGTTAACACCTCTCTACATAATTAACACCATGTTTAACTAATTTTTCTTTATCATCCCACAAACTGATACAATCTATATCAAATTGCTCGTCAATTTCTGCATCCAGCAGTTCTTGTAAATCTCTAACTATGCACCTTAACAGTTTTCCATCTTTAAATTGATCTCGTGCTCTTAACCTAGATAATTTTCCAATATCTTCATTACTATCATCACCTATTTCTGAAACTAATTTAAATGATAGTGGAATTGTATATTCCGACTTATATAAATCTGCAATATCATATACAAATGCCTTATCATGACCGGTATGCACAAACCCCAGTCCCGCCGAAAGTCCAAGCGCAGCAATTACACTATGAACAACTCCATAGAGACAAAAATTAGTTGATGAAAGTGCTTTATTAATCGGAGTTCCTTCATCAAAGTTGTTTGGATCATATTCTCTACCATTCCATAATACATTGTATTTTTTTGCATATTTTCTATAAATTTGCCTAACCCTAGCACCTTCTTTTCCGCGAAGTTGTTGCATTGTATTATTTGAAACATCCTCATTCGGGAACCTCATTTGATACATTTTTCTTGCAACATTTAATCTGTTGCGGGGATTAGAAACTAGCTCTGCTTGTTTCTCTAATAACTTAGTTGAATGTGCCAAAGGTCTACCATGAGCATAATGCCTAATACCATTTTCACCAACCCAGATTACACTTGTCCCGGCATCTCCAATCAATTCTATTGCCCGGTGAGAAACATCTGTTCCTGGTCCAAGCATAAGAATACCAATCATAGCTACCGGAATCTGTATAGTCCCTTTTTCATCCATTACGGTAATTGCGCTGTCTTTACGATTTATCTTTGCATGCTCAACATATATAAAGCTAGCCCTATCACCTATTCGAGGTAACTCATACAACCTTGTCTTTTCAGCACCATTATATTTCTTATCCATAAATCATTCCTCGGGAATTACAGTCATCATTCCAAATCCATATGCTTTTTTCTTTCCAAATCCATTTATCAGCATGTTAACAAACAAAAGTTTGTTAGTCACAGTAAGGACTCCCTCAAATTCAACTTTATTCAGTTGAACTCGCTGTGATTTTTTTTTTAATATTACATGCTCTCTTTTTACTATGGAGAATTCATTTTCTTTTAATTCAAAGCCATGTTTTTCACTTCTATCAACTAGAAAATCTATCTGCTTATCATTAGGTAATGGTTTTACTTTACCTCTAGTACCAATAGCCTCCCTCATGATCGAAACTACTGGATTCGCAACTATTCTAAACCTGTATTTTCCCCCTTCCTTAATCTCGTTTAAAAATTTATCATATCTTTTTATTTGAGCTGTTCCTTCAACACCATATTTTTCCAACGCTAACTTTGATGGAGAGTTTTTACTAACTATAAGCAAGTATTCTTTATCATTAAGCTTATCCCTTCTCCATAATTTTCTTGTACGAGTTGATGTATTAAACTCTTCAGGAAAACTACTCTCAACCCAATTATGATAAGCTCCCAAATGAGATAATTCTTTTATATTTTTTCTATTATTAAAATCAATTTCTACTCTAGACAAATACATCTTCATCTCCTATTGCTGCAAAAGCATCGTGATTTTCTATAAAAAATATATTATGCATTTTGATAACATCTTTTGACTCGTAACGATACTCAAAAGATCTATTTTTCTGACTGAATGAAATAATTTTATCTCTTCGTAAATGACGTCCATTATCTTTTAACAGTTTAGAATCAGCATATATCTCAATAGTTACGTTTTCACCTTTTGTACATTTATACCAGGAAGCGGCCTGCCAAGGGGTTTTAACTATTGCAGATAATGTATCATCTTCTACTAATCCTAAATAAAAATCTGCATTCAGTGGCAAGGAACGCCTGCCCATAAAGGGCTGAAAATACATATTCTTAAAAGCAAGAGACAACTCCTCTATCAAGTCTCCATCTTTGCTGCCTAATGCAACTACAAATACTGCATCCTCAATATAGTATCTATTGGTCACATATGTTCTAATAAAAGTTCCATCAGGCTTATAACTCTTTGCAATATGAAAGTCTCTCATCATATTTCCTTTTTGATCAATTCTCACTGCAAATTCCAAATTATTAAGGTCACTTATCTTTTCATCATCATTTCGTTTGTAACCCAAGCAAGCTGCAATCATACCAATAATCGCACTTTTAGAAGGGTATAAATCTGTATGCCTGATCTCAAAATCAGAACTTGTCCCCCACGCCTGCATTGGTCCTGCAAGTTTTAAAAGTTGTGTTTTCACTTTAATCACCTACTCATTTACTATCTCATAAATTTTTTCACCAAATAGGTCGATTAACTCATTTAAATTTGATAATTTTGTTAAACTCGTTTCAACTTCAACATCTTGCATCGACAAATAGCAAGACTCTATTGGTGTTTCTACAAACTTTTTAACTTTATTTTCCTCTGTAAATAACCTTCTAATAGATTCTTTGACATATCCATCTTTAGATTTAACAGGTACTTCAAATGCATTAACTAAATTAACAGGTCTATCTTTACGTAATTCCACAATAATTAATTGTGGCAATGTCTGATTAGCAAATGTATTAGCTTTACCTGTTGGCATAGAATTAGAAAAGGCTTCTACGAAAAGCTTGATTGCATTTACAGTACTCTCGATATCGCCAAGTTGCCTATATAGTTCGTGTACAGCTACATTTGCATATCTATATAGTGTCGATGAATTATATTCAATTGTACCTAGCATACCGGCTCCAGCGCCATCATGCTTCTGCATATCATCTACAGCTGTAAAAAAATCGAATTCTGTTTGAATCGCATGTGTTGATATAGCATGAGCAATCTGCGAAGATGCATCCTCATTTAAGGACGGATCATCTGCCACCATTCTTCCAAAAAGTGCAATATCTATTGCCGGATTGTCATTAAGTAAACTCTGCAGCTCTATTTTATCATCCACATTATTAATAGCTGCATTTGCCAGTGCTATTGCTTGTTTCTCTCCTATAAAAAACAGTGCTTTAGTTTTTTCATCTTTTAATTTAATACCTGTTTTTTCTATAACTGATTTAGCCATATTTTTTGCAGATTCTTCACTGATATCTTTATTCAATTCAATAATTTTATTTTTTATATAATCAACTAAATTCATAGTACGAATTCCAACATTAGAAGAATCGCTATTCTTGGAAAAATACTCTCTAATAGCCTTTTTCCAAGCCTGTGATGATACTCTTGCACGTCTTACTCCACCATATTGGGCGGTTTTCGGACTTCCTGTATCATCTCTATTTATATTTGACGGTGGAACAGTTTGTAAAATATGTATATCTAAAAATAATCTATCATTGTTACTATTCATCTTTTCCATTTCCTTTCTCATCCTTACTTTTTTTATTTCTGTAATACTCTCTTGCCCACGATATTCTTACTTCATTCTCATTTCCAATAAGAAATTTACTTAAATCTTCACTGAGCCCGGAAAAATCAATATTTATCTGACCTTTCCCTTTAGCCTTAAGAAGATTAATCATTTGTCTCAAATGATACAATAATTCATCATATGTGGTTGATGTAATCATTACATTAAACCTTCTATCCAACGCTTCTTTACAATCAGAAGTATTCCTAAGAGAAGAAAATGATGTTCCGATATTCTCCCACCGATTACGTTTTTTATGATAAGCATTTTCTAATTCTACTCCTTGACTATACAAAGCAAATAATTGCATTGTATTTATAATTACTCTTTCGCCAGCAGTAAGCCTTGGATTTTCCTCTATATACTCATCAGGAACGTGTTCTAAAATTAGGGGCCATATCTCAATTGAAGTTCCAAGTTCTCTTCCCATTGATTTTCTTAAATTGGCTAGAACTGCTTTTGTGTACGACGAATCATATTTTTTCAGTAACTCAAAAATAATACTATCTGTTATTCGACTTACATCTTTTTCATTCATTTCCATTTATGTGTGTATTCTCCTTTCTATTAAATTTTTAATTCTTGATTTAAATAATATGTAAAACTATTAAAAGCAGTAACAACATTAAAAATCCTATCATCTTTTTTTATCCCTAAAAGATCTCTGGTGGAAGCATTGTATAATATGTTCTTTGCTTTATTGATAGATACATTACACAGTTTTTTATTCCACTCTTTTATTTTTTCATCTTTGGAATCATCAACTTGTATACTACGTAGCCATTCTCTGAATGGATCATCAATCAAAAAATACAGTTCTTCAATTTCACTATTTATGAACCCCTGTTTTGCACCTTCTTTAATATTACGTACTTCTGCAATATCAGATAGAAATTTCCCAAATGTTTTGCTAACAACAACTTTTGTCAATTCTACAACATCTTCTATCCTAGGAATCCATTTACTTTCTGTAACATCAGTCAAGACATAATCATTAATCATCAAAAAGTCATATATTTCATCTATCGGTAACCACGAGGTTGCATTATTATCATCAATCATACCTGCAGCCACAATACAAATTTCCTTGCCTTTTGGGGTTTTATCAATACATTCTTTCTTCTCGTCTATCCAGCTTATTATTCCAGGTGTCCGCTGCGAATTATTAATTGAGGATGATATTAAACCGAATGATCTCCACATTGATTGATTATATCTATGCTTCCTTGGAGTAAATGTATTCTTATTTTCACCTTGATCATTATACTGCCAAACTGTCATTGGTTCTAAAAACTGATCCTTATGTTCAAGTTCGGGCAACTTTACAATCTTACAGCTAAATGCTTCATTTGTATTTATTAGTGGGTCGATATATATTGCTCTCGACCAAACTGTATAAAGCTGTGCCAAATTGTCGCACAAAAAACCATTCATATAATTGTTAATTAATTCATCTGATGAATATTCCCAACACGGTTTTTGGATGTTATAAGTATAGCGATTTTCTGGATGAACTATTACGAAATTTAAAATTAATGTTTCAAAAAGATTTTTCCCTTCAACATATATTCCACCTATGTCAAACAGCCACCCTTTAGATGCCTTGTATTTATTTTTTCCAAAAATAACCTTATCTGCTAACCCTGTATAGCCTTGATATGCTATCAACCACCTCGCAATTTCATCTTCTTCTAATTTTTCTTTATTATCAATTTCTCCAATTAAGCTTCCTTCATATCTAGGAGAAAATAACGATACCTTATTATTACTTTCAGACAGCTTCCGATTAAAAGACTTACCTTTAATTTCACTAGCTATTTTTTTGCTAATTTTATCTTCAGATATATCGTCCTCGACTACTTGAAAAAATGGATATTTATCATCAAATAAGTAAAATTTATCATAATTTTTTTCTAAATACTTTATAACTATTTCTGAAAAGCAACCATTATCCCACAATTTATCCCATGTTAAACTAAGTTCTTTTTTATATTCATTATAATCATCTTCATCCACCAAACTAATAGGTATGAAATTTGAATCAACTTCTAAATATCGATAACATTCGCCTTTATAATTGAATCGAGAATAGACTGTGTGCAAAATAGCTAACAGTATCCTAAAAACAGCAAAATTCTGTACCCTAGAATCTCCTGCCAAAGATTCGATTTTTTCAGCTTCATTAAACAGGGTTTTCAATGAAACAAGCTTTTCTTCCCCTGTGCTACTATACATAACCCTAATCCACGGTTCATAAACCAAATTAAATTTACTCATATTTCATTCCTTTCTCAACATACTCATGCCATATTTCTTATCATAGTGCAGAGTGATTCCGTGTATTTTACAATCATTATTTTCATCAAACATAAGTCCCAAAGCCCCCTTTAAATATTGATTTTCCTGCCATTCAGGCAAAACTTCTATATTAAATTTTTCTAATTCTCGTATAACATCATTTGTTTCATCATAAAAATGTGGCAGTCTTATTGTCGCTTTAGACAACTTAATAGCGATTTTTTTATCATCTATCTTATCTGATATATCTTCACTTTCATCGAAAAAGGAGTATCCTTTTTCGCATTTTTTTATTACAATAACTTCAATTACCTCTTCAACATCTCTAACTTGTGCATAACCATATTCTTCATTACTTTGGGGGTGTGTGTTTTTCAACCACCCAATCAATGAAACATTATTCTCTTCGCTCGGAACTGATAAATCAGGGTTTTCCAGCAAATATGTTTTAGCTTTCTCTTTTTTCTTAGTTTTCTTTTTTTCAAATTCCTTTTTAAAAAGTTTTAACTTATCTGACTCAATTGCTAATTCCTCTCCATAAACTTTTTGAACCAAAGGCGATATATCTGAAGGTAAATCAATGATATTTGGTAAACATGACTGTGTCTGTGCAAGAAGATATGAACCATATACATATTTAGTTCCCTCATCAAACTCATATTCTTCAGATGTTCCAATAACATATATTATTGGGTCTCTATGCAAAGTTGGTCTCTCTATTTTGTGTCTGTGCAATCTGCCTATTCTTTGAAGCAATAAGTCCATGGGTGCCAATTCACTAATTAGTACATCAAAATCTATATCAAGACTCTGCTCTATAACCTGCGTACCTATTATGATTTTCTTTTGAGGTCTTTCAGCTTTCTTTCCTGCAATATTAATCAAGTTGCTTTCTTTCTCTAATCTATCGGTTGCAATAAAGTTTGAGTGCAATAAAATAACAGTATCTTCATCGAACATTTCAACAAAACGCAGCGCAAGTTCTTGTGCCATCTTTACAGTGTTGACTATTATTCCAACTATACCTCCGCCATCAGTCAACTTTTTCACTGTATCTTCAATACAGTCTTTTTCTAATCTTTCAACCCTAACTGATTTAATTTCAGATTCCGGAAAGTTTATAACTTTATTTATGCTACTTCCATTCGTATATGTAATTAACGGATAATTGGTTAATTGCCTTAATCCATCCAAATTCTTTATATCCCTTTTCTTTTTTCCTTGTCCTCTTAAATATGCCATTGCATATTTAACTCTACTATCTGCAGGCAAAGTCGCAGATAGCAAAATTACAGGGACATTATATGCTCCCATCCATTTAATTGAAGTTTCCAGATACTCACTCATGTAGGCATCATAAGCATGTACCTCATCAATTATCACAACTTTCTTACTCAATCCTAAATGTCTGAGAAATAAATGTTTTTGTTTAAGTGATGTTAATAAGAAGTTATCAACAGTTCCTATTACTACATCGTCAAGCATCGCAGTTTTTCTTCTCGTAAACCATGAATTTGAAATGACCTTTCCTGAATTATCATACTCGTCCTGCAATCTATACATATTTAAATTTGTATAGTCACTATTTAGCTTTGCTTTTCCATGAACTAACTGAATAGATATATCTTCATAATAACATTCAGAAATATTTTCTGACCAACCTCTTATTCTTGAAAATATTCCATTACAAGTAGCTTGGGTAGGTAACCCCATAAATATTCCACTTCTATCAAACTTATAGGCCAATTGTTCTGCTCCTATCAGTGCAGCTTCTGTCTTTCCCACACCCATTGGTGCCTCAAGTATGAATAAGCCGGGTTTATCAATATTATTTAAAGTATCAAACATTGTTTTTTGAACACTGTTTGGTTTATCAAAACCAAATCTATCTTGATACAATGAATTTATATCATCAATACTATGTATGTTTATAGGTCTAGTCTCAAACCAGTTACTCCATCCATAACGGCTCCTATCAGACTGATTACTAACAACGTTGACAGATGTATCTAATAAAGGGAAAAATATTGTATTGCTGGCAATCCAGTCTGCCATGATTAATAATCCAGATAAAATTACCTGACCTGTCAATTTTACTCGTGGTAGTGCATCTATACTTTTGTAATCACATTCACTTAGTGCCCACTCTAGAATTTCTCGCTGTGCTTGTTTCCACTTTTCTATCACTTGCTTATTTTCACTATCATTATTTGTATCAAATTGATAATAGTTGCTTTCAAAAGACTCTTGTTTATCCAAAAGGCTTTTTACGTCTATGGGCTTACCATGGTGACTTCCTACAATTGAAGAAATATCATCTTTAATGCCAAATTTTTTTAAAATATACTGTCCAGCTAAAGAATGAGGTGATTCATTTGGGTTTTGCAAATAAGTGTTCGACAATCCTCTAAACCCTATATCCTCCAGCTTTTCAACCAGATACTTATCAAAATCATATGAATTGTTGTGCCCCCTTTTTAATATAAAGGAGGGCGAGGACTTTCCCGCGTCGTGGGTTAACGCTAAAAACTCCGCTAACTTTTGTCCATCTAAATCGTTAATAGAATTTATTGCATCAAGAACTATCTGCTTCTGACCATCAGTCAACCAATGTTGCCATAAAAGAGAAGTTACACATCTAGTGTCAATGAGATGTTGTGTTAGTGAAAGCCATTCCCACTTACCGTCTTTTTCAGATTTTTTTGCCCATATGTAGTCAGAAATCAAACAGTTATCCTCCCCAAGTATTGTAATGATACTATCCATAAACAGTCCCCCGCAGCTGCGGGACTTTTCTATTTTACAACCGTTCTAAGGGTCACATCTGCGCTGCAGACTATTTACAAGCATTCTAGTTATAAATTTATATTACGAATATAGATTACTATGGTTGCAACTATAAACGCAAGTTCTTTAATTGTATTTTTGCTAAATATAAATTTCTACTGACTTCATCATCAGAAAAAGCTTCTATCCGCATACAAGATGCTGCCCTTAATCTGCAACAGAAGCAACACTATTCTTACTCCACGTAGAACATATCCCATTCCGATAATACCTGAAATCTTTGCATTAATTCCCGCGGAAAGTCTAGTTCCCAGTACCTTTACCACACCACCGACTATCGCAAATATAGCGCATATATAGATCAAAATTTATATAGCTTTTCATGTTCATTGCACTCTTGTATTATCTCTTTTCTTTAGCTGCATCAGACAAAGCTATACCATAATTTACACCGAAAAGAATTCCCGCCAGCAGCAGTGAAGCCCCTAGCCCAGTGTAGAACACTACGATAAAACGTTCAGATGCAACTCCACATACTCTAAGCCAAACACCTACTGTCATCATCAACGCCATGATTTCAAAGGCTTTTTTATCAAAGAACTTGAGAAAGAAATGGCTCTCCTCGTCATAATTATTGATTCTAGTGGTGTATTTTTTACAAGCTTTCCGAAAATAAATATTTGAAATACAGCAAATACCAGTATAGATAGCAAATAATTTAGCACTGTACTGTGTGCAGAATACGACATAATCCAGATGCGAAGAATATTTATACCTGCCACGCTCTATACAAAGCATGCTAGAAGTAGCAGCGTATTTGTTGTACCTTCATATAGCCTCCTCATCATGAACGGTATTCATTGCATGTATTCAAAATCATTGTACATTATCAAGAATGTACTTAATCATGATAATTTATACTTTTCATTGATCTTTCTATTTCCTTTGAGATTCTACTCTTTCGCAATTTTCCCTGTAACATGAATTTAAATAAAACTAGGGGGTTAAAACTGTATGATAATTGAATCTTATAATAATTTATCCATTCAATCACAGCAAATCCCCAAATAGCGAAAGAAATAATAGCTGCAAAAGATTTGCTGTCATTAAATATTATCATAGCTAATCCTATACACAGCAAAATTTGGTCTATTGCTTTGAAAACATTATAAATCTTGCCTGTATATTTTACGGCAAACCTCGGTTTAGAAATTCTTTTTATTAAAACACACCAGAATGCCGATCCCTGTACAAGTATAAAACTAAGAACAAATAAAGAAAAAGAAATAGGACCTAGTGAATTTGTGACAATAATCATTTTTTTGAATATGAAAAAATTAATCCAAAAAACTATTACTGAAACTAACTCCCCTGCAGCGAGATTAAACAATTTTTGTTTCATTTGTTTTTTCAATACCCTATACTCCGTCCTATATAAATTTAATCTATATCTGATATATCATCATGAAATTTCCAGGAAGCTATATACTATATATTTTACTATACAGTCTTCATCATATGCCTAGACGTTGTTAAGTGTTGGTTTCATATTATCTAATTCTTAATAGTAATATCACTTTGTACATTTGTAAAAAAATTTGGGTACGAATATGCCTCCAATCATTTTGTTATTATTATGAGATTGTGTAGCGAAGCAATCGCAACTACTCGCTCAGTTTAGTTATCGCCTGATTATACGATATGCAGAGCGCCCCATCAAAGCTGAACTTTTTCCATAGCGACACGTTATTCTCGTCCCTATAGGTGCTGAATATGATGGCTTTGTCAAGTTGTGCGAACGAACTTGTAAACGACTTGCCGCCCTGTGCATTTGGCACGGTTTTACCGTTCCTTTTATATACATCCGAAGTATTTCCCGAATCATCTTGGCTAACACGGTTAGATAGGGTTTCAACCAGCTCAAGCTTCGAATTCTTCATTGTGTACTTGTGTATATTGTACTGCATGTAATCATCCCCGCTCGAATCATACATGTATAGAGTATTTGCTTCCTTGCCCTTATATACGACATACGAAGTGCCAGCCGCTGCCATCACGTCAGACAATCTGCCTTCATTAACATCATCATTAAAGCCAGCATAGTTGAGCTCTACGGCCTCCTTACCATTAAACGTATATATATGCAGTCTTGCTATGCCTTGATTCTGCGAGGTGAAGAAGAACAGCTCTGGAATCTTGTCACCATTCACGTCGCACAGTGCTATAGGTCTATCTATACCTCTAGCATTATATGTATTCTTGCCTGGGACGGTCTGCCATGAGTAGGCTTTTATCGTCGTACTATTCTGCTCGATGACGGTCTTATACGCACTATATGCTGCTTTTCTGTTCTGCTCGTGCTTCTCAGTAACTTTTGGTTTTGATGGCTTCTTCTCCTCTTTCTTAGGCTCTTTCTTGCTGCAGCCTACAATAGATAGAATGAGCAATGCAGATATTACAATCGCAATCGCTGATTTTAGCCTCGTCTTGATATTCATGGTATTCCTCCCCTTTGGTAATCGCCCTGTATATTTACTCATATTATGTCTACATTACACATCGTAATTACGGAATGCTTGTGCTATAGTTCTGCATTCTTATTCAAATAAATAAGATGTCATTGAGATTGATCCGATGTTCCTTACGTTGTTAAAGACCTGAGCTGTGCTTCCCTCGCTTGCTCCGAGTATGTAGAGTAACGGGTAAAAGTGATCCTTTGTCGGAACGGCGTAATTGTAATCGCTACGACGCTCTATGCCATTTATAAGAGTGCTGTAATCACCGCTTAACACGATGCGTTTTACAACATCATCGAAGTCGTCGGCAAGCTGACTGCCGCCAGCGTTGCTCCAGTCAACCAGTGTGAGATTATGTACGATGTTACCGCTCCCCACAATCAGGTAGCCTTCTTCTCTTAGCACAGAAAGTTTGCGTCCCATCTCAAATGCTTCTGCTTCTGTTAGATTCCTATCAACACTCAGCTGAACCACTGGGATGTCCGCAGCTGGGAACATATGGACTAGTACAGTCCAAGCGCCGTGGTCGATTCCCCATTCGTCATTTGTTGATACTTCATCGCTTAGCAGCTCTTTCACCCTATTCGTTAGTTCTGAACTACCTTGTACTCGGTATCTCACTTTATATAGGTCATGAGGAAATCCGTACATATCGTAGATTTGCTGAGGCTCTTCTGCGCTTTCTATTAATGTACCGTTTGTGTACCAGTGCGCGGAAATCATAAGGATTCCTTTTGGTCTACCGTATCGGTCTATTATATTGCGGCCGATACTTCCGAATTTTTTTGTTATGTTGTTATCTTCGAGCGCAATCATTGGGCTTCCATGTCCGACGAATATCGTTGGCATCTTCATGTTATTGTCCACCCCCTATTTTAATATCTCTATATGTTATAGAGTATTATACTAGAATTGCGGAGTAAAGGGAACTTGGCTGATTGACGGTATATGCATGCGAGGAGTTATTTACACTAGATGGTTGAAAATGAATGTTAATGAGTTTACTCTATAATCAGCAAATATTGGATACATGCCTAGTGGTATGGGTCAGGAGGTTAAGATGCTATTAATCGGAGTAAGAGCAGATGGGAATTGGCTATTGTCGCAGTGGGACCTCACGTATGCTACCGGTTGGGAGGGCATTTGCAAGGCTACTGCTAAGATGTACGACTACTACGATAGCAAGGAGATGCCAGTTGAGATATTAACGGACAATCATCTAGTAGACATTCATTCGAAGGATGATATCATGAATATAGAGGAAGCTGGCAATCTCACTGTTAGGGGATTTTCGACGGTGTTCAAGCTACCACTGATGATTACTTTTTATAACCAGACTAAGACTGTGTATGTAAATATCGCGCAGGCTACTGAGGAATTTGCATATGCTGATTATGAGAAGTTTAATAAGTCGCTCTGTCAGTATCTCGATAGTGTTGAGATGGCGATGTGTGAGTAGGGGCTTGGATAATTGCGAAACTATATGGGTAAGGAAAAAATCAGGCGTGAGCCTGATTTTTCACTTTGCTTATAACTATTCAATTTCCTCTTCAGCCTCTGTAGAATCCATGCCACCTCTAAGGATAAACTCTCTAAGAAGCTTATCGGTCTTGATACTAACCTTTGGTGGTATAAGCTTCACGCCTTCGATTCTCTCAAAATATTCTTTAGCTTTCGTCTTATCGACTGTTTGCTTAAGCTCGTCGTATCTACCAAACTCATTTAAATTAGAATCATTGAGCTTCAAACTCATAATATCCGTGAGCTTCTGTTCATCAAGGCCAAGGTTCAGTGCCATTTGGTGAATTTCATCAGTCTTTGCACGTAGCATGTAATCGTTTATGTAATCCCTTAATGTCTTGTCAGGACTGATATTTACATCCCCTCGCTGGATATCATGCAGGAATAGATAAGCATACTTCTGTTCTTCTTGGGTAAGCATAGCAAACGTCTTATTAAGTTCAGATTCTGCTCGTTCAACATCCTCCTCGCTTACATCTTCTGCTCTAAGAAGCTTAAGATATTTATCAAAACGAGAATTCATATAATCTGAATCGATTACGCCAGTATCCATCTCTGTTATATAGCTCTCTAAATCGTAAGGTGCCATATCATCAAACGGCGGGGTATGATCATCTGGCTTTAACTCCTTATACCTAAGAATTAATATTTCATAAGTATTTTTACTAATTGAAACGTAAATTATCTCTCCAGATACTTCATCAGTATATGAGCTCTTATCCCATGTGAATCCTTGAATTTTCGCTGATTCTAAAAAGATGTTTAACTGATTAAAGTCTTTTGCAAACTTCTTTCTCGACTCTACATCATCTGGTAATTTCTCAAAATTATCTATTCCTGAATTCGCAAAAATCAAGGTGATACTCTCGAATATTATATTTACCTGTACAAGGTTCTCAGTTAGATGCTGAACAAATAATCCTAGCGGCTTATCCCCAGAATACAGCTTTACCGCATCACTAATATTCTGATCCATAGTATGTGGTTTGCGATAATATCTAATAGTGCCAAAAGGCTTTTCGTGCCCAAATAGCCTATTTGTACGTGAGAATGCCTGGATAATATTCTCATACTTCAGCACCTTATCTAGGTACAGAGTGTTAACCCATTTTGAGTCAAATCCAGTTAACATCTGATCAACAACAATTAGCAAATCAATCTGTTTTTCGGGCTCTCTCTCGATCCTCTCATAAGGTTTCTTATGCGCTAATCGTGCAGCTATATCCTTTTTCATTTTTGCAAACGTAGGGATTGCAAAGGATTGCTTGTACATCTCGTTATAGTCAATTATTATCTCTACGAGCCCATCTTCCTTAATGCGGAAATTACCGTTATTATCAATATTCGGGTCGAACAGCGCAGTAACTTTAAGTTTTGGTAACATCACTTTCATAAGGCGGTAATATTTAATTGCCTCATTTATGCTACTTGTAGCAAATATTGCATGGAACTTACCATTTCTACTTAAAGTGAGCCAGTTATCTGATATATCTTGAACTACTGCCTTAGTATGAGCTTCTGTCTCATACTGAGTATTAGGAACGTAGTATTCAATTCCTTTGATACTTTTACCATTTTCATCTTTGTATGACGCCATCTTAACCTTGCTAGAGTCCATATAGTAATAAAATATTTTCCTCTTCTCAGGGTTATTAATAGCCTCTTCCACAGTTTTTGCATTTGCCTTCATAAGTGCAACAGCGGTTCTGACATCCTTATCCTTGAAGGTTAATACCTTGTATGGATCGAAACCTAGGACATTTTTATCTCTAATTCCATCTGCGATACTGTATCTGTGAAGTTCATCTCCAAATACCGTGGTTGTTGTATTCTTCTTTTTCTTATTTTCATCCTGAATTGGTGTACCCGTGAATCCGAAGAATATCGCCTTTGTAAATGTGTTTTTGATAGTGATTAACATATCACCAAATGTCGAACGATGTGCTTCATCCACGATAAATACAAGGCGCTTTTTATTTATCAGATCAATATCATGAGCATTTAAGCCGCCCTCTTCATCTTTTATATTGCTCATCTTCTGGATAGACGTAACTATAAGTGTATCTGCAGGAGAACTGCTCTTTAACTTTGATATGAGAACATTAGTGTTTTCAGTTGCTTGAACGTCTTCATTCTCATCGGCAAACCCACGGTACTCCTTAAGCGACTGAGTGCCGAGTTCAATTCTGTCCATAAGGAATATTACTTTATCAGCATCTTTTGAACTCGCTATTAGCTGAGCCGACTTAAAGCTGGTCATAGTTTTACCTGAGCCAGTCGTATGCCAGATGTAGCCACCAAGCTGGTTGTCACCCTCCCACTTTGTCTTTGCGACTTTGTCGGAAATAGCATTAGCCGCAAAATACTGATAACTACGCATAACCTTCAGAACTCCGTCTGAATCATCAGCAACTGTATAAAATCCTATTAGCTGATGAGCCATAGGAATAGATAGTAGCGTGGAAGCTACTTTGTCCCATTCATTGATCGGCTCATTATTGAAGTCTGCCCAGTGAAAATAGTAATCGGTATTGAACTTGCCTTCTGGTCCAGGATTTGCAAAGTATACGGCTTCATTTGGCTCCATTGCTACAAATATCTGAACTAATGAAAACATTCCTGTGAATACTCCCTCATGCGAGTACTTCTCTATCTGATGGTAGGCTTGGCTTACCGGTATTCCACTCTTCTTGAGCTCAATATGAATTACAGGCATACCGTTGATAAGAAGCATTAGGTCTCCACGACGGTCATTTAGAATTTTTGACTTCGTTGGAAACTTAGGCTGCTGTACTATCTGATATCTGCTTTGACCTGCCGCAATTTCTCTTCGGTCATAAATTTTAAGGCTGACTTCTTTACCAAAATGAAGCTTATCATCTGGATTATCTCGAACTATAGAAACACTCTTGCCATTGATGAAGCCATTTAACTTAAGTGGCGTTCTAAGCGTCTCTATCTGTTCTAATATCTGATGCATTTCACTTTCCGTTAATGGATAGTCATTAAGCCTATCGATATCACGATTATTCTCAAAAAGGATGTTCGCCCAATTATCTAGCAAGTCCTTTTCTGTATAGTTCTTAAGGACTTCTTTTTCCCAGCCTTTTTCAGATAATATTTTTATTAAAGCTTCTTCAAAGTCAGCTTCTTTATTAAAAATCATAGAGTTTTCCTCCGTATTTTAAAGATTCATAGTTTTCGCTATACGAACATCTTCTCAAGGCATGCTTTTTTGAGATTTTTGAGCTTTTCAAGCTTACGCTGATGAAGGGTGATAAGGTTGTCGATATTCTGAAAGTATGTGCTTATTAGAACTTGCTCATCGCAACTAGGAAAATTCAAATTAATTTTTTCTAGATCAGCATTATGTAGATGAACTACTGATTTTCCCTGCGCCATCTTCGCCATTTCCTTGTGAGGATTACCATTAGATATACTAATTGCTAAAAATACTGAATTTAGAATTCTTGCTGGATTAATTATATTCAAATCACCACCTAGCAAAACTCCTTGTTTTTCAACAACTGATGCCACTGAAATATCCTCAGCCGTTTCACCTGAGGCCGGTACAATAACTTCTCCGCCTCTGCTATATACCGACCCTTTCTTCTCATTTGCATATGTATCTACATCTGAAATTACTGTCTCATAGTTAGTATAAAGTCGACCATATAAAATAATTGGGGTGCCCGACTCCATTAAGTCACTTTTAGAGTAACCATAGCCTTTAGAGAAACTAGCTAAATTCCCTAACTTACGCTGTTCCCAAGCTTCAGTAAAACCTTTAAAGCGTATCTCTGGTACATCAGCTCCATCTTTCGGGAACATTTTTTCGAGCATTGCCTTTTTAACATTGACTAGTTTGTCATACTTACGCTGATGAAGGGTGATAAGGTTGTCGAGCTTTGAGAAATAGCTACCAACCATTCTCTGTTCATCATATTTAGGTGCAAGGATATCAATATTGTTTATAGCACTCTTTGATAAGCTTGGCACTCCTGTAGACTCGTCTTTTGATTTCCACTCAACATTTTGGAAAATATCAAAAATAAAATCTAGATCATTATTTTTCCTTGGGATTGCATAAAATAGTGTATCTACAGTCCAAAATGGGGCATTCAATATATAAGGCTTATCAATAGTACCCTTTCGTCCAATACCAATTGCGTCATTTTTATACGATAATGCAGAATTTACACTAAGCATATAGCCACCAGTACCGTAAACAGGAATATTTCCTTCTGAAAGATGTTTGTAGTCGCGACCGCTACAAACATCAACAATATCTCCCAACTTACACTGTTCCCAAGCATCAGTAAATCCAGCGAATCTAATGGCTGGTTTTTTCGATTTTTCTGCCATTTTATTCACCTCCGAGAAGCTTTTTGAACTCAGCAAGTCCAAGCATGTCAAATTCGTTCCCTTCCAGCTCGTCAATCATCTTTGAAATCTCTCTTTCCGTGCTTTCAATTTCATTTTCAAGTTCAGCTAGTGTAGAATCGTACTTCTTTGACAGTGCTTCCACTTTTGACACAAGATTAGACACTATTTTTTCAGGAAGCTGCATAAGATTGTTGATTAGTGGATTAATCCATTTCTCTCTGAGCAGTAATACAATCTGCTCATCAGACAGATTTTCTATAATTTCTTTAGTTCTTTCTTCAAGTAGTGCTTTTTCTTTCTTTATTTCTGATTTTAAGCCCTTTTCTTCTGTATTGAGAGCAATTACAGACTTTAGTTTTTCTTTTGTCTCGCTATCGATACTATCATTCTTCAGTGCTTTTTTAACCTCTGCAAAAACAAAGCTGTCTTCATTTACACATTCAAGCTCTTTTTCTTCCTCAGATAGATTGTCAAGAGTTTCTTCGTATTCAGAAGCAATCTCAGCCAATCTGTTTTCTTTATCTTCTATGGACTTCGTTTCATCTGAGAGCAAAATATTCTGAACCAGCTCAAATGGTATGATTCTGCCCTTCCAGCCTTCTTGAACTTCTTGCTCTTTGTTATCTTTCTTCTTGATAACCATATTAGGATCTACAACCCTTGTTGCATTAAATCCTTCCGTCTGAATAATTTCTAGGTCGATTGCTATATTTGCCCAATCATCGTCGAGAAGCTGATATGCCTCGTACTTATCAACAAGCGGAATACCCGCTAGTCTAGAAAAGATATTTTCAGCAAGAGCCTCTTCCTTCTTAGATATGTTAATATTATCCATTTGCAGGATAAGTGCATCGTGCAAATAATCGTCAAGTCCATCAAATGCATCTTTAAATTTATTTTCGAAGCCTTTGATGTCATCATGCTCCTTAATTGCTTTTTTTACATCATCACAAGTGACCCTGCAGTAAGCAGAGGATGTAGCTTCAAACAAACTGCTTTTGAGCGTAGGAAATGCCTTCCAATAATCGTTTAGAAGTTCGACCTCAGAATTTGGAATCCCTCCAAACATCGACGAGAATATATCCCATGATTCAGCAGCTTCTGATGAGTCCACATATCGTGGAATATTAAGGTTATACTCATTGCTTCTTATTTCATCACGGCTAACAACTCTGGAGAACTTATCAATATCCTCTCTACGAGTTACTACGTCAACAATCCTCTTAATATCGGAGGCGCGAAGCTTATTATTCTTGCCTTCTTTCACGAAGCCCTTTGAAGCATCAACAAAAAGAATATCTGTGTTAGTTCTTTTTTGCTTCAGAATTATGATAATAGTTGGGATTCCTGTGCCATAGAAAATATTTGCAGGAAGTCCAATAATTGTATCTATTTGATTCTTTTCAATTAGGTTCTTACGAATCTCACCCTCGTCACCACCACGGAATAAAACACCGTGAGGAAGAACGATACTCATGATTCCTTCTGGCTTAAGATGGTATAAATCATGAAGCAGGAAAGCATAATCTGCCTTACCCTTCGGAGCAAGACCGTATCCAGCATATCTAGGATCAGTTTCTTTATCCTGAGGCGACCATGCCTGGGAATAAGGAGGATTTGACACAACTGCATCCACATAAAGCGGGTCATATGAACCTATCGGGTCATTTTCATCAAAATAAGGCCAGTCGTTTTCTAATGTATCTCCATTTCGCGTTACTATGTTGTATGCTTCAATTCCACGCATGATAAGGTTCATACGAGTGAGGTTATAAGTGTTCTGCTTGAGCTCCTGAGCATAGTACTTAATCTTATTTTTACCCTCTATGTACTTAGAAGCACTTAAACCGATGTTGATCAATAGAGATCCTGAACCACTAGTTGGGTCATAAATTTCAATTTTGTCTCTATCCTTTAAGTGTTCTGCCACTATTTCAGACATTAGTAACGATACTTCGTGAGGTGTGTAGAATTCGCCAGCTTTTTTTCCTGCATTTGCAGCGAATTTCTCGATGAGGTACTCATAGATGAATCCAAGCACGTCATACCCTTGCTTTCCATCCATTGGAATATCTTTTATCAGATATATAAGGTCACTTATAGACTTCGTCTGAGACGCAGCGCTATCTCCAAGTTTACTGAGTCCTGTCTGCAGTGTTTCGAATATGCCGTCGAATACGCTATTATGTGTCGGATTAACTAATCTTGTAAAAGCGGAAAGTGCATCTCTAACATCTGAAACGCTGAAATCTGAGCCTTTTTCAATCCATGTCGAGAAGAGGTTTTCATATGAAATATAATATCCGAGGTTTTTCTGGATACTTTGAGTTGTCTCGTAATCTTCTTCTTTTAATTCAGACAAATATTCATCTGTCCAATCATTAGCTTTTAAGTACTTAACCTCCTTTTCAGAGAGGAATTTATAGAAAATAAACCCTAGAATGTAGTCTTTGTACTCATTTGCTTCGATTTTAGAGCGCATTTTATTTGCTGATTCCCAAATCTTAGAAGCTAATTGCTGCTTGTTCATGTGCAACCCCCATCCAAACATGTCTTGTAATTCATATAAAGTTTAAAATAAAGCTAAATATAATATTTATTCACTTTTAGCATTGTTTTTATTATACGTCCAAAATAATGTTTTTCAAACTTATCTGTATAATATCGGATGTATATTTATTGTTTTTTATCAGTTTATAATTAGGATGATGTCGTACATATGATTGGGAACAGCGTAAGTTATGTAAAATAACAAATTATAGTAATGGAAAAGGGCATGAAGAAAATCAATCTGATACAGGTAGTTATGAGTTAATAAACCTGAACTCTATTTCTATAGATGGGGGGTTGAAGACTTCAGGAAAGTTTATAGAGGATGGAACAGATACGCTTTTAGAAAATGATTTGGTTATGGTCTTAAGTGATGTTGGTCATGGAGATTTACTTGGTAGAGTAGCAATAATCCCTGAAAATAACAGGTATGTACTAAATCAAAGGGTAGCATTGCTAAGAATAATGGATAATACAAATCCTTATTTCTTGTTTTCAATAATAAATGGGAACCAAGTGTATTTAAAAAAAGAAGGTGCTGGCTCTTCACAGTTAAATATTTCTAAATATTCTGTTGAAAACTTTGTTGTTGATTATCCTCAAATCGTGGAGCAGAGAAAAATAGCAAACTATCTTAGTAACCTCGACAACCTTATCACCCTTCATCAGCGTAAGTGCATTTTTCATTTATTTGGAGGAATTTATGCTGAATACTATAAATAAAAATAAGCTATTTTATGATTACTATACACAGTGGATAACTGTTTACAAGGAGGGTGCTATAAGACCTGTAACAATGAATAAATATTTACTTACAAGAGCTTGGATAAAGAAACTCGCTCCATCGTTAAGGGTAAAAGATATGACTAGGATAACCTATCAAAAGTTATTAAATGATTATGCAGAACTACACGAAAGGCAGACAACGATGGACTTCCACCATCAGCTAAAAGGAGCCATTTTAGATGCCGTCGACGAAGGTCTTATTGAAAGAGATCCAACACGCAAAGCCATCATTAAAGGGAAAACACCTCGTCAAAAGAAAACAAAATATCTAAATCAATTTGAGTTGCACAAGCTTCTATCGGAATTAGATTTAGGGCAGACTTTAAATTGGGATTGGTTTATTTTACTTGTTGCAAAAACGGGCATGCGCTTCTCTGAAGCTCTTGCTATAACTCCTAACGATTTTGATTTTTCAAAACAATCTCTATCAATTAATAAAACTTGGGACTATAAAGGTGGTTCAGGATTTATGCCAACGAAGAATCTTTCATCTGTCAGAAAAATCCAGATAGATTGGCAAGTCATAGTGCAATTTTCAACTCTAGTCAAAGGGCTTCCTGAAGATGAACCTATCTTTATATCTGGAAATGTTTATAACTCAACGGTAAATGATATTCTTACTAGACATTGCAATAATGCTGGTATCTCGATTATTTCTATACATGGCTTAAGACACACTCATGCATCACTTCTTTTATTCGCTGGTGTATCCATAGCAAGTGTTGCTCAACGACTTGGACATTCAAGTATGACTACAACACAGAAAACATATCTTCACGTTATTAAAGAGCTTGAGAATAAAGATGTTGATTTAGTTATGCGTTCTTTATCTAGTTTAAACTAGGTTTAAAAACTTACGCTGATGAAGGGTGATAAGGTTGTCTAAATTAGTAAACGTCTTTGCAATTTTGCTTTGCTCATCAACAGAATGAGGTATATCAAATATTGTATTCGACACTAAATTCCAGTCTGCTCTTGGCATTTTTGAACCAGCTGATTGATTAGCTACATCATCAAACTTTTGTGTCTGAATAAGTCTGTACAGAAAGTTCTTATCTATTTTATTAGGTTTCAAAACCCACCAATCTCCAACTGCTACACCACTAAAATTAGGGTTTAACCAGTTATGGAGGTATGGACGAAGCTTGCCATATAAAACTTGTGATCCATTAAAAGCTATACCATTTTTCTGAATATCTTTCAGCTGAATATCTTTGTTAAGCCTACCTTCTTCCGATACAACATCTTCATATTCAATACTCGGATTTCTGTCAGAGGACATAACTGTCGTGGATTCTCTTAATGCTAAATCCCCCAACTTACGCTGTTCCCAAGCAATAGATTAACTCAGTTGAATCCCATTACAATTATTGCCATAAATTAGCTAGTTGATATTAAAAAGCTTCTTTTATTGATTTCCTAAAGGTTATCTCACTAACCTCTATCTGCTCCTTAAATTCTTTATAACTTCTTGCCTCACTCGGAATACTCAGCCCCAACTTGGTAATGCATACGTCTTTTCTAGCTATCACATTTCCTTCGTACGTTGAACCTTCATTCATCATTAGGCATTTGCTTCCAGACTCAGTTGAGTCAGGATATAGATAATATCCGCGTTTAGAATCGAACCTGAACATATAGGCGAGCACCTGCAGGTAGTCTTTGTTCCCGATATTATCAATTGGCTTATATTTAGCATCGGCAATGACTCTATCAGCTGGATTCTTCCCTATGAAATCTGGATAAATCAAACCAATACCGCCGCCAAATAGCCTCTGTGCGCCAGTGCCAGACTTATTCATTGGATGATAGAACATATCGCCGATAAGGGAATTAATGTATTCCTCCCATAGCCACGCACCATCGAACAGTATGCCGTAAACTTTTCGGTGTCCGTCGCCGAACTTGTGCTTCTGATTTTGAAGGATTAATATACAGAGCCTCTGCAGATCCCTATATTCGTGATAGTACGCATGACGAATAGTGTTTTTTCTGTTTGCTTCGAGAACACGCCTTCTATCTGTCGCCCTGTATTTAGGAGTGGCGTCTATAACGAGCTTTACCTCATCCTTTACTTTGTTAAGAAGATTATAGCCGTATGATTTACTCTTGATGTGCTCGATAGTGTGCCTTATTAGCTCCATGAGATAATTATCAAATGAGTATTCCCTCTGGTTATAAGCGATATCACCTACAAAGGGAATATTCCTCTTGATATGCCTTGCTATATCTATCGTTTCTCTTACGTTACCATCGTTGTATTTATTGTGGATATAGGTCTTGAAAGCACCTTTTCTGGCAGCAACTTTGAGATAATGAGGAAATAAAAATAGCAGCAGATTAAACATCCGCTCTTCCTGATTAGCGTTCGTATAGAGACTTATGAAATTAGGAAAATCCAGCACCTTTTCTAATAGGTACTGGAAGAAATAGTCATTATCACCACGGCTAAATCTAGATTCGATTACCAGGCGTTCATCACCCGATCCGAGGAAGCCCATGACGTTTCTAGAGCAATACATATCGTTACAGCTTTGGAGAATCATCTGATCCTTGGTTATGTCTTCCGCATCCTTGATAATCTCAGGAAATACGAATACACCCTCTCGTTCAAGCTGCTCAAGCGTCTTGTCGGAAACGTGCGAGACTATGGATTTTACTTGATAAAAATCTTCTTTTGGCAGGTATTGATTATCCTTAATTTTGAGCTGCTTCATCTGTAGCACCTTCATCTAGGGCAGAATATGCATATGCTCTAGCAAACCTCTTCATGCTGCCCTTTTCATCATATAGGCCACGCACATACTCTTGCAGTAGTGGCTCAAGGTAGTCAGTCCAAAAGTCTTCGAAATTCAGATACTTAAGCTTAAGGAAATACGAAGCACCAATCTGATAGTTCTCATTTAGGCCCTCAACTTTGAGAATCTCAGCATTTAGCCTATCCATCCTTGCAATTGCTTCATTCTTAATATCTTCATCAGATATTGTATCTAGCATATCCTGTGTAGATTCAGCTCTCACCTCAACGAACCTGAACCTTCTACGCATCGCAAAATCAAAGCTATCTACGGACCTGTCGATATCGTTCATAGTGCCTATGATATAGACATTCTCAGGGATGTAGAACTTCTCATCTGGGTTAGTGTGCATATTTGAGTACTGAGTTGCCACTTCACCAGCCTGTCCACGGTATCCTGGATCTATCGCAAAGAATAGCTCACCGAGGATTTTTGAAATCTCTCCGCGGTTTATCTCATCGATAATGAAGATGTATTTCTTTAAAGGTTCTTCTTCGACTTTTGCCTTTCGGGTGGCTTTTCCTGCTGCTTTAATGGCTTTAAATAAAGCAAAATCGTATGAGTAGTTCTGCGTGCCGAATTGCTTACCAAAGAACTTAGTAATATCGCTTACTTTATTGAATTCGAGTCCAGACTCGAGCATCTTTCGTAATTCATCGATATTTAAGCTTAGCTTGTTTACTGTCTCATTGCCTGGTATTGCAAGATAAATATTCTTATCATCCATATTGGTGATAGTAAACTTACTGCCTTTTATAGTTTTAAATTCTTCTTCCCCAAACTCAATATCTGCAAAGAATTCCTCGAGTGCGGTGCTTGAAGATATTTCTTTCTCCCTTACCTCTTTAGGCTTCTGAGAATCCTCGAAGTTTCGTCTTGCTCTATCTACAAAACTTTTAAATATACCGTCCTGCAGCTCAAATCCCATGCTTCCATCTTCGTTCATTTTAGGTCTTAGACCTTCAACGAAATCTGAATAATCATAGTTTGGATGGAACTGAACAAACTCTACTTGTCTTCTCTGCTCTTCTGTTAGATCAGCCCATTTGTCTGTGTATCCATTACTTATTATGTCGGAGGCGATCTGCTTGGCAAGATACGATTTGCCAGTGCCTGGGGCGCCTCTGAAGATGAGGTTTTTGGATTCGAGTAATAGTTTGGAGTATGGAATCTTGCACTCAATCAAAGTCTTTACTGTATCATCAATGATTATTTTTTCAAATTCGCCACCTTTCTTCGTTTTTTCGGTTTTATCCCTATATATTAGGACAAACTTCTCGCCTTGTTTTCCAAATCTCTTTACACACTCTTGAACAAATCGCAGTGTTGAAAACATGTTCCATGAATATATGACAAATTGTGGACCACCCTCTCGTCTGTAGATTAAATACTCAACTGATTTCTTGTAATCACGATATTCTTCTACACTTGAAAAAATGCCCCTAATAAGTGCCTGTCCAGGACTGTACTTACAGATAGGAAATTCCTTCTTGTCTTCCTTTGACAATGCCACGAGTTGTCTTTCGAAAATCTGCATAGCAAGGCGAGGAAGCGTTTGATTAGATATACGTTGCTCACCTTTATTTCTTTTCCTTCTGATCAGCTCATTATCAGAAGTTACATAATATGCATCTATAGGTTCGTAGTTGTCACCTAGGTTTAGGTTATCTATATTAAACCTTGTATCTGTTGAAATTAGGTTGTCGGCGGTGATGGTTAGTTCGTATTTTTCTTGGGTTGTGGTGGTCATTGTTGGTCTCCATAGATTTGCTATTCTGAAATATTAGGATTGTTTATTTATCATTTTTTATATACATTAAAATAAGTTGATGTCTTTATTCATATTCTCCATTCAAGTATGCCAAAACAATTTTTCCATATTTAAACTAAACTCCTCCCAAGATGCAAGTGGAGTAAAGGTACAATGTTCCTCGTCAATAGCACAAATCATTTGTTTATTAGGTTGCCAAACGATATCCACAGCGCTGTAATTGTCTACTTCCGCGACCAATGACAGTACTTTTTTTCTTTTCCATTTCTTTTCTACAGTATCGAGATATGAGTAAAAACGTATAAACTTACAATACTTGTCATTGGTAAAATTTATCTTGAGTTTGTCTCCTTTAAGAAATTCAACCAAACTATTCGGCAAGTTGTACTTTTGCAGTGCTGCATTCTTACCTTCCATATTACACGAATCTTTATTATGCGAATCTTTTGATTCGTATTTTGCTAATAACTCTATTATCTCTCTGTTACCATTTTTAACGGCAAGAGAATATGGTCTTTCTCCGCACTTATTTTTGATACATGTATCCGCTCCATACTCGACAAGCAAGCGGACAATTTCAAGGTTATTGCACCTCACAGCTTCCAATATTGGTGTACTTGTATCGTTAAATACCGAGTCCGCTTTGTGATAATTTGCATCGGCGCCCTTTTCTAGGAAAAATCTTACTGTTTCAATATCATTATTAAAAGCTGCATATCTTAACATAAGACCGCCGTATTTGGAGATGGTGATACCGAGACTCTCTAAAGCGTCTATATTTTCAGCCGTATGATCTCCCCAAAAAGCCGTTTCTAAAAGCTCAGCTTTTTTCTCTTCGTCCAAACTTTCCAAATCATTTTGAAACAACATCCGCACTGTTTCGGCATCACAACACCTTACCGCAATTTCAATCGGCTTAGGGTGGAATTTTCCTTTGTGTGATGCATTGTTATCAAATAAATATTTGATTATATCTTTTTTGTTCAAGTACAGTGCTACTTCCAGCGGAGTAAAAGGCTCGGGATATGCTCCATTTATTTTAATAATCTTATTGAGTCTTTTCCCAAGTAATTTTTTCAATGCTTCTAAATCATTGTTATAAATTGCTATTATTCCCAAATCCAACTGAGATGCATCAAAAGTTCCAAAATGTGCAATTTTATACGTATCCATAATCCCTCACTTGAGCTTTAATATAATATTTGTATTTGAAGTTTACTCCAAGGTTTCATTATATTCCTCTACAGCTACTTATATATTATCCACTATTACCTAAAAGCCTCCCACCAAAATGATGGAAGGCTTCTGTAAGCATATTTCGAATGAGCTAGATAAATTGGAATTATTCTATTCATCCAAAGCGCTGTAAAGTTTGTCCATAATTTCAGAAAGATCAGTTGGAATTCCTTCATCCCAGTCTGGATGTTCAAGCGTCTCGCCTTCTAATGCCTTAAACATTACATCAGGTATCTTTACTTTTGCTTTACTTTCGTCATATTCTTTTGTCCAATCATATCCATCAGAACATAAATCGTTAGCAGGATTAAATGCATAAATTTGTGCATTATAGAAATCCGAAAGATAGTTTTTCTCAATGGTACTTATGATGTCATAATCTTCTAAAGCCCATGAATAGTTTTCTTCGCACTCTTTTCTATCTGCACAGTTCTCTTTTAAAAAACTAGGTGTCATGTACCAATACAAATAAAGGATTGTACCTTTGTCAGTATCCTGCTGCTCAACAATCCATTGGATTACTTTTTTAGAATTATCAAAGTTCCAACTTATTGCTAATAGCTGCCTTTCTTTCGGAGTATTTTTCTTAAGAAAATCAATAATAAGCTCTGTGCTTAATTCCTCAAATTCATCTTCATCAATTACGACTTCATCCCATTCAAAGTTGTCATTCATAATATCACTTATTGTTAGCATGTTTTACCTCCTAAAAGTCTAATTTCTCTATCCCTATTTCGTACAAAATCCCCCCTATAAAAGACGAAAGACTATTATTTTGTTATGCGGGAAAGTTGTTTAATTCAAGCTTTATTCTTGACATCTCCATTTTGTGCTATAGCCCTATAATAAATTGAGAGATATCATCCAAATTATTAATGATGAATTTTTGTGTCTGGGCACTGTATAAGTTTACGTCATAAGTTCTACCATAAGAATTTGTTTTAGTCTCTTTTAACATTCCTATCTCGCCTGCCTTATCCGTTAATACTTTAAACACCTTACCATCATCATGTTCTATTTCCTTTAAATAGCCCTCGTTCATTAGCCACCTAGTTATTTCCGATGCTTTTACTTTTTTCATTGTTTTTTCATCAATGAATTCATTAAGTGTATATGCAAAAGTACTGATTGGAATTGCATGTTCTGAAATTGGGATTTCTTTCTTTTTAAAATCATCAATATAAAAAAAATGCTTTCTTCTCTTATCGCAAACACAATTAACATCATACTGCATTAGATATTGGAAAAGCATTTTATAGACATTTTTTAAAAGCATATTATTGTATTTGTTATTTAATATAGTGTCAACTGTAATTTCAAGATGCGTAGTTGGGTCAATTCCGTCTATAAGTAATTTAAAATCATCAATTATTTTTTTTGCTCTCTCTAATTCCATACTGTCACCTCAATAATCCCAATGAATTTCATTAAGCAAATTAAAAAGTTTTTTCCCTTCATCTGGTTCAACCATGTTTACAAAATAGGCTTTCCCATATAAATGCTCTTTGTAAAAACTTTTATCACATTTTATTTTTTTCAAATGACTATCAACACCAAATTTTTTACAATAATAGCATGATTGGTACAAATCACGCTTATATTTCTTATTAATTCTAACCATACCACCATTGATAGTTAATCCAGTAACTTCTTGGCGTTGGTGTGAAAATCGCATTCTTGTTTTTTTATTGTTCAAAGAAAATCCTTCTTCTTCTAGTACCTTTGAAGTAATTTCTATTAACTTTTTGATTCCTCTATTTCCCGAAAAGGTTATATCATCTGCATACCTTGAATAACAAGCTTGATACTTTTCTGCTATTAGCGAAAGTCTTTTGTCTATTCTTAAACTGACTATATTAGAAATACATGGACTTGCTGGAGAACCTTGTGGCAATACATCTTCATATGTGCATAATTTAGCGAATACAAATGATAGTTCTTTCGTATATCCATAGTATGCAAAAATTCTAAAAACCATTTTAAATGTAATTGAATGGAAGAAATCCTTAATGTCCATATTTAAAACGCACTCATGACCAATATGTATTTTGGCATTATCTACGATTGATTTGTTATTACAAAATCCCATTGCAAACTGAGAAATATGAATTCTACTAAGAATATTATCTAAAATCCAGCGTTGTAAATATTTCAATTCTACCGAAGGAATATGCAATTCTCTTACTCCGCCTGATTTTTTTGGTATCCGGGCTAGCGAATAAAATTTTGAATCTGCAAACAACATTTTTCCTATTAGTTCTTTTGGTGCACCACTGACTAGTGAAAAATGCTGCAAATCAAATATAACAGGTAGATTATTTTCAATTAATCGATTTGCATACTCCACGCATTTTTCTGAATAATGCTTGCCGTATCCAGATTTTTCCAATAATATTTTAAGCCTATAAATATAATTTTCCATGGTGTTCTCCTTTAAAAGGTGCACTAATACTAATTCTGTCATTAACATACAGTGATATTGCTTGCAGTATCACTGTAAACAGTTGCAATTCCAATTGTTTACAGTGGTTAAATGCTTTGTATTTAACCACTGTAATACAAAGATATTTTACAACTGTGAAAAGCAACTTGCTTTTCGCCTTCTATTAGTGCACCTTATAATAATTGCATGAAATACTAATTCTGTTATTGAAACACAGGTTATCTTTATTGCAGATAATGCAATAAAGATACCTCATGGATGTATGAAACCGTTGCAATTCCAACGGTTTCATAGGATGATTAATTCTTTGAAAGAATCATCCTATGAGACAAAGATACATTTTTGCCAAGAATGACAACTTGTCATTCGCTTTCTATTCCATGCAAATATTATTCATTCTATATTTTAGTTAAAAACCTTTTAGGCACATAAGGTTCATTCAGTTGCATTAAATTTTCAACCACAATATTGTTAAACGAGTATTTTATACTATTGTTTGCATTACTGCTGATATTATTTGAAATAAGATGTAAAATTCCTTTTTCGGTAATTTCGATTTCATAGTTATTGGTACAAATAAACCCATCATTTTTTAGTTCTAATAAAATTAAATCCAATTGACTCTGTTGTATTCCTAATAACTGCATTAGTTCTGATAAATCATACTCATTACCTGATGTTTTAAAATAGAGTAATGTCAATTGTTTACGGTAATTATCCATTAAATTCTTCCTTTCCTATACGGATTTGTTATTATAGTTCGCAAATTTTCTGCTTTTTTTTCCTGATTTCATGCTCTGCCATGAAGGTTTTCTATCATGTCTACGCGGAAACAACGAAGTATATTCTTCGGTATCATATCTGATAACTGGAAGTGTGTTGTTTGGAGTGTTATTATGAAAGGCAACCAACGATTCCGATTCATTAAAGCCTAAAGGAGATTCTTGTTTGGGTATTTTCAAATATGCTGTCAACGTTAGTAAAAGATCTTTTGCATGCATATTATCATTAAACAAATTTCTTGTAAAAGTTTTCTTTTGCATATAATAATAAATTGGAAATATATTAATGTTGTTCTTCTGCGAATAATCTTTTATTTTTTCAATTGCGTCTTCCATTATGCAAATCGTAATAAAGTATATGTTCTTTCCATAATAACGCCCTTCACTTTTCTGTAGTTCTTTGATAAAGCTTTGGCCAGTACCACTGAAATCGTCAATAAACACTATATTCTGCACATGGTTCCATTGCCAATCCTTAATTGCATTTATATTCTCATAACAAATTTCACGATTGAGATTATTAAAGAGTTTATACATTGTCCAATATTCATCTGAGCTATTCGTTTTTCCATCTTTAGATTTTATATATGCATATATGGTATTATCATCACTAATAGTTGGCAACTCTTTCAACTTGCTATGTAGTTCTATTAACAATTTGTTTGTTAACTTCTGAGGGTAGTATTCAAGATTTTGAATTAAGATAAGGCTTAGTTCTTTATAGTCATCAGGTATTTGAGAAATCCACCTATCAAAGTTGTCTAACGCATCCTTTGTCCTTGCATCAATTTCAAATCCCGCTGTCCACTTGTTCTCACAAATTTCTTTTATATCTTGTACATCCAAACTTTTCTCCTCCACATTATAGATTATGAATAATTTCATGTATAGAAATCAGCTTATCTCCTCGTTATCATACCAATACAACATATTGATAAACGCAATTAATCACTGTAACACATTCGAGTTAACCTCGTAATATCCACCTCATTAAAATCAAAATGCCATATAACAGTATCTGGAAAACTTTGAGATACCAATTTGCCTACTTCATCTGATGTGTTAAAGTCATTAAACTTTTCCTAAAGCACCGCGCTATAATTGAACACTAACTAAAATTTTGAACCTTGATAACTGAATACAATTGATTGAGAAAAGCTCCAAACAGTTCTTCAGGTGTCATATACCCAAGTATCTTCCTCGATTCTGACCATGTCTGGCTGAGTATTCAGGAAGCACCCACGAACTTCATTACGTTCGCCCATCCCTCTTCTGAGCTTATACATAATAGTTGATGGTGAACAGTTCAGTTCATCGGCAATTCTGCGCATAGAATATTTCAGCTTGCTAAACACCTTGATGATGCATTTATCTTCAAAATTTAAGTGTTTTCCTCTTTTCCAATCAGTGTTAATAGTAGTAGAATTGATATGACCCATGTTGGACTCCGTTGATAGATTTTGTTTTGCGGTGATTCAATTCTAACAAAAAATCCATCGTGGGTCTTTCTATATTCAGTTGTTCAAGTTCATTTTACAATTAACCTTTACTATTAATAGTCATTTTTTTCTAATAATCGGTTATATCCTTAATTACCGCATTTATTATTTTGGTATAACTTTCAGGATAATGGATTGGCTTTAATTTACTTAGTACCTTCAAAATATTTTCTCTTTTCTTAATTGCTCTTTTATTTTCTATTAACAGCGTCTTTTGTTCTTGTTTACAATTCGGTACTCCTAAAATTTTATAGTACTCATCTCTTGCTTTAGATGAACGAACCAAATCAATCTCTAAACAATACCTCATAGAGTAAAATTTTGCGGGTTTAATTATATTAAAAAAATTTCTATACCCTTTTACTTGCTCTAATTTATCAATCTCTTTTTTAAATGCATCTTCTATTATTTTTCGCTTTGTAGTATTGCTAGTTATTGTACTCTTATACTCTGGTAATCCATTTTTATTTCTACTATCTTCATTAGTATCTTTTTTATAATCAAAAAAGAAATCATAATCTACGATAACAGAAAATGGTATGGATAACTCTTTTAATAAGTAATACGGATATGCCAAATTTGTTACTCCATCAAGAGCTATGAAGGAAATATCTGCAATTTCATTTTTTATAGATGGTCGAATAAGTGTTTCCATTGCATATGCATCGATTGGGCTTTCACAAATTACAACATGTTTTGCAAAAAAGAACTCACTATTTTTTAAATTAAAGAAATTGTAATGAGCTGATTCTTGTATATTATATTTATCCCAAAAATCTAGTGGTACCTGTTTTATGGATGAAATGAAACCTCTATTCGAATCACTTTTTCTCTTAACTAATAAAATATTTTCATGTTTTAGCTCATCAATCAGTACTGTTGAATGAGTGGTAAAAATAGTTTGAACTTCTGATTCAAGCATATTTTGTGACAGTGATTGGATAAATTTTTTTTGTGCTTGTGGATGCAGGTTTATTTCTGGCTCTTCAATACCTAATATTATATCTTTATCTTCTATTAGTGCATATGCTCTATACATAGCAATAATAGCCAAACTCTTTGTGCCACTTCCCCATTCTTTTAATAAATGATTACTAAAAGAATCATTTATTGATAATTCGAGATAGTTTAGTATTGAAGTATAGTCAATATTGTTTGGAAAATCAATTTTAAAATCAATATCCCTATTTTGCATGTATAGTGTACTTAGATGCTTTTCTAGTTTGATTAATATAGAGTCATGAATTTTTTTGCTTGATCTCTTTATATTAGATGATACTGTGTCCCTATTTTTTGTATATTGATTTAGATAGCTTTTAATTAATTTAGCAAAAATTGTATTTTCGCCCCACATGATATCATGATTTGTTCTCTCAGCAGGAATGTAAACATACGTCAAATATTTATTTAGCTCTTCAATAAAGCTTTCTATATTCTGTATATTTTCTTTCTGAGCACCTTTAACAATACGCAATTTTCTTTTATTTTCGCTATATGCATACATCCATTCTATAGTTAAGTCATTATTGAAAACATATTTTTTGAGAAATTCACTTTTACTAGGAACATCCTCTATCCTCAACACTATATATGAATTATTTCGTGGTGCATATTGATGAGTTTTATCAAGAAAAAATCTCTTTTCATCATCAAAATTATAAACACTATTCAGAGCTCTTAAGATTCCTGTCTTTCCGGCATTATTTTCACCAACAATTGCTGTAATATCATCCATATTAAAAGATGCTTCTTTAATTGAACGAAATTTTCTAATTGTAATATTACTAATCTTCATTTTTTCACCTCAAAGATACTTTTAAAAATATTCAGTTTATTCCAATATGTATTTTTACTTGACTAACAATATTAAACAAAGTCAAATTTACGATCAGAAAAAAAATAAACCCATTTACAAATAGTTCTTCACTTACTTTATTGTCTATCATAATCACATAACTTAAATAATATAATTTTATAAATAATTATATCACCGCACTTAATATATTGCACTAAAATAAAAACACACTTCCTTACCTGCAATCTTATTGGATAAAGTTCGTCCCCCCACTGATACAAGACAATCCGCAGCCCCTCGCCTTCTCCCTTCGTGCTCGCCTCGTTGGCGGTCCTGGCGGAGGAACTACATCATACCCCAGATACACCGTCGACTGCACCCACTCACCTGCGCACGTTGTGCTTGTTTCGTGGGCAGTCTTGGTGGAGGACCTACAATCAAAAAGGCTACCCCTCGTTAGAGGGATAGCCTTTTTGTGTAGGTCCATCATTCAAACTCCACCGTTCCCGGTGGCTTAGAGGTTAGATCGTAGAACACCCTGTTCACGTGATCCACCTCATTTATTATTCTATTCATCACCTTCTGCAGCACTGACCATGGGATTTCCACCGCCTCCGCTGTCATGAAGTCAACTGTCTCGACCGCACGGATTGCAACCGCATAATCGTAGGTACGGAAGTCGCCCATTACACCGACTGATCTCATATTTGTTAGAGCTGCGAAGTACTGGCTGATTGAGCCTTTGAGGCCCGCCTTTGCTATCTCCTCGCGGTAGATTGCGTCTGCTTCCTGCACGATCTTAACCTTTTCAGCTGTAACTTCGCCGATGATTCTGATGCCGAGTCCTGGTCCCGGGAATGGCTGACGATCCACCAGATAGTCTGGGAGCCCGAGCTCTCTTCCTAGTGCACGCACCTCGTCCTTGAACAGCATGCGGAGTGGCTCGATGATTTCCTTAAAATCAACGTGGTCTGGCAGTCCGCCCACATTGTGGTGCGACTTGATAACTGCCGACTTGCCGAGGCCGCTCTCGATGATATCTGCGTAGATTGTTCCCTGTGCCAGGAAGTCTACTGCGCCTATCTTCTTCGCTTCCTCTTCGAACACTCTGATGAATTCCTCACCAATAATCTTACGCTTCGTCTCTGGGGCTGTCACGCCAGCGAGCTTTGCGTAATATCTCTCTTGAGCATTTACACGTACGAAGTTGAGATCGTACTCACCCTTGCTGCCAAATATCTCTTCAACCTGGTCGCCCTCGTCCTTACGGAGTAGTCCGTGGTCAACGAACACGCAGGTCAGCTGTTTTCCGATTGCCTTTGCCAGAAGCGCCGCAACTACGCTGGAATCAACGCCTCCAGAGAGCGCAAGTAGCACCTTGCCGTCTCCAGCCTTCTTGCGAATCTCCGCGATTTCCTTCTCTGCGAAGGAATCCATCTTCCAGTCCTGCTCGCACTTACACACGCCTAGTATGAAGTTACTTAGCAGCTCTGTGCCCTCTGCCGTATGATTTACCTCCGGGTGAAACTGCACTGCGTAGTAGCCCCTCGTCCTGTCTTCCATACCTGCAACTGGGCAGTTTTCTGTATGTGCTGTAATCTTGAAGCCTTCTGGAACCTCGCTGATATAATCAGTGTGGCTCATCCATGTTACGGTCTCGTCGCTGAGTCCTGCAAAGAGGCTTTCCTTGCAGTCTACCACCGTATCGGTGCGGCCGTACTCGCTCGTCGGCGCTGTTCCAATCTTACCGCCCAGCACGTGTGCCATCAGCTGTGCGCCGTAGCAGATGCCGAGTATCGGTAGCCCCAGTTCGAACACGCCTCTATCTATAGATGGGGCACCCTCACCGTACGCTGACTGTGGTCCACCTGTAAAGATGATGCCACATGGATCAAACTCTTTGACCTTATCAACTGTTATGCTTTCGAAATTATGGACTTCCGAGTACACGCCGAGTTCACGAACCCTGCGGGCGATGAGCTGGTTGTACTGTCCGCCAAAATCAATAATTAATATCTTGTTAGCCATTATCGCTCCTAACGTCTTACTGTTGCTACGCTATTGTCCTTGAGTACAACGTCGTGCGCTCCACCCTCGATGATGCTTGTCGCCGATACGAGTGTGAGCTTCGCATTCTGCTGTAGCTCTGGAATCGAGAGAACTCCGCAGTTGCACATTGTCGACTTAACCTTGTCTAGAGAGAGGTTTACGTTATCGTGTAGCGATCCTGCATATGGAACGTAGGAGTCAACACCTTCCTCGAACTTGAGCTTGCTATCGCCGCCGAGGTCGTATCTCTGCCAGTTACGAGCTCTCGCAGAACCTTCGCCCCAGTATTCCTTCATGTAGTTGCCATTTACCATAACCTTAGCGGATGGTGACTCGTCAAATCTTGCAAAGTACCTTCCTAGCATGATGAAGTCCGCGCCCATAGCGAGTGCTAGCGTCATGTGATAGTCATACACGATTCCGCCGTCGGAGCAGATTGGAATGTACTCACCTGTCTTCTCGAACCACTCGTCTCTTGCTGCTGCAACCTCGAGCACTGCAGATGCCTGTCCGCGTCCGATTCCCTTCTGCTCTCTAGTGATGCAGATGGATCCGCCGCCGATTCCGACCTTGATGAAGTCTGCGCCGCTCTTTGCGAGGAAGTCGAAACCTTCCTTATCTACGACGTTACCAGCACCGATTTTAACTGTATCGCCGTACTTCTCTCTAACCCATTTGAGGGTTCTAGCCTGCCACTCAGAATATCCTTCTGAGGAGTCGATTGTAAGCACGTCTACGCCTGCCTCTACGAGAGCTGGGATTCTCTCCTCGTAGTCGCGAGTGTTGATTCCTGCACCTACGATGAAGCTCTTGTTGTCGTCGAGTAGCTCGTTAGGATTCTGCTTGTGAGAGTCGTAGTCTTTTCTAAATACAAATGCCACTAGGCATCCGTCCTTATCCACGATTGGCAGCTGGTTTACCTTGTTCTCCCAGATGATGTCGTTAGCCTCGGATAGAGTGATTCCAGCGTTGCCGTACACGATGTTCTCGAGAGGTGTCATAAACTCAGAAACCTTAGTATCTGTGCTGAGTCTGCTAATTCTGTAGTCCTTGCTTGTAACGAGGCCGACTAGCTTGCCGTGGCCTGTACCGTCATCTGTAACCGCTACTGTCGAGTGGCCAGAGTTCTTCTTGATTGCGAGAACGTCAGCAAGTGTGCTGTCAGGCTTTACGTTGGTATCACTTGGTACGAAGCCTGCCTTATAGGACTTAACCTTCTTGACCATTGCCGCCTGGCTCTCGATTGACTGAGAACCGAAGATGAAAGAAATTCCACCCTCCTTCGCTAATGCAACCGCCATCCCGTCATCAGAAACAGCCTGCATTACTGCGGAAACAAGTGGAATATTTGCCTTTATCTTAGGCTCCTCGCCTTTCTTGAATTTAGTAATCGGAGTCGCGAGCGACACATTCTCAGGCCTAGCATCTGCGCTAGAATATCCAGGCACTAGAAGGTACTCGCTAAATGTTCTTGATGGTTCTGTTAGAACGATTGCCATTTTGCACCTCTCTCTTTCTATATATGAAAATCAAATTGTAAGTTAAGATATTAATTGAAAATTATAGCACAATAGGGTGGTTTTCGGTAGTGGTTGGAGCGGAAAATATAATAAAAAAGCTGTGACCGAGCTAAACGCCCAGCCACAACCCTATGATTTAATTTTTATGTAATCACTAGCTTCGGTTATGATTTTGGTTCATTAACTTTCTGTTTGTGACTATCTAATCTCGTATACCCTTTTTAGAAACTAAGTTCTAATCTAGTATATCCCCTATTTGTGGCTACACTCTAGTCTTGTGCGCCCTTTTGTATCCCCTTGAACTACGCTCTAATCTCGTATGTCCCTTCCTGAGGCTCCTCGTATGTGAGACCTGCAGGCTCGAACATTCCCTTGACTAGCTCTGTTCTGAGCACGTAGTATAGTTCATCCTCTTCATTAGCCCAGTGCTGAGCGTGAATATCCATGTTGCGTCTCCATGTGATGGAGTCATCTGTCTGGCCGATCATCTCATTTACATTGTCACAAGGCATGCCGTCGAGCAGTGTGTTGTTGAGGTATCCGAAAGCTACATCTGGCTTAGTTCCAGCTGGCACCGCATTTAGCTCGCCGAAGCGTCTAGCTGCCTGCTTTAGATCCTCTACTCTTGCAGGGTTTGCTGCTGCGATAGTCTGAACTAGCTTCGCATATCTGCTCTCTGCATCTGCTATTCTTGCCTGAAGGCTGCCGTGAATGTTGTCAGGGTCAACCGCCTCTTCAAGCGGACGTCTATCGTAGCTGTGACACTCATTTGCAAGCTCCTCTGTCAGTTCGCTCCATCCCTCTGCCTTTCCAGCATTGATCAGAGCGTCTGTGAGGTCCTCCTGAAAAATGATTTTGTCATATAGCCACTGATGTATAGGTCCTAGAAATAAACTCATCGTTACCTCCTATTTTCCAAGGAATAGCTCGATATCGTCGTCTACTGTTCCGATTCCTGCGATTCCGAAGTTCTCAACAAGTACGTTTGCAACGTTTGGCGAGAGGAATCCTGGTAGTGTTGGTCCTAGGTGGATGTTCTTAACACCGAGGTATAGAAGTGCGAGAAGTACGATTACAGCCTTCTGCTCATACCAAGCGATGTTGTAAGCGATTGGTAGCTCGTTAACGTCATCTAGTCCAAATACTTCCTTGAGCTTGAGTGCGATCAATGCTAGTGAATATGAGTCGTTGCACTGTCCTGCGTCGAGCACGCGTGGAATTCCGCCGATGTCTCCAAGGTCTAGCTTGTTGTACTTGTACTTAGCGCATCCTGCTGTGAGGATTACTGTATCCTTAGGTAGAGCCTTTGCAAAATCTGTGTAGTAGTTTCTAGACTTCATTCTGCCGTCGCAGCCAGCCATTACGAAGAACTTCTTGATTGCTCCAGACTTAACTGCCTCAACTACTGTATCTGCTAGTGCAAATACCTGCTCGTGTGCAAATCCACCTACGATCTCTCCTGTCTCGATCTCTGTTGGTGCTGGGCACTTCTTAGCTAGCTCGATAATCTCGGAGAAGTCCTTAGTCTCACCGTACTTGCCGTCGATGTGCTTGCATCCTGGGTATCCTGCTGCACCTGTTGTAAATAGTCTATCCTTGTAGCTATCTGCTGGTGGCACGATGCAGTTTGTAGTCATCAGGATAGGTCCGTTGAATGTCTCGAACTCTTCCTTCTGCTTCCACCATGCATTTCCGTAGTTACCAGCGAAGTGCTCGTACTTCTTGAATGCTGGGTAGTACTGTCCTGCGAGCATCTCAGAGTGTGTATATACATCTACGCCTGTTCCCTTTGTCTGCTCTAGAAGCATCTCGAGGTCCTTTAGGTCGTGACCTGAAATCAGGATTCCTGGGTTCTTTCTAACACCGAGATCTACCTTTGTGATCTCTGGGTTTCCGTAAGCAGATGTGTTTGCTTCATCTAGTAGAGCCATTCCATCTACTCCGTACTTACCTGTCTCTAGTGTAAGTGCAACTAGGTCATCTACTGATAGAGAATCGTCTAGTGTAAGTGCTAGAGCCTTCTGCATGAATGTATCAACCTCTACGTTGTCCTTAAGTAGAGCATTTGCATGCTTGCTGTAAGCGGAAAGTCCCTTTAGTCCGTAAGTGATGAGCTCTCTTAGAGATCTTACATCCTCGTTCTCAGTGGATAGAACGCCAACCTCTGGGCTTGCAGCCTTAGCAGCGAACTCACCTACGCATCCGTTCCACTTTGCAGCCTCTGGGAGCTTGCTTGCATCATCAAGCTGCTTAAGTAGCTGCTCCTTACATGTTAGTGTCTCAACGATCTTAGCTGTAATTGCTTCATCGTCGAAGTTAGCATTCGTGATAGTTGTGAATAGGTTGAGCGACACTAGGTGGTTTACCTGCTCGCTCACTTCCTTACCCTCAGCTCTTAGCTGTGTAGTTACTGCAGAAAGTCCCTTAGTTACGTATACGAGCAGATCCTGTAGTCCTGCTGTCTCTGGAAGCTTGCCGCAAACTCCTCTCATAGTACATCCTGTGCCCTTTGCTGTCTCCTGGCACTGATAACAAAACATACGGTTTTCCATGTGTTTTCTCCTTTCACTCTTATATAACGTCATTTGTTTTTTGCTTTAATTAATGTCTGCTTTAAGTTTATGGCACAAGCATATCATTAAAAAAAGATGGAATCTGTAACTAATGTTACAATTCCATCTTTTTATTTTTGTTTTTGAATTAATGCATTTATCTGCGTTAGTTGAGCTCTCTCTGCATTAATTATATGCGAATAAATGCTTCACCATCAGTTGAGCGCCTCGATTTCTGCAGGGTCAAGGACATATATCTTGCGCCCTTTTATCTCGATTAAGCCATCGTCCTGCATCTTCATCAGCTCTCTCGAGACTGATGGTCTAGTCACTCCCAGGAATTCAGCTAGCCCTTCTCTCGTCATGTTGATCGGCTTGCTCATGTCCCTGTCATTATAGACTAGCAGCATCTTAGCAATCTTCTGGCGGAGAGTCGGACAAGATAGAATCCTGAGCCTCATATTTAGCGCGTAGGCGTTTCTCGCAAAGCTCATAAGCATGTTATTGATCAGATGATTGTGATAGTCACATCCGCTCACGCATGTCCCAGACATGAACTCGCGTGGTAGCGCAATGACCTTGGTGTCACAAGTAGCCTGCGCGAATACACCGTACTTCTCTTTGCCGAGAAATAGCAGTATATCTCCGAACACCTCTCCCGTATCTGTGAAGTTTCCGATAATTCTCCTGTTGCCGTCGAAGGAATCGTAACCGATCCTCACTCCACCCTCTAGGAGGATGTGAAGCTTTGTTGGTTCATCCTCTTCAGTGAATATCATGTCCCCCTTCTTGAACGAAAGGCAGAGTGCACCGCTGCATGTAAAACAGCTATCCACGTCTTCTACCGTCATATCCTTAAAAAGAGGACTGACCATGAGGCGTTCAGCTATTACTCTATCCGTCTTTGATGATGCTCTTGCTGCCATATCCCTCGCCTATTACATCATGCCCATTCCGCCGCCTGCAGGCATTGCAGGTGCAGCTGGCAAGTCTTCCTTAATCTCTGAAATTCCAGCTTCAGTAGTGAGAAGCATACCTGCGACACTCGAAGCGTTCTGAAGTGCAGATCTAGTAACCTTAACTGGGTCAACGATACCAGCTTCGATCATGTCTACGTACTCTTCTGTTGCCGCGTTGAAGCCGATGCCCTTCTTGGACTCCTTAACCTTAGCAACGATTACGCTGCCTTCAAACCCAGCATTCTCAGCGATCTGTCTAACTGGCTCCTCGAGTGCTCTAACAACGATTCTTGCGCCAGTCCTCATATCTCCGTCAAGGCTCTCAGCATACTCAGAAACCTTGTCAATTGCAGAGATAAGCGATGTACCACCACCTGCAACGATGCCTTCTTCAACTGCAGCTCTAGTAGCGTTTAGAGCGTCCTCAAGTCTGAGCTTCTTATCCTTGAGCTCTGTCTCTGTAGCAGCTCCAGCATTGATAACTGCAACTCCGCCGACTAGCTTAGCAAGTCTCTCCTGCAACTTCTCTCTATCGAAGTCAGAAGTTGAGTCCTCAATCTCTCCTTTGATCTTCTCTACTCTCTCTTCGATTTCAGACTTATCTCCAGCACCGTTAACAATTACTGTGTGATCCTTGTTAACCTTAACAGTTCCAGCCTTACCTAGCATATCCACTGTAGCTTCCTTGAGCTCATATCCTAGCTCTTCGCTGATTACAGTACCGCCTGTGAGGATAGCGATATCCTCCATCATAGCCTTTCTTCTGTCACCAAATCCAGGTGCCTTTACAGCTACTACGTCGAGTGTTCCTCTTAGCTTGTTAACTACGAGTGTTGCGAGAGCCTCGCCATCTACATCATCTGCAACGATGAGCAGCTTCTTGCCTGACTTCATGATATCCTCAAGAAGTGGTACGAGGTCCTGAATGTTGGAAATCTTCTTATCTGTAAGAAGGATGTATGGATTATCGAGAACTGCTTCCATCTTCTCAGAATTAGCTGCCATGTATGGTGATAGATATCCTCTATCGAACTGCATACCCTCTACCACGTCTAGTGTAGTGCCGAGTGATCTCGACTCCTCAACTGTGATTACGCCATCAGTTCCTACCTTCTCCATAGCCTCGGAGATTAGCTCACCAATCTCTCTATCTCCAGCAGATACAGAAGCGACCTGAGCTACGCTCTCCTTGTCATCTACCTTAACTGCGCTATTCTTGAGGTACTCAACTGCAACCTCTACAGCACCGCTGATTCCCTTCTTGAGAACCATTGGATTAGCTCCAGCAGTTACGTTCTTAAATCCTTCGCGAACGATAGCCTGTGTGAGAAGTGTAGCTGTAGTAGTTCCGTCACCTGCTACATCGTTAGTCTTGGTAGCAACTTCCTTAACTAGCTGAGCTCCCATGTTCTCAACCTGGTCTTCGAGCTCGATCTCCTTAGCGATTGAAACACCGTCGTTAGTGATAAGTGGTGATCCATACGATCTCTCGATGAGAACATTTCTGCCCTTAGGTCCAAGTGTGATCTTAACTGTATCTGCAAGCTTATCTACGCCTGCGAGGAGCTTTCTTCTAGACTCCTCTCCATAATGTAAATCCTTTGCCATTTTAGCTTCCTCCTATATATGCACCAATCACAGTGCGTGATTATATTTAAACTACTGACTCTACAGCTATTATGTATATCTACCTCTCCTAATAGCACTCGCTATACTTATATAGAGGCTAAGCAATTACTCGATAACTGCCAAGATATCTCTCTGGCTCATGATGATATAATCTTCGCCACCATACTTGAGCTCTGTACCGCCGTACTTCGAGAATATAACCTTATCTCCAACCTTTACTTCCATCTTCTCGTCCTCAGTTCCTGGACCTACTGCGAGAACCTCAGCCTCCTGTGGCTTCTCCTTGGCACTTGCCGAAAGTATCAGACCGCCTTCAGTCTTCTCAAGTGCTTCGCTACGCTTAATAACAACTCTTGCGCCTAGTGGCTTTATTCCTATACTCATTTGTAACCTCCTGATTATACGTTATACGCTTTATTCGTATTGTTAGCACTCAATAACCAAGAGTGCTAACCTTCATAACATAATTTTACTCAGCCCCTTATGCATTGTCAACATAGCACTATGAATTAAATGTGAAAATATCTTCACTGCATGCTTCTATAGTAATAGAACAGATACTGCTGTGCTATGCCGCCTAGTTCTCCGAAGTGCTCATCTGCAAACTTCTGCATACCCTTGATGTCCTTGATATCAAAGCCGTATAAATCAACCATTATCTTCTTCATCCAGATGTCTATAGGGAATGCCGTGAAGTCTCTGAGTCCGAATAGAAGTATGCAGTTTGCGACCTTAGGTCCCACTCCGAGATATGATAGTAGTGCCTTGTGCTTCTCTTCCGTCGTCCCCGTAGGTACTCCGTGCTCAGCGAAGTGCTTAGGAGCTGATACGAGGTAGGCATTCCTGTATCCGAGCTTGAGATCCGCCAGCTCTTCGAGCGTAGCCCTCGATAGCTGCTCGGGCGTCGGAAATGCATATCGCACTTCGCCCATGAATTCACCTATCTCTGTGCCATAGTTCTTGGCTAATGACTCGATGCATTTCTTAATCCTAGGTATGTTGTTGTTCTGCGAGACTATAAATGAAATCAGAACCTCCCAGTAATCCTGATTAAGTATCCTGATGCCGTGACACACATCTATAGACTTCGCTAGCTTAGGCTCACCAGTGAGAAGAGCTTTCTTCATCGCTCCATAGTCCGTATCCAGATCGAAGTAGCTGTGCCAATACTTCTCACTACCGCCAGTACACTCGATTATAAGCGAGCACGACTCACCATCATGTTCGAGCGAAACGTGTGCCGCATGACCGCCTGCAACACCTATGTATGAACCATCCTCGCATTCATTCCAGCGAAAGCACTGACCACATTCGAACACGTGACTTAGCTCTATATCATGCAAATTATCAAATTTAATAACCTTAATATCGTTCATAAGCCCTTCCTTTCATACTGGCTATTATACATGAATTTTCGGTCATGATTTATAGAAGTTCAAAATAAAAAGACCGCCAGAAGGCTTCTACAGGCGGTCACTTATGTTACAGCTATGCAAAATCAGTCGATTATCATAGCTACTGCTCCGAAATTAGTGCATTTTTCGCTATTGAAAATTTCAATGCAGTTTTTCGTCACAGTGTTTTATTCGCTGATTTAATAGGCGGTTTTGCTTCACAGTTTTATTTATTGCGAATTTTACTTAACGGCAATAACTTCCACTTCGCAGAGTGCTCCTGCTGGAAGCGCTGTGATTGCAACGCATGACCTAGCTGGCTTTGAAGTGAAATACTTAGCATACACTTCGTTGAAATCCTTGAACTCTGCCATGTCGAGAATATAGCAAGTGGTCTTAACTACGTTATCGTAAGTCATGCCGTTTGCCTTCAGGATCTCGCCTACATTTTTGCAAGCCTGCTCGCACTGGCTCTTTACATCCTCGCCTGCGAACTTTCCTGTCTCAGGGTCGATTCCGATTGCGCCAGAAGCGTAAAGTGTATTTCCTGCCATCACTGCCTGTGAGTATGGTCCTAGAGCTGCAGGTGCAGTCTTGATATCAGTATATTCAAACATTTGTCTACCTCCGATGTAATTATATAGAGAAATATTTATCACGCTTTGATTGTAGCACCAGAGAGTAGCTAGTTCAAACTGTTATGGCTTGGTGCGGCACCATTTCTGCTGATTTTCCGCCGAGAAGTAAGCTAGCGAAGCTAAAGCTATGGTGCAGAGATAATTTCTCCATCTTATATTAGATGAACACCTTAAACTCAGCCCAGATTCTCCCCTTCTTGGAGAGCCCCGCGAGCTCTGCGAGCTCTGCTTTTCCTTTACCTCGGACCACAATCGTATCACCTTCGTCTATACGCTTATCTATCTTGGTGACTTCCTCGTGATTTACAAAAATGATGCCTCCTTTGATTGCTCTCACCGCTTCGCTTCGTGATACATGAAATGCTGCTGACACCACATTGTCTAGTCTAGGTGAAGAGAGCGTATCTCTGACCGCTTTCACTCTTTGCTCGGGTACTTCCAGTTCGCCTATATCAGAGGCTGTAATTTGGAGGTTTGCATGGCCTGCACTGTGAAATTCGGATAATAGGAAATCCACTATATCCGAATTTACAATCATGTCTGCACCCTTGTCGTTTACAAGGATATCTCCGATCACAGACCTATCAAGCCCGAGCGAGAGGACAGACCCGAGATAGTCCCTATGTGTGAGCTTTCTGCTGCCAGGTGCCACCTTGATGTGAAGTACCGAAAGCGGTGAAATCATCTCTAGCGCACCCTCAAGAGTATCCGCATATCCGTCTGGAACGAACAAGATAATCCGCCTCTCGGCATCATCATATCCACCGTAGAAAAATGATTTGACGTCGCTTCTCCCCTTCACGATGCGCATGGCTAGCGACTGTTCGTGCATGTTAAGAAAGCCTGTCGTGGTAATGTAGCTACCACGTTCACACTGTTCGAGCTTATCCTCTATTCTCGCTGTAATAATCTTGTCGTTATCCATTTCTTTCCTGTTCAAATATTATGCAGTTTTTTAAATCCAGCTTTACCTGATTATATCATCAGCCTTGAAGCTCATTCACCGCTGTGACAACCAATTTTCCGTCCCTAAGCACGAACTCTATATCGACGTTCGCAAACGCCATCTTGCATGGCTTTACAGAATCCCTATCATAGGCATCCCTTGGATCAAGCTCAAGTATCCCTATGAGCGGCACGCGAAACTCTTCATCGACTTTTGCAAGTAGGTCATCTGGAAATTCAACATCAATCGAAGTATCAATGCTCTTTGCAAACCCTTCATCTGCATCTGCGATGATATCACTATATGGGATATACGGCTTTATGTCGTATATCGGCGTACCGTCGAGGAGGTCTGCTCCTTCGACGATGAGGCTGAGCTGACCATTATAATCTCTTATCTCGAGAAGCTTAACCGCAGACATGCCAAGTGAGTTCGGCCTATATGGCGACCTCGTGGCAAATACACCCTTTCGTATATCCCCACCGAGGCGAGGCGGTCTCACGGTAGGCCTCCACGCTGGATGCTCCTCGGTCATATCTATCTTGGTATCCGAAAATCCCCAAATTAGCCAAATGTGAGAGAACTCTTCGAGTCCTCTCACAGCGTCAGGATTATTAAATTCGTCGCCGAAGACTATCTCCGACTTAAGGCCCTGTACGAGTCTCGGCTGCCTCGGTATACCGTACTTCTGCTTGAAGGCAGATCTCATGACAGCAACCTGGCGAATCTCATGCATTTCGTTCATTATCCTGTCCTATACCTGATCGATGTATCATCTTATTAGAAGCTTACGACTAGAAGTGCTCACTTATAATTTGACTTTGAGCAGTTATGCGTCGTATTTTGCCTTATGCGTCATATTATGCCCACACGAACTCCTTTGGCGAAGATCCTATTTCAAAGTGGTACTTGACGATACCAGCATCTAGCTTAGTAAATGGTCCAAAGCCAGGCTTTATCTTCACTCTATCTCCGCTTATCGCAAAGGTAAACTTCTGCTGGTTCATGGCCGTCGGCGCGAGAAGCGCCATCTCTACGCCCTTCTTGAACCACTCAGGAGTATCCTCGTAGCTTGAAATCCTCGAAGACTTGCCATCGAATACATCCTCTGGCTTCTTAGACTTCCTGCTAGCTCCCATCGTACGCCCATATCCTAAGGCAATTACGGCAACAATCTTCTCATCGTGCCCTACGTCAATCGACTCCTTGACCTTCTTGTAGGTTCCGCCTACCCAGCAAGTGCTGAGTCCGTGCTGCACACAGCGAATCACTAGCTTCTCACCGTAGTATCCCGCCTTATCATCGAGATCGTCACGCTTCCTACCGACTACGGCAATGTAATTTTTAACATTTGAGAATTTGCCGTATTTTGCAAGTAGACTCGAGAACGCCTTTGGCTCATCCTGTATAAGCTGAAAATGCATATCGCCCTCACGGTTACACTGCTGAATCATGACCTTGAGGTCCTCTACCACCTTCGTATCGATAGGTCTATCATCGTAAGCGCGCACGGAATGCCTCATCTTTACACACTCTCTGATGTTCATAGCCCCCTCCTCTAGTTGAATAATACCTAATTATAACACTAAGCATCGATTGTGGACACCTTAAATGTTATATCATCAAGCGCTTTTAGAAGGACTCTCACGGTATCGAGCGAGGTGAGCGTAGTCACGTTATTTTCAGCTGCACACTTCCTGATGCGGCTGCCCATAGAATTCGTATCTACGGATCTGATGTCTCCGATATTGATCACGTATGTCACGTATCCCTGTCTGAACTCATCCATTACTGCATCCAGGCTGTTATCAGTGTGCTTGAAACTTCTGGTCTTTACGCCATTATTCTTAAGGAACTGCGCCGTACCCTCTGTCGCCTCAATGTTGAATCCTAGGTCGTAGAATCCTCTGATTAGTGGCAGTGCATCCTCCTTAGATTCGTCATTGATCGATGCAAATACAGTTCCGTAATTCTGCATTCTCATACCTGCTGCCTGCATGGCCTTGTAAAAAGCTCGCATCATATCATCGTCATACCCGATGGCTTCGCCAGTAGATTTCATCTCAGGCGATAGTCTTATATCCATTCCTGATAGCTTTGCAAATGAGAATGCCGGCACCTTTACGTACCATCTCTTCTTCTCGAGCGGCTTTAATCCCTTGAATCCCTGCTCCTCTAGGCTGATGCCGAGCATTACCTTGGATGCGATGTCTGCGAGATTGTATCCAGTAGCTTTGGATAGGAACGGCACGGTTCTCGAGGATCTTGGATTTACCTCTATGATATATACATTTTCAGAAGCATCGACGATAAACTGTATGTTGAATAGTCCGCAAATACCTATCCCGAGACCTAGCTTCTCTGTATATTCTCTTATAGTCTCCTTAACCTTGTCTGAGATGGAGCATGGAGGATAGATACTAATCGAGTCTCCAGAATGCACGCCTGTACGCTCAACTAGTTCCATAATACCTGGGATAAATACATCTGTACCATCGCAGATCGCATCCACCTCGATTTCCTTACCGCGGATATAGTGGTCAACTAGCACTGGTTTATCTTCGTCAATTTCCACGGCTGTCCTCAGGTACTGTCTGAGCTGAGCCTCGTCCGCAACAATTCTCATCGCTCTACCACCGAGCACGAAGCTTGGTCTAACGAGAACTGGGTAGCCGATGTCCTTGGCAACAGTGCATCCCTCATCTATATCTGTTACCGCTTTTCCTTCTGGCTTAGCGATACCTAGCTTCTGGAGCAATTTGTCGAACTCGTCTCTATCCTCGGCAGCGTTAATTGCAGCGCAGTCGGTTCCGATGATCTTTACACCTCTCTCGTCGAGTGCATTTGCAAGGTTTACAGCGGTCTGTCCTCCGAGTGAAACAATTACTCCATCCGGTTTCTCTAGTCTAAGGATGTTCATAACATCCTCGATGCAGAGTGGCTCGAAGTACAGCTTATCTGCCGTAGTATAATCTGTAGAAACTGTCTCAGGGTTATTATTTATGATTATAGCTTCGCAGCCTTGACTGCGGAGAGTCCTTACCGCCTGAACAGTCGAGTAATCGAACTCAACGCCCTGTCCGATTCTAATTGGTCCTGAACCAAGAACTACGACTTTTCTCTTGCCTGAATCCTTAGTCTTCTTGGTCTCACTTCCGTCAAATGTCGAATAGAAATATGGCACATATGCATCCTTAGATCCTGCGCAAGAATCTATCATCTTGTACTCTGGGAAGAGGGAAACTGCCTCACGAAGCTTCCACACCTGCTCTTCTGTTACGTTCCAAAGCCTTGCAATTTCAACATCTGAAAATCCGTGCTGCTTTGCTATCCTCAGTCTTGCGACATCGTTTTTGTTAGCCTTTAGCTCGTTCTCGATAGATATGATATTCTCAAACATCCCTATGAAGTACTCATTTATTGCTGTCAGTTCACATATCTCCTCCTTGCTCACTCCTCTTCTCAGGAGCTCTGCGATGGCAAATATTCTATCGTCACGACCCTCAGTTATGTACTCCTTCATCTCATCAGTATCCCATTCATCGAACTTCTCCATGTATATGTGGGAAACGCCTATTTCAAGGGAGCGAACGGCTTTGAGAATGCTCTCTTCGAGATTCATACCTATGCTCATAACTTCTCCAGTGGCTTTCATCTGCGTTCCGAGCTTATTATCTGCATCTGCAAACTTGTCAAATGGGAATCTCGACACCTTGCTCACAACATAGTCAACGGCAGGCTCTACCGAAGCGGGCTGGTCTATAATCTCGATTTCATCCAGTGTCATGCCCACCGCAATCTTCGCTGTAATTCTTGCGATTGGATATCCGCTTGCCTTGGACGCAAGTGCGGATGAACGAGAAACCCTTGGGTTTACCTCGATTAAGTAGTATTCAGACGAATTTGGATTTAGTGCGAACTGCACGTTACAGCCACCTTCAATCTGAAGTGCACGGATGATCTTAAGCGCACTATTCTTAAGCATCTCGTTATCTTCTTTACTTACAGTCTGGGTTGGGCAGATTACTATCGAGTCGCCTGTGTGCACTCCAACTGGGTCGAGGTTTTCCATATCGCAGACTGCGATTGCTTTATCAGTGCCATCTCTCATTACCTCATACTCTATCTCCTTGAAGCCCTTGATGCTCTTCTCGATTAGAACCTGGTGAGTTGGTGAGATGGATAGCGCACGCTTTATAAGCTCTTTAAAATCCTCTTCATCGTATGCAAATCCACCGCCCGTACCACCGAGTGTGAACGCCGGGCGGAGAACCACAGGAAAACCAATATCTTTTGCAATCTCAAGTCCATGCTCTTCGCTATTTGCAATGTCGGATTGGATTACAGGTTCTCCAAGTTCTTCGCAAAGTTCTTTAAAAAGCTCTCTATCTTCTGCTCGTTCAATACTATTACTCTTGGTTCCGAGGAGTTCAACACGACACTCTTTTAGCACACCCTTCTTCTCAAGCTGCATCGCAAGGTTTAGTCCGGTCTGTCCACCGATTCCAGGTAAAATAGCGTCAGGTCTTTCGTATCTGATAATCCTTGCTAGGTATTCGAGGGTTAACGGTTCCATGTACACCTTATCTGCCATAGAGGTATCCGTCATGATGGTCGCTGGATTGGAGTTACAGAGCACCACTTCATATCCCTCTTCCCTGAGCGCGATACATGCCTGTGTGCCAGCGTAGTCAAACTCTGCTGCCTGACCGATTACGATTGGACCTGATCCGATAACCAGAATCTTATTGATGTCATTTCTTTTTGCCATTTTTTCACCTTTCCTGTTTCCACATCTACATTAATTTTAAAAAAAGACTTCGATCACTGGAAAAACAATTCCAATGTCGAAGTCCTAATCTACGTTATTATATTCAAGATACAAGTCGCGAAACATTCGCCTCTCCATCTATCTACCTCTTTCTGCGAGTTACTATATCTAAACCTTAAGCATTTTAGCATACTCAAATAATTTGTCTAGAGGTATATTAAAATTTTCTGCAAAAAAACATTTTAGAAACAATTTAGAAAAGCAATGTATCCTCACGTATATTTGATGTGTAAACTGTTAATGCACTCCCTTATTATGTTTTCTATGGCTCCAAATCGCTTCGGCAGTTGCATTCCATTGCTTAGCATATGGTTTACACTTATTTTCAAGATGTTCAGCACTTTCAGGTGAAATCATATCTGTTGAATGTGCACCTGAATCATTTACCATCTCGGAAAGTCTACCAGGATTCTCGAGCATTGGGCAAGGCTTTAGATGATTGCTGTTAAATGGCTGATTATGGTGATATGCCATGAACAGCGGTTTCTTAAGAGCTTCCATTATAGTATCCTTGCGAATATTCGAATCAGAATAATGTATAAACACGCATGGTTCCATATCACCTGCCGAATTGATATGGAAGTAATTGCGTCCACCTGCAATGCATCCGCCAATGTACTCACCGTCATTTTGGAAGTCAATAGCAAACATGTTATTAGCATAATCCTTAGATCTAATGATGTGAACTTTATCCATCACATGTTTACGCTGTGACGCATTCGGCATCAAACTTGGATCTGCATCATTACCAACAGGCATGTAATGGAAGTACCAAGCTAGTTTACACCCATGTTCTCTAAGCATCATAATGAATTCATCGTCAGTTACATACTTGTAGTTTACACTCGTATAACAAATAGATACTCCATACAACAAATGATGTTTCTGCAACAACTTCATAGAATCCATAACTCTCTTATACACACCTTTTCCGCGGCGAGAATCTGTTGACTCTTCGGTACCCTCAATGCTAATTGCAAAGGAGATGTTTCCTACACGTTGAACTTCTTTACAAAACTTTTCGTCAATAAGAGTTCCGTTCGTAAAAATATGGAATTCACTATCATTAAATTCTTCCGCAAGTTTTATAATATCATCCTTGCGTACAAGTGGCTCCCCACCCGTGAGAATGTACATATATGTACCAATATCATTACCTTGCTTAATAATACTAGCCATTTCATCATAACTAAGGTTATTCTTATGACCATATTCGGCTGCCCAGCACCCTGTGCACTTAAGGTTACACGCCGATGTTGGATCAAACAATATTGCCCACGGAATATTGCAATTCTCTTCACGCTGCAATTTGCATCTCTTTTTATTGCCCCTGTATGCTGCATTGAATCCGACGTTAGAAACAAAATGTTTGATTACATTCTCATCTACGTCGTTTACCATATCGGTTGCAAATGAAACCCAGCTTGAGTTGGGATCTGCAAACTCACGCCTGATATTCTCGATAGCTTTCTTACCACTATTTTCCTGTTCGCTTTTAGGCATCATAAATTTATCCATAATACCGACGATATCAAGCATACCTTCTCTAGGATTCTTCTTAATCTTTTTGAATCCTATATCAACAGCTTTATTAAATGCAGCTAATGTTGCTTTCTCTCTAAGTGTCATAACAACCCCCTTCCGTAAACTGCTTAAGTAGTCTTCTTTAACACCTATTGTAGGACTTTATAATTTTTTTTGCAAATATACTGATTCATATATTGCATAAAACGCAATGCAAAAACTCTCGGGCATTATGCCAACGAGAGTCTTGCAATATAATTAAATACAAATATCCCAATTCAAACTTGCTTATTTGTTCAGTTCCAGCGCATAACTCACCGCAGACAGTACATACATAGGGGCTGTTTCAGCACGCATAATGCGTGGTCCAAGCCCTGCGCAGACTGCCCCAGCCTGCGTAAAAGTGTCGATTTCCTTATCTGTGATTCCGCCTTCTGGTCCGAAGATAAAAAGCAGCTTATCTCCAGCTGATACTTCTGAAAGAGCATTGGCGAGAACAGACTTCTCTCCATCCTTTGCCGCTTCCTCGTATGCTACGAAAACCTTATCGTAATCAGCGAAGCTATCTACAAAACTCTTCTTGTTAGCAACAAAATTTATGCTAGGAACTATATTACGCTTACTCTGCTCAGCAGCGCCCTGAACTACCTTCTCAAGCTTTTCTGCCAATTTATCCAGCTTCTTATTGTCCCATTTCACTATCGATCTCTCCGCTGGGAAACCGCATATCTCAACTGCACCGAGCTCCGTCGCCTTCTGCGCTATGGTAGCAAATTTATCGCCTTTAGGAAAACCGCATGCGATAGTAATGTGAACTGGTAGCTCAACATTTTCGTCTAGCTCTTCTACGATGCGCATAGTTCTGCTCTCTGCATCTACAACTTCTGCAAGCCTCTTGATGCCATCTGGGAACACTAGAACCACCTCATCGCCAGCTCTAAGTCTCATGACCTGAAACATATGCTTGATGGTATCTTTGTCAGTTATCTCAATAGTTTCAGCGCTAGGGCTGCCGTATATAAAGTACTGCTGCATTGCTGCTCCTTTAGTATATTAGTGTTATTAGTTCAAGCCGTTTCGAATCGTCCTTCTGTAATTGATGAATAATCGATTTAGGCGTAGTGCATATATATTGGAAAGCGGGGTTTACCAGCCACCGCCTCCGCCGCCACCAGAGCCACCACCGACCGATCCGCCGCCGCCAGAGCTGAGACCTCCGCTGACATCTGCGTACAATGCCGATGATACTCTAGAAAACGCACTAGATTGAACATGATGAATTATAATATCGATATTTATAAGGTCGTACATGTCTCCGCCTAACGCACTGTATCCAATATGTCCAGCTAGAGTCTTAGGTTCAAACTTCTTCGCCCAGGTGTCGGTAAGCCCAAATACATAGGCATACGGAAGCACGTCGTAGAAATACGCTGGGTCTTCCTCAGCAAGGGCATTTATCCTATCCACCTCTGCTGTGGCGATAAATTCTTTGAAGCCGATAATCTCACCATAAAGCTTGGCACTATCCTTAGTTCTCTTGAGGAATCCTAATAGAATAAATGGTACAGCCAATGCATATACTGCTATTGCAGCTAGAGCATACATCGTCATCTCACCACCTGCAGTCTTGTACAAAAACAATAACATAAACGATGATATCGCCATGTAGATAATTCCCCAGAACGCAAAGGATGTAACGCTCCTTATACCGCTTCTCGTCCTATGAAAATGATACTCTCTACACATCCTCTTAACAGGCAATCTCCAAAATGCATCAAGGATTACCGAGCCACCATATACGAATATCAAAATTCGCCAGCCGGGTAGGTAGAACTCTCTATACATAGAAAGTGCGATTAGCATACCTCCTATAATGCAGCTGATGATAGTTGCAATCTTCTCATTTTTCTGCGATTTCTTAGAGAATATCGATTTGTTATCCGTGTATTCTTCAACTATTACCTTTCTAATAAGTTCACATTCTTTGCCTATGCGTTTGCTCGCTTCCTCTAGGCTCACAACCTTACCAAGTGTTCCATTTTTCGTGCTTCCAAATATAGTTTTGTAAAAAGTAACGGTAATTGGGGGCTCGTCATATACGTCGGGAATCCTGAGGCTCTCGAATTGATATTTCTCCTTCTTGTATTCCTCAATCGATATATACCCTTTAGATGCCAAATAAAAGAACATCGATGTGATATCCCTCTTATTTACTTCTTCGTCGATCAGATATCCGATTTCTCCAGGCGGAACACCTTTTGGTGGCTTGAAAGTAACGGGCGCAACAATTGGGTGGTCTTTTTCGTTCAAAACCCTAAGCACGATAAGTACAATGACACCGAGAATTGCTACTATTACGGTCGCATAGTTCACCCAGTACTTGCTAGGCGCTTTGTACCAGTAGCCTTTTGGAGTATCTACGAGCAATGTCGCACCATTATTTGCAGGCAAGTTCTGAACGCTATATTCGATTATATTTTGATTCTTGTCGTAGGTCCATGTACCGTACATATTATACGTGCTCTTGTGCGGGCCACTATACCCTTTCATACCGCTGTACGGAAAATGCTGTGGCAAGTACACAGAAACTGTTGCCGACTTGATGTCTGTTGCCCATTCCGATGGAAGCACATCCACATATATGTCGTTAGGATTATTCTTGCGCTCGTAATTAGCAAGGGTATAGATGATGGTGTAATCTTTAACGCCAGTAACCGTCTTCTTTTTATCACCGATTTTAATCTGCATTTGGTTGGCTTTATACAGATTCTTAATCTTGTATTTGTCCCCATCTACGGATACATCTTTGATCTTGTATCCCTTGCCGAAAGGAATGTTTCTAACTATACCGTGCTTTGGGTCGGTGAAATTCACCTTAATCTTCTCTACGACTACGTATGAATAGTCATTTCTAACATCCACAATCACATTGTAACTAAGAGTAGAATATCCAGTGCCCGTGTCGACTTCCCCTGAACTGAAATATCTTGTTAGGCCTGAAATCAGCCATATTGTAGCTAACAAGCCGATAGATACAATAGTTGCTATGCGGTCGTTTCGTTTTTTGTCCATAAGTTGTTCCTGTTGTTATTGTTCAAAGAATTAATAACCAACATAAAATCATGAGGTTAAACTGCCTATGAAATGTGATTATGCTATTAATTCACTTCAGCTTTGGAATCTTCAATCACAGCTCGCTCTAGTAGCTCAAGAACGTATACGGGAGCTTGCCTGCGCCCACTCTCCCAATCTTGAATTGTTCTTACTGGGATGTTATATTTCTCTCCAAATGCCGCTTGCGATAAGCCGAGGAGCTTACGCATCTCCTTTAGTTCCATTATCAGTATCTCCTCTTTTATGTAACTCTTATAGAATAACTTAATGATACAACATGTGGGTTGGATGTGTAAGGGTGTAAAAAACCTTGAGCTATCACTCAAGGTTTGGCGTTAAACAATCTTTTTAGCTAAATTGCACACCCTAATTTTGTTCATCACATTCAGATAATATAACCTCTCCATTACCACTCACATCAAAAAATCCGACACCGTGTTTTAACGCAATTTTAAGCATAGTATTATATGCGTCCTCTGCTAATGACCATGCAAAACATGCATATATCACATCTTTACCAATACAATAGTCTGTAATGCGATTTGCAAGATCTTCATCATTTTCTATTTCATCATCACTAAGAGCAAATTCTCCTTCCATCGGTGGAAATACTTGTATCATATCCATAAACCAGTTCTTTAGATTAGCTGAGCTTACTTCTATCGAATCATAATTATGATCTTCCTTCCACTCCACTTGATTTTCGTACCATTTTATAAATTCTGTCTTATTATTTGGAGCATGTGCTTTTTCGAAAACCATTAAATCGTAACTCATAATTTCTTAGACCTCCTTATCCATTAACTTATTTAGGTTTAATAAAAGACCCGGGACCGAAGATTCCCAAGTATGTTTCATGTTATATTATACAATATACACAGATTATACATAAAATTATATAAAATATCACTCTTCTAATGTGGTATGACCACACAGAGAACGACAAAACAGGTCAATTTATAACACCTATAATATAGCTAAAAAAAGAGAGGGAACTACCCTCTCAATCTGTCGACTCACGTGTACACGGTAGGGCATCACACTGCCCGATCCGTTAGGTTTTATGTAGCCATATCCTGCCTCTGACAAGGTCTTATATGTTCCGTTGGTTAATTCCTTGGCTGACTCCTCCAATGTCTGATACAGGGCAGATACGCCAGCACAAACGATGTCCGAGCCATGTGGCATATATCCTGCATGACCGTTCACCTCTACAGAGTAGTTATTAACTTTTACTTGTATCATTAATGCATCCTCAATAAAAAGACTCGGGCCCCGAAGGTCACCCGAGTACGTTCCATTATTCTGTTTCTATTATTCTACAACCACATTACGCTCTATGTGTCGCCTAGCGCCACAATGGCTACAAGTAAACCACGAATTGTATTTTACTGCGGGGTTACTTGGCACCCAATATCCCTTGTGACAATGCGAACACGGTACCCGATCAGAGGCTTTTGTTGTCTCTAACAAAATCAAATTGTTCATAGTTTCCATATCCTCCATCCTCCCATTTTAAATCTGGATAAACGTCCTGCGCGAGTTTCTTAACATACTCCCACTCATTCGGTTTCAAGTAATCTCTGCGTTCCTTGTACATTTTTTCCATCGCGAAACATATCGCTTCCGCATGTTGACATTCTCCTATGCCGAATCGGTAATGTGCCATTTCATGCACAATTGTTTGCGAAAAAACGAGTCGTTCTGGCACTGCCTAGCGTAGATATCTATTCTGTCGCCAAATTGTTCTCCACGAGACCCTGTTGGATGCATACGCATATTAATAACATTGATAATAACATCGCTGTTTTTAATTGCATTGATTGTATCAATCCCCACAGGACTTTTCAACAATTCTTTTCTTGCATCTTCTAAAGAATAAATCCACATTGATTCGTGTATATCTTGCTTTATGGAATCATCAAAGCTTTTCGCATAATTCACATCGCCCTATGGTCCCATACTAGCAGATGTGCTACACCTGCAGTTAGGATGCATTGGCGATTTTCGCTTATTAGCATTTCTGAAACCTTGAATATCTTACCGTCTAGCGGTCGACGGGTGACCCCATCTGTTCATACCGAGACTAGGAGAGCAGTAGAAGAGCTTACGCCCAGATGGTAGCTCAATAGTGAAGTACTTAAGACCGTTAATGATATCTAGTTCAGACCTTAGCGTGAGACCGTTAAGGTATGTAGTATCGCCTGTGTCTATAGTGTGTATAGCGAGCTTGTTCATCCTATCCCACAGCTGCACTATGTTAGGATTAGCCGCACGCCACTTACTCACAATATCGGGAAGTTGCAGGATACCCTTAAACTTCCAAAATCCGACTTAGAGCCATATTGCTTTAGACACAGCTATGTAACTGACCTTGCGCATATCCCAGGCATGACAATCGCAAATATTAAGCGGATAACGGGACACTCTCTTGAGGAAATGACAGAACGATACACGCACAGCCGATACGAGGAGGCTGTAAAGGTACTCCCTATGTTGGAGAAGTATTGGAACGATAATGCATTTATTTACGGACATAACGAAAACACGGTAATATACACCGATTATGCATAAATTTGCACTCCTTAAATGTGACACATGTCACACATGGCACGACAAAACAGGTCAATTTATAGCACCTGTAACATAGACAAAAAAGAAAAGAGCCTTGCAACTTCAATAGTTACAAGGCTTTTCTCTATTTTTCTTGGTACCGCATCCGGGAATCGAACCCGAGATTCAGCCGTGAGAGGGCTGCGTCTTAACCTCTTGACCAATGCGGCATATATTCGTGTCACGAGTGAGACACGAATTAGTATACATAATATGTGAGAACTTGTCTAGTACTTTTTTCTATTAACTAAGATTTTTTGATTTCGTTAGTTTATCAATTCTACTAGCAAATCCTCGGCAGCAGCTCTCCGCTTGGAGGTGGCAGCAGCGTTTCAGTGCCTATTTCCGTGGTCATCACAACGTGACCAGGCATCTCATTAGTCACCTCGCCTATTACCACCGCACCCTCTGTATGCTCGGAGCTGTGCAGTGCCGCGAGTACAGCGTCAGCGGATTTTGTAGGGACGAACATAACCAGTCTACCTTCGCAAGCGAGATAAAGTGGCTCTAGCCCGAGCATGCCCGTGACACCAGCGACTTCAGGATTTACAGGAATGGACTCAGTATCGAGCTTGATTCCAACATCGCTCTGGTCAGCAATCTCATAGAGTACAGTCCCAACTCCGCCGCGCGTCGCATCCCTTATAACATGGATGTCTGGTGCGGCTTCAAGTGCAGCATTTACAGCATTCCAGAGAGGCGCACAATCGCTCGTCACATTCGCCTCCATGCCGAATCTATCCCTCTCGAGTAGAATCGTGCATCCGTGACGGCCAACGTCTCCAGTCACGATAATCTTGTCGCCAGGTTCAGCGTTTGCACCAGCTGGATTAACGCCTTCCAGTATCTCACCTACGCCAGTGGTCGTGATAAACACGCCATCCACCTGCCCTTTGCCAGCAACCTTGGTATCGCCTGATACGATTGAAACGCCAACCTCGTGAGCCGTCTCAGCCATCGCCTTAGCAATGCGGTCCAGCTTCTCAACGGGGAAGCCTTCCTCTATTACAAATGCACAAGATATGTAGAGTGGCTTTGCCCCCATGCACGCGAGGTCATTTACCGTACCGCATATCGAGAGCTTTCCGATATTACCACCAGGGAATTCTGCAGGAGATACGATAAATCCGTCCGTGGACATCGCCATCCTTCCGGTTGGAGGTGGCAGTACTGCCGCATCGTCCGCCGTTAAGTATTTGTTGTCAAAATATTTCTTGAAAATCCCACCGATCAGGTCATTCGTCTGCTTCCCACCTGCACCGTGCGCGAGGGTTATTGTTTGTTCCATATATCGCCTCCGTATTTATAAAATGCCGAACACGCGCCTTCGCTAGAAACCATACACGCTCCTATCGGATGCTCTGGCGTACAGCCCTTACCGAACACCTTGCAGTCGTAAGGCTTGCATTTGCCGAGTAGCACCTCTCCGCATCTACATGCTGGATTTGGTCTCCCTTCTATCTTTGGAAGATTGAACTTATATCTAGCATCGTAATCGCGATACTCTGGCCTAAGCTCAACACCTGATTTCTCTATAACGCCGAGCCCTCTCCACTCTGAATCGCAAGGCTCCATGACCGTCTCGACAAGCTTTCTAGCTGCAGGGCTTCCCTCTTCAGTTACCACTGCTGGGTAGCAATTTACTGCGAAAGGTTTGTTTTCTTCTATCTTCTTGATGATTACCGCTAACGCTGTCAGCACCTCGGATCCCGAGAAACCAGCAACTACTCCAGATATTCCGTGTTCATCACGGAGTTTATAGTATTCCTCCATGCCCGTCATCGTGCTCACATGACCAGGATATAGGAATGCATCCGCACTGCCCTTGAGCGCAAGATAAGCATTATACATCGTCTTGTTAGCTGTCAGTATTGAGAAATTTTCGATGCTCTGTGCCTTCGCTTCACGAACCGCCATCACGCTTCCTGGTGTTGTCGTTTCAAATCCGACAGCTAGAAATACGACCTGCTCATCTGGATGCACCTTGGCATACTCTAGCGAGTCGAGCGGCGAGTATACAACACTTACCTTCGCCCCCTTGCTGCGAGCTCCTGCAAGGCTCATCTCCGTTCCGGGAACTCTAATCAGATCTCCGAAAGTCGTTATGGTCGCTTTCTTGTCCAGCGCCAGCATTACCGCCTCATCGATATACGAAACTGGCGTGACACAGACTGGACATCCTGGTCCTGAAATCAGCTCGATATTATCCGGTAGAAGTCTCCTGATTCCAAGTCTAAAAATCTCATGCGTATGAGTTCCACAGACTTCCATGATTCTAAGCTTCGGGCCGTCGTAAGAGGTAACAATGTCGCGAGCTTTCTTTGTACTCTCGTTAATTGTCATTTAGCTCCTCCATGACCTTATCTGCCTCTGCCGCCTCATCTGCTGCAACTCTAGCAATGGCAAGACCTGCGTGCACCATCACGTAATCTCCAGGGGCTAGGTCTGAAATCAGCTCCGCAGAAACCTTTCTCTTAACGCCGCCAGCATCGATGACAGCCATATTATTCTCTATATTAGCAACCTTTGCTCTCAATCCCACGCACATATGTGCACCTCCGTCATTTTTTAATCTCTATATATTTTATACCCATGTTCAGTCATGTGACTGTACTATTTATTGTTCTTTATTTTGTTCTTCATCCCGAAGCGCCGCTATTCCTGCAGCTGCCTGACCAAGCGCTATGCCACCATCATTAGTCGGTACGACTCCGTGCTTCAGCACTTTGAAGCCTTCTCGTTCGAGTCCTTCGTCCACTAGTTTTAGAAGTAGTAGGTTTTGGAATACTCCGCCCGACAGGGCAACAACGTTCACTTCGCACCTCGTACGCTGGTAGCAGCACGCGATTACGATCATGTCTGCCAGCGCTTTATGGAAGAAGTATGCCAGCTGGTCAGTATCTTGATCTGCCAGACTCCTTGCAGCTAGTTCCATGAGCAAGGTGTCTGTACATAGTTCGAACTGCTCTTCGTCGATATTCATCAGCCTGCCCTCGTAAGGCGCTAGGCTTATTCCTTGTGCTTCGGCTCGTTCAGCTGCAAACTGGAGCGCCATCGAAGCCTCGCCTTCGAAGGTGCTGGCTGACTTTATGCCGAGCACTGCGCTTACCGCGTCAAAGAGGCGGCCTGCGCTTGTTGACTTCACTGTATTTATATTATTTCCGAGCATGAAATCGATGCTCTGCCTGCCCTTCCCGTCTCCGAGTCCGAGTGTCTCTCCTATGCGGTTCGCCGCCTCGCTTCCGAGCGCTGTGCTAATCATGGAGTATGCGATTCGCCATCCCTCCCTAGAAGCGATATCTCCGCCAGCATGTATAAACGGCGCTATACTGCCGACACGCTCGTATCCGCTCTCATCTCCAAGCAGGAATTCGCCGCCCCAGATAGTTCCATCTGGACCGTATCCAGTTCCGTCAAAGGTCACTCCCAGAGCTGTTCCCTCGTATTCGTTCTCTGCCATGCACGATACCATGTGTGCATGATGATGCTGCACTTCCATAACTGGAACACCTTCTCTCTCTGCAATCACCCTAGCCATCTCACTCGTGTTATAGCCTGGGTGCATATCTCCCACTATTATATCTGGCTGAATCTCTAGTAGCCTTTCCATACGAGTTGTTGCCGCTTCAAGCGCCCTCACACTTCTCATATCCGCCATATCACCTATGTATGGTGATGGATAAAAAAGCCCCTTATCGCCTAGGCAAAATGCATTCTTTAACTCTCCACCTATTCCGAGCGCCGCGTACGAGCTTTCTCTCTTCGCTACTATTGGAAGCGGAGAATATCCTCTCGACCTTCTAATCATATAAGGCTTACTTCTGTAAAATGCCATAACCGTATCATCCGCTCTTATCCGTATGTCCCTAGAGTTGGAAAGTATGATATCGCACATCGGCGATAGATACTTAAGCGCTTCCTCATCGTTCATGCATATCGGAGCTCCAGATGGATTTCCGCTAGTCATCACCAGAATATCAGATATTGTCTCATCATCAGGATAATCGAAGAGGAGCATATGAACTGGTGTATATGGCAGCATCACCCCTAAATTTGGATTGTTAGGTGCTACGGATGCTGCGATTCTTAATCTATGCCGTATCTGGCTGTTGGTCTTAATTTCTTCTTGTATATTGGAATCAAGCTCTGCCGACTCAACTGAATCGTGACGTCTAGGAATCAGTATTATCGGCTTCTGCGGGCCGGTAAGCAGCGGCTCCATCTCTGGCTCCAGCCTGCATTCGCGCCCGACCACTTCGAGATCCCGCATCATCACTGCGAACGGCTTCATCGGGCGCGCCTTCAGCTGTCTGAGGCGCTGGACCGCTGCTTCGCTTCCGGCGTCGCAGCAGAGGTGGAAACCACCGATCCCCTTGATGGCGGCTATGCCGCCATTCCTGATAACAGTCCTGGTTTCCAGAAGCGCCGCCGCACCATATGCACCCTCGTGGCGCCCAGTACCAGATGCCCCGCCCACGAGGGTGTAGAGCTCCGGCCCGCAGTCGTTACAGCATACAGGCTGAGCATGGTAGCGTCTCGAATCCATATCGGTATATTCATCACTGCAGGCCTCGCACATCGGAAAACCAGCCATGCTGGTTTTCTCTCGGTCGTATGGCATCGAGTCGAGAATAGTTAAACGCGGACCACACTGAGTACAGTTTATAAACGGATGGAGATACCTCCTGTTATTCTTATCAAACAGTTCCCTTGCACAGTCCGGGCAAGTTGCTATGTCAGGCGATACGAATATCTGCCCATCCTCATGCTTGCTCAGTGCAATCTCGAAGCCTGATTGAGCTTCTATATCCAGAGGATAATCCATAACCTTAACCTTGACGATTGCAGACCGCTCTGGCGCTTCTGCTTCTATGGCATGTACAAAATCGCCGATTACGGGCTCATCTGCTCTTGCGATTATCTCAACGTAAGAGCCCTTGTTACAGACACTTCCAGATATGCCATATCTATCCGCAAGTCTACTCACAAAGGGTCTAAAGCCAACGCCCTGAACTATTCCATAAATCCTAATTAATCTACATACCAATTGCAATCACCAATATCTATCTATTTCACTACATCTCCGGCTTTCTGCCAGTATTCTTCATCTGAGCTCGATGAGTACAGAGAAGCCGAAATTGCGAAGTGAGGAAGACTGAGGAAAGTACCCTTCCATCCAGGAAGCGCCCTCTTGATTAGCGGATCACCAATCACCATATCGTACCCTTCTGCATCTACGAGCTTCATGAGCTCATCCTCTTCATTTAACTTAGCATCATGCTCCTGACGAACCTCTTTGCTCATCATGAACCAACTCGCGACGTCTACGCGCTCTAATGATTTATCCTTGGAAGCTTCTAGAAGCACGTCTCTAAGAGAATTTGCCAAAACCTGCTGATGCACGATCAGCACCTTCTTAGGCTCGTGGTCCAGCACCTTATGGGCGAACTCATCTGAACGCTCCTGTGGCAGCGGATAGTATATCTCATACTGTACGCCGTACTTATCTCTTAGCCATCTCGCAGGCTTTACACCGCCTGGAGATACGACGATATTTCTATCCACATGTGCAGCGGCAGCCACATCTTCGAGCGTATCGTTCATGCCATAGATAATCGGGTTATCCACACCCTGCTCGCTTAGTGCAGTCACCATATCTTCATAGTCGCCGCTTCCAGGGGTGTCGAGCGGCGTAAAGCCTATTACCCCAACTCTTTCGGAAGCATTACTCTTATCAATCTTACCTAACTTACCTAGCTTGCCCAGTTTTCCTAGCTTTTCTAGCTCTTCCAAGCTAATGACTTTTTGCTCAAGACTGCCATTTGCGATAAATCTCGCTCCTGAGCCTCCCTCTTCATACAAGTAGTTCTTGAGGATCTGTAGAAACGCCCTGCTAACACCTTCGTCATACATGTCGATTCCATTAGTCTCAACAGGCACAACTGGCACCTCGTAGTCAGTCTCCATCAGGCGCTTTAGTGCTCTATAGTCAGTAGCTATAACGGCTGGTACAGGCGTCCCGATTAGGCCGACGAATTTAGCGTCTATATCTCCGAGTGCTTCCTTAGTCTTCTGGATGAGAAGCTCGTCACGGCCGAGAATCGCATCTAGATCACGAAGAGCTGCGCTAAATATCGCGCTCTTTGTCTTATCCCAACGCGGCTCATCGTATCCGCAGATATTTCCAACGCAACCACCAGCATCCATGATTATCAGCATACCGCCGTAGTGAAACAGCACAGAGACCGCGCCAGACTGGTCTGGCGTAAATGGCGATAGATACTTTCTAAGCCCTTTCATCAGCGAGCCTCCTCTCTATTGCCTCTACAAAGTATACTAGCCCCTTGTATCCAAATGGCTGGATTTCGTTATTCCAGTGCACATTTATCGACTCCGGATAGTAGAACTGTGCATCTATACCGATTGAAATATCGACTTTTTCTGAGCCATCGTAGTTCATCATTGTCGGTGACATAGTCGAGTACACCTTGAGGTCTGGGTTGTAACTAGCTAGTTCTCTAATAAAAGGAAAGTCATCTTCGCTTATATTCGCAAACACCGACTTAACGCGTAATCCCAGTTTCTCGAGTGCTAGCGCCATCTCAATTGAGTTTCCATTTACAACCTGTCCTATTGCAAATGTCTTTCCTTCACACAGCTGCTGAAGTCTTAGGCACGCATCGCTAGCCTCACGGAAGTATTCCGAATCATCAATTTCTACTCCGAGAGCCGAAGCGAACAACGCATATTGACGCTTGATTCTATCTATTTCATATACTCTAGTCAGCTCCACGTAAGGGATTCCGAGCTTTGACTCAAGTGTGAATGCTGCCTTTCTAGCCTCTGGATGAAGTATGATATTGAAATCTGCTCCGCCCATATCCATGTATTCTTCGAGGGTTTCTTTTCTCCCTACCTCGTGTATGGTCTTGATTCCCATCTGACCGAGGATGTCATAAAGGTCTGAATCGTCCTCTAGATGTGTAAAATTACCGAGCAAATTAACTGTCCCACCTGTCGGCTTTCTCTTCTCAAGCAGCGAGTAAATCGCTTCTCTTACAGCTACCATCGGTGGGTTCTTGCCCTCGCGCATAAGCGCATACATATATGTAGGAACGACGTGAATTCCCGTGCGTTCCTCAGCCTTTCTACAGACACGTTCTAGGTCAGTTCCGAGAAGCGCATCGACGCATGTGATGCAGATAACCACAACCTTAGGCTTCACTTCACAGACTTCATAAATCTCCTCGATAGCCTCTGGTATATCGGATAGGTGTCTGCCTGTGACGAGGTCATTTTCACTCATCTGAAGGAAAAACATCCTCTCGCTATATCCGCCTTCGTCCGCCAAAATCGTGGTATTACGGCCACAGCAAGCTGGCGCAACCACGAGCATGACTGATTCCGGTATTACTACTCCTGCTCTCTTAACGCCAAAGCCCTGTGCACCTGGTGAGTTGTACATCAATGTCGCCGGTGAGCTGTACACGAGATGCTCGTTGCTCACTAGCTCTGTCGGAATACTGCCAGCCTCAGCGAGCGCCCCTATTGTCGTGAAATAAGTGTCTCTCGCCATTATGAATTCTCCTTAATCAGGTAGTCTGCCAGTGCAAAGAATCTCTTTGCGATATCAGACTCAGGATTACCCTCGATTACAGTCTTACCCTGATCCTCCCAGTCGATGATCTCCTGACTGCGAGGAATCTCTCCTACGATTGGTATTCCAGCCTCATCTGCAAATGCCTGTACCTTCTCCGTCTCATTCTCGACGTTACGGTGATTGAGCACCACGCCCTTCACTTTGGCATAGCCTCGGTCCGCAAAATTATCTACAGCCGTCTTAATATTATTCGCCGCATAGAGAGCCATCTTTTCACCCGAAGTTACGATGAGTATATCCTCTGCAAAGCCCTCTCTGATAGGTGCAGCAAAGCCTCCACAGACTACGTCCCCGAGCACGTCATATAGGACTACATCAGGATGAAATCTGCCAAAAACATCTAGATCATCTATGAGGTTGAAAGTCGAGATTATACCTCTACCAGCACATCCGATGCCCGGTGTAGGTCCACCAGTCTCGATACATTCAACTCCTCCAAATCCAGTTTTAACCATCTCGTCAATTGTCGGTTCATCGTCGTTATCTCTCATGAAGTTCATAACCGGAATCAGCGGATTACCTCCAAGAAGGTTGATTGTCGAATCAGCCTTTGGATCACATCCAATCTGAACCACCTTATATCCCTTAACTGCAAAGGCTGCTGCGAGATTCGCAGTCACTGTCGACTTGCCGATACCACCTTTACCATATATTGCTACCTTAATCATTTATCCCCCTACACAAAAAGACTTCAAACCACACAGGTAGAAGTCTCCGAAAACAATTTCATACCACTCGGGACACCTTGTGGTTGGTCTTCATTTAATTAATTAAAATTATACTATCGCAACAGATTGTGCGCAATAAAAGGTATTTTAATCACAATCGTTTACATTTTTTTGAGTGACTGATAAAATATTTTAAATACATTTTCTCTCTTTATACCTATTAAAAAGGTGTAAATTGGTGAGGTGAAATTTATTTTTTAGGAAGTATTTCTCTATGAAAAGAATTGCAATATACGGGAAAGGCGGAATTGGAAAATCCACTACCGTCTCTAATATGTCCGCGGCACTCGCCGGAAAAGGATATACGGTCATGCAGATTGGATGCGATCCAAAGGCAGATTCCACGATTAGTCTTCGTCAAGGTAGGGATCTCACTCCAGTTCTCGATACTTACAGGGATAAAATCAAGGACATTCAGCTTGAAGACATGTATACCATCGGCTACAACGGTGTTATCTGCGTGGAAGCTGGCGGTCCAACTCCCGGCATCGGCTGCGCTGGACGAGGTGTTGCTAAGGCGCTAGACCTGCTCAAGCAAAAGAATTTCGAAGAAGTTCTCCATCCCGATGTCGTCTTCTACGATGTGCTCGGAGACGTAGTATGTGGCGGTTTCTCCATGCCATTAAGAAAAAACTATGCTGACAACGTATACGTGATTTCATCCGGAGAGCAGATGGCGATATATGCAGCGATGAACCTCGGTCTAGCGATGGAAAATTTTAAACGCAGAGGTCACAACGGACTCTCTGGAATAATTGCCAACAAGCGCAATGTTAATGGTGAAGACGAGAAGCTTCAGACCCTTAGCGAAGACCTCGAATGTCCGATAGTCGGAACTATCGAGCACAGCATGGTGGTAAAAAGAGCGTCTGACGACGCTCTCACCGTTTCCGAGGCTTTTCCGGATGACCCGATGGTTGACGTATATACGAAGATAGCGATGGAGATTATAAACAGGGACTAATATGCTGATTGATTTACACAAACCCGATATTAATAAAGCGAAGGTGAAGCTTGGGGATCTCGATACCCTGGCTCCTTTCCCACGCAAACTTGAATACTCATGTCCTTCGCGCGGTGGCTGGACTATTGCGCATACACCGATGATTATTCCTAGCTCGCACATGATATACATCGGAGCGTCAGCATGTCTACGCGGCGTGGTTCTCTCTGCTGCCGAGTATGAGGGGCTGGATAGATTTTCAATGGTACTCATTGAGGAAAAAGACATTTTGAGTGGCAACATGGAAGAACTTTTTATCGAGGGTGTTACCGACGTCCTGAATAAACTGGATCATAAACCTACGTGTGTACTCCCTTTTACAGGCTGCATTCACTACTTCCTAGCCACGGACATTGAATATATATATGACGAGCTTTCGTCTCGCTTTCCAGACATCGACTTCATCTCTTCGCAGATGACGCCGACCATGAAGATAAACGACCACACACCTGAAGAGGATATGTGCCGCTCGATGTATCTATGCATCGAGGAACAGCCTCTTAATGATAAGGTCGTTAATTTCATCGGCGATAGCTTTCCGATTGATAAGTCTGGCGATCATATGAAGCTACTGCATGATAACGGTTTCCGCACCCATGACCTAGCTTCAATCGATGATTACGCTGAGTACAAGGCTATGGGAGAGAGTTTTCTCAACATCTACTCACTTCCTATCGCGAAGTGGTCCACTGAATGCCTTGAGGAGAGGCTCGGTCAGAAGAGCCTATACATGCCGTACACTTACGACTACGATGAGATTGACAGTGATATGAGTGCGCTTTCTCAGATTATCGGAGCTCCTACTCCTGATTTTGCATCACTTCGGTCAGAAGCTGATGAAGCTCTAAGAGATGTACTTTCTGTTATCGGAGATGCACAGATTGCTATAGACTTCATGAGCACACCGCGTTTCTTGAGCCTTGCAAAACTCCTGCTCTCACGAGGTTTTAACGTGACAGAGATATATGGTGATGCTCTAACACCAGATAGCAAACCAGACCTTGAGTGGTTAAAGCAGAATTATCCAGATATTCCGCTGATTGCAACTCAGGATTTTCGTGCACGCTTCTATCCACGAGATGAAGCTGAGGGTGGCAAGCTGCTTGCAATAGGTCAGAAAGCTGCGTATTTTACTGGCACTAACCACTTTGTAAATCTAATCGCCAACAACGGCTGGTATGGATATGACGCCATTAAAAAGCTCGCATCAGAAATGATCGATGCGTTTAACAACGAAAAAGACACTAAGTCCATAATTCAGGTTAAAGCTTGGGGGTGCTCGGCATGAAACAAGTAGCAAGAGTTTTATCCACCTATTCAGCTGACCTATTCGGCATCTGCTCCGTCCTCTATGAGCTGGGCGGTCTCGTTGTAATGCACGATGCATCCGGCTGCAATTCGACATACAACACGCACGATGAGCCGCGTTGGTATGATATAGAGAGCATGATTTACATATCTGGGCTCATTGAAAATGACGTAATTCTCGGAAATGATGAGAAACTTATAAGCGATGTAATTGAGGCTGCACAGGAAACTAATCCTAAATTCATCGCTATCTCCGCTGCACTGATTCCACTCTTTATGAGCACTGACATGAAGGGAATAGCCCGCATCATCGAGAAGCGCACGGGAATACCGACCTTTGGATTTACGACTAATGCTATGGATACTTATGTACTCGGCGGCAACATGGTATACCGAGAATTCCTAGATAGATTCTGCCCTACCCTTGATTGTAGCCAAGCTACATCTGATTCACCTTCCATATCCGTAAATCTCCTCGGCGTAACTCCGCTCGACTTCTCGATAGTCAGAAACGTTGAGGCTCTAAAGGAGTATTTTAAAGAACGCGGCATCAGGGTTAATTGCTGCATGACGATGGGCTGCACTCTTTCTGAAATGGCAGAGGCTTATAAAGCTGATGTCAATGTCGTCTGCTCATCTCTGGCACTTGACGGTGCGAGAATACTCAATGATAAGTACGGAACACCTGCAGTTCTGGGTCTGCCTATGGGAAAGACTGCTTGCTGTGAACTTGAAAAGCTTATAAGAGAGTCTGCATCTGACGGTAAATCGCGTCTGCTCGGGTCAACCGATGAGATAACCGGTATCCCACCTATTGAACATCCGAAGTCGAGCTATACGCTTAGGGATAGAGCCAAGGGTGGCACCTGGATTATCGGTGAGGCGATTAATGCAGTAGGCATACGCTATGTGCTGGAGCACGACCTTGGAATTTCTGAAGTTCACATACTATGCCCTACTCAGGTAGATGCTCATATGCTTAGAGATGACGATGTTATGGTGCGCGACGAAGCTGACATAGAGAAGGTATTAAAGAGCGCAAAATGCGTAATCGCAGATCCTATCTATAGACGAATTCTGACGAGAGATGAAAATGGTAATTTACCGCACTTCATATATATTCCCCACGAAGCTTATTCGGGCAGGATGTACAGGAGTCATATCCCGACCTTCATCGGAGCAGGCTTCACAGATTGGCTGACTTCTAAGGTCAATGCTGATCAGGATTCCATCGGTATCAACGACATAATGCGGATAAATGTGCCATACAAAAAGGGATAAATATTGGGGAAACAAAGTAATATGAAAAAAAGACTTTTAATTGCACTTGCTGTAGTATTATTGCTGTCACTTGCTGGGTGCGGTAAGTCTGAGAAAAAAGCAGGACTTGCAAATAAAGATATAATCGGCATATGACAGTGCACTGCAGCGCTTGAATCAATGGATTCATACTCAAAATTCTACGAAGAAGCTAAGGATATATAATGAAACTTATAGCTCCGTTCCAAATGTTCTTACGCTAGAGAAAAGCGGGAAGGCATCATATTACATGCTTGACTACCAGTATTATGGAAAATGGAAGCTAAAAGGTAAAACAGTTACCTTTACCTTAGAGGATTCAAAATCTGTAGTTGAAGGTGCTAATGATTTACTGCCAGCTGGCTCTACAATTAAGTTCAAGATTGATAAGAAGAATATGCGTATCACCCGTGAATTTGAACCTAGGGGCGTGTTCGTGTATGAACGGAATCATTAGTTATATGTTAAAAACGTAGCAATCGAAATTGAATGCTACGTTTTTTCTTATAACCAATAAATATTTCTTACCAGCACCTTTTTTTGATTAAAATACCTCATCCTCTGCCAGCGCAAGCACAGCATCAACAGCCCTATGCCACTTAGCCTTAGCACGCTGTCTCTCCTCGCCCTTAATCGCTGGATAGAATTCCTTGTCAATATCTTTAATCTCTATGATATCCTCAATCGACTTGTAATATCCTGAAGCGAGCCCAGCCAGATATGCAGCTCCAAGCGAAGTCGATTCAATCGACTTATGACGAACTATATGGATATCTGAGATATCTGCCTGATTCTGCATCAAGAAGTTATTAAGTGAAGCTCCACCATCAACCTTTAGGTCGGTGATCTTTCTTCCAAGATCCTTTTCCATCGCCTTGATTAGATCATCACTCTGAAAAGCAATTGACTCAAGTGTCGCCCTAACTATGTGCTCTTTCTTGGTAGACCTCTTTATACCGAGGATTGCCCCTCTCGCATCTGGTTCCCAGTAAGGTGCTCCAAGTCCTGTAAATGCAGGTACGACGACAACTCCATCACTATCTGGCACCTTGCTCGCGAAGTTTTCCGAGATACTCGATTTCTTAATCATCTGAAGGTTATCGCGCAGCCACTGAATAGCAGCACCACACACGAATACTGAGCCTTCAAGCGCGTACTTAACCTCACCATTTAGCCCCCAAGCGATAGTCGTGAGTAGACCGCTGCTGCTATATACGGGCTTATTACCAGTGTTTAGAAGCAGGAAATTTCCTGTTCCATATGTGCTCTTAATTTCACCCTCGTTAAAGCAAGCCTCACCAAAGAGTGCAGCCTGCTGATCTCCTGCAGCTCCAGTGATAGGTAGCTTGCCGCCAAATAATTCGAAAATAGTCTCACCAAAGTCACCTGCACATGGCACAGGCTTCGGAAGCATCGCACGCGGTATATCTAGGATAGATAGGATCTCATCATCCCAGTCAAGCGTATTTATATTGAACATCATTGTTCTTGCTGCATTTGAATAGTCTGTGAGATGCTTAGCGCCACCAGTCATCTTCCAGATAAGCCAAGTTTCAACCGTTCCGAACAGCAGCTCGCCACGATCTGCCTTTTCCCTCGCTCCATCTACGTGGTCGAGAATCCACTTTAGCTTAGTCGCACTAAAATAAGCATCTACGATAAGACCTGTCTTCTCCCTAATCACGTCAGAATAGCCTTTATCTCTAAGCCATTCAGCGGTGTCTGCAGTTCTTCTGCATTGCCACACAATCGCATTATAAATCGGTCTGCCCGTCTCTTTATCCCACACAATTGTGGTTTCACGCTGATTTGTTATACCAATGCAGTCGATATCCCTGTAAGTAAGACTAGCCTTGAGCAGCGCCTCCTGAGCAACTGCCATCTGCGTAGAATATATCTCCATCGCATCGTGCTCAACCCATCCGTCATGAGGGAAAATCTGCTTAAACTCCCTCTGTCCAACGCTTATCACCTTTCCTGCCCTATCGTAGATTATGCACCTCGCACTCGTCGTACCTTCGTCGAGTGTCATGATGTATTCGCCCATCACAGCCTCCTATCTATGCTATACAAATAGCGCCATAATACTGTTGCTTATATCTATGCCTTCGTCCGTAAGCCTCATGCCATCTTCACCAATTACGATTTTTCCTTCTCTCTCATATTCGCGAGCTTCTTCAAAGACATCACTGTAATATTCCCAGAATTTCTCGTAACTACCGAGCACATCCTCGTATCTAATTCCTTCTACCTTCCTAAGCCCTGTAAAAACCGCCTCCGCCACGTTGTCATGCTCCGAGTTCTCGTGTACTTCAGCAGAAGGCGCAAGACCTTTACCAGTGAGGTTAAAATATTCATCGAGAGAGCAGACATTCATAACCCTGCTGTTATCGATGAACGATGATGCTCCGAGACCAAGCCCCAGATAAGGAGCCATCTCCCAGTACTTGAGATTGTGTCTAGATTCATAGCCACGCTTAGCGAAGTTAGAAATCTCATAGTGCTCATATCCCTTCTCTTTGAGGAGCTTAGTTCCAGCGTGATACATAGCTCTATCGATTTCATCGGTAATTTCAGTAAGCTTTCCCATTTCAAACTCCTTGAAGAAGGCTGTACCTTCTTCAAGCTGCAAACTATAGAAGGATATGTGTTCAGGCTCTAGGCTCGTAACAGCTTCTATATCTATAAGCGTAGTCTCCAAGCTGCTATCTGGCACAGCGAACATGAGGTCGAGATTTATATTATCAAATCCTGCTTCTCTAGCATTCTGCACATCTCTTATCACATCACGAGCTGTATGAATCCTTCCAAGCCGCTTAAGGATATCGTCATTCATGCTCTGAACACCCATCGATAGGCGGTTTACTCCAGCATTTCGGTATCCTACTAAGCTTTCCATAGAGAGTGCCTTCGGATTAGACTCAAGCGTAACCTCCGCTTCACTATCTATAACAAAATTCATATTTAGCTCAGCTATGATTCTAGCAATCTGTTCGCTCGTCAGTAGCGATGGGGTTCCGCCGCCAAAGAAGATGGTATCGAAGACTCCATCTGCATGGTCACTCATAAGCCTTGCTCTGATGCGAATCTCTTCGCACAGCGCCTTCACGTAGCGCTCTCTCAGGGCTTCATCTGAAGCTCCTGACAGAAACGCACAGTAGTTGCACTTCCTTACGCAGAACGGAATATGAACGTATATACCAGGATTCTTATTTATCGTCATCGAATTTCAGAACCTCTGTAAATGCCTCCTGAGGCACCTCAACTCTTCCGAACTGCCTCATGCGCTTCTTACCTTCCTTCTGCTTCTCGAGCAGCTTCTTCTTACGCGAGATATCTCCTCCGTAGCACTTCGCAATTACGTCTTTACGGTAAGCTCTTACAGTCTCACGCGCAATTACCTTCTGCCCAATCGCTGCCTGAATTGGCACCTCAAACTGATGCATAGGAATTAGTTTCTTGAGCTTTGCACAGATCGTACGCCCCTTTGCATATGCTTCCTCTTCAGGCACGATAGTGCTGAAGGCGTCGATAAGCTCCTTGTTGAGCAGAATATCTAGCTTCACGAGCTTCGCCGCTCTGTACTCTTTAAATTCATAGTCTAGCGAAGCATATCCCTTAGTCTTGGATTTGAGCGCATCAAAGAAATCATAGATTACCTCGTTGAGCGGAATCTCATAGTGCAGCTGTACTCTCGTCTCAGTCAGATACTCCATGTGCACCATGTTCCCGCGTCTGCTCTGGCACAGCGTCATGATAGTTCCGACGTAGTCCTTAGGCGTCATGATTTCAGCCGAAACGATTGGCTCTTCTATCCTCTGTATGTCAGTTGGATCAGGCAGATTTGAAGGGTTCTGAACCATGATCTCTGAACCGTCCTTCATTACTACCTTATAGATAACACTTGGCAGCGTGGTTACAACGTTGAGATCGAATTCTCTTTCAAGCCTTTCGATAATCACGTCCATGTGAAGCAGTCCGAGGAATCCGCAGCGATATCCGAATCCGAGCGCAGCGGAATTTTCAGACTCAAAATTGAACGCCGCATCGTTTACCTGCAGCTTCTCTAGGGCGTCCTTTACATTCTCGTATTTCTCACCCTCCGCTGGATATACTCCGCAGTACACCATTGACTGCGCTTTCTTATATCCCTTGAGCGGATGTTCCGTCGGCGATTTAGTCAAAGTAATTGTATCTCCGACTCTGGCATCGGCAACCTGCTTGATGCTGGCACAGATGTAGCCTACCTCTCCTGCCTTTAGCTCCTTAGAGGGAACCATGCTCGGTATGCAGTAGCCTACCTCCGTTACCTCATAGTCCTTGCCGGTGTTCATCATGCGGATGAAATCACCTTTCTTGACTCTACCGTCGAAGATCCTCGTATATATAACGACGCCCTTATAGCTATCGTAGTACGAGTCGAAGATTAGACCCTTGAGTCGTTCATCGGGATCACCCTCTGGTGGCGGAATAACCTCAACGAGCTTCTCGAGCATGTCGTCTATGCCTAGACCTGTTTTTGCAGAAATCTGTGGCGCCTCTTCAGCGTCGATTCCAATAATCTCCTCGATTTCAGCCTTTGCCTCTTCAGGTCTAGCGCTGTCCAAATCCATCTTGTTAAGAACTGGGAGTATCTCGAGGTCTTCATCGAGAGCTAGATATACGTTACCGAGCGTCTGTGCCTCTACGCCCTGAGTAGCATCAACAACAAGTACAGCACCATCGCAAGCAGCCAAAGAACGCGATACCTCATAATTGAAGTCCACGTGTCCTGGAGTGTCAATCAGGTTTAGTACGTATTCCTCTCCATCCTTTGCCTTGTATGAGAGTCTCGTCGTCTGTAGCTTAATAGTAATGCCTCGCTCTCTCTCTATATCCATATTGTCTAGGAACTGCTCTTTCATATCCCTCGATGCGACGAGTCCAGTTTTCTCAATCAGCCTGTCAGCTAGAGTCGATTTACCGTGGTCGATGTGAGCAATGATGCTGAAATTTCTAATTTTCTTTAAGTAATCCATATTCGTCCTTATCTCAATTTATATTAATTCTTATTTATCTTCATCCGTCTCTGCAATAGAGGCTATGAGCTCCTTGCAAGCGAGCATATTCGCATACCCTGCCACAGCCAGTTCTAGCGCTAGCTTCGTAGCAGTTTCTTTGTCTTGGTAGCCTTTAATTTTATCCGCCACCCGCAAATATTCATCATCTATAGTCCTGCAGTACTCATCGTAGAAATGCTCTACATCCATGTGCTCCATTTCCGAACCGAGCAAAAGACCAGCTTCCTTGACGCTCATGACCTGCTTGAACAAGCAAATGGCCGTCAAATACCCTATGTGCTCACGGTCGTACTTCTTGCCATGCGCTCTCGGAAGGAGCGAACTCTTCATGTAATTGTTGATCATGGCTGGTGTGAGAGTTTCCTCACCTTCACACTCAAGCCCTATGTGCTGCCTCTTCATGTATCCGATGACTTGGTCCATATATAGGTCGATATCCGGAATCTTATCCCAGCTCTCAGGCCTGGAATTCTCAAGTCTTGAGACGAGCTCGTTAATTCGTTCTGACATGTAAACACCTCTCTTAAATTTATACATTCTATTATACTTAATCACATGCACAAATAACAGCTTTCATTCAGAAAATCTTCATGTTGATGTATTGCAATTTCTGTAATTGTTTAATATAATATTGAATACTATATTAAGGCGTAATGCTTATCATATTATTCAGGCATATCTAGACAATGATATCGCTATTGGTATTGTAATCACATGGAGGTGACCAAAGTGACAGATATATGCGTATTAGGAGATTCTATCTCTAAGGGAATAGTTTTTGACGATTTAAAAGATAGGTATGCAGTGCTAAACGACAACTTTATCTCTCTACTACAGAGGGAGTTCGGCACTAAGATAAAGAACTTCGCTTCATTTGGAGCGACTATTACGAAAGGGCTAAGGATATTTGAGGAGCGCTACTCGAGTATTAAGTCACATAAATACACTTTAATCGAATTTGGCGGAAACGATTGTAACTTCAACTGGGAGCAGATCTCAGTTACTCCTAACTCGGAACATCTAGCCAAGACTCCGCTATACGAGTTTAAAGCTACATACGAAGATATAATCGAGAAGACGATGTACGCTGGTAGTCGCCCTATACTGCTCACTTTACCGCCACTTGAGAGGAACAGGTTCTTCGAATGGGTATCGAGGGATCTTAACAAGGATAATATCATGAAGTACATGGGCGGAAGCACTATATTTATAGAGAGATGGCATAGTTCATACAACGAGATGATTCTCGAACTAGCAGATGAATATGGTATCCAGGTCTTCGATATCAGAAAACCATTTCTAGAGCTCGGAGACTATAGCGACTACATATGTATAGACGGTATGCATCCTAACGCTGCAGGGCATAAGCTTATTGCAAAATACCTTCGCGAAGAGCTGGCAGCTCTCGAGTAACTTGGCGTGTACGCATTAATAAACCATACACACATCTTGAAATTTCAGACTCATTGGGATATAATGGCTAGGCGAATTATTACTATTTAAAAGAAAAGTGGGGTAAATTAAATGGCAAACATTAAATCCGCAAAGAAGAGAATCAGAACTATCGAGAAGAAGACTGCTCGTAACATCAGAGTTAAGAACCATGTTAGCGAAGCTGAGAAGGCTTTCCTAGCTGCTGTTAAGGCTGGTGACGTTGCAGAGGCAGAGAAGGCATTTAAGCACGCTGAAAAGAAGTTTATGCAGGCTGCTGCTAAGGGTACTTTCCACAAGAATACCGCTTCGAGAACAGTTTCGAGACTCGCAAAGAGACTTAACAATCTCAAGGAGAGTAAGTAAAACTCACCCGTCCCCACAGCACATAGACGTGCAGCGTATAAGTTAAAAATACGCCAGAACGAAGGAGTGTCTCCCTTCGTTCTTTTTTTATTCTCTTTAGACCCAAGAAGCTAACATGTTAAACAAAATGGATGCCACCATCTCATATAGGTAACATCCATATTGATACTATTTCTATTTTGAATTGTGCTGCTTAGCAATACGCTTTGGTCTGTACATAACATCGTGGATGTTAGTTACAGTCGCAAATGCATCTGGGTCTACTTCCCGCAGGTGCTTCATCAGCTTTGCGTACTCGTTTCTATTTACGATTACGTTTATCTCGTCAAACTTGTCTCCAGTAAAACCACCTGATGCTTCGTATCTAGTAACTCCACTGTGAAGTTCATTTATAATGTACTCGCATATCTCGTCATTCTTCTTAGATAATATGCATACCTTCAGTTTAGTGGTCATGCCGAATACATAGTGGTCTATGATAATTCCAGTTACATAAGTACCCAGAATACTGAGGACTCCCGTCTTCGGGTCGTAGATGAATATTGCAGGCGCTGATATAAATAATCCGACTACCGATGTCGCAACACCAAAATCTATGTTCAGATACTTGTTAGCCATCTTGTAGAGCACATCTAATCCCCCAGATGATGCATTTCGCACGACCATAAGTGCTATTCCAAGGTCGCAGAGGAACAAGTAGCAAATCATGTCTAAGAATTGATCATTCATCACCCCATGATAGTTCGGAGTATAGTGTCCGAGAATCATCATAACCACAGGTAGTCCGACAGAAGGATATATCGACTTGATTGTAAACTCACGTCCTACGAAGAACCACGATATGACGAGGAGTACTAAGTTCAAGATGAGTATTAGAATAGCTTTTGATAAAGGCACGAATTTACCAATTAGAATAGCGACACCAGAGACGCTGGCAATCGCAAGGTTGCTCGGCACCATAAAGAAATACGTCGCTACGCCGCAAATTATCGTACCAATCGTGATTAAAATAAAATCTATAATACCGGTTTTACTAATCTTCATCTCTATTACTCTCTAACTCCAATATATGAAATCTCTACTCATCGTTATCTTCATTATAGATTCGTTTAATTCTATTTCTCACGAATTCCATAAATAGTCCAAGGTGCGGCTCAATCCACTTCTCTCTCCTATATACAATCTGTGAATACATTCTACACTTGAAATCTTTCTCAACATCGAGGGCAACCACTCTTCCCTGCTCTAGCGCTCTAACTATTGACGATCTAGGGATGAACGATACTGAGTTGCTGCTTGCAACAATTTCACTTATCGCAATGATTGAACTGACCTCCATGATTGGGTCGTAATCTATGCCGTTGTCCTTGCAGTAATCGTCGAGGAATCTGGGATAGCTTACCTCTTGATCAGAGGTGATAAATCCACTCTTTACAACCTCTCTAATCGGAATATCCTTTTGTCCCGCAAGCGGATTATCCGGCGAAGCGATAAAAATCATATCTTCTGGATGATCGACCACAGTGTTGCAGTCCTTATAGACCATCTTTCTATCGATAAATAGCGCAAAGTCTATCTCATTCTGCTTAAGCTTTTCATATAGATTATCGAAGTAATCCGATGTCTTGAGCATAAGCTTGATATGGGGATATGTCTCGCTAAACTCACGCAAAAGCGTAGGGAAATAAGCATTCGCCATAGATGAGGTTGTGCCTATTCTTATGGTTCCACGAATCTCGTCGTCCTGCTGCATAAACTTGCGAGCCTGCTCATTAGCTTTAAGAATTTGATGCGCATAAGGAAGAAACCGCTCTCCACTTGATGTGAGCTGTATTCCCTTTCCCATTCTATCAAACAGTTTCGTGCCAAGTTCATCCTCAAGCTGTTTAATCTGCACCGTTACAGCAGCCTGTGAATAACCTAGTACATTTGCGGTGCGCGAGAAGCTACCAAGCTCCGCCGCTTTAATAAAAGTTACTATAGTCTTAGCTTCCATGAGAATATTTCCTCTACAAAAAGGTGTAGGCGAGACAAAAGTCCCACCCATCACCATAAAATCCAAATATTGATTTGTAAACGAAGCTCGCTTGACTTACTTGTAAGACTCAATCATAGCCTTGAATGCAGGCAGTGATCTCTTGATCATATCATTGCTTACACAGTATGAAAGTCTGAAGTATCCAGGGCAAGCAAATCCGTCTCCAGGAACTACGAGTAGGTTGTGATCTAGCTTAGCCTTCTCAGAATATGCGACAGCATCACCGTTTGGAGCTTTTACAAATAGGTAGAAAGCACCGTCCGGCTTAGCACACTCATATCCGTACTCTGTTAGTGAGTTGTAGAGAAGGTTTCTGTTCTCTTCGTAAGCTGCAAGGTCTGGCATCTCGCCAACACACTCTCCGATAACCTTCTGAGTGAGTGTTGGAGGGCAAACTGAACCGATTTCACGAGCTGCACCTGCAACTGTATCATATACAGCCTTAGCATCTGCACACTTTTCAGGAACGTATACATATCCGATTCTCTCTCCTGGTAGAGAAAGTGACTTCGACCATGAATAGCACACGATGGTGTTGTCGTATACGTTAGGGATAAATGTAACCTTAACGCCATCGTATACGAGCTCTCTGTATGGCTCGTCAGCAACGATGTAAATAGGGTGTCCATACTCCTTGCTCTTTCTTTCGAGAAGCTCAGCAATCTTCTTAAGAGTCTCCTCTGTGTAAACGACACCTGAAGGGTTGTTAGGCGAGTTGATTACTACTGCGACAGAGTGTTCATTGATTGTCTTCTCGAGTGCATCCATATCAATCTGGAAGTGAACAGTATCAGCTGGAACTACCGCTAGTTTAGCACCTGCACATGTAAAGAATACATTGTACTCAGGGAAGAATGGTGCGATAGCGATGAATTCATCCTCTGGGGAAGCTGTCAGTGCGTGAGCAACAGATACTAGAGCGGGAGCGCATCCACAAGTCATAAATAGCTCACTTGCCTTTGCATTGCAGTTAAATCTAGCATTGAGATTGTCAGCAATTGCCTGACGCACGTTCTCAAATCCAGGAGCCATTGAATATCCGTGAAGCTGAATAGAGTCAGTGGTATCAATGAGCTTCTTAATTGTCTCGTTAACCTTAGCAGGTGCTGGGATACTTGGGTTACCAAGTGAGTAATCAAACACATTCTCCTTACCAACTACCTTTGCCTGCTGCAACCCGTATGCAAAAAGCTCTCTGATTACGGATGGGGCAGTCCCGAGACCATGATATTTTTCGTTAACCATAAATTAACTCCTTTCTAATTCGATTAGCCATATGCGATTAAAATCGTATTTATAATTGTATTATATCACATGCAATTATACATGATAGACTCAGCGGGTATAATTAAAAGTAAATGCATACTTTAATTATTCTGATATTTGCCCCTTTCATCTGTAACTGTTACAATTACTGTAAGACAATATATTGCCTTTTATTCGATTAAGTTTATGTGATTTAGTTCACCATAAAATAATATGTCATATTGGAATTTTTTTATAAATTTTGGAGTATAAGATGAAATTATCCAGACTTGGAGAGCTTATATATAAATATCAACAGCACGGAACCGTACTCATAATTACGGACACTAATGTTGCCCCTCTCTACTTGAACGATGCGATTTTGAGTGTCGAATCATGTGGACTAACTTGTCATAGCTACACTATTCCATCTGGAGAGGAATCAAAGTCTTTTGAGACTTATATCAAAATTATCGAATACGCATCTCTTATTTCACTCACGAGAACAGACGGAATAGTTGCGCTCGGAGGTGGCATGGTTGGGGATATAGCTGGCTTTGTAGCGGCAACATATATGAGGGGGCTCAATTTCTACCAAGTTCCAACTACCCTTCTTGCTGCAGTAGACTCATCGGTTGGAGGAAAATCGGCAATTAATACTAGTTTTGGCAAGAACTTAATCGGCGCTTTTCACAAGGCAAAATTCGTACTTCAAGACACGACGCTACTCGCTTCCGAAGATGACTACGTCTTGAAGGATGGTTACGCAGAAATCATCAAAACCTCTTGTATCGCTAGAAGTGATGCTCTATTCAAGAAACTTGAGTCAGGAAGCTTTGATATCCAGGAGATAATTGACGACTGTGTTGCAGTCAAAACCTATTATGTCGAAAGAGATGAAAATGATTCTGGAATTAGGCATATGCTGAACTACGGTCATACGCTTGCTCATGCGCTCGAGAAGCTCTGTAGCTACCAGATTGGACACGGTCATGCTGTTGCAAAAGGAATTGCATTTACAGCAAGTCTCTCATATGACTTAGGCTGGTGCAGTATCGACTGCAGGGACCGTATACATGCTTTGCTGGAAAAATTCGGATATGATTTATCTCTTGATTTTCCAGCTTCTGATATAACAAATGCGATGGCGGGCGATAAAAAAAGGGCTGGTGATGGAATTAAATTTGTAGTCAGCATCGATATAGGTCAGTCCGATATTAAACTCATATCGCTAGCACAGCTAGGCGAGATACTTGCAGCTTATAATGAGATATGTCCTGGAAGTACGGCTATATCACACCGCGGTGCGCCTCTTTTTGCCCCTACGAGGGCGGTATCTGCACCACCGTCTAAGTCTTATCTGCACAGAGAGATTATAGCAGCGATGCTGTCAGGCAGTGACTTATGTCTGGATGCTAAAGAGCTTTCGGATGACATCATTGCGACATATGAGGCGGTTAAACAAATTTCAGCACATGGATGCTGCACCAATCCTGTATGCACAGAGCCTAACGGCGATTTTACTGAGAATTCCCCTATGGTATCAATCGACTGCAAAGAGAGCGGTTCAACACTTCGCTTTCTGCTCACTGTTGTCACAGCTCTAGGATTAGATGCCGAATTCACACTATCTGGAAGCCTTAAAGGGCGCCCTATTGAGCAGTTAATAACTCAACTGGAAAATCATGGATCTAAGATTATAAAAGACGATGCCGGAAATATATCAGTTACATATACATCAGGCTACAGAGGTTTATCATCAGGCGAATTCACATTCACTAATCCAGAATCATCGCAATATATAAGCGGATTACTGTTCGCATTACCAATTTTAGATGGCGATAGCACAATCGATGTGTACGGCAAATTTGAATCATCTGCTTACGCGATGATTACCCTCGATGTTCTTGAAAAACATGGTATTAAAATCGAATACACTCACGAGAAAAGTCACTGGAGTTTTAAGATCTGCGGAAATCAGCGATACAGATTTAAGCTCATACCACCTGAAGGCGATTGGTCAAATGCAGCGTTTCTACTCGCACTCGGTGCGCTAGGTAAAGCCCCTCTTAGAATACAAAACCTACCACTCCCCTCGAAGCAGGGCGATGCGAAAATCCTTGATTTACTTGAAGGCTTTGGCATTACCGTAAATCGTTACGCAGATATATTAGATGATAACTCGGGAATAGTAGATGTATTTCCATGCAGGAAACTGACAGCTATCCCTAATATCGATGCTTCAGAATTCCCTGACCTCGTCCCTATTATCTCTCTAGTTGCATCAATATCTAATGGCACGACGGTAATATATAATGCCGAGAGGCTGAGATACAAGGAGAGCGACCGACTTGCCAGCACATGCAGTGTCCTAAAAGCACTCGGTGCAAATATAACAGAAACAGAAGATAAACTGATAATAGTAGGAACGAAAAAGCTACATGGTGCTTATGAAGGCGATGGATATGGTGATCATCGAATCATTATGATGCTTGCGGTTTCATCACTTGTGACTGCTGGTACCGTCAAAATTCACGAAGCTTCAGCAGCTTCAAAATCTTTTCCTAACTTTTTCGAAGTGCTTCACAAGCTTGGATTAGATGATAATATAGAACTTGTATGACGCTCATTCTATGCGATAGGAGGATATATGTCTGTCTATAAGGGTAAAACACTCACATTATCAATATTCGGCACATCACACGGCCCATCGATTGGAATGAATCTATCTGGAATTCCTTCAGAAGCAAGTATCAATCTTGATGTCCTGCAGGAGTTTATGGCACGAAGGGCTCCCGGAAATAGTCCCTTTTCGACTAGCCGCAAAGAACCTGATATCCCTAAGTTCGTGAGCGGTCTAAGATCTGTAAGTTCTGGAAATTCAAGAAACCTTACTGCAGATGGATCCGAGATAAAGGCGATAATCTACAATAGAGATGTAAAGTCCTCAGATTATTCAAAGATAGCGAATACACCTAGACCTGGGCATGCAGATTACACAGCACACGTAAAGTACGGTGGAACGGAGGACTCACGAGGCGGCGGAGCATTCTCTGGCCGTATGACTGCACCGCTATGCATAGCAGGAGGAATTTGCAAGCAGCTACTTGCGGAGAGAGGAATTTATATTAACGCTTCAATCCACGACATTCATGGAAATGCAGAAGATCCACTATCCGAGATAAAAAAAGCTCAAGTACTTAGAGATTCTGTCGGTGGAACGATTTTATGCACCATCAGTGGATTAGAGGCTGGATACGGCGGACCGCTATTCGAAGGACTTGAAGGCCGAATTGCTGAAATCGTATATGCGATACCTGCGGTCAAGGGCATCGAATTTGGTGCTGGCTTTGAATCAACACGCATGTACGGAAGTGAAAATAACGATGAATTCTACTACGATGAACGTGGCACGGTGTATACTCGAACAAATAACTGTGGCGGCATACTAGGTGGGATCAGTGATGGCATGGATATAGAGTTCCGCGTGGCAATAAAACCGACACCTTCTATTGCGAGGCCACAGAAGACCATAGTATACGATAGTACAGAGGAGGCTGTAATCGAGGTTCACGGCAGGCACGATCCATGTATAGTGCCAAGGGCCGTTCCTTGCGTAGAGGCAGCCGCTGCAGTTGTGATAACTGATCTAGTTTTGACAGAAAGGACTGCTTCATCTACAGTTTCTAAAGAATCAAATGACCTAACGATGGTATCACCTACTTCAGCTAACAGCTTCGGTCTCGTTTCCAGAGACCTCTCACATCTTAGATCATCGATTGATGAGATAGATCTGCAACTACTCGCATTAATTGAAAGAAGGCTGAAAATCACTGAATCAGTTGCCACATACAAGAAAGAAAATAATCTTAGAATAATTGATTCAAACAGAGAGGCATCACTGCTGAAGAGGATACGTTCCCTTTCCAGCGATGATCTAGCAGATTTAAACGAAGATATATTTAAGGCAATTATCAGTGCAAGCTGTAAACATCAGGAAAAATTTTTAAAATAGTTACATACTTGATGCTTTGTTAAATATACAGATGACTCTAGTTAGCTTTCCGCTCGGATTCAAGCGTTAATACAGAATTGTTAATCTATAATATTATGATATTAAAGGAAAAGGATGAGCCCTAAGACTCATCCTTTAATTTCTTTCGCGCTGCCCTAAGCACTTGCTCAGTGTAACGCTTATCCACGTTATCTACTCCATTTTCTATAGCATCGACCATCGTACTGGCTGCTGCTGACGATTCATTATCGGTAGCCCCTGATATAAGCACTTTTTTTGAAATTGCCATAAGGAGCTTATCCAGCCCCTTAACTTCGCTCGGCACATATCTACCTGGGCAAAAATACAGGAGTGTGTTCTGCATATTTATTCCATCTTTGAAGTTAATCTCACATATCTGCTGATAGTTCTGCGGATTATACTCAGAAATTCCCGTTACAAAAATTATCAGCTTGTCAGCACAATCTGTAATCTGCTTTCTGAACTTGTCAAATCCAACTATTCCACTCCCCCTTAACCAGCTACCGAAAATAACGACATCGAACTGTCCAAGTGAACCGTAATCAAGATTCTCTAGAGATACCAATGTACACCCTAACTCACCTGCAATCCACCCTGCATACTGCTTAGTCGAGCCGCGTTTTGAATTGTATATGACTATTGCTTTTTTGCTCAAAACTATTCCTCACAAATCTGTTTTTAATGCTTTACGTTCTCTTTGCCGAGGAGCTGCTCTAACTCAATCAATAAATTTTCATCGATATCTACCCCATTTGCCGATTTAAGAGGCTTTTGCCCTGGCAAATATATTAACATATCCGTATCTCCTCTGTGTGCTGACACAGCTCCTAGAATTCTCTGCTGAATTTCATCATTTCCGAGCATATCAGACAGCTCTTGACTGACTCTTAACTTGAGATACCGCTTTTCACTTAACGGCTCGGTCTTCACTTTGCTACGCGAGTAGTTTCTCATGCTGGTGCGATTAAAGTCATTTCTACCCTGCTCCTTGAACTCGCTGATTCTCTCTATTTCAGTCACTTTATTTACTAATATCTCTGGATCTGAGTCCTCTTTGAAGCTAAGCGTGCCTTTGATAGCGACGATGGCATCGTTTTCTAGCACGTACTTTGCCTTAGCATAATCTCTAGGGAATACAATTGCAGTTATTACACCGAAATAATCTTCGATAGTCAGCCTAGCCATCTCCTGATTAGACTTTGTTATCATGCGTCGTAAATCCCCAACCATACCCGCCATTATAACAGTGTCACCATCATTAAAGCGACTGGTTCCAGATGATCTATCGTCTATGAAATCAGACCCATTCTCACCATCACCGCTAAGATTGGGATCAAATATTTCTGCGGTATTCGCAGTTATATTCTCATCTATCAAATCACGATACTTATCGAGCGGATGGCCAGACAGATATACACCCATCATCTCCTTCTCCATAGCGAGGAGATGCGCCTTATCGAAATTCTGTATATTAGGAAGCTCTGGTGCAGTCTTAACGTCTTCCATAATGTCAGAATCAAGCTGGAACAGGGAAATCTGATCCTTAGAAATCCTGCGAGCACTACTCTGGGCTGCTCCTACGGCATCGTCACTTATAGCGAGAAGCGCGGCTCTATTTTGCGTAAATTCATCCATCGCGCCAGCCTTGATAAGGCACTCTATAGCCTTTTTATTCAGCTCTGATGGTTCAATTGATTTGATAAAATCGTATAGATTATCAATATCACGCCCTCTTCTTCCTTCGACTATCGCATCAACTATATTGCTTCCAACGTTCTTAATAGCTAATAGTCCAAATCTGATCTTGCCATCCTTGGCTATAAACTTTCTCCTACTATGCAGGACTGAAGGAGGCAGCACTTCGATTCCAAGCTCTTTGCAGTTCCTGATGTACGCCGCGATGTGCCGAGGCTCTCCCATCACACTTGACATAAGAGCCGCCATAAATTCTACAGGATAATGTGCCTTGAGGTAAGCGGTCTCATAAGATACAACAGCATAAGCTGCCGCATGGGATTTATTAAAAGCATACTCGGCAAAGCTAACCATATCGTCAAATATAGCCTCTGCTGCCCTCTCAGGTATACCGTTTGCCACACAGCCAGCAATTGACGGTGTTCCGTCGGAATCGTCCTTGCCGTGGATAAAGTATTTCTTCTCCTCCAGCATAACACTCATCTTCTTTTTGGACATAGCACGACGCACGAGGTCTGATCTACCAAATGAATATCCTCCAAGTTCACGTACAATCTGCATTACTTGTTCTTGATAAACCATGCATCCATAAGTCACGTTAAGAATTGGCTCCAAGTGAGGATCCACATACTTTACTTTCTCTGGATTCTTTTTATTTTCTATATACTTTGGAATCGAGTCCATCGGACCCGGTCTATAAAGCGAAATTCCGGCTACGATATCTTCAAAGCAAGATGGGTTCAGGTTCTTCATAAACTCGGTCATGCCCGCACTTTCAAGCTGGAAGATTCCCTGCGTATTGCCCTTGGAAATCATCTCATACACAGCTGGATCATCGTAATCCATCTTGCTGAAATCGATTTCTACACCATGATTCTCCTTGATTAGCTGAATAGCTTCATTGATCATGGTGAGATTTCTAAGCCCAAGGAAATCCATCTTCAGAAGCCCCAGCTCCTCAATCGTCGTCATGTTAAACTGAGTAGCGAGCCCCTTATCTGACATATATAGCGGAACATATTCATCGAGAGGCATCTTGCTGATTACAATTCCTGCCGCATGCGTCGAGGAATGGCGTGGCATACCTTCAACTGCCATCGACATATCGAGGATATTTTTTACAAGAGGCTCAGTTTCGTATCTCGCCCTGAGATCGCGATTGATATCGAGAGCCTTGCTGATAGTCATACCTAGTTCTGCCGGAATCGCTTTCGCAATTGAATCAGCCTCCGCATAGCTCGCATTGAGCGCCCTACCTACATCACGCACGGCAGCCTTCGCCTTAAGCGTTCCAAAAGTGATAATCTGCGACACCTTGTCTTTCCCATACTTTTGAACAACATAGTCAATGACCTCCTGTCTTCTATCGATGCAGAAGTCGACGTCTATGTCGGGCATGCTTACTCGCTCAGGATTTAAGAATCTCTCAAAGATTAGATTATACTTAATAGGTTCTATCTCGGTGATTGCCAGGCTGTATGCCACTATGCTTCCCGCCGCTGAGCCTCTGCCAGGTCCAACAGGGATATCATTGCTCTTGGCATAATGAATAAAGTCCCATACGATTAGAAAGTACTCGACATACCCCATCTTCTCAATCACCTCGAGCTCACTCTCTAGCCTGGTACGATATATGGATTCATCCTGAAGAGCTTCGCTACCATATCTTCTCTCAAGCCCATCGTAACAAAGATTCCTGAGATAATCTTTGTTAGTCATTCCCTCTGGTGGTATGAATTCTGGCAGGTGATATTCGCCGAACTCAAACTCTACATTGCAGCGCTCCGCAATCTTGTGTGAATTTTCTATAGCTTCCGGGTGATCTGGAAAAAGTTCCATCATCTCGGACTCGCTCTTAAGATAAAATTCATCGTTCGCAAATCTCATTCGATTTTCATCGTCAACCGTTGATCCTGTCTGGATTGCAAGAAGCACATCGTGCGCCTTAGCATCGCTCCTCTTTATATAATGTGCATCATTAGTAGCAACCAGAGGCGCGCCGATCTCATCTGAAAGCTTAACGAGTCCCTGAGTAGCTGGCTTATCATCATCTAGAAAGTGATTTTGTATCTCCAAATAGAAATTATCTTTTCCAAATATATCGCGTAACTCAAGCGCCTCTGCCTTCGCACCAGAGTAATCACCATTTAATATCTTTCTTGGAATTGCACCAGCTAGACAAGCGGAAAGACAAATTATTCCCTCGCTATGCTCGTGAAGCAACTCCTTATCTACTCTAGGCTTAAAATAAAATCCCTCTGTAAATGCAGCTGACACGAGTTTAGTTAGATTTTTATATCCAATCATGTTCTCCGCCAACAGTATTAGGTGATTCATATTCCTGTCACGATCAGGGTCCTTATCAAAGCGAGTTCTCGGAGCAACATAAACTTCACAGCCGATAATTGGCTTAATGCCTGATTTTTTGCAGGATTTATAAAAGTCAATAATACCGAACATAACACCATGATCGGTTATAGCCAAGGAGTCCATTCCTAAACTCTTCACATATTCTGGTGCTTTGTTAATCTTGGACATTCCGTCTAGCAAACTGTATTCTGAGTGAACATGTAAGTGTGTAAATGCCATCTCTACCTCTTTACTAATAAATATATTAATT
>ERZ773035.55-NODE-55-length-92929-cov-10.291686_pt1 | contig 92929 bp, 65 predicted proteins | sample MGYA00511487_ERZ773035 | MGnify/ENA primary metagenome ERZ773035 (study PRJEB29015, sample SAMEA2737985) | human oral metagenome | biome: human oral; feature: human-associated habitat; material: dental | place: China | collected 2024 ... | reverse complement strand
GGGCTACTTCGGTGCCGTAGATATCGTACACACGTATGGTGCGAGCGGTAGCCGATAGGTAGAGTACGTCTGCCACGGGGTTCGGGTAGAGGGTGAGAGCCTGCTCAGCCGTGGCTTTGGCTATGTCGGTAGTGGGGCACGTATAGGTACCGGTAGTAGTGGGTATGTCGGTAGCGGTGGCGTAGTACTGTACCTTCCAGTTTTTGGATATGGCGTTCGCCTTGTTGGTGGCAAGGACGGTAGCGTGATACGGGTCAGATGAGTTGAGTACCGGCTGCATCTTTCCATTTTCTTTGCCTTTCCTATCGGGCAGGGCGCAGTAGATATCGTCGAGAGCCTGAGTGGAGAAGTTGTTGGCGTAGCAATATAACTCCGTCAACTGCGTATTGCTCGACAGGTCGAGGGTAGTGAGATTATTGCGTGAACAACCTAACGCCTCCAACTGCGTATTGTGCGACAGGTCGAGTGAAGTGAGCTGATTGGAGGAACAAAATAACCTGGACAACTCCGTATTGTGCGACAGGTCGATGGCGGTGAGGTTTTCATAGTTGTTGGAGCATTCGAAACCGGTTATATCGCCGTAGACGGTCATAGTGGTGCCGTCGGCGGTGTAGGAGGCAAAGCCAGTATAAGAGATGCCGACTGTGGTATCTCGAGTATTGCTGCCGCTTACGATACGTACGGGAGTGCCGTTAGCGGCTGCCTTGAATGTAAGCTTTATAGCCGACCAGTTGGTAACGGTAAGGGTGATATAGCGGCTCATGTTTGCCTGTGCCATCGCTGTGGAGGCACTTGCGAGAAGCCCTACTGCGAGGGCGAAAAATAAGACTACTTTTTTCATTTGATTTTTTATTTAATTATTATTACTCGTTCTATTCAATTCACGGTCGTGAATTAAAAATTATTCGTTCTTCTCAATTCACGGTCGTGGGTTGGTCGCCAACAACTGTTTTCTTCAAAACCACGGTCGTGGGTTGCTCGTTTTACTCCACTTTGTGCAAAACCACGGTCGTGGGTTGCTCGCCGCAACTGTTTTCTTCAAAACCACGGTCGTGGGTTGCTCATTTTACTCCACTTTGTGCAAAACCACGGTCGTGGGTCGCTTGCCGCCGATAATTTCGAGGAAATATCATCTCCGAATTACCCCCGACGGCTACAAAGGTAGTACTTTTTTTGTTATAACAAAAAAAATTAAGAAGTAAAAATGAAGAAATGTAGGGATGTTGAAGCGTGTAAGCGTTGAATAAAAAGGGACGAACCCACAAGGCTCGCCCCCATTTTGTAACCAAAACGTACCGTACCGCGTTTATTTTTTAAACTTCATTCCCAGATTCCACATTATAAACGAATATACGTCGGTCTCTTCATCTATCACCTTTGTAATCGGCTTGCCGCCGCCGTGTCCGGCTTTGGTGTCGATACGGATAAGCTTGGGAGCGTCGCCCGTATCGGAGGCTTGCAGCTGAGCGGCATATTTGAACGAGTGTGCCGGTACTACACGGTCGTCGTGGTCGGCGGTAGTGATGAGGATAGCAGGATACGGCGTACCGTCGTTCTTTATGTTATGAAGCGGCGAGTAGGCTTTCAGATACCGATACATCTCTTGTGAGTCGTCGCTGCGACCGTAGTCGGAAGCCCAGTTCCAACCGATGGTAAAGAGATGATAACGCAGCATATCCATCACTCCTACCTCAGGTATGGCTACTCGGAACAGGTCGGGACGTTGGTTGATAACGGCACCCACGAGCAAACCGCCGTTAGAACCGCCGTTGATGGCAAGGTGCTCGGCAGAGGTGTATTTCTCTTTTACGAGAAATTCGGCAGCGGCGATAAAGTCGTCGAACACGTTCTGTTTATTCATCTTGGTGCCTGCTATGTGCCACTCTTCACCATATTCGCCACCGCCTCTGAGGTTAGCCATCACATATATGCCGCCGTTTTCGATGAATGGCAGACGGAATGTGGAGAACGTGGGACGAAGCGATATGTTGAACCCGCCATAACCGTAGAGCAGAGTGGGGTTTTTGCCGTTTTTCTTCAGACCTTTTTTATAAACCAAAAACATCGGTACGCGTGTGCCGTCTTTGGAGGTGTAGAAGAGCTGTTCGGTAGTATAATCTTCGGGGTTGAACTTCACTTTCGGTTCGATATACTTCTCCGACTTGTTGGCTTCGATATCGTATTTGAAGATTGTCGTCGGATAGGTGAAAGATGTGAAAGCGTAGAATATTTCTTTCTCTTTCTTGTCGTAGCTGAACGAAGCTGTACCGAATGTGGGGAACTCTATCTCACGCTCACGTTTGCCATCTACCGAATACACATACGAGCGTACAGATGCGTCTTTATCGTACGACACTATCATTTTGCCGTTGGTGAAACCTGCCGATAGCAACACGTTTTCCGACTCGGGTATTACGTCTGTCCAATTTTCGATTTTGGGGTTCGCTATATCGCCCTTCATCAGTTTGTATTTGGGGGCTTTGTAGTTGGTAAGGACGTAGAATGTGTCGCCTATCATATCTACGACGGTATAATCGTAAGAGTCGTCAGAAGCTATCTCCACTACCTTAGAGCCTGTTTTCTTGAGGTCTTGGACGAATAGACGGTTACCCAAGGCGGCACCGCCTTCATAGACGAATACGGCGTTTTCTTCCTCGGGTACGGACGACGAGTAGAAACGTTTCGGATAGTTCTTGTTTTCGTAGAATAGTTTGTCTGCACTCTGTGCCGTACCTATTTTATGATAAAAAATCTTGTGATATTCGTTTACGTTAGAGAACTCTTTGCCTTTCTTCGGTGCGTCGTATGCGGAGTAATAGAATCCGTTGCCACACCACGAAACAGACGAAAATTTAGCCCACTCTATCTTGTCTTGCGTCAGACTGCGGGTAGCCAGATCCATCACGTAAATCTCTTCCCAGTCGCTTCCGGAGCGAGATATCGCGTACGACATATACTTACCGTCTCTCGAAAACTTGATACCTTTGAGAGCCACAGTGCCGTCGTCGGATAGTTTGTTGGGGTCGAGCAACACCTGTGCTTCGCCGTCGAGCGTATTTTTTACGTAGAGAACGCTCTGATTCTGCAGACCGTCGTTTTTGAAGAAATAATACTTGCCCTTTTCGATGAAGGGTACTCCAATTTTCTCGTAATTGGCAAGTTCCGTAAGACGACTTTTGAGGCTTTCTCTGAACGGTATCTTTGCCAGATAGTCTTGTGTAACCTTGTTCTGTGCTGCCACCCATTCTTTGGTTTCGGCAGAAGTGTCGTTTTCGAGCCAAGCGTAAGGCTCAGCCACAGTATCGCCGTAATAGACGTGGAAAGAGTCTGTCTTGGCGGTTTCGGGGTATACGATAGCCTCCTGTCGGGGCTGCTTCTGCCCACAGGCAAACAACAATGCAGTTGCCATAATTAAAACTGAAAATTTTTTCATAAAAACTATTTTTACTATATGAAACAATTAAATTATTATTTTTCTCTGTAAGTAATGAGACAACAAAGGTATAAAAAATACGTGATATCTGCTGCACCGATGCGATATTGTCTCTATGGAATAGGAATATTGTTGTACCTTTGTCGTCTGAATACGAAACATTAAATCTACTACACCACAAATGTCTATACACACACCCGACGACAGCCGAAAGGTTACTACCTTCCGCCTGAGCGAAATGAAAGAGCGTGGCGAAAAGATATCTATGCTCACCGCCTACGATTACACTATGGCAGGCATCATCGACCGAGCAGGCGTCGACGTAATACTCGTAGGCGACTCCGCCTCCAACGTAATGGCAGGCAATATCACCACTCTGCCTATGACACTCGACCAGATGATATATCACGGCAAGTCGGTGATGAAAGCCGTGAGACGTGCCTTGGTAGTGGTCGATATGCCTTTCGGCACATATCAGGGCAATTCGAAAGAAGCCTTAGCCTCGGCTATACGTATAATGAAAGAGACTCACGCCGACTGTATCAAGATAGAGGGCGGAGTGGAAATCATCGAGAGCCTGCAACGCATACTTACGGCAGGGATACCCGTGATGGGTCATCTGGGGCTTATGCCGCAGTCTATCAACAAATACGGTACTTACGCCGTGCGTGCCACAGCAAAAGACGAAGCCGAGAAACTCATTGCCGACGCCCACGCTCTGGAAAAAGCAGGTTGCTTCGCTCTGGTGTTGGAGAAAATACCTGCCATGCTCGGAGAGCAAGTGGCACACGAACTAAAAATCCCCGTAATCGGTATCGGAGCAGGCAAGACCGACGGACAGGTACTCGTACTCCACGATATGCTGGGTATGACACAAGACTTCTCGCCCCGATTCCTACGCCGATATGCCGACCTCAACGCTATTATGACCGAGGCGGTGCAGAGTTATGTAGCCGACGTCAAAAACTCCGATTTCCCAAACGAAGAGGAGAGGTACTAAATATTATAATTCCCCACTAAAAACAATGATTATCGACGACAAATACTACGAAGACGACGACACGGGCGACGACTCTCCTCAGCCTAAGCCCGACCTGTACGAACATCACCGTATCGTAGTAGACAAAGGTCAGGGGCTTGTACGTATCGACAAATATCTGACCAATCTGCTTGGCGGAGTCTCGCGTACAAGATTTCAGAATGCTGCGGATTTCGGTTTTATCACTGTCAACGGAGAGACCGTAAAATCGAGTTATCGTGTCAAACCACTCGACGAGATAGTAATATCGCTCGAAACGCCTCCAAGCGACTACACGATAGTACCGCAAGACATACCGCTCTCGGTAGTATTCGAAGACGACGATATTATGGTCGTCAACAAAACGCCCGATATGGTGGTACACCCCGGTGTGGGCAACCTCGACGGCACGCTGCTCAACGCCATCGCATGGTATCTGAGAGACAATCCGAAATTCGACGTCAACAATCCTCGTGTGGGGCTTGTACACCGTATCGATAAAGACACCTCGGGGCTGTTGCTCATAGCCAAAAACGAACAGGCAAAGTCGTTCCTTGGCAAGCAGTTCCAAGACAAGACTACGAAGCGAACCTACAACGCTCTGGTATGGGGCATAGTGAAAGAAGATACCGGTACCGTCGACGGAGCATTGGCTCGAAATCCGAAAGACAGAATGCAATTCTGTGTCGTCGACCCCGACGAAAACCCGTTGGCAAAACACGCCGTCACTCATTACAGGGTGTTGCGTAGATTCAAATATACCACCCTCTTGGAGTGCAACCTCGAGACAGGACGTACTCACCAGATACGAGTACACATGAAACATATCGGACATACGCTATTCAACGACGAACGTTACGGCGGCAACGAGATACTCTTCGGCGAACGAACGGCGAAGTACAAACAGTTTGTCGGCAACTGCTTCGAGGTGTGCCCACGGCAGGCTCTGCACGCCAAAACACTTGGTTTTGTACACCCTACGACGGGCGAGGAGTTGTTTTTCGACACCGAACTGCCCCACGACTTCCAAGCTCTGCTCGACAAATGGGAGCGCTACTCACTTGCCTGATTATTTGCAGATGTCGGGAGGAAGTGTCGGTAAAATCGATAAAAATTGATTATCTTTGCGCGTTATAAAATACATTTACATACGACTAAGAAAGTATTGTTTTATGAAGAAATTGTTTTTTGTTATTATGGCAGCATTTACACTGTTTTCTTTCGGCAAAAAGGCTTATGTATCACACCTGCGGACGCCGTCTATCGATGAGTTCAACTATAAGGTAGAGGAGTTTGCCGATATGGGTATCCTTCGCTACAGAGTGCCCGATATAGAATCGCTCTCTACCGCTCAGAAAGAACTTCTCTACTATCTTACCGAAGCTGCTTTACAGGGTCGCGACATACTTTACGACCAAAATTGCAAGTGGAATCTCCCTATCAGCCGTGCTCTGGAGGCGGTCTATACGAATACCAAAGACCGAACTTCCGACAACTTCAAGGGCTTGGAACTCTATCTGAAAGAGGTCTGGGTATCGAACGGTATTCACCATCATTACTCTGGCGATAAGTTTACGCCGCACTTCGAGCAAAGCTATTTCGTCCACGAGGTAAGTAAGGTACCCGCCGAGGCTCTCCGCCTGCAAAAAGGACAGACTGTCGACGGTCTGTTGGCAGATATATTGCCCGTTATCTTCGACCCCAAGCTGTATGCCAAGAAGACCAATCAGGCATCGGGCGTAGACCTTATAGCAACGTCGGCAGGCAACTATTACGACGGCGGTATCACTCAGAAAGAGGCTGAAGAGTTCTATGCCAAGATGAAAGATGCCACCGACCGCCAACCCGTTATGTACGGGCTGAACTCTAAGCTGGTAAAACGCGACGGTGTAGTCTCCGAAGAGGTCTACCGCATCGGAGGGCTCTATTCGAATGCTCTGGAAAAGGTCGTTTATTGGCTGCAAAAAGCTGCCGCCGTTGCCGAAAACGACGCACAGAAGGCAGCTATCGACAAACTGATACAATTCTACAAGAGTGGCAGTCTCAAAGACTTCGACGCCTACTCTATCCTATGGGTAAACGATACCGCTTCGCAGATAGACGTTGTAAACGGCTTCATCGAAAGCTACGGCGACCCGCTCGGTATGAAAGCCAGCTGGGAGTCGCTGGTAAACTTCAAGAACATGGAGGCTACCAAACGCACCGAAATCATCAGTGCCAATGCACAATGGTTCGAGCGTAACTCGCCTGCCGAAGACCGTTTCAAGAAAGATAATGTAAAGGGTATCACTGCCAAAGTCATCACCGCCGCCATACTTGCAGGCGACTGCTACCCCACTACTCCTATCGGTATCAATCTGCCCAACTCCAACTGGATACGTGCCGAACACGGCTCCAAGTCGGTAACCATCGAGAACCTCACCGAAGCATACAGCCAAGTAGCCAAAGGCAACGGCTTTGCCGAAGAGTTCTACTGGAGCCCCGCCGAGGTAGAGCTTGTAAACAAATACTCCAACCTTACGAGCAACCTGCATACCGACCTGCACGAGTGTCTGGGACACGCCTCGGGCAAGCTGCTGCCGGGTGTAGACCCCGATGCTCTGAAAGCATACGGCTCCACTATCGAAGAGGGACGTGCCGACCTGTTTGCTCTCTACTTTATGGGCGACCGCAAAATGGTCGAACTCGGTCTATTGCCCGATACCAACGCCTACAAAGCAGAGTACTATACATATCTTACAAACGGTCTGCTTACACAGCTCACCCGCATAGTACCGGGCAACAATATCGAAGAGGCTCACATGCGAAACCGTCAGATGATAGCCCGCTGGGTGCTGGAGAAATCCAAAGACGACAAGGCGGTCGAAATGGTCGAAAGAGACGGTGAAATGTTCGTTAAGGTAAACGACTACAAAAAGATAAAACAGCACTTCGGCGAACTCTTGGCGCTGGTACAGCTCATAAAATCTACGGGAGACTATCGTGCTGCACACGACTTGGTCGAAAACTACGGCGTACGCGTCGATAAGGCTATCAACCAACAGATACGCGACCGCTACGCACAGCTCAATATCAAACCTTACAAAGGTTTTGTAAACCCCGTATATACGCCCGTTTACGACAAACACGGTAAATTCGTCGACATCAAAATCGACTATACCGAAGGCTTCGCCAAGCAGCACTTACGCTATTCGCGCGACTACTCCAACCTATAACGACTATCGGGTACGGACAATAAATAAGGGCTGATTTTCATTTAGAAATTCAGTTCTTTTGTTTATTTTTGCTTGTACCACCAAAACAGAATAAAAAAAACATATAAAAGTAATTGTTTTATTCGATAATTGTTTTAACAGTATTTTAACGTAGAAATAATATATCGAACCTATTTAGTACCTTTGTCGCTCGGTTATGAGCGATCAAGAAAAAATAAAGTGGCAGGGACGTACCGGCGGCGGCAACCTCGGCCAACGTCTCCTGATAACACTGCTGCGAGTAGTCCCTATAAGGCTGATATACTGCGTTTCGGCAGCGACAGTGCCGTTTTATATCATATTTGCATATAGTAGATACAGAGCTATATACCGATATTTCAGAGAGCAGTGGAGGCTCTCGCCTCGTGGGGCATTCTGCCGAGCGTATCGCAATCACGTGATTTTCTCGCAGATAGTGGTAGATAGATTTGCCGTATTTGCGGGTAAAAAAGATATTTTCGATACCGAAATAGAGGGTTACGACATTTTCGACGAGCTAAACCGACATAGCAAGGGATTCGTAATGGTCAGTTCGCATATCGGTAATTACGAAATAACGGGTTACGTACTGAAACCCGACAAAAAGAGGATAAATAGCCTTGTTTTCGCTTCAGAGACTGCTCTGGTAGCTCAAAACCGCTTCGCCATAATGGGCGACAACAATATAAATATCGTGCCTGTTGCCGACGATATGTCGCACATATTCACCGTAAGCCACGCACTGCAAGAGGGGCAGATAGTATCGGCAGTAGCCGACCGTATCAACGGCTCCGACAAGCACATAAAATGTCGGCTGCTACAAGGAGAGGCTCTCTTTCCTGCGGGCATATTTACTCTGGCGGCAACATTCGAAGTGGAGGTCGTAGCGGTATTTACGCTCAAGGTATCACCCACAAAATATCGCACCCTGATACGTCGGCTCGAAATCGGCTCCCCCGAAGACGGTACGGCGTTATCGAAGAGTCGGCGAGCTTCGCTACTTGTGGAAGCCTACGCTATGGAGATGGAAAAAGTATTGGCACAATACCCCGAGCAGTGGTTCAATTTCTACAATTTTTGGCAATGAGGTTTTGGCGGAAAAAAAACAATGATAATCAAGTAATTTGTTCGCTGCGACAGCGGTCGACGAAGTCCCATATCTCATCCGGCTTGTCGGGGAGAAACCAATGTATCGTAGGGTCGCCGTTGAACCACGAGAGTTGTTTCTTGGCATAATGGCGAGTATTTCGCTGAATAAGCTCTATGGCTCTATCGAGACTGTATTCGCCCTCGATATGCGAAAACATTTCTTTGTATCCGACTGTATTCAAGGCGTTAAGGTGTCGGCGGTCGTAGACCGATATAGCCTCTTGGTATAGCCCTTGCTCGATCATTTCGTTTACACGCCTGTTTATCCTTTCGTACAGCAATTCTCGAGGAAGGCAGACTCCTATTTTCACTATCTTAAACGAACGTTGTTTTACGCTGTTTGTGCGTATCTCGGAGAATCGACGCCCCGTCTGGTAGCACACTTCGAGAGCGTGCAGCATACGCTTCACATTGCGTAAATCCACTTCGCCGTAATGCTGTGGGTCGACGAGCCTAAGACGTCGCCTGACCTCTTCTATACCGTGCTCTTCGTATATGCGGCGTACGTCGGTACGAATCTCGTCGTCGATAGCGGGTATGTCGTCGATACCCTTACAAACGGCATCGATATACAGCATCGAGCCACCTACCATTAGCGCACAGCCATTTGCTGCAATTTCTTGCTCTATCACAGGGATAGCGTCCGTTTCGAATTGTCCGGCACTGTAATGCTCTTCTATCGACCGAGTAGCTATAAAGTGATGCCTTACCTTGCTAAGCTGCAATGCCGAGGGCGAAGCGACTCCGATACGGAGCTCTCGATATATCTGACGCGAATCGCACGAAACGATAGACGTCTCGAGCCGCAGGGCGACGTCGATACTGAGGTCGGTCTTGCCCGCGCCCGTAGGTCCGAGTATGACGAAAAGAGTATTCATTTTCTTCGAGTCGTAAGCGATAGATTGCAAGGTTGTTGTGGTGGGCAAAAGACAAAAGTCTTTTGCCCAGCGTCGTCTGTTGTTTTTTTAGAAAAAATACGGCTGCCCTCAGAGGCTCCACTCGAAGCCCTCTTTGGTATCTTTCACCACGAATCCATACGATGCCAATTCGTCTCTTATCCTATCGGACAATGCCCAGTTTTTGCTTTGCTTTGCCTCCAATCGAAGCGATAATAGAAGGTCTACGGCTTTTTTGTAACTATCGAGATACTTCGAGCTACTCTGTTCGGTCTGCAAGCCGAGTATATCTATGTATGTATCGAACAGCTCTTTAAGCGAATCGAGGTCTGCCTGCGATATTGTCGCCTTAGTGTCGTAGACTGTGTTTATAGCTTTAGCGGCATCGAATAGATGCGATATTACTATCGGAGTATTGAGGTCGTCGCTCATAGCTTCGCGACACATCGTAGCCCAATCTTTCGTCTCTACCGAAGTAGTAGCCGACGGAGTTATTTTCTGTAGTCGGTCGTATGCCTCTGTCAGTCGCGATAGTCCTTTCTGCGATGCTATAAGAGCCTCGTTCGAGAAGTCGACCGTACTGCGATAGTGTGCCTGTAAGATGAAAAATCTTATTGTCATCGGCGAATAGGCGCTTTCGAGCAGTTTGTGCGAGCCGGTGAAAAACTCTTCGAGTGTGATGAAGTTTCCCAACGACTTACCCATCTTCTGCCCATTGATGGTAATCATGTTGTTGTGCATCCAATATTTCACCGCCTGGTGTCCGACAGCAGCTACCGACTGGGCTATCTCGCATTCGTGGTGTGGAAATATAAGGTCCATACCGCCGCCGTGTATATCGAACTGCTCACCGAGGTACTTCTGACCCATAGCCGAGCATTCGAGGTGCCAGCCTGGGAAACCGTCGCTCCATTCAGAGTGCCAACGCATTATATGCTCGGCAGAGGCTTTTTTCCAAAGTGCAAAATCGACACTACGACGCTTCTCGCTCTGTCCGTCGAGGCTACGAGTATTCTCTACGATATCGTCTATATTTCTGCCCGATAATATGCCGTAGCGGTGATGTTTATTGTATTTTTCGACGTCGAAATATACCGAGCCGCCACTCTCGTAAGCAAAACCACTCTCGAGTATCTTGCGTGCGTACTCTATCTGCTCGGGAATATGCCCCGACGCTCTCGGTTCGATCGATGGTGGTAATACGTTGAGAGCCCTCATTGCATCGTGGTATCTGAGAGTAAAATGCTGTACCACCTCCATCGGTTCGAGCTGCTCGAGACGTGCTTTTTTCTCTATCTTGTCTTCGCCGTCGTCGGCATCGTGTTCGAGATGACCCACATCGGTGATATTGCGTACGTATCTCACTTTATAACCGCTGTATTTCAGCCATCTGAAAAGAATATCGAACGTTATGGCAGGGCGTGCGTGTCCTAAGTGTGCATCGCCGTATACAGTAGGTCCGCATACGTACATACCTACCATAGGCTCTTTGATCGGTACGAATAGCTCTTTTTTTCTACTAAGGGTATTGTGAATATATAGTTGATGCTCCATTTATAAAATCATTAAAAGTGTCTCTTCTTATTTCACGGCAAATCAATGCTTCTCCAACCCGAAGGTAAAGCCTTGTCGAACACGCTCTATGAGTTCGGGAACGATATCTTGATACAATCCACAGATACCGAAGTCTGCATAGCGGAAAATGTTTGCTTTCGGGTTTTGGTCTATTGCAACGATAATGCCCGACTCTTTGATACCTGCAATATGCTGTATTGCTCCACTTATGCCGATAGCTACGTAGACCTTCGGACGAACGGTCTTGCCCGTCTGTCCTATCTGTCGCGCATATTCGGCGTATCCTTCGTCTACTACTACGCGGCTGCAAGCCCATTCGGCTTTCAGTCCTTGGTCTTTGAGAGCTTGTGCGAGTTCTTTGACGAGTTTGAGGTCGTCGCCTGTGGTGCCTCGTCCGCCTGCAACTATTATATCAGCCTCGAACAACGATGCCAGACCACCCTCGCCACGAACTGTTTCGAGTATACTCGTGGCGTATGTATCGGCATTAAGCGACGGGGTGAAGTCTATCACTTCGCCCGTACGTCCCTCTACACGTTCGGGGACGGCAAATGTACCTGCACGTGCTGTCGATATTTGCGGATATACGAACCCGAGTATCGTTGCCAACTTGCTTTCGCCGTATGTCGGGCGGCGGCTGTGCAGTATCGGGCGTATGATACGCTTGTTCTTTTTGTCGATGTAGTCGCCTATCTCGAGTCCCGTACAGTCGGCTGTAACTCCCGACCCGGTCTTCATACCGATACGGGGGGCGAGCTCGCGACCTGCCGTAGTGGCAGCAAAGAGCGTTATCTCGGGTTTGTATTGATGTATTATTTGTGCGATAATCTCTGCAAACGGCAGTATAAGGTACTCTTCGAGTTTGTCGTTCTCTACGATAATCACTTTGTCGGAGCCGTGTTCGAATAGCGTCGTAGCAAGCGGTCGTACATTTTTACCGATAAGTACTGTGGTGATTTTGGTATCGCCTCCGAGTTGGTCTGCCAAGTGGCGTGCCGGCGTAAGCAGTTCTATCGAAGGGCGTGCTATTTTGCCGTTCACCACCTCTGCCCACGTGAGTATGCCTTTGTTGTCGCCTCTGAGGTCTACTGCCTCGAGCCCTGTGGTGTCTGCCTCTTTTTGGGCTTTCTCTGCTTTCTTCTCCAGCTTGTTGCCTCCTTTTTTGATGTTATCCATAAGGGAGTCGACAAGTTGTTCTTCGTTCTGTCCGCTGCACATGACAATCGGCGGGCGGTCAGACTCTATATTCTCTACGCCTGCCACGATAGTGGGCGAGCCGTTGATACCGATGTGTTGTTGGGCTTCGGCAGACATACCGATGTCGTCGACAGTCCTCATATTTATTGTGGCTCTTCGTGCTTTGATGGCTCCGATAAGCGACGGTTTACGCGGTTTGATACCTGTCGGGGTAAACGATATAACGCATGGCATCGGCAGTTTTAGCATCTGGTATCCCCCTTCGATGATACGGCGTGCAGTGATAGTACCATCGTCGTTCGGTTCGATGCGTTCTACAAATGTAGCCTGCGGTATACCGAGGGCTTCGGCTACCTGCGACGGCACGTGAGCGGTGTCGCCGTCGGAGGTCTGTCTGCCTGCAAATATTACGAACGGTTCTTTGGAGTCTTTCGAGAAACCCATATTGCGTAGCATAGTCGAAATAGCAAGCCCTGTGGCGTAGGTGTCGGAGCCGCCGAGCTTACGGTCGCTAAGCAGATATGCTTCGTCGTAGCCCATAGAGATAGCCGTACGTAGAGCCGTCTCGAAAGAGGCAGGTCCCATCGAGCATACTATCATACGGGCATAGGGGTATTTTTTCTTCAACTGCAAGCCTGCTTCCAGACCGAATTGGCAGTCGATATTGATGATTGATTTTGCTTTGGTTCTGTCCATCAGTCCGTCGTCGCCCATTCTCATCTCCGAGGGCAGAGGGACTTGTTTTATTAACGATATTATAGTAAGTGCCATATTGTATTTTCTTTATTCTTTTGGTGATAATAAAATTAAAAATGAGAGTTACATATATTTATAATCCGGTCCATTGCCTCCGTTCGGTACGTTCCAAGTGATGGCGGCGTGCGGTTCTTTGATGTCGCAGCTTTTGCAGTGCAGACAGTTTTCGTTATGAATACGTATCTCTTTTTTGCCTGTCGTCTTGTCGGTGTGTATTTCGAAAACTTCGCCCGGGCAGAAATATTGGCACGGAGCATCGTACTTTTTGATGTTTATATCGCGAAATTCTTTTTCGTTGTTGATATGAATGTGTATCCGTTGTTCTTCGTCGTGTTGTGTGCCCGAATAATATACGTCGTCCACTTTGCTGCGATTGTAAGGCTTGTCTATGTCGTACGACGCCCATTTGTCTTTGAACAGCGGTTTCTTGGCGTTGTCGACCGTCTTTGTCAACCGATAATCGTTGTGCGTAGCGAGCTTGCCTGCAAAACCTGCACCACCCGTAATAAGCTGTGTGCCAAAGTTGAACATTCCGACCAAGGTCCCTTTCGTAAATCCCTGGCGGAAGTTGCGGCACTTGTACATCTCTTTGTAGATGGGGCTCTGCTGTACGTATTGTTCGTAGTTTTTGAGCGTATTTTTCGAGAAATCGTTTTTGACGAAAGCATCGTAAGCAGCTTTGGCAGCCGACATACCCGAATATATCGATAGGTGGATACCTTTCAGAGCGGGCATAGCGAGGAATCCTGCCGAGTCGCCCACTATCATTGCGTTGTTGAGGAAATATTTCGTCAATGAGTAATATCCGCCTTCGGGCAGTGTCTTGGCTCCGTATTCGAGTATTTTACCCTCTTTGACGAACTTCTCTACAAACGGATGTGTCTTCCATATTTGGAAGGCGTGGTATATGTCGTATGTCGGGTCGGTAAAATCGAGTCCGAGTACCAGACCGACGGCTACTTTATTGTCTTTCAGCCCATAAATGAAGCCTCCGCCGAATACATTGTCGTTCATAGCAGGGAATCCCATAGTGTGATACACCTCGCCTGCTTTGATAGTGCCTTCGGGGACACTAAACAACTCCTTGACACCCAATGAGTATATCTGTGGATTTCTGCCCTGTTGCAGATTTTTCTTCTCTATGAGTTTTTTTGCCAAACTGCCACGAGTACCTTCGGCAAATATTGTGATAGAGGCTTCTACACGAGTGCCTTCTACGAAATTTTCGAGTTTGTTGCCCTCGTGGTCTATGCCTGTGTCGATACATTTGGCTCCGGCTACATCGCCTTTCTCGTCGTACAATATATCGCTCATCGAGAATCCGGGGTAGATGTCCACTCCCTTCTCGGTTGCTTTGGCTGCGAGGTATCGGCATATCTCGCCGAGCGATGCACAGTAGTTACCGCTATTGCCCATATAAGGCGGGTGAAACGGCACTTTGAGAGAACTCTTTTCGTTTTGTAGAAAATACATCTCGTCCGATGCCACTTTGCTGTCGAAAGGTATTTCGTCGAAGTTCACATTGGGGAGTAAGTCTCTGAATGCCTGCGGTTTGATTACTGCTCCCGACAGTATGTGCGACCCTACCGACTGACCTTTGTCCACAACGATAATTTGTTTCTCTATGCCGTTGGTTTTCAGTAAATCAGCCAGATGTATGGCGGTAGCCAGCCCCGATGGTCCGGCTCCAATGATTAAAACATCAGTTTTTACGGTATTGTTCATTTATTTTAAGATTTTATTTTTAGTTATTTTTGGATTAATAATTTTCTATTTTATTGCTTTAAAGCTCATATCGAGACTTTTGATGGAGTGTGTCAGAGCTCCGACCGATATGTAGTCGACGCCTGCCAATGCGTATTCTCTGATTGTCGTTTCGGTGATACCGCCCGACGACTCTGTCTCGAACCTGCCTCCGATGATTTCTACCGCTTTACGTGTGTCGGCTACCGAGAAATTGTCGAGCATAATGCGATTGACGTTGCCTGAGGCAAGTACTTCGTTAAGTTCGTCGAAATTGCGGACTTCTATCTCTATTTTTAAATTTTTATTATTGTCTTTCAGGTACTTGTTGGCTCTGTCTATCGCTTGCGATATACCTCCTGCGAAGTCTATATGGTTGTCTTTGAGCAGTATCATATCGTACAAGCCTATCCTGTGGTTGCAGCCGCCACCGATTAGTACAGCCTCTTTCTCGAGCATACGCAGTCCGGGAGTGGTCTTACGAGTATCGAGTATTCGTGTCCGAGTGCCTTCGAGCAGTTTTACGTACTCACGTGTTCGTGTAGCTATTCCGCTCATTCTCTGCATTATATTGAGCATCAGACGTTCGGTTTGCAGCAACGACCGTACTTTACCCTTTACCTCGAAGGCAATGTCTTTGGGTTTTACCTCGTCGCCGTCGTGCATATATTGCGTTATGCGGAGTTCTTTGTCGAATATCTCAAACACTTTTTTGGCTACCTCGATGCCCGCTATTATGCCTGTGTCTTTGACTATCAGCCTCGAGCGTCCTATGGCATCTGCCGGGATACAACAGAGCGTAGTGTGGTCTCCGTCACCTATATCTTCTGCCAACCAGTGTTTTATATCTTGTTCGAGCATCTTTTGTAGGAGCTATTAAAATTTATTACTTACCGAAGAGTATTTTATAATTGTTCGTTTATAACCTCTCTATGCTTATATTGTTGTTTTTCAGACGGTAAATAAAGCAACCCGTATTGAGGAAGGCATTATTTTGTTTCGTGAAATTGAATGTAGACTGCTGCAAGGCAACATCTTGCGGGAAGATGAGTTGTTTGTTGGGTTGCAGAGCCTTACAGAAATATAGAGTAATATCGTACCCGAGCAGGTCGTAGTTCGGCGTGGATTGAGCCTTGCTGCGAGTCGGAAAATAGTTGTTGTACGACGATATGTATTTGTTTGTGGGAGCGGTATTAAAGAGTGAATAAGAGACAAAGTCTTTGTTTTTTAGCGATTTGTCTTTCTGTGCGTAATCGAAGATATTGTGCTCGGTTACAAAAGTAATGTTTCGTGTGTTGTTGTCGAACATATCGATAAGACTCTGAAAATCACTTGTCTGACACTGCCTTATTACCATAAGGTTATGTTTGTTGTTGTTTGCGATAGAGGCTATTTTGTCTTTCGATATATCGCTGATATTCAGCTTTACATACCGTACCGATTTTAATTTCATTAGTCGTTCGAGCTGCTCGGGTAGTGTGTAAAAAGACTTCTCATTCTCCTCGTTAGAGAAGTATACCATATATATATTATTGTCTTTGAACTTGTTGAAGATATTTGCAGCCACTATCTTATCTAAGTCGTTAGGTACGGGGTTGAATTGATATTGCTGTGCATATCGATCGGAATTGCTTATGTTAGAGGTGAACGGTACTACCTGCACAATATTATTTTTTTTCGCAAAACTTGCTACCTGAGAGATTTGTTCGGGATAGGCGGGTCCTATAATGAGGTCAATGTCTTTGGGTAGTTTACTTTTTACTATCTCTTGTGTTTTCGATGTCCCGAGCTGAGTATCGAAGGTATATACCTCCAGCGAAACCCCACTTGTTTTGATGTCTTCCATTGCTATGAGCGAACCTCTATAGAAGTCGATGAAACGTTCGATATTGACGTTTCGCTCGTTTTCGCCTATCGAGAAGGGCAGTAGGTAGGCTATCTTGTATGTTCGTGTATTGCCGTCGGTTGTGTCGCCGAGCGTTTTTTCCGCAGATGCTATGAATATGGTATCTCCGTATTTTAGCCCTTCGGTCTGTAGGCGAGGGTTTCGGCGAAATAGGTCTTCTTTGCTGATATTGTATTGTTTACATATACCGTATATAGTCTCTTTGGGCTGCACTAAATGATATAGTTCGTTTCCCGAAGTTTTGGGAATATTTTTCTCGTCGATGGGTATCTGCAAAATATCGCCTTTTTTGATGCCGTCTTGTGCGTAAGGATTAGCTTCTATAATCTCGTTGATAGAGACACCAAATTGTTTGCTAATGCTATACAAGGTCTCTTTTTTGTTTTTTACCTCGTATGTAACATACTTTTTTTTGACGTTTCGATTGCTTGTATTCGATGTGGGAGGCGATTGAGTATCATTTATCTGATTTATAACTCTCTCTTGCTCTTCTCCTTTGGTCATATTCGATATAGGAATCTTGAGAGTTTGCCCTATTTTGATGGTATTACCTTGTATTTCGGGATTCATACCGACGATATCGCTTTGTTCGACTCCATACATTTTACTGATGGAATACAGAGTTTGTTTTGCTAATACCTTGTGTTCTATTATCTTTTTTTGATAACTGCTTTTTTGCATAGACTTACTGCCATTACCCTTATTTACAGGTATGTATAGAGTCTGTCCTGCCTTTATAGCTTCGGTGATACCCGGATTTGCCTTGTATATGTCTGCTTGCAATACATTGAATTTCTTGCTTATACGATATAGTCCTTCGCTTGCCTCTACCGTATATACATAGTATTCCACTCCGTTGATATTCTGTATAGGGTAGTTTTGGGCAGTACTTATTATACTTATCAAGAACGATATCGTTATGTATGTCAATTTTTTCATAAATGTCTTTTATTAAATAATTTGTTGATAGATAGTGTCATTGTTTTATAGCTACGATAGTTGTAAAGAAAGAGCTTTCATAGTATTTGCGGGCGATTTCCTTTTATATAAGATATCGTAGACGGCATCGGCTATCGGTATATTTACTTGGAAATCTTCGTTTATCTCGTTGATACACTTGGTGGCATAGTATCCTTCGGCTATCATCTCCATCTCCATTTGAGCTGTTTTTACCGAATATCCTTTGCCTACCATCGTACCAAAAGTACGGTTGCGACTGAAACGCGAATATGCCGTAACGAGCAAGTCGCCCAAATATACGCTCTCTTGCAAGTCGCGATGATGAGGGACGGCTGCATTGCAGAAGCGATTCATCTCTTGTATAGCATTGGAAATCAGTACTGCTTGGAAGTTGTCGCCATACTTGAGTCCATGACAGATTCCTACTGCTATGGCATAAATATTTTTCATCACCGACGACAATTCTATACCGTTAACATCTTCGCTTACATAGGTTTGCGTATAGCTATTGGTCATCATAGAGGCAATCTGTTTGGCGAGTTCGCGATTTTTACAGCCGATGGTAAGATACGACATACGTTCGAGCGCCACCTCTTCGGCGTGGCAAGGACCCGACAGTACCGCTATTTGCTCCATTGGCACGTTGTAGTGAGTATTGAAATATTCCGATAGTATCATATTTTCGTCGGGGACAATACCTTTTACTGCCGATACTATAATTTTTGAGTCTAACCTCATTTTGAGCCTCTTAAGCTGTGCCTTCAGGTAAGGCGACGGTATGGCAACAAACAGCATATCGGCGTTTTTTACTACGGTATTGATTTTCGATGAAAAATTAATCTTATTTACATCGAAATTGATGCCCGTAAGATAGTTGGGGTTTCGTCCCAGCGATTTGAACTGCTCTATCTTATCATCGTTTCTGATGTACCAGCCTATCTCTTCTACGTTGGCAAGCAGCATTTTAGCTATAGCTGTTGCCCAACTGCCTCCTCCCAATACGGCTACTTTCATCTTTATACCTTTTTGAATAATTCCTTTTTCAGATAGCAAATTTACAATATATATTTCAAATGGATATATCTCTGCTAATCGAATTTAAATAAAACGCTACTGTTTTTTGAAAAATAGTTTTACGTTAGCCGCATCGGGCTTAAGTCTTGTTCCTTTACACATAGGGCACAGAGTAAGAGCTCTGTAACGCGCCATTATCACTCGGTATTGTATCTTATACTGTTGGCTTTCGACGAAATCGAAATATTGATTGATACCGCCGAAATATTGGTTGCCTTCCCAGAGCATATTTACTTGTTTGTCTGTAAGTTCGCAGTATGGTTTGTGTATGGGAAAACCGCATTTCTCGGCGTTTAGTATCAGAGCCTGCTTCCATTCTTTGCCGCTCTCGCCTTTCCAGCACGATACGGCATCTTGATAGATGCTCAAACTTTTGTCGGGTACTACCAAATCGGGCGAAATACCTATCGTTTTGCCGAACCCCTCGCACTCGGGGCAAGCCCCCGCCGGACTATTGAAACTGAACATCTCTACAGACGGTTCTCTAAAGGTTGTACCGTCGGCTTCGAATGCTTGCGAGAACGTCTTGCTATGTGCCGTACCGTCGGTAAAATATACTACCTCGCACGTATCGTGTCCCTCGAAGAAAGCCACCTGTACGGAGTCTGCAAGTCGGTTTTCGGTCTCTTTGCGTCTGTCGTTTTTTATGCGGTCTATCAGCAATTTAGGCGTCTCTTTGTATGCCTTTTTATCTTCGAGAAAGGTATTGATTCTTACTGCCGTGCCATCTATAAAAACACGACTGAATCCCTGTTGCTGAGATACTTGCAGGTATTCGTCGATAGTACGCCCTTCGCTTAATGTTATCGCCGAGAGCAGATATACTTCCGTATCGGGCGGTAAACCAATAATGAAATCGATGACATCTTTGATATTGTGGCGCTGAACGATACACCCAGACACAGGCGATACCGTTTTGCCGATGCGGGCAAACAGCAGCTTGAGGTACTCGTAAATCTCTGTGGATGTGCCCACCGTCGAACGCGGATTGTTGCTGATAACCTTTTGTTCGATGGCGATTGCCGGCGGCAGACCGTTGATGTAGTCGACTTCAGGCTTGTTCATCCTTCCAAGGAACTGCCTGATATACGCCGAGAGGCTCTCGACATAGCGGCGTTGCCCCTCTGCAAACAGCGTATCGAATGCCAACGACGACTTACCGCTACCCGATAGTCCGCTGATGGTGATAAATTTATTGTGCGGAATATCGACGTTTACGTTTTTGAGGTTGTGTGTGCGTGCGTTGCGTATTTCTATCTTGGTGTCTGACATCGATGTTGCTTCTAATTGTTCGACAAAGGTAATATTTTTTATGTGTAATCGTGTAATTGTTGAAGTGTTTAAACGTTTAATTGTTTAATCGTTTAACTGTTGAAGCGAGGCAGGGCGGAAATAAAAAAGGGACGAACATACAAGTTCGCCCCTAATTTGCTACGCACAGCCTGTCGTAAATCGTAATTTTTAATTTTTAATTGAAGCGTCAGCGTTTTACCATTTTAGCAACTGTGCCGTCGGCTTTTACAGTGTAGATACCTGCGGGTAGGTGCGAGACTTCTACCTTGTCGGTATCGGCGGCGTGGGCTACTTCTACTCCGTAGATGTTATATATCCGTACTGTGTGGGCAGTAGCCGAGAGGTAGAGCACGTCTGCCACAGGGTTCGGGTAGAGGGTGAGAGCCTGCTCGGCGGTGGCAGCCTCGTCGAGTGCCGTAGTAGTGGGAGCGAATACCGCCTTTATCTCTACCGACTCCGAGATGGAGAAGACGAAGTTGTTCACGATGGCTTGGTCGTTGATAGTAAGGCTCTTCACCTCGAAGCCGTGGTTGGGTATGGCTCTTACCATAAGCTGTGTACCATACTCTACCGAGCTACCCGAAGCCACGATTTCGCTGCCGCGTGTAACCTCGATTTTACCGCTATACATATTGCTGTTGTAGGTAACGGTATAGCTCTGTTTACCGAAGAAGACTTCGATATTGGTATTGTCGGTTACAGTAAAGCTAAGCCCCGAGATACGAGTGCCGTTTACACGGATGCTATCGAACTTATAGTGTTCGGCAGCTGTCGCTTCGAAGGTGAGTACCGTACCGTATTCTACCGAGCTGCCCGAGGCAACCTCTTGCGAACCGTTCAAGACACGGAGCGTGCCTCCTACCGACTGAGTATAAGATACGGTAATTTGTGGTTTACTAAAATATGCTTCCACTAAGCTACTGCTTGTTATGGTAAAGGTAAATCCTGCTATACGAGTGCCGTTTACACGGATACTATCGAGTCGGTAGCCTGGGGCTGGAGTAGCCTCTACGGTAAGCACCGTACCATCGTTTACAACGCTACCCGAGGCGACCACTTGCGTACCATTCAAGACACGGAGCGTACCGCCTACCGACTGGCTATAAGTAACTGTACTCTTATTAGTCTCACCGAAAACAACCTCTACCGTGCTATTGCTTGTTACTGTAAAGTTTACTCCCGATATACGAGTACCATTGACCTTGATGATATCGAGTTTATAGCCGGTGTTGGGAGTAGCCTCTACGGTAAGCACCGTACCGTAAGTTACGTCGCTGCCTGTGGTTACCTCCTGCGAGCCGTTAAGAAGACGGAATGTACCGCCTGCCGACTGATTGTAGGTAATCATATATTCGGCTACGCCCCAAAATACCTCTACCGTGGTATTACCCTGTACCATAAAGCTAACACCTGTGATACGAATACCATTTACCTTGATACTATCGACTTGATAACCTATGTTTGGCGTAGCCTCGACGGTAAGCTCTACGCCACCCATTACGCTACTGCCCGATGTTATATCTTGCGTACCTTTTTTTATCTTGAATATACCGCCTGCCGACTGATTGTAGGTAATGGTATAGTTTGCCGGTTCTACTATGGGGCTAAATCTTTTCCACACATCGGCGACTCGGTATATACCTTTTCTGCCTGCCGGCACTATCAGTTTCACTCTATTCAATGTAACTCCGTCGAATACACTTTGGTCTATCGCAAGAGGTGTCTGCCAACCGACCGCAACGGCTGTAAGTCCTGTACAACCGGCAAAAGCCCTATATCCAATACTCATTACACTGCCTGGAATAGCGATAGAGGTAAGTCCGCTACAATCTTTAAAAGACTCTCGTCCAATACTTATTGTTCCATTTGGAATAGCGATAGACGTAAGTCCGCTACAACCGTAAAAAGCCCTTGTCCCAATACTTGTTACACTACTTGGAATAGAGATAGAAGTAAGCGATGTACAGTCCTCGAAAACTCCTTTATCGTCAGAATAGAAATTATTGCTACCAATAGAATCTAGTCCATGGGATAGATTTACAGAAGCAAGGCTTGTACATCTATAAAAAGTACCATTTCCAATTTTAGTTACACTACTTGGAATAGTGATAGAGGTAAGTCCGCTACATTCGTAAAAAGCCCCCTCTCCAATACTCGTTACACTACCCGGAATAGTAACAGAACTAAGTCTACTACAATTTTTAAAAATATTCTTTCCGATAAACCTTATGCCATTTTGTATATTGATAGAAGTAAGGTTTGTACAGTCCTCGAAAACTCCTTTATCATAATAATTATCACCGAGGGAGTCTACCCCTGTAGGAATCGTAATAGAATTAAGGCTTGTACAACCACTAAAGCTACCATTAGAAATGGTAGTTACACTACTCGGGATAGTAACAGACGTAAGTCCAGTACACCCATTAAATGAATTCCTTCCAATAAACTTTACACTACTTGGAATATTGATAGAAGTAAGCGACGTACAGCCCTCAAAAACTCCTTTATCTTGAGAAGAAAAATAAGGATTAGAACAAAAATTATTACTACCAAGAGAGGTTACTCCATTGAGAATATTAATCGAAGTAAGGTTTGTACAACCGCTAAAGGCACCATTTTCTATCATAGTTACACTATTGGGTATATTAATAGATATAAGTCCACTATGCTTAAAGGTATTCTGTCCAATAAACTTTACACTACTTGGTATATTTATAGATGTAAGACTTGAACAACCATCAAAAGCCCCTGGGGAATATTCACTATATTCTCCATTCAAGCCAAAATATTTTAATTTATTAGTAAAAGAGTCTAATCCTTCAGGTATAGTTATAGAGCTAAGGCTTGTACATCTACTAAAAGTACCGCATTCGAGTTTTTTTATTCCATTCGGTATATTAATAGAGGTAAGTCCGCTACAGCCGTAAAAAGCATACTCTCCAATACTCGTTACACTGCTTGGTATATTAATAGAGGTAAGTCCGCTACAGCCGTAAAAAGCCACCTGTCCAATACTCGTTACACCGCTTGGTATATTAATAGAGGTAAGTCCGCTACAGCCGTAAAAAGCGGCACTATCAATACTCGTTACACTGCTTGGTATAGTGATAGAAGTAAGACCGCTACAACCGGCCAAAACTCCAGTAGCAATACTTGCCTCACAACTTGTAGGAATAACAATAGAGGTCAGTCTGCTACAACCGAAAAAAACGCCATATCCGATACTCGTTACACTGTTTGGAATAGTAATAGAGGTAAGACCACTACAACCGGAAAAAGCATACTTTCCAATACTCGTTACACTGCTTGGAATAGTGATAGAGGTTAGTCCGCTACAACCGTAAAAAGCCTCCATTCCGATACTCGTTACGCTATTTGGAATAGTGATAGAGGTTAGTCCGCTACAGCCGGAAAAAGTACTACTCTCAATTTTGGTTACACCACTTGGAATAGTAATAGACGTAAGTCCCCTACAACGGTAAAAAGCACTCTGTCCAATACTCGTTACACTGTTTGGGATAGAGATAGAAGTCAGTCCGCTACAACCGTAAAAAGCACTCGCTCCAATACTCGTTACACTATAAGTATTGCCTCCGTTTACTACAGTAGCATGGATAGTTATAGCTCCTGTGGGTTTGTTATAATTATCATAATATGGATGATTCGACTGTTCCGGTACTACGGCTACCTTACGGTTTGCAGTATCGGTGATTTTGTAGTATAGCTGCCCATCCGTGAAGTCGTAGGCTTGCTGAGCCATAAGAGGCGTAGCCTGTACCACTGCAAGCCATAGCATAGCTACGGCTACTAAGATTTTTGTAAATTTTGTCATAATTCTGTCTCCTTTTTATTTAGTTATCAAATATAGTCAAGCCCACTTTTGAAATAAGACGTTTAACATCTTCGAAAGCTTCGTCCATTTCTTTTTTTGCATGCTCTTTTATATAGGGTTCATCAGCTCCCTTGCTATTAACAATAGTTGGGTAGCCTAAATCAAATGCCAAATTAATAGCCAAATATTCGAGATACGCTACATCGCATATATCGAAATGATTAACAGTTTTTTTATCAGTCGAATTATCATGATATCCTATAATCAAAGCATATCCTCCATTTACGAATTTTTTCTCACTTTTATGACTACTTGTTCTTTCAATAGGATCTCCTGAATAACCGATATAGCATTCAGCATTATTATCTAAAGAATTAGTAAGAATGTATAGGCAAGGATATTTGAGTATATCATTATCTATTTTTCTATTAAATCTATCATGTGGAATGATATACAGAGTACATTTCCTTTCTCGAATATTTGCATAATGTTCCTTACCATTTTCAATATATGGATTTGTCTGTATAGGTTGTTTTCTAATTCCTTTTGATACTATTTTCAATTTTTTGTGGCTAATAGATCCCATTTCGCACTTTGACAAAACTTCTATACCTTTTTCAGTAATTTGATGTCTGTTTTTATCGATAGTTTCGAGTCCGGCTCTTTTCAATTGTTGCTCTAAACCTGCAATCAATTTGTAAAATTTCAGATCGCCATTACTATATCTTGCTGCCAACTCTTCTTCTGTAAGTTGGTACATATCGCTCAGATATTCTACTATTTCAGATTGAGAGCTATATTCTTTATCGCTTAGATATAACAAAATATTAAACCTGATATTACCAATATCAAATCTGTCGAAAAAATTCGATTCTATTATTTCATCTCGCTTCGATTCTTTGAAACGATTACACCATCGAACATATTCAGAAAATTTCCTGAGAAAATCATATTCGATAGTTTTGTTCTTAGCATTTTCTTCGAGAGCTCGAATACCTCTATCTGTGATGGAATGAATTTTCTTCTTTTTATCAAAACATTCCAATTTTGCAGCTTGCAAATGCTGTTCTTCGGTTGCTACCTTTTTATAAAAAACCTTATCATAGGGTCTTTTGGAATGGAATTCTTCCCGCTCCTCTTTGGTAAGCCCAAAGATGTCGGCAAGTTTGTCTGTAAGGTCTTTTGGAGTTAGCCCTCTTTTCGATTCTTTTAAAACCGATAAAATTTGAAATTTCAATTCTGCACTGTTAATACTTTTCATGGTTTTAACTTGTATTTAATTAATTATTTTTTTTATATTATTTGTTCTCAATAAATTCTTTCCCGTTTGCCCTCCCCACACAGCTGAAAATACGCCGAAAGCCGCACGGCGAGTACTGCCTGCGGTATATGTCGTTGCTCCCAAAGTGTAAACGAATGTTAATGAGGGGGGGGGGGGTAAACACCTAATATACAGCGAGTTGCGTTGCTTGTAACTCTGCCGTATGCTCCTGTATGAGATTTGGTGTTTGCTATCCGTTGCATAAAATAGACGATATCGTATATATTGAATATTGGGCAACAAAGGTAATACTTTTTTTTGCATTCTGCAAAAAAAATTACGAATCACTCCTCAGTGACAAACCACTCCGCCCAAATACCTCGTATGAACGACGGAACGTTTAACTCGTAATTGAATACAAGCTAAATACGGGTTTTCTTTTTCAGCTCGAAGTCGCGTCCGAGATAGTTGTTGCGGACGGTCTCGTTATCTGCCAGTTGCTGCGGTGTACCCTGGAATAGTATCTTACCTTCGAAAAGCAGATAAGCCCTGTCGGTAATAGCAAGCGTCTCATCTACATTGTGGTCTGTAATAAGAATACCTATATTCTTGTCTTTCAGACTCCACACAATATCCTGAATGTCCTGAACGGCTATCGGGTCTACACCGGCAAAAGGTTCGTCGAGCATAATGAAGTCGGGCTCAATAGCCAGACAACGAGCGATCTCGGTGCGTCGGCGTTCGCCACCCGACAAGCGGTCGCCTATGTTTTTGCGAACGTGTTCCAAGTGAAACTCTGTAATGAGGCTTTCGAGCTTATCGCGCTGCTTCTGCCTCGAGAATTTGGTCATCTCCAACACGCCTCTTATATTGTCTTCTACCGAAAGTTTGCGAAATACCGACGGCTCCTGTGCAAGATAACCTATTCCCGATTGAGCACGACGATACACCGGATAATCGGTTATATCCAAGTCGTTGAGGAATATCTTGCCCGAGTTTGGCGTAACGAGCCCCGTTGTCATATAGAACGTTGTAGTCTTACCCGCTCCGTTCGGACCGAGCAAGCCCACTATCTCGCCCTGACGTACCTCGATAGAAACGTCGTTTACTACCGTGCGTTTACCGTAGGTTTTAAACAGACGCTCGGTACGAAGTATTTTCCCTTGATTATTGTCGTCAGACATCGATTGTTATGTTGTATTTATATTTTTAATTAGTAAAAATCAATGCTTTATATCATTCGGCTCGTGTTTGTATTTAAATATCAAAGCAAAAGCGACCGCCACTACCAGAGCGAATCCCGCAAAGAAGAACCACGACGTTTGCCAGCCTGCTACTTTTGCCAAAGCGTCTGTTTGCGAATAAACGAAGTGATTTACAATAGCCTGAGCAGCAAACATACCGATAGTCGCTCCCAGTCCGTTGGTCATCATCATAAACAGTCCTTGTGAACTCGAACGAATCGATTTGTCGGTCTCTCGCTCCACGAAGAGCGAACCCGATATATTGAAGAAGTCGAACGCTATGCCATAGACTATCATCGACAGCACAAAAGCCCATACTCCGCTGCCGGGGTTGCCCACCCCGAAGAGCCCGAACCGAAATACCCAAGCAACCATCGACATCAGCATCACCTTTTTTATGCCAAATCGGCGGAGGAAAAACGGAATGAGCAGAATACAAAACGTTTCGCTCATCTGCGACAACGAGATGAGTGCATTGGCATTGTTGGCTCCGAACGTATCTGCAAACTCGGGTATACTGCCGAAGCTGCGTATAAAATCGTTGGCATAGCCGTTGGTTATCTGCAGCAAAGCTCCCAGCAACATAGAGAAGATGAAGAATATAGCCATCTTCTTATGTCTGAACAGTACAAAGGCATTCAGCCCCAGAGCTTCTGCAAGCGATTTGCGGACTTTGCTCTTATCTGTCTCACATCGTGGCAATGTAAAGGCATACACGGCTAAAACGATACCTAAAATCGCCGATACCACAAACTGTATTGGAGTGTTTTGGAACGCCTCGCCGTCTGTCTTTGCAAAATTGACAAACAGCATAGAGCAGATAAAACCTATTGTGCCGAATATACGTATCGGCGGGAAGTGTTTGACCGTATCCAGATTCACTTTGCCGAGCGAGGTATATGCTACCGAGTTCGACAGAGCAATGGTGGGCATATAGAAAGCCACACTAAGAGTATATAACGTAAACAGCGGAGCAAAAGCCACCTCTGCCCCACTCTGCAAGCAGTAAAACCCTGCGGCAAACATAAAAGCTGCTGCCAGTCCGTGGCATATACCGAGCAGTTTCTGTGCCTCTATCCAGCGGTCGGCAACTATACCCATAAGAGCGGGCATAAATAGCGACACCAGCCCCTGCATTGCATAGAACGTACCGATATTGCTACGCATAGCCTCGAACCCGCCCAAATATGCTCCCATAGAGGTGAGGTATGCTCCCCAGACCGCATATTGCAGGAAGTTCATAACGATAAGCCTTATCTTCATATTCAGTGTATTATATTAAAAACGTAATATCAGAACGGGAAACCTGGTGGAATGTTTGTAGCCTCGCCCATTGTTCCGTCGTCTAGGCGTCGGTTTATCTCGTCACGTATCTTTGCTGCCTCTTCGTAAGCCTCGTCTTCTACGGCTATACGAAGCTCTTCGTTGAGCTCTGCCAGCGACATATCCTGTATAGGCATCTTATTTATCAAAATCTCATTGGGATTGGCGACGAGATTTTGGAAAAATTGTTCGACTATATATTTCTCTACATATATAGGTGCCCCTGTCTCTATGGCAAGAGCCAAAGCATCTGATATACGGGTAGTTATCTCTTGTTTGTTGCTGTCTTGTATCAGTACTATTTTTGAGAAAATAACGTGCTCTTTGGCTCCGAATATTATTATCTCGCGTAGGTCTATCTTGTACATTTTGAAAATGTCGTTCATAACACTGTATGGCATAGGACGTTTGAATATTTTGTTGTTGAGAGCCGCCGCTATAAAATCGGCTTCGAACATACCCAAAACGACCTTCATCACACGGTTACCATTAGTTTCGCCAAGCTCTATGACACGGTAATTGTTGTTGTTTTGCGAAGTATAAATACTTTTTACGTATACTTGAATCAATTCTTTGTCTTGTTCCATCCATTAAATTTTATTGTAGACTACAATATTGATATATAGGTTTTTAAAAAAGTTGCGGCTACAAGGTATGCAACCGCAACTTATAAGAGGGTTCCATAATTATTTCTGGTTCAACATCTCCACAGCAATATCGAATATCGTCGTATCGTCCAATGTTACCAATCCGCCATCGGGACCGGCTTCCAGATGAACGCCTATGGCACCTCCATCTTTGAAGTTTTGTCCGCCGAAATAATTACGAACTGTTTCTACATCAAGAGAAAGTTTATCGGCGATCTCCTGCATCGCTCCGTTTGGCAGACTATCTTTCAGCCTACGCAATTCATTGAAACTTATTACTTTACTCATATTACAATATTATTATGACTATTATTTTTAATCTAAGTGCTAATTTAATGCCTTTTTTTCTCACAGCAAAACACAAATTCGCTTTTTAAGATTACTTAACCTTACCTTTTCCATCTATCGTCTGTTTTTTATGCCAAAACACACCCCCACAAAAGACGGCAAACAAAAATTCAATATCCATATTACACTGCTTGCCAATACTATACTCAGTGAATTTTCTGTATATTTACCAAATACAATTATAGCTATCGAACTCCTCACTGCAACATCGAGAAAATTCATAATCGGCATATATGTAAACAAAAGATAAAACACCGACATGTCTATAAAAGCACTACCGATAGGTATCTCTACTCCACACAATATCAATATCAAAAAGAATTGACAACTGAATATAAAGTACTTAAGCAGCGATAATAAAAAAAGCCGTATAATCTGCTTCCTTGTTGTCAACATCAATACGGACGATATTTTTTGAGCTATATTCCAACGTATTAAATGTATAAACTTAGAAAATACCTTTATTTTCAGCAATACTAAAATCCCTATCAGCAATATCACAACAATAGATAAATATAGGATTATCTGTGTTTTATGAGAAAGTCCCATATCTATATCGCCTATCCAAAAACCTAACCCCACTAATCCACAGACAGTAACAACGATAGTCTGTATCAGACTACCTAAAAAGCCCATAGTAACAGCTTCCGTACGACTGCCATACGGCAAATATATTGCCCGAGTAGGAAATTCGCCAAGCGAATTTGGGGTAATAAATGCTCCTGTATACCCCCATAATACAGAAACAACTGATTCTAATACGGATATCTTATGTATATATTGTATGGCCGACCTCCATTTGAGACTCTCAACAAATATACTGATTGGCAATAAAACGATAGCCAATACAGCCAACCAATAACGATTACTTGGCATTGTATCGAATACAGCTATAACACCTTCTATATCAAAACTATCTGCAACAAATAGTCTATATGTCAGAAAAAGGAGACAGACTATTACGATAGAATACCGTAATATATTTGTTATTAATGGCTTATTCAAGATATATCTATAAAAAATTATGGCAAAATTAATAATATCTTGCCATAACTACACATATAAATTAGGACTGAAAAGTTCTATATCGTGTAAATCAAATCATTACGGAGCAACAAAAGTAAACTGACCATCGTTTATCGATAAGTCGAAACGACCGTTTTTGATTACTTCATATCTTTCGTTATTTTTGAACTTACAATCGAAAGTACCCGATAGTATCACCGCCAGACGCTGCCCGTCGACATTAAGACTTTGTGCTCGTTTTATAAATAGATTTCCATGCTGTAAGTCGAGTATTTTCTCCGCATTATTTGCTTCATATAGTTTTATCTGGCAACCTGTTGCTTTCATATCTATCTGTGTATTATGTAGTTTCAATAGAGTTTTATACGACTTACACTCTTCGTAAGGAAATACGAAAACCATCGACATCAGACGAGTAGAATCCGCATAAGAACAAAAAGCGTCTATATTGCCAGAACCCTTTATACCACTGAGTGTCAACTCTATATTTCCATTCTTATATATTATCTTCATGGGTACTATGTTTTTATTTACTACGAAATAGTTTTTCTCGTACATAGCACCGAAAGTATTATAGCCCGATTCCGTATACGACGGTAGACCGGGCTCATAAGGGTCTCTTATGAATATAAAATCGTCGGTAGGATCGACTATTTTAGTACATCCGCCAAATATAATCGCCAAGCCCAAAGCATACATCAAACTTCTGAATTTCATAATATTATTAATTTGTTTATGTCAATAATCTATTGATAAATATCGCTATATCATTTTATAAAGCTATCGGTATTTTAAGCGAAGTAGCTATACCGATTACTCCCGTACCCGACGATTTCGAAAAAGACGATATCATATATTCTCCAAAAGAAATCATCGGAAAAAGTACCTCGAAATTAGCCGACGGATAGCCTGCTTTGCCTATTTTCAGACCAATACCGGCATAATAGTAACTCGAAAAATTGTTTGGACGAGGGATAGTCTCCTTTACATCGTCTTTATACCTGTCTGAGAACTCATTAAATGTGGAAATTTTTGTATTGGTGAATGTAGCAAAATCAAACAAGGCTCCCACAAGAAAATACTGCCTCACAAAATGGTCTCTGCGTCTGGGATATAGGCGAAATTCAAGCGGAATGCCGAGTTTATAGACTCTCTGCTCGATATTATCGATTTTAATATAATTCGTATTGTTGATGTCGCCCTTTATCTGCCACAGAAAATAGTCGTAATTGGCGTTGAGTGCGTCCTTATAGAAAGACAAGCGAAGTCCTGAGGCTATACTAAAACGCTCACTAAACTGAAACTCAGGCTTTAGGCTCACGTAAGTTACACTTATGATATTGTTGTAGTAATATCTCTGCCTATAATATTCGTACCTATCGGGATACCAATTAGACTGACGCACCTGTGGCGGAGTCTCACTATTTGTATTCATATAATGCGAGCCAAGTTCGACACCTATTTTCAGGCGTCCTAATATAGTATCTTCGCTCTGTGCCATTATATTATTAGTCAATAAGATAAGGCAGGCAACAAATGTAATAGTAAACTTTTGCATAATCCGTTTTTTATAAATATCTTACATGTAGATGACGATAAAAAACAGATATGTTGCAAAATATTCTACATAAAAAATGTATTTATTGCTTTGAATTAGTCTTTTTAGCTGATTTTGAAGCTAAAAAATCGTTACGTTTACCGGAAAACATATCGTACCGACAGAACTCACACGGCAGACTACCATTCAGAAGGTTTATTTTAGCCGAAGGCTTGAGCCCTATGGCTTTCATAAGAGTTTTGTTGGAAGATATTATCCAAGCAGTCGTACCCTGACAGCGATGTTTGAGTAGGGTGCCTATGTTGTTGTATAACTTAACGATATTGTTTTCTAAAAGTCGTTCGCCATAAGGAGGGTCCGATACGATAATATATTTATCTTTAGGAGGTTCAAAATCGACGAAGTTACCTACTTTCAGCTCTATATATTTACTCAATCCGGCCGACTTCACATTTTTCTGTGCTATCTCTATTGCACTCGGTGAGAGGTCTGAACCATATATTTTATAATCGAAACTGCGGTCGAGACTATCGTTGTTTGATATCTCTTCGAACAGGTCGGGGTCGAAATCCATCCAGTTTTCGAAAGCAAAATGTTTGTGATATATCCCCGGTGGTATGTTAAGGGCAATAAGAGCAGCCTCGATAAGCAACGTGCCCGACCCACACATAAAATCGACGAAATTGCTTCTGCCATCCCATCCGGCAAGCAGCAGCATACCGGCTGCTAATGCTTCGTTCATAGGCGCTTTGGTCTGTGCCACTCGATAACCTCTCTTGTGCAGACTCTCTCCCGACGAATCGAGAGCGATAGTACAAACATTGTCGGATATGTGGATATGTACCGATATATCGGGGTTGGTGAGGCGTACCGAAGGGCGTTTGCCATACTTTTCGTTGAAAAAGTCGACAATAGCATCTTTGGTGCGATACGATACGAATAGAGAGTTTTTGAAATTGTCGGAAGTTACCACAGACTTCACTAAAAGCGTCTGGTCTACAGTCATATATGTATCCCAATTTATTTTTTTCACCTCTCTGTATATGGTATCGGCATCGGTAGCCTCGAAAGTTCGAATGATTTTCAGCACTCGTGAAGCAGTCCTAAGCCACAGATTGGCACGATACATAAGGGCTAAATCACCCTCGAACGATACGGCTCTATGCTCTTTCTTTACGTTGTAGGCTCCAAGTCTTTTGACCTCTTCGTACAATACGTCTTCGAGTGACTGAAATGTCTTTGCGATATATTTCATTGATTATAGGTTGCTTTTATTGTTTCTGCGATATAATCGACATGTTCACCTCAAATGTACGACTATAATTTTCGACCCAGCCTACTAAGGTAAATTTTATATTACTACTGCCGAAAATATTTTTTACTACACTATATATATGCTTGATATTGAACTCTTCGACAACAAAAAACGACGTCTCTCCACAGAACTTATTGCGAATAGCAACCTCGCCCGCACAAATATTGGGCAAAGTATATACAAATAGCGACGGAGATGGATAGTAATCGTCGTTGGACTGTATAGTTTTCTGATAATCAATATCTACGGCAAGAGACGACGAAGAGTTGAAAAACACAACAGCTACATCGTCGCGCGAGACGAAACGTTCGCCGTAGCCATTCAGAAGTCTTTCGGAGGCTACGAAAGCCATTTTCGAGAGTGAATCCATCTTGAAAAACTTCGGGTAGTCTACCCCAAGTCGCCTGTATTCATCGACTATCTCTCGCTGGTCGTTGAAAGTAAGACAGAGGTGCCGTTCGATAGTAAGCCCCATAAATTATAAGCAGGTATAATCTATAAAATTAGATTGTTTCGAGTATACGGATTGCTATTTTGCTCTGGGATGAGCTTCGTTGTACTGTTTTTGGAGTTCTTTGAAAGAAATATGGGTATATACCTGAGTAGCAGCAAGCGAGGAGTGTCCCAAGAGCTCTTTTACGGTATTGAGTTCGGCTCCGTTGTTTAGTAACGTAGTGGCAAATGTGTGTCTAAGAGTATGAGGCGAGTGTTTTTCGTTGGTAGTAATCAGACTTAACTGTTTTTTCACGATATCGTATAAAGCTTTATCATATAGTTGTTTACCATTACGTTTTATAACAAACAGATATCCACTACTATTACCTACCTCTCTGTTTCTACATTCTATATATTGTTTTATCTGATTCTCAAGCTCTTCTCCGAAAGGCACGATACGCTCTTTTTGTCTTTTTCCGAATATTTTTATAGTCTTGCGATCGAAGTCTATATCTTTGTCTTTCATATCTATAAGCTCTCTTCTACGCATACCAGTCTGGTAGAGTATTTCTATTATCAGAGCATCTCGCTGTTCCTCGAAATCTCGGTCGTCCATTACTTTGGAGGTCTGTAGTTTATCTATATCATCTTCAGAGAAAAACACAGGTAAACTCTTTATAAGCATAGGATTGATGACTGTAACAGGATTTGCATCGACAATATTTTTTTTCAGGAGATATTTGTAAAACATCTTTACCGAAGAGAGTTTACGACATACGGTACGTGCCGATAGTTGACGTTCGAACAGGCTTGCCACCCACGACCGAATATCTTCACGTTCGGCATTTTCGATATCGTTGCTATTGTTGAGCTGAGTATAATACTCTATAAACTGCCCTATATCGTTAGCATACGAAGAAACTGTATGAGCCGAATAGTTTTTCTCATACAGTAGATATTTCAAATACTCCTCTAGCATATTTGTAGGATTGCTCTCTTATTCTTCCTTAGCCCGCAGCTGCTGAACGTATATAGCGTGCATTTTTGCTTCACGCTTTACGACCGATGGCTTATCGAAAGCCTGACGGCGACGCAACTCTCTGACTACTCCTGTCTTTTCGTATTTACGTTTGAATCTTTTCAAGGCTCTTTCGATATTATCGCCTTCTTTAACCGGAATTATAATCATTTAATTTAGACTTTATATATTATAGTTTCTTCTGTATTTTTATATATGTAATACACTAAAATTACGACGTCGCAAAATTAATACTTTTTTCTTATCCGACAAAAAATAATTTGGCATTTTCAGCAACAATTGTCGCTCTTCTATCTTACCGTATAACTTAATTCCTAATATTCAGCCGCTCCCACCAGCACAGCGGGAAGATACGCCACACGGCTACAACCAACCGATATCTCCAGTCGATTATGGCGGTACGCTTTTTTTTCTTTATAGCTCGCACGATATGTCGGGCTACGTTTTGTGGCTTCATTAGCATAGGATAGTGCTTCTGGTCGTTGAGCAGGTCTGTATCTACAAACCCAGGAAGTATATCTGTAAATTTGATATTCAAGTGTTTGATGTGAGCCAGCTGCGCAAGCGACTCCAAATATATACTTTGCATACGCTTAGTAGCTGAATATGAAGGAGCTACACCTATACCTTTGGTACCTGCTATAGAACTAATAATAGCAATATGTCCACCTCTATCGTTATTTTGCTCGAAATATTTGTACGCCATATCTATCATCCTGACAAAACCCAAACCGTTGGTATACAATGTATCAAGCTCTATTTCGATATCTAAGTTGGGATTCTGTTTGCCTACACCCGAAGCGTGAAAATAGAGGTCTATCCCGCCCATAGCGGATATGAGCTGTTGTAGGCGGTCGGGAGCATCGTCACGGCAAATATCGATAGTCTGTACAAATACTCTATCGGGAGCTAATCTTCGCAACCCCTCGAGCCTGTCTTCTCTGCGCCCGGCGATACCGATAGTCCAACCTTCGTCTAAAAGTAACTTTGCCACCTCAGAACCGATACCCGAAGTAGCTCCGACAATTACAGCCTTGTTCATCTGTCTTATTAACCTATAAAAATTTGCGTGGCGAAATTAGTAAAAATTTCCTACGTACGCAAAAAACTTAGGACAAACCTACAATCTACTCTAAATTACGGTCAATCATTTATTCAACAACACTTTATCGATAGCCTCTTTCAAAGCGTTTTTGGGCATCGCCCCTTGAGCCATCTGAGGAGCACCCTCCATAGGCACAAATAGCAAGGTAGGTATCGACTGTATACCGAAAGCAGCGGCAAGCTCTTGCTCTTCTTCGGTATTGATCTTATATACATATATACTGTCGCCATATTCGGCGGCTAACTCCTCGAGTATGGGAGCTATCATCTTGCAAGGTCCACACCAAGAGGCATAGAAGTCTATTACGGCCGGTCGGTCGCCAAGATATTTCCATTCGTTAGGTGAGGTCTCATAGTCGGCTACTTTAGCGAGAAACTCACTTTTAGTAAGATGTATTGTCTGCATTTTTTTCTCTTTATTATTTGTATTTTGTTGATTATCACCACCTGAATTACGGCAACACGATACTAAGACCATTACAGCCGATAAGATAAAAGCATATTTAGTTTTTCTCATATTAATCTCTGATTTAATTACTATTATATCAATAAAACTCTAACATTAATACTTCGGTGCAAAGGTAATATATTCTCTTCAAAAGTGGATAGCGATAATAAATATCGTTATTCCCGAAAAAACATCCAAATCATTGAATTACAATAAACAAACTGTACTCATTGAATCCTAAACACCGACACCATAATTCGATACCATACTTTTATATTTTTAGTACAAAAATCATAGAAAGATAGTATTGCCATAAAAACAAACACGATGTATTTTTGTGAAATTTATCAATGAGTTATAAACATTAAAATTTAATCGTAATATGTATTCTAAAAGAAAAATACTCGTATGTGCCCTTGTAGCGGGCTTATTATTTACTTTTGCTGCGTGTAAAAAAAATAATTCGGTAGCAGTAACTATTGTAGCTAAATCGGAAGTTGCCATAAACGACTATTCGGACTTCACGGTAAGCATACAAGATCTTCGTACAGAGAAGACTACCGAATACAAACTAAACTCCGAAGGGAAGTGCGAAGTGATGCTCGACAAAGCTTCGTACACCATAAGTATCAGCGGTAAAGTAGGCGGAGCCTCGTACTATGGAGTAGTAGAAAATCGCTCCATAACTCAGAAGGAGACGCTCGAAATAACGCTAACTAATACCATGACACAACAAGGCGGGCTCATATTCAAACAGTTGTTTTTCAACGGTGAAACCAATAGCGGACAAATGATGCATCCCGACCAATATATAATACTTTACAACAATACCGACAACGTAGTATATGCCGACGGTATCACTTTCAGCTCGTCGATGCACAGCACACCAATCGGAGAAGACGTATTTACCAAAGAACTACCCGAATATGTCGTAGCTCAGCAATTTTATGCTATCCCCGGCGACGGTACACAATATCCCGTACAACCAGGAGGACAGATAGTAATAGCTCGCACCGCTATCGACCACAGCAAAAACTACGAAAATGCCGTAGACCTCTCGGGAGCCGACTTCGAAATTTATGAGCCCGATATGCCTTCCGATTTCGGAACAGACATAGACAACCCCGATGTGCCCAATTTGAAGATAATATTCACATACTACGGAATATTCAATATGCACCCGCGTGGCTTCCAATCGCATTTCTTATTCCGCCCCGACAAAGACTGGAAGACTTTCTTAGCCGAAAACAGATTCGAGTTTAAAGACAACAAGGGGCAGACTCGGTTTACATATAAAGTACCTACTGCTCTGATAATGGATGGAATAGAAACAGGTATGGAAGGTATGGTAAAGACAAAAGCCCTTCCTCCCTCGGTAGATAAAGGTATGAGCAAAGTAACAGGCTGCCATCGCCAAGAGGTAATAACCAGAAAAGAGCTATCGGGCAAAAAGTTACAAGACACAAACAACTCTACCGTAGACTGTGTACGCACTAAGGGACAACAGTCTTTCCCCAAAAAGAAATCGCAGTCGGCAGCAGGTTTTTATATGCAGGCACCCAAACCGACAGACAGAGTTTATACCGAAGCCGAATGCAACGAATTGTGGATTGGTAGCGGTAAAAACAACTTTTCGGGGCGTTAGAAAAATCATTTGTCGAAATGCGGAAGCATAAAGCTACCGTTCGACAACAGATAGAAAATATGTTAATATATTGGAATAGATATAATTTGAAAGTATATTAATTTGTCTCCAATACCGAAAATAGAGTAAAATCGGATATACCGAATAGATACGAAAGTGCGATTTGATGTATCCGATTTTTGTTTTTTATAGATTGAGCGAATACGAAGCAAATACGGAGCGAATACGTAATACAAGAAATTATTCTATCGAAAAAATAAATAAGCAAAAAAACTACTACAATAATGCGTTTGATACTAAAGCAGATATTAATAGTATCGATACCGATGATATTAATATCGGCAGATATATTTTCACAGCAGAGCCGACCTAACAAAACCATAGTATTCGAGGGGCAGGTGAAAAACAAAAAAACGGGCAAAGGCATAGGTTTCGCAGCCCTTATGATAGACGAACTTTCGCAAGGTATCGCCTGCAATGCCGGCGGACACTTCCGACTACCGCATATAAAACCGGGACGTTACAAGATAGAAATATCGTGTCTCAACTACATACCGACGACGGTAGACATAGTACTCGACAGCGACACTTCGGTAGTATTTTGGCTGCAAGAGCAGAGCTATACGCTGTCGGGGGTAGAGGTGATGGCTACTTTCAATCCATCGAAGGGCAGTAATGCCATAATAGGACAGACCGCTCTCGAATACATCCAACCCGTATCGATAGCCGATGTATTCCTGCTACTGCCCGGCAATGTAATAGGAGGTAATTCGATGCATCAGTTCAACCTCACAACGTCGCGTCAGGTCGGCTCCGACAAAAACACATCGCTCGGTATGGGCTTGATAGCCGACGGCATACCTATCACAAACGATGCTACGAGGTCGCAGCTGTACGGTGTCTCGGGCGACGACAACGTAGACCGCACCGTATACCGAAGAGGTGCTATCAATGCGGGTATCGATATGCGAAACATCTCTACCGACCATATCGAAAGTATCGAGATAATACGTGGAATATCTTCTGCCCAAGACGGCAATCTGAGTAGCGGAGCGATACATATCAATTCGCGAAAAGGGGTTACGCCATGGAGGATAAGGGCTAAGGCAGACCCGCTAAACAAACTCATATACGTGGGCAAAGGCTTCAAGCTATCGGACAAGGCAGGTTCGTTGCATATCGGTATCGACGGGCTATCGTCTACTCCCGATGTCAGAGAGCGACTCGAGAGTTTCGTACGTGCAACCATGCAGGCAAACTATACCAACCAGATACTTACCTTCGACGACAAACCTCTCGATATATCGATAAAATGGAGCGGTACGTCGTCGATAAACAGCGTAAGGTCCGATGAACTTGTTGAAGAAAACGACGAATATTATATATCGAACTATTTTCGTACAATGCTATCGGCTACGGGCAAATGGCAGCTTAATATGCCCCTGATAAGCAGTATAGAGCTTACCGGCTCGGCAGATATTACAAGAGACGTATTAGACCGTCACAAAATGGTACTAAGTTCGATGGGACCGATGAGTATGCCAATAAGCACCGAACCGGGTGAACACGAAGGAATATTCCTACCCGTAAAGTACTATTCGGACTATAAGATAGAGAATATCCCACTATATTTTTTCGCACGAATGAACTTAAATTCGATCTTCTATACCGGCAAAAAACTAAACCATCATATAATATACGGAGCGGAGATAAAGTCGAATAAAAATATCGGCACGGGAGCTATCGTAGACCCTAAACGTCCTCCGTATCCGGGTAATAATACTTTCATACGTCCTCGCCCCAATTATACGATACCTGCAATCGTCAACGGAGCTGTTTACCTCGAAGATAAAGCCACACTCGAAGTATCGCGCAAGGCGAAAGCCGATATTCGCTTTGGAGTGAGAGCCACACACATGTTCAACCTTCCGAGCGATTATGTCCTTAGCCATAAATTACTGGTAGAGCCTCGTCTGCAAGCAGGTTTCACCATCAAAAGCCACACCGAAGGAGGTGTACCCGTATCAAATACGTTTCGCATAGGCTATGGCGAAGAAAATAAGCTACCTACACTCGATATGTTGTATCCCGATAAGCTGTATCGCGATTTTGTAGTATTAAACGCATATTACCAGCAACCCGACAGAGACCATCTGATAGTGAACACATACATCCACAACCCTATAAATCCTTTGCTCACAGAGAATAAAAACAGGAAAATAGAGATAGGCTGGGATTTTGTATACAATGGTTTCGAGGCATCGATATCGGGCTTCTCAGAAGAGTCGAAAGGAGGGTTCAGCTATTTCTCGGAATACTACCCTATCGGATTTATGCGTTACGTCAACTTGAAACATACGGTTGTGTCGGGGCGCCCTACCAAAGACGACTACAACGAAGAGTATTACCGCGACTTCTCGATATTCCCTACCGTACACAATAGCGAGAAAACCATCAAACGCGGTCTGGAGTATCGCATAAAGACTCCTATGATAAAGGCTATCAGTACAAACGTGGAGCTAAACGGAGCATACTATCTCACCGTATACACACAGGGTATACCTGTAATGTATCGCCCCGATGTAAAAGAGCTCGGTCAGAAATATCCATACGTAGGCATATACGATGGCGATACACACATCTACCGCAGTCGGTTCAATACCAATATATGGGTAAATACACACATCAAAAAGTTTGGAATCATATTCACCAACTTCGTGCAAATAGTATGGTTTTCGACTGTACGCAACGGCAACGAAGAAGACGTATTGCCATCGAAATATATAGACCTCGACGGCAATATACACGAAGTAGACAAAGCGGCACTCGCCACTACCGACGGCATACTGCGCTATCTCCGACGCGAGAGGTCGGAGCTATATTACCGCACTACGACGAAACCCGTATCTATATTTATGAATTTGAAGGCAAGCAAAGAGTTTGGAAAGAATGTAAAACTATCGTTTTTCATAAACAATCTGATAGATATAAACCCATACTACAAGGCTGCCGATAAGACTACCGAACGAGAATGGGCAATCCCATTTTTCGGAGCCGAACTGACTGTAAATCTATAATAAAAACACAAAAAACAGATGACACATAGATATATAATATTATTAATCTGTATAATATCGGTATCGGCAAATTACAACATATCGTCGGCACAGACCGACCACACAGCCCAGAGCACGATACTGACACTCTCACCCGCCGACTCTGAAGCGGAGCGGTTTCGGTTCGATATAGAGGCAAATATAGCCAATATTATACGACTACAGCCGGCAATGTATGATTTAGAGAATCTGTCGGGCGTATTCATACACCGTCCAAAGAGGATACAGCTCGATAGTACACTCTCCGACAGCCTCTACCGCACGACTCACATAAGGATAAGGCATTCCGACGGCAATATCGAAGGAGACTACGTACCTCGCTATGGCAATTCGTTCAGAGACACCGAAGTAAATGCCGATGCCGTATACGGTACAGCCGGCAGCGGTACTATCTACGGTAGTATGTCGTTTTCCAAAGGCAAACACGGCGGATACGCTTGGAACGCCATACGCCACTCAGACCTATATACGCCATACCTAATAGCCGACTCTACGGGAGGCGATTACGAATACGAAAACTACTACGTATCGGGAGGTTATTCTTCGCGGCTGTCGCCCTCGCTATACTACGGCGTAGGAGGAGCTATCAGGGGCGAGGTAGCCTCAAGGCAGACCGACCCAAGGTGTGCCAACACCACAACGTGGCTCAACGTCGATGCCTCGGTAGCTCTGAAAATAGATACGGCACGCAACATAGCCGTACGCATATCGTACCTTCGCAATCAACAATATCTATCGCTATTCAACTGGCGCCCGAACCAACAAGACCGCTTTTTCGTAACATACGGCTTGGGCTATTACGACTTGCAAGCAAGCCCAGTTGCGTTCGGAATACGTAGAATGTATTATATCAACGGATTGCAGACACAGATTACATACAGCAATCTATACGGCAACGACTATAAGTCAGGTATAATAGCTGATATAAAATATTCATTCCTATCGATGACCTCCGAAGAGTCGAGTGCCAAAAGGCTTTTCGGGTCAGACACTCACCACGTCGACGGAGAAGTATGGATAAAGAGTAGACCAAATAGCAGGTTGTCAATCACCTACGGCATACAGACAGAGAATCGAATCCGCTTCGGCAGAGAGAACATATATGAGATTTATCGCCCCGACGAACGATACCCTTCGATATACGACTTCCGTCTGATAGACGTACGCAAACGCTATTCGGAGATAATATCCGCAAGTATGCTACAAGGTAAATTGAGCTATGCCGTCGGAGGCAGGCTATCGGTAGAGGCTCTGCTTGGCATCGGATACGACTATAAGACAGAGGCTTACGACACACCTCCCGAAGACTGGGCAGTATTGACCGCATTGCCGTCGGTCGGCGTAGGTTTGCGAGGCGAGGGCGAGAGGTTCGAATGGAGGGCGTCGTGTAGGCTGGTCGACAAGATGCCGATAAACTATCGCTACAATATACGTTTCGGCGAAGATTTTCGGTTAGACTACCAAGAAACTTTCCTTCAGTATGCCTACTATGCCGACCGCTCTATAGCGCTATACGACGAGCTATACTGCTCTTTTCGCCTCGAGAGATTCGTGCGTAGTATCGGACTATCGCTCAAGCACCATTGGCGTAGCGGGCAACGCCCCGACGATATAAAATACCAAGGTACTCCTCGTATAGCCTCGCCCCTGCTATCGACCCCGAAATACCATCGGATATTGAATTCGGAGCACTGGCTGAGCCTTTCGCTAATAGTATCTTTGTAACATAGCTCAATAGTTTTAACTTTTCTGTTACTTAAATCTCGGTAGAGACTGCAATAGTCTCTACTTTTTTGTTGTTACCGTCAATCGAAGCAATATCTTAATAAAAGAGTAAAATAGACAGTATCGGTCATATCTCATAAGCACACAATCAAACAAATGATTATCATATATATATGTGATATAAAAGCTAAAACTGTTTTTCCGACATAAAAATAAAAAAAGTTAAAAAACAAGATTTAGATGATTTTTTTTGGAAAACCGAAAAAAAAACCACATATTTGCCATCCGAAAGAATAGTATAGACAGACGATTCCTAAACAATCTAATTATATAATTTTTTACTAACTAAATTTTATAGTATGAAAAGGTTTACTATTTTACTATTTCTTGTGCTCTGTACAGTGTTTTCGCTGCAAGCACAAAATGTAACGTTACCTTACACACAAGACTTCGCAGCTCTGAGCCAAGGCGATATGAACTCCGATACCGGAAGTCCTACGCCTGTGTCTGCAGGAGCCTTGCAAGGTATAGCCTCTCTTACGGGAGCATACCAAGCCGGCGGAGCTATCCGTCTTGGCGACGTGGGTAACGTCGGAGGCTTCACTACACAGCCTGTGGTTACGAGTGGAGCCGGTTATGTAAAGGTATCGTTCAAGGCTGCCGCTTGGATAGCTGCGACACCTTCACCAGCTCAGGTAGTGGTCGGATACGGCTCTCAGACCGTAACCGTCAACATACCTGCTACCGCTCATGTATGGCCTATCGTGGCTAACGACATGAATACGTACAACGTCCAGTTCCTGGCAGAAGCCACACATAGTGCAGTAAGTATCACTACTGTGTCTGCTACGGGCAACGAGACTCGTATTTTCTTGGACAACCTAAAAATCATGTTTAGAACAGGTACTCCGGCACTCTTATCGGAAGGGTTCGAAGATACTACTTTTCCTCCTGCAGGATGGACGGCTCTGCACATATCGGGGGAAAAAGAGTGGAAAAGGTCTACCGATAGTGACCCTATAGGCACTGCTTGTGCAAGAGTTGATTATGGGTATGCCGGACACCATAACTGGCTTATAACGCCGAGTATGGTACCTAAGGCAGGCGATAGCTTGACCTTCAAGGTAAAAACACCTTCATATTACAGTAATACAAGGTTATATATAAGAATATCGACATATTCGAGAGATACAAGCAGTTTCGGCAGTTCGGTAAAAACTCTAAACACCAATAGCACCAAGATAACCACTTCTTGGAAACAATACTCTATAGACCTATCGCCCTATGCGGGTAGTACCATATTCGTAGCTTTCCAAGTAGTGGACGCAAATGGTCTTAACCTACAACTCGATGATATACACGGACCAATAATTTCTCCAATTGGCAGTTGTGCAGCACCAAATAATATCTCGGTAAAGAACACAACCACAACCGGAGCCGATATATCTTGGCGTGAAGATGGATACTCCTCGTCGTGGGTGGTGGAATATTCCAATCAATCTACATTCGCAGGGGCAGTATCGCAGACCGTAACCGGTACACCTTCGCTAACTTTATCGGGTCTTACGCCCGATACCAAGTATTATGTTCGCGTCAAATCGGACTGCCTTCTGGGCGAATATAGCGAATGGTCGGAGGTAGCGACTTTCGATACACGTTGTCTGCCCTTGGCAGGACCTATAAATATCTTGGAAAAATTCGACTCGTTAGCTGTAAAAGGAATACCTCATTGCTGGAGTAAAATCACTACCGACAAAACATACCCTTCGGTCGTAACCTCTCCAGGACATGGATTCAAGGGCAAGGTAGTACGATTTGGTGGAAGTTTTCATCAGTATCTTATAATGCAGCCGGTAGGAGTGCCTCTGAATACTCTACAGCTCGATTTCTTACTGTCGAGAGCAGGGAAAAGTTCTGGTACTTTCCAAGTAGGCTATATGACCGACCCCAACGATAGCAATACATTTGTAGCCGTTACTTCGTTCGACGACAATACATATTACAAGAAGAAACACAAACGTATATATTTCAACAACGTAGTAGACAACGGTAATAACCGCTATATAACGTTTAGATACGGACGTGTAGGTACGGAAAGTTTCTCTACCTCTTCATGGTATTGGATAGACTCTGTTTCAGTGAAGGTTGCTTCTTCTTGCAGGCTCGAAAACGATACTCTCAAGTTGGTAAAAGTCGCTCCCGACTCGGCTATAATCAAATACAAACTACCGGCAGGATATACCTCGGTAGAGTATGTATACGGAGTCGATTCGATAAACGACCCTGCAACTCTGACCCCTACCGTAGCTACCGGCGGACAGATAGCTCTCGGTAACCTATCGCCCGAGACAATGTATAAGCTCTGGATACGTATCGGCTGCAGCGGAGGTGTATACAGCGATTGGTCTGCAGAACCAATAACATTTAAGACTCCCTGTGCCTATATCAATACATTAGACGAAGACTTCGATGCTATTGATGTAGATAAGATTCCTGACTGTTGGAGCAAAATATCGACAGAAAGTGACCGTCCGGGTGTCGTAGTAAGAGGCTGGTCTGATCCTATTTCCTCAAAAGCAATAAGGTTCAGCAGTTCATTCCATCAATATCTCGTAACACCTCGCTTCTCAGTAGCTCTAAATACTTTGCAGCTCGATTTCTCTCTTATGAGAGAAGGTGAATCGTCGGGAACATTCCAGGTGGGCTATATGACCGACCCAACGGATAGTAATACTTTCGTGCCTGTAGCTTCATTCAACGATAAGGGACAAAGGTTTTATAAAAAGATGCTACGCAAACGCGTATTCTTTAGCAGTGTAGTCGACAACGGCACCAATCGCCATATAGCATTCAGATACGGACGTGTTGACAATGAAAAATTCTCTACCAGTTGGTATTATTGGTTAGACTCCATATCGGTACAAACTGCTCCTACTTGTCAGCCTCCGTATAATATAGAAAATACTTTCGTCTCCAAAGACTCGGCAGTAATAGGTTACAAACGACCTGTGGCAGCACTTTCGGCTCAGTATGTCTTCATCGAATACGACACTATTACAGATCCGTCGACACTGACACCGATACAGAATACGGGCGACACCATAAAACTTTCGGGGCTCGGCAGCAACAAAACATACAAACTCTGGCTCAGAAGCGACTGCGGAGCCGGTAGCGTAAGTGAATGGTCAGACCCAATAATATTTACTACTATATGCGAATCCGTAACCTCAATAGACGAAAACTTCGACTCGATACCTACGTCGACTCTACCCGATTGCTGGTCGAAAATCATTAAAGGCACATCGGGATATCCTTATGTAGTAAACGAAAATATCGGTCACGGAGGTAATAATAAGACGATTAAATTCGGTTCGTCGTATCCTCAGTTACTGATATCGCCACGTATAGATGTAGCTCTCAACACATTGAGGCTCGACTTCTCGCTGTATAAAGAGGGCATAAAATCGGGTACATTCCAAGTGGGCTATATGACCGACCCAACGGATAGTGCGACGTTCGTACCTGTGGCTTCGTTCTCTGACAAGAGTATGTTTGCATTCAAAAAGATGCTGAAAAAGAGTGTCTTCTTCAAACAGGTGGTAGACAACGGCAACAACCGATATATTGCATTCAGATACGGACGTGTAGGCAACGAAGAGTTCAGTACCTCGTCGTACTACTGGTTAGACTCCGTAAAATTAGATACTGCTCCTGCGTGCATACCGCCATACGACCTTGTAAATACCTTTGCAAGCTCCGACTCGGCTGTAATAGTATACAAAAAACCTATTGGAACTACAGCCACTCGATATGTATATGCAGAAGAGACTTCCTCGGACGACCCGTCGACACTGACCGCACATACCGTTACGAGCGATACTATAAAACTCTCGGGGCTTACACCGTACACCGCATATAAGATTTGGATGCAAAGCTCCTGCGGTGCAGGTACCAATAGCGAGTGGTCTACCCCACTTATATTCAATACCGAATGTGTCGCAGAAGACTCTACTCTCAGCGAAGACTTCGACAAAGTACCGGTAGGTAGTATTCACGAATGTTGGTCGGGAATAGCTACAAGCGATTACTATCTGAAGGTAGTAGACGCAAGTGCATATCCATCCTCTAATAGAAATTCGAAATCTATACAGTTTTCAGGAACATCCCCTGTGTATTTGATATCTCCTCGATTTAGCGTACCGCTCAATACACGCGAACTAAACTTCTCGTTGAATAGATATAGCTCGTCGTCAGGTACTTTCAGAGTAGGCTATATGACCGATCCGACCGACAAAAATACATTCGTTGAGGTAGCTTCGTTCAACGACGATAACTCTGATTCCTACAAGAAGTGGCTTAGAAAGAAGGTATACTTTACCGATGTCGACGACAACGGTACGAACCGCTATATAGCATTCAAATTCCAAGGTACAAGCTGGTCTAATTATTATTATTGGTTAGACTCGGTAGAGGTAACGGCAGCACCTACGTGTATGCCTCCGTCGCAGTTCAAGATAGATTCGATATCGACCGACTCGGTGGTAATCACCTACAAACTGCGTGCGGCTGCTACCGGCTACGAATACGCATACGGCAATATCAACGAGACCGACCCGTCGAATCTGACATCGATAGCTACAGGCGATACCATAAAACTCGGTGGTCTTACGCCTCATACGAGGTATAGGCTCTGGGCTCGTACCCAGTGCGGTGCGGGCACTTACAGCGACTGGTCGTTCACCTCGATAGCATTCACTACTCGCTGCGAGGACGTCCACGCCGTAAACGAAGACTTCGAGTCGGTAGCCAAAGACTCCATACCCGATTGTTGGTCTAAGAAATCATCATCTTACACTAAATATCCAAAAGTAGTAACCGCCTCGGCTGCCGACGGAGTAACGTCTAAGGCTATGAAGTTTTATGGAACACATCCTCAATACCTGATACTAAGCAAGATAGATACGGCTCTGAATCGGTTACAACTGCGGTTCGACCTCAATAAAGAGTCGAAAGACTGCGGCATATTCCAGGTAGGCTATATGACGAAACCCACCGACGGAAGTACGTTCGTGCCTGTAGCTTCGTTCAACGACAATGTGTACAAGAAGATGCTTCCCAAGGTAGCATACTTCGACACCGTAGCCGATAGCAGCAAGAAACGCTACATCGCATTCAGATACGGTGCTGTGGGTGCTGTAACGCAGAGTACTTCGAAAGCATATTGGGTCGACAACGTCGTATTGGAACCTGCCGACTCTTGTATGGCTCCTACTTCGCTTATGGCTAACGTAGCAAAAGACTCGGTAAGAGTAACATTCGAGCACAGACCTTCGGCTACGTCGTGGCAGTATGTATTGGCAAAGAACGTACCTCTATCGACTACTCCACCCGACTCGATAACTCCAACCGCTATCGTTAGCGACAATATAGTGATAAAGAATATCGAGCCAAACCAAGACTATACGGTCTGGGTAAGGACAACAAGCTGCACAAACGATACAAGTGCGTGGGCTGTAACGATTTTCACTACCAAATATTGCACAGCATCGCCTAATAAAGTCGACGGAAAAGGTATTGTCAATGTTACCTATGGTATGTACAATATCGTAGATAATACCACCGATGCCGAAGCAGGCAACTATGGCGACTACACAGCTCTGAGCGGCGATATCGTTGCGGGCGATTCGGCTTACGTATCGATTACGCTCTCTACCGAAAAGTCTTACAATACGCGTGTATACGTCGACTGGAACCAAGACTACGACTTCGAAGGTACGAATGAGTTCGTCTACAATGGTACGACAGGTAGTGGCAAGACCGAGACGCTTTTGGCTTCGTTCTTAGTACCTTCGTATGTACGTGCAGGCAACTATCGGATGAGAATAGTATCGACACCCGATACTCCTGATCCTTGCTTCTCGGGTAGCAAAGGTGCGGTAGAAGACTATACGCTTACCTTCGGTACGGTACCTACGTGCCGCCCGACAGAGGCAAAGAGTATTTCTGCAAACAATATCACTACCAACAGTGCTACCATATCGTGGAAGCCAAAAGGCTCGGGAACGTCGTGGGAGGTAATAGTATCGCCCGACCCGCTTACGGCAACTCAGCTGAAAAACTACACTCAGGCTGCAACCGTAACCGACTCGTCGTACAACGCTACCGGTCTTAGGGGAAATAAGAACTATTACGTATACGTACGCTCCGTATGCAGCGCTACCGACAAATCGTACTGGACGTGGTGGCGACCGTTTGAGTTTATGACCAAACCCTCTGTCGTATCCACTCCTTATTACCAAGACTTCACTAACGTAGACTTGACGGAATTGTTTGTATTCCCCGGCAAGAAAGTACGTAAAAACAAGTGGTGTCTGGGCTCGGGTATCGGCAATGGAGGTAATTCGATGTATATCTCAAAAGACGGAGTCTCTGCCGAATACGGAACAGGAGAATCGAATACGCTCTCTTATATCACTATCGACTTCGACAGTAGCCCAAAATTCGAAATACATTTCGACTGGGTAGGCAAAGGCGAAACTTTATCTAGTACAGTATATGACTTTATGAGAGTCTATGTGGTACCCGATACGCTTACTCTGCCTACTACTTGGAATAGAGAGCAACAACGGTGGATAAAAGATAGCGTAGTAGCTCTCCAACTCGGCGATAAATTCAAAGGTAAGACCGAGTGGACTACATTCTCCGGCACTCTCCCATCGTCGTATGCAGGTACAAGACGTAAACTCGTGTTTATGTGGTACAACGACGGAAGCGGAACGGGCAGTCCTACTATGGCGGTAGATAATATCTATGTAGGAGGATACGAGTGCAAGAGTCCGTCGCGGTTTGTAGTAGATACCGTTACCAGAGACTCGGCTCAGATAAGATGGAGCAAGGGAAGTACCGAGACATCGTGGATAGTAGAGTACAAGAAAATCGACGACAACACTTGGGTAAGCGATACCGTCAACGACACTACCTACAGCCTAAACCACCTCGAATCGTATACCGAATACAAGATACGAATACGAGGTATATGCTCCGGTGGTAGCGGACATACGGGATTCTTACTCGGTTCGTTGCATACTCTATGTGGCGATAAAGTGATAGGCAACGGCGTATTTTATAACTTCGACGATGCTATCGGTAGTATCCCCGCTTGCTGGACAAAGACTACACCATTCACATACAAAGGACTCACATTCCCACTTGTAGGTAACTACACAGATGCACCGAAAGACGGAGTAATTCTCTTCAGCGGAAGAAGTACACAGATACTTGCTCTGCAAGAGTATAGAGAAAATGTGAAGACCTTAGAACTCGAGTTCGACCTGCTCAGAGAATCGACCAACTGCTCGGGACAACTCGAAGTAGGTGTAATGTCTGACCCGAACAATGCCAATACATTCGTTCCCATACATAACCTCACATCGCTTATAGTATTACCTGACAAATATTTGCAGTACACAAGGGTATCTATGGACACTGCTCTTGCCGAAGGTAAGCACTATATAGCGTTCCGTCAGGTAGTAAATAGTCTTACCAACGATACCGCGATGTATGGCATCGATAACCTCGACATACATCCTATACCGATGTGTAAGAAGCCAAACTACAATGATATCAGGGTAACTCTCAACGAGTATACTCCTACGGTAGCAGATGTAAGTTGGATTCCCGGACATTACGAAAATACTTGGGAAGTACAGTACAAAGACGTCGACTCTACCAAGTGGAAGTCGATAATAGTAACGCAGACCTCTATGTGTATTCTGCAACGACTGATGCCGCAGACGACATACGAAGTAAGGCTACGCTCGATATGCACGCCCGATACAAGTAAATGGACTCGTACATACAGGTTCACTACTATGTGCGACGTATATACCTTACCGTACACCGAAGACTTCAAAGGTATGTCGTTCGTAAACAGCTGCTGGAGCAGATACGAAGGATTGGCATCCGCCGCATTCAGCGGACAAAAACCGAAGGCAGTCGCATCAGGTTGGATTCCTACAACAACGAACAGTCTCGACACCGCACATATAAAACTAAATATATATGGTACGAGCTGTAAGTATTGGGCTGTAAGTCCGCTTATAAAGTTGAACAAAAATAGTATGCTGAAGTTCGATTTGTCGCTAACCGGCTACGACAGTTCGGATACTGCCACAGGTACAAGAGCCGACGACCAGTTTATGGTAATCGTATCTACCGACGGCGGCAATACTTGGCTCAAGTCGAATGCCACTATCTGGAACAATAGCAATACAGATCCGGGTAAATATGTCTACAACAATATTCGCCGCAGTGGCGAAAAGGTATCGATAGACCTATCGATGTATGCAGATAGTACTATAAGGATAGCATTCTACGGCGAGTCGACTATAGACCAGAACGGCGACAACGACTTGCATATCGACAATATCCGTATATTCGAACGTGTGATAGTGCCGCCTAGGGTGAAAACCTTGACTGCAAGCAATATTGGTGAAAATACGGCTACGTTGAATAAAGACGTAACCCCCGGCGATATCGCTATCAGCAAAGAAGGCTTCTACTACAAGCCTGCCGGTCAGGGTGCTATTTGGACTCTGGTAGAGTCTGACGATGATGCATTCGTTGTGAGCGGTCTCATACGCGGTACCGTCTACAAGTACATCGCTTACGCAACATTGGAAAACAACGTTACTTTCTACGGAGATACGGTAGAGTTTACCACCACAGGTATTCCACCCGTACATCCTACTGTAAGTACGTTGGCTGCTACCAATATTTCTCAGAACTCGGCTACTATGAACAAGAGCGTAACCTCAGATCCGTCGGAACCCGTAACAGAGCAAGGATGGAAGTGGCGTAAGGTAGGAGAACCCAACTGGATCGTATCTATGAACGGCAACCTCACTTCGCTCGAACATAATACGCAATATGAGTTCTTTGCTTTCGCCAAGACAGCTCTCAAGAATCAAGAAGGCTATCAAGGTCAGACGCTGACATTCACTACTACGTCGCATACCCCACCGACAGTGAAGACACTTGCTGCTACGGCTATCGGTATGTATGGAGCGTCGTTGCGTAAGTCGGTAACGGCAGGTAGCGAGCCTATCGTCGAAGAAGGCTGGGAATACAAGAGAGTAGGCGAAGTAGTATGGACTAATACGAAAAATGCCAACATCAACAATCTCGCACAAAACACTGAGTACGAGTTCTACGCTTATGCCGTAACAAACTCGTATCCGATGACCAAGGGCGAAACGTTGAAGTTCCGTACGCTCAAAGCTCAGTCAGACTTAGACGCAGCAGACTATGGTGTAAACATCTACCCGAATCCGGCAGACAATGTAGTTACACTCGCCGTCGAAGGCTTATCGTCCGAAGCGGAAGTAACTATCATCGATATGATGGGCAGAAAGGTAGGACATTACCTCATAGCTCAAGGTAGCAATAGTATCACCATAGATGTATCTCCGCTTGCCGAAGGCACCTATGCAGTACGTATCGTATCCGATAATGCTACCATAGTAGAACGTTTGGTAATAAAGAAGAGATAGTAGCTCTTAGAGCGAAGCTATATATCTATAACTAACGAAAGGGTCGTCTCTCCCAAGTGGTGAGGCGACCTTTTTTAATTACGACCGGCAGTGCGGAGCAAATTACGACCATCGGTACAGAACAAATTTTGCGAGTAAGCTATAGCAGAGGAAAATGAAAAAATGTAGGAATGAAAGAAGATAATAAGCTTTTCGGAAATAGATAAGGTACTATTTGGAAATAGATAAGGTACTATTCGGAAATAGATAAGGTACTATTTGGAAATAGATAAGGTACTATTCGAAAATAGATAAAGTACTATTCGAAAATAGATAAAGTGCTATTCGAAAATAGATAAAGTACTATTCGGAAATAGATAAAGTACTATTCGGAAATAGATAAGGTACTATTCGGAAATAGATAAGGAGCAATTCTACACTTGTATGGTACAATTTATATACTACTATAAATAGCAAACAAAAAGAGATACTCCGACCGTCGCAGCGGTGAAGTATCTCCCTTACTATGTTTTTAGGTTTTAAAAGAAGTTATACCTCTGATCTTTTACTTTGTATCTCTTTTTTAGAGCCTCCATAACGTAATAAAATACATTACCGTTTTGTCTGTATAGCATCATCTTCGTTTGGTTTGGGTCGAACGGTGTGCTATTTTCTGTCTTCGATATTACCTCGAAAACGAAAGCTCCCATATTGCCCTTTTTCGGGGCAGATGTCTTGCCCACTTCGGCAAAAGGAGCGTTTGCTATCATTGCGGGTTCGTATCCGAGCGAACCTGCCGAGCGTGAGGCAAAGTTGAGGCCCTTGATACTATCTACGCTCATACCATCGGCTTGTAGCTGGGCAATAGTCTTACCCTCGAGCTGACCTTTGAGTATATCGAACTTCTTGTCGCGACGCAACTCTGCCAAGAGCTGAGGCTTCACCTCGTCGAGAGTACGATATTTGTCGGTATTGATATTGTCTACTACGGCTACTATCAGGTTGTCGTTGCATTCGAATACATCGGAGGTAGCATCTTTTTTACTCTCGAAAGCCCAGCGAATCACCGCCCTCGAATCGGCTATACCAAGTACGCGAGGAGCGTTGCGGTCTAATCCTGTGGCGGGTACTACTTGGTATCTCTTTTCGTCGGCAACCTTGCGGAATGTGCTGCTATTGCTTACCGATCCGGCAAAGGTCTTTGCGTCTTGGAATATCTTCGACTGAGTTCCATTGCTCGGTACTACCTGCCTCTGTACGACAGCAAGTTTCACCTTCTTTACGGGACTTGTACGTTCGGTTACAACGAAAATGGAGGTTACGTTGTTGTTCGATATCATAAACGGTTCGCCTACGGGGCTTACGAAAGCTTTCTTTGCTATATCTTGCGCTATCATAGGCTCGCGTACCCAACCTATATCGCCGCCACGACGTCCCGAAGCCTTATCGAGCGAATTTTGTGCGGCAAGCTGTGCGAAAGGCACTGTCTTGGCGAGGTTCATTATCGAGTCGGCTTTGCGTTTCGTTGCCTCAGGAGTAGCTTCTTGTAACGCTATAAGGCTAAGTTTCACGGAGTCGGGAGCCATCTTGGTGTCGACTATTTTTGCCATCTTGAACGTATTGCCGATAAATATAGGTCCGTAGACTTCGTTTTTCGACGAGGCAAAGGCAAATTCTTTGAGGTCGGCATCGACATCCTGTGCCGATAGGAATACGTCGACATAGGGTACGTCGGAGTTGTAGTTGACGCTATCGACGATAGTGCTGTCCGATACGGCAACGAAACCTGCTTTGGCAGCATCTATCTGAGCTTTTACGGCATCGATATCTTCTGCCGATGGCGATATGGGGAATACCACTACGCTAATATCGGCAGAGGGCTCGTGTACGAACTGCTCGCGACGTTTGTCGTAGAGAGCTTTGATGTCTTTGTCGTCGATATTGATAGTGCTGTCGGCAATAGTGAAATAGGGCTTCATAGCATATATCACGTCGACCGATGTTTTCGAGTTGTTGTATGCAAACTGAGCCTCTTTCGAATTCACTACGAGTGCCTTGGACAGCAACGTATTGTATTTGTCGATAAGAGTAGCCGATTTTATATTTGTTTCGAGATATTTCCAGTAGTTTCTGAGGCGGTTTACTTGTTCCATATCGATATTTTGTCCTTCGGACTTAGATACGTTGTCGAGCTCCTGTATGAGCCTTGCTACCATCGTGTGGTCAAACATTCCCGTCTCGGGATTCTGAAACATAGGACGAGAACTGATATATGGGCTTGGATTGGCACCGATTATGAGGTCGCTGAGCTCTTGCTTCGATACTATCATACCTATTTTCCGTGCGTCTTTCTCTACGATAGTCTGCATTACGAGCTGATTCCATACGTCTTGCCTTATGCTTTCGAATGCATTGTCGTCGAGTTCACGATTTTGTTCGACTTTCACGAAGTCTTGTGCTTGGTTTATAAGAGCAAAAAAGTCGTTGTATTTTACCTTTTCGCCATCGATACTACCTACATTGGCTCTCTGCTCTCTGAAAAAAGTAGAACCATTGTTTACAAAGTCTGTTACAATAAAGATAAGCAGTGCTACGCCGATGACTATAAGCAAGAGCACGCCGTGGTTTCTGATTCTTCCTAATGTTGCCATTACCTCTAATTTATTTATTTACGATTTTCGTTTTTGTATAAAAGTCTGCAAAGATATAAAAAAAATAAGACCCGACAATATCTTATCCTTTTTTACTCGATATAAATACATCCTCTACTCCACACGGCAGCGTTTCTCCGTCAGGGGGTATCAAGCGATAGTGAGTTTTACAAGCTCTATACGGTTCTTGGTGGCTTGCAATACTTTGAATGTCCACTTCTCGATACGTATCGACTCGTTGAGTTTCGGTATCTTCTGATAGTGTTGCAAGAGGAATCCCGCAAGCGTAACATAGTCGTCGGATTCGGGAAGCGACAGCCCAAGACGATGATTGATAGTGTCTATCTCGAGGCGTCCCGAGAGGAGATACTCGCCTTCTGCCACTTTCTTTATAACGTATTCGTTGGTATCGTGCTCGTCTTCTATCTCGCCGAATATCTCCTCGATGATATCCTCGAGCGTAACGATGCCTGCCGTACCACCAAATTCGTCGATGACCACGGCAATACTCTTTTTCTCCTTCAGCAGCGAGTGCATCAGGCGATTGGCGGGCATAGTCTCCGGCACAACGGGTATCTTGCGAAGCAGCGTACGCCAGTCGGCAGCCTGCTCGAATAGGTCCGACGAGTGTATGTAACCTATGATATTATCGATATTTTCTTTGTATATCGGTATCTTCGAAAAGCCCGATTCGACGAATGTCTTACGCAGGTCGTCGAGCGAGGCGTTGTCGATATCGAGGGCTACTATTTCGTTGCGTGGCACGATACACTCACGAAGTTTTATCGACGAAAAGTCGAGAGCATTTTTGAATATTTTTATCTCGTTATCAAGACTCTGAGCCGACGACTCTCCGATGACTGTCTCGAGCAAGAAATTGAGGTCGACTCTGTCGAAAGCATCGGCGTGGTCTTTGATTTCTATATCGGCACCAAAGAGATGTAGTATACCCGCCGAAAGCCACATAGAGAGCTTCGATACGGGGTATAACACTATATAGAATATAAACGTAAGCGACGAGAAAAACCTAAGCCAGAAATTGGAATTGTACCTAAAAATAGTCTTGGGCATAAACTCACCGATGAAAATCACTACCAAAGTAGCCGCAACGGTCTGAATGAGACTTATGAGCAACGTATTGTCGGTAATGTATCGGACTATATATGGTTCCAAGAAACGTGCCGTGGCTATCGAATAGACCACCAAGACGATATTGCAACCCACAAGCATAGTAGAGATAAACTGCCCCGAGTTTTTGTAGAAAACCGACAGTATGGCTCCCGATACCGATCGGTCTGTACTGTCTATCTTTGCTTTAAGTCTATTCGACGAATTGAAAGCTATCTCCATGCCTGCAAAGAAAGCCGAGAGCAAAAGCGATGATACGATTACGATGAAAATAGTCATTTATACGAGCTAAAAATCACTTGCAAAATTAATCAAAATCCCATAACTTTGTAGTTCTTTAAAAAATAGTGTGCTATGAAAGTGTTATACCATCGTCTTACTTTAGTGGCGTGTCTGGCTGCGGTATCGATAGCCGTCTCTGCTCAGCTACCCGACAATGTAGATACCATAGCCGACTGTGTGGGAGCACCGCAACCCTCGCACTTCGATATGACAGAAGCGTGGAGAAGCACGGTAAGAGTAAACAATTACGTAACGCCCATAGTAGGAGATGTCGACGGCGACCGACGAGCCGAGATTTTCGCCGTAACATCGGTACATAGCTCCGTAGGCAACGAAAATTATTATCTCTTCGACCGCATAGCAGTATTCAGAGGAAACGACCACAACAACCCCGTATTCATCAATACTGTCAGGGGGCGGAATATCAACGTCTCGTCGCTGGCTCTGGCTAAAGTCGAAGTCAACTCCGTAGACCGATATCTCATCTATATGATAGGACTCGACGACGGACACATATACGCCTACGACGCTGCAAGCGCCTCATCGACACCCGTATGGATATCGACAACTACCGCCTATCCAAATTACAACAACAACTACGAAGAGCATATCTACGCTACCTCGCTAAACATTGCCGACTTCAACTGCGACGGACACCCCGAAATCTACTGCGGTAGCCGTATATTCGATGCCGCCACAGGCGTATTCCTCTGCGAAATACCCGGCGGACACTGCACAGGAAGCTCGACCTACAACAACTTTCCACAATTCACCTCAGTAACCCAGCAGCTTACCGTTGCCGCAAACGTACTCGGCGACGACAGACTCGAGCTCTGCGCCGGACTAAATGTATACAAAGTAAATATCCATTCTCGCACTAATAGCTCGCTAAACTCCGTAACGGTAGCTGCCGCATTTACATACACATTACCCAGTACATTGTGGTTGAGAGACGGAAAAACAATAGTAGCCGACATCGACCAAGACGGGCAGCTCGACGTCGTAACATCCGACATAAACGGCTCTCGGCTGCAGATAATAGTATGGAACCCTCGCAGCCAGTCGCTTATAGCACACGGAGGAATCCCTTGGGTGCAGCCTCAAAATTATCCGTTCGTCTCGGTGCCTTTGGTAGGAAATATCGATTCGAACCCCGATGTAGAGATAGTGCAAGTAACGTACGACAAGATTACCGCATATAGACTGAACCGAGCGACTAATACGCTCGACATAGTATACACCACACAAGTGGTCGACCCATCGGGCGGGACAGGTATCACACTCTTCGACTTCAACCAAGACGGTATCATGGAGCTCGTATACCGCGACGAAGAGAACCTCCGTATAATGAACGCCAACCCGTACACCGCCGACTTCGACGACCGCAGCGTATTCCCTGCTTATGCCGGCACGGGTTTCGAATATCCATTGGTAGCAGATGTCGACAACGACTATCAGGCAGAGATAATAGCAGTAGGAGGCAACAACAACAATTACATCGAACGCCGCGAGGGATTCCTGAGAATCTACAAGTCCGACGGAGCAGCGTGGGCTCCCGCACGCCGTGTGTGGAACCAATATGCCTACAACGCTGTCAATGTCAACGAAAACCTGAGTATTCCCCGACGACAGTTCAACCCCGCTACTTTCTTTGCCGGCAACGACAGAGTGCTCGGTACTGCCGACGACATTCAGCCATTCAACGCATTTCTCCAACAGCAGACCACCCTCGACCGATACGGCGAACCGTTCAGAGCGCTGCCCGAAATTCGCGATACCGTCAGCACTTTTTTCTGTACAGGGCACCATTATCTCTTCTACGGCACCCCTTTGAGCGTTGCCGGTACATACGAACACACGGTGATAGTGCCAAACGGTTGCGACTCGATTATAACGCTTATTCTTACCGAACACCCCAATATTTCGTACAGTTACAAAGACACTTCGTATGCGTGCGAGAAGTACGTATTCGGCAGCGATAGCCTCTATACATCGGGGATATACCGCGATACACTCGTTGCCCGCAACGGCTGCGACAGCATCGTGGAGCTCGACCTTACGGTATTGCCGTCGTCGTTTTCCGATAGCATTACTATCTGTGCCGACCGTCTGCCTATTGCCGTCTACGACACAGTATTCGGTACAGAGGCTACGAGTGGAGTATATCGGGTAAAACATCGCTGCGCCCGTATTGACCTCAAGCTCAATATTATACCAAACATCGACGCCTCGCCTCCGATACTCCCCGATGAGATATGTGCCGATGACCGACATTTTTCCATCAGATTCACAAAAACAAAAAGCAACGCCAAGCTACCGACACACTACAAAATCGCGTTCGACGGCAAAGCACTACGACAAGGCTTCGCCGACGGCAGCGGGCGGCTCGGCAGTGCAAGCAATATAGAGGTCGACATACCAGACCCGATAGAGCCCGATTATTACCAATGCCACATAGAGCTATACGACACGGCAGCCACCTGCAACACACTACACTACGACCTCGTGCTCCCCGTCTTATATTCGGCTCGTATACTGACACAGATGTGGAACGACGTCATAGCCGTACTCAACGAGAGATACAACGGCGGATACCGATTTTCAGACTATGCTTGGTACAAAAACGATATAGTCATCGAGGGCGAAAAACGTTCGTTCATATACATACGCCACGGACAGCTCGACTTCGGGCAGCAATATCGAGCCGAACTCACCCGCTCCGACAACGGCGTACGCATCAAAACCTGCCACATTATTCCGCAATATCACAACGATATAACACAATACCCCACTGTCGTCGGCAGCCGACAACGCTTCGCCGTGGTATCGACACGAAGCCTTACGCTCGAAATACAGACCGTAGCAGGCACCATAGTATCCACACACAAAATAGCCGAAGGCTCCACCGAGATAGATGCTCCCGAAGCTCGAGGAATATATATAGTAGTAATGTACGACAACCGCAGACGAGTCGATAGCGGCAAGATTATAGTAAAATAAAACACCAATAAGATGTTGACACGACAACAGATAAAACTCATTTCGTCTCTTAAATACAAGAAATATCGCGACCGCCATCAACTCTTCGTAGCCGAGGGGCGTAAAATCATCGAAGACCTCTGCCCTGCCTTTCGGTGTCGGTATCTCGTGGGCGAAGAGGCAGAGATAAAAGCTCTGGGTATCGATGCACACGAGTATCTATACGTCGACGACGCCGACCTGCTCCGACAGATTTCGTCGCTAAGCACACCACACCGACTACTCGCCGTATTCGAGAAACCGACTCGCCCCGATATCAACAATATGCCACCTACCAAAGGACTAACCATCGTACTCGACGGCATACAAGACACAGGCAATCTCGGTACTATCGTGCGTATCGCCGACTGGTTTGGCATACGGCAGATAGTCTGTTCGCCCGATACTGCCGATATCTACAACCCCAAGAGCGTGCAAGCCACTATGGGCGCTATGGCAAACGTCGATGTGGCATACACCGACCTGCCCGACTTCGTGGGACGTATGAAGCTCTTCGATACCCACGTCTATGGCACATTCCTCGACGGCGACAACATCTACCGACGCACACTCACCCCAAGCGGACTGATAGTAATGGGCAACGAGGGCAAAGGTATCTCCGAACGCCTGACGCCATACATCGATACTCGGCTATCGATACCGAACTTCTCGCCCGAGAGCCATTCGTCTGAGTCGCTCAACGTGGCGGTAGCTACCGCCGTGGTCTGTTCGGAGTTCCTTCGCGGCACCTACGCAGACGATGTTTTGGCAAAATAGATGTAAAGCAGTGGAGCCTTAACGTTGGAGGAGAGAAATATCAATTGATATTTAGGGGGATTAGTGAAAGTGCTATCTACCAAAGAACATCTAATAAAGAGGTTATGACTCTATACCGTTTTATCGGATAGCAATAATTTTCATATAATACAAAAATCGTCCTCAATTTGAGTAGTATTAATTAGAAAACATCTTGGATGTTATCATTCATAGTCGGCTTCGCAATAATTAATATAATAAAACCATAATTTGCAGACTTAGAATCGTTCAATCTTTTTATTTCCGTATAATAATTACCATAGACTAAAAATGTATAGAACAAATATTTCATTTTAACAGAAATAACTTATAATATTCATCAGTATTTTCTTTATGAAGATTTTTTGCTGTATCTTTGTATATATTGATTACGGTAGAACTATTGACATACATTCAGATTGTATTTATAGGCTCTAAATAATCCTTTATCAAAGGTATACAGATATAGCTACATACATATAATACTGAACATAATTGATTAAAATACTTTTCAAAATATGAATAAAACAAGTCTTACCCCTAATAAAATTGCAGAATCATGGAAAGGTCTCTTTCGATTTAAGAAAGGGACAGGCGAACATCAAGGATTACGTTCTCCACAGATAGGTGCTTTACATGCTTTGCTAGCTCATGCTGAAGAGGGAGATGAAAGTGCTATTGTTGTTATGCCTACAGGAACAGGGAAAACAGAAACAATGCTTGCCTTTTTAATCGCAAACACTTGCCAAAAAGTTTTTGTTATAGTACCTTCAGACGCTCTTCGTACTCAAACATACAGAAAATTCAAAACTTTGGGATTATTACGAACGTTAGATATAGTTCCTCAAAATATAAATTTGCCAATAGTAACGATGGTAAAAACAACGTTGGATGATTCTGAATGGAAGCAAAAGATTGATAATTCCAATGTAATTATAACAACCATGTCTTCTGCAGGAAAAATATCTTCTAAAATTAGGACATATCTAAGAAAGAATATTTCATATTTGTTCGTTGATGAAGCACATCATTCCAAAGCTCAAACATGGAACTCTTTTATCAATGTTTTTCCTCCAAGAAATGTAATAATGTTTACAGCAACTCCTTTTAGGAACGATGGACAAAAGTTGTCAGGAAAAATAGTATTTAATTTTTCCTTAAAAAAAGCTCAAGAGCAAGGTTATTATCAAAAAATAAGAAATTATCAAATAACGAAATATTCAACAGAAGAAGCCGACAAAGCTATTGCGGCTAAAGCTATTACTATCCTTAAATCTGATTTGGATAAAGGGTTTGATCACATTATTATGGCTCGATGTAAAAGTAAAAAACGAGCAGAACAGGTATATAATGTATATAAACAATACCAAGAATATTCTCCCGTAATCGTATATAGCGGTATGAAAAATGGCTTAGCAGTTTTGAAATCTATTAAAGAAAAGAAACATCGCATTATTGTATGTGTAAACATGTTAGGGGAGGGTTATGATTTGCCACAACTGAAAATTGCTGCAATTCACGATGAAAGACAAAGTTTAGCTATTACTCTACAATTTATTGGGCGCTTCACAAGAACTAAGGATGCTAAGTTAGGTCCAGCAAGTTTCATTACAAATATTGCATACCCACCAATACAGAAAGAAATAAATACTTTGTATCAAACGGATGCAGACTGGAATTGTATTTTACCTCGAATAAATGAAGAGGCAGCAACACAACAGCAATCTTTATCTTCTTTCCTGAAAGATTTCCAAGGAGATTTGAAGGATGAGATTTCCTTAGAAGACATTCGTCCAGCATTAAGTGCGGAAATATACGCAACTGATTCTACTACCACCTCATTTACTAATTGGAAGAAAGCTCTGAACAATTCAAGCCAATACGATTATATATTACATTCCCAATCAAGTAATACTCTGGTTATTGTATTAGGCAAAAAATCACATGTATTATGGGGCAATACACATACTGTACAAAACATTAATTGGGATATAGTCATTGTATATTTCGATTCTCTACACAAAAGGATATATTTGAACTCCTCAATAAATATAAAAGGAGAGAGTTACTTGAAGCATCTATTCTCTAATCCTATTAAATACCAAGACGATAAGATGTTCAGAGTATTTTCTAATATATTGAGACTCCGCCTGTTTAATGTAGGAGCAAGACTACCAAGAGGAAAAGATATTTCATTCCAATCTTATTATGGAAGTAGTGTGCAAGATGGAATAGATCAATTATCACAAGGCAGATTAGAAAAAAACAATTTATTTGGTGTCGGATATAAAAATGGACAAATGACAAGCATAGGTTGCTCTTCTAAAGGAAAAGTGTGGTCAAGAGAAAGAGCTGATTTGCAACAATTTCAAAATTGGTGCAAAGAAGTTGGTAAAGTCATATCTGACGAAACCATAGATTCAAATGTAGTATTGCAAAATACCATTGTCTCTAAACACATGTCAGCTTTTCCAAAAGTTTATCCGATTAGTATAGACTGGAATCCAGAAATATATGTACACTACACTCAAATGATTCAAATAGCAGATAAGTCAATATCATTTGATGAAATAGAAATATCAGTTGAAGAGGACACAAAAATAGGTGAAGACATTGTATTCTGCTTAAAATATGACTGCAATTTTTGCAAATACAGGATGACTATAGAAAATAACAAAGCGAAATATACAAAGATATCTGGTGATACCATCATTTTCTATAAAGGCAATATGGAGCTGTCATTGGAGAATTTCCTTGAAGATTCTCCAATGACTGTATTTTATGCAGATGATAGTGTCTCTTACGGTGTGAATTATTACCACCCTCAACGCAAAGCAGATGAAATTTCAGATGACTTAATCTCTACACTTGAATGGGAAAATGTTGATTTATCAAAAGAATCCCAGCATTCAAAGCCATATGAAACTGATTCTATACAATATTACATGACAAAAAATATTATTTCCAAATACGATTATCTTATAGATGATGACGGAAGTGGAGAAATAGCTGATTTAGTAGCAATAACAAACTCTGAACACATTATTGACATTACTCTTTATCATCTAAAATATGCACGTGGAGGTAAAGTCTCAAACAGCATAGAGAATCTATATCAAGTATGTGGGCAAGCTCAGAAATCCGTTCGATGGAAATATGTGGCTGGTCAAAAAGTTTTTGACCATATCTTAAAAAGAAGTGAGAAGAAAGAGAAAAGAGGGAAAAGCAGCAGTATATTGAAAGGTACAATTAAAGAAATCATTAAATTACGTGAGGAGGCTTCAAATAAAAAAGAAGTACGCTATCACGTCGTTATAGTCCAGCCAGGAATGAGTAAGTCACAATGCTCTCATGAAATGAAAATATTATTAGGTAACACCGTAAAAATACTTAATGAAATGGCAAATATTGATTGTCATGTAATCTGTAGTAAATAAAACGATTACGCTATTATCACCTCTATAGTATTTTCATCTCATCCTTAAGTAAGAAAAATCTTAGTTTGATACCCTTAGGAATATCAAACTAAGATTTTTACTTGCACCGTTATTCACATTAGGACTTCACTTTATAGTCTCTTAAATGTTTAAGGGGACTCTAATTACTTATAGCTTCTTTCTAATTATTGCTTTGTAGATTATTCTGTAACAAGACACCTACTTTTGCCTTTAATTCTAGGTTACGATCATCTGTTTTTTGCCGATGTCGTTTACATACAAGCTTAAGTATATTTATAACGACTATTTTGTCGCTATTCGCCGTCTTTTGGGGCGGGAACAGCCACCTCGGTAAAACAGTCTGTTATCGTTTTATATATACCCACCACAACATTGCGACGTTCTTATATCAATTGATATATAGGGAATTAATGAAAGTGATATGACAGATTAGTTATTCTGATTTAATTCTATTCGTTGGATATTTCCAAATAAATATTCTCCAAAGTTCTGATAATTCGATTCTGTTTTCGTTCTTTAGTTAATTTCCAATTTTTGAATAACACAATATCTAAATATATAATACATATCAGTAGTGCAACTAATATTCCTATCATTTGATACTCTACTATAATTGTCATATGAATAGTATTAAACAAATGAACAAAATAACTTACAAGTAACGTAATTAGAGCCGGAATAAGTATAGTCAAGGTTACATTAGTTACCGTGTATAGATACTTGTTTTCATCTTTCTTTGACTTAAGACTTTCGATTAAAAATAACAAATTATCTTTATTTAGTACTAACCTACTATTGATTAACTCAGTGAGTTTTTGCTTTTGTATTTTCGGTATTATCCTACCATAAAGGTCTGTTTCTCCCTGTATAGCATAAGGATATTGTTGTTGTATAATGCGTTTTCTTTTTTTACCTACGCAATCACAGCGTACAATAAAAAAAGCATAACCAAATGCTAAAACAACGGAAACAAAGAAAAGCCAAGAAGTATGACAAACTATAAATACATAAGAACCAAAACAAAACAATAAAAATAGAGGTAAGAGAAGTCCTATCCACCATATTTTTGCTTGTCTATCAATCAATTTCCAAACAGATATTTCATCATTAAACTTTTCTATTTCTTGTATGTATATGTTGCTTTTCATATAATTTATATTCGAGATTAATTTTTATTATTTACTATGTCTTCTATCATATTGAAGATTTTTTCTGCATATTGATCATTTAGTTCGTCGTGTTTAGATTTATCCGTACTTCTTTCATTTGATAACCATTTAATTTCGTACCCTTCATTTTCTAAGCTTTTTACCTTATCATAAGTTTCTCCCCTTGTACGACAGGCAACGACAATAATATCACAATTGTCTTCTACAAAGTCATCAAGTGAATCGAATATTCTTGAATTTGGATCACCTTCACTTTCTATCCCTATCATGATATTGTTAATTCTTAAAGTTGCTTTTATCTCTTCACCTTTTTTACACGTTATTACCTCATTAGGGTATTTTGATTGGAGTTTATCGAAAATTTTCTTTATGGAAGAACTCTTTCCTTTATTTCCTGCCCCATTGTTTGCTATTACTAACTTATTCATATAGTATCATCACTTATTTAAAAATGGTTTTAAACAGCCTTACCTAACATAATTAGTTAGGTGAGGCTGTTATTATTGTACTATTTCACTTCACCTCCTCAAAATCCACGTCGGTTACGTTGCCGTCTTGGTTGCCTGTGTTGTTTTGGCTTTGCGACGAACCTCCGTCGGTGGGTTGTCCGTCGCCTCCGCCCGACTGTGCATTCGCATTCTGTGCGTTGTACATCTCTTGGCTTGCGGCGTGGAAGACGGTGTTCAGTTCACCGATAGCCGTATCGATAGCTGCTATATCTTGGTTCTTGTGAGCCGTGCGTAGCTTTTCGAGAGCCTCTTCGATAGGAGCCTTTTTGTCGGCGGGTAGCTTGTCGCCAAACTCTTTGAGTTGCTTTTCGGTCTGGAATATGATAGAGTCCGCCTGGTTGAGTTTGTCTATCTTTTCACGTTCTTTCTTGTCTGCTTCGGCGTTGGCGGCAGCTTCGTCTTTCATACGTTTTATTTCGGCTTCGCTCAGTCCGCTCGATGCCTCGATACGTATCTTCTGTTCTTTGCCCGTTGCCTTGTCTTTGGCGGTAACGTTGAGGATACCGTTGGCGTCGATGTCGAATGTAACCTCTATCTGCGGCACTCCACGCGGTGCGGGCGGTATTCCGTCGAGGTTAAACATACCTATCTGTTTGTTCTGCGATGCCATCGGGCGTTCGCCTTGCAGCACGTTTATCTGTACGCTCGGTTGGTTGTCGGCAGCGGTGGAGAATACTTCCGATTTCTTGGTCGGTATGGTGGTGTTGGCGTCGATAAGTTTTGTCATTACGCCGCCCATTGTCTCGATACCGAGCGAAAGCGGGGTAACGTCGAGCAGAAGCACGTCTTTCACTTCACCCGTCAGGATAGCTCCCTGTATGGCAGCACCTATTGCTACTACTTCGTCGGGGTTGACGCCTTTTGACGGAGCTTTGCCGAAGAATTTCTCAACTACCTCCTGTATGGCGGGTATACGTGTCGAGCCGCCTACGAGTATCACCTCGTCGATGTCCGATTTGCTCATTCCTGCGGCTTTCAGTGCGTTTTCGCACGGAGGTATCGTTGCCTGAATGAGTTTTTCGCACAGTTGTTCGAATTTGGCACGTGTCAGTGTCTTTACCAAGTGCTTGGGCACGTTGTCTACCGAGGTGATGTACGGCAGATTTATCTCTGTCGAAGACGAAGAGGAGAGTTCTATCTTTGCTTTTTCGGCAGCCTCTTTCAGACGTTGCATAGCGATGGGGTCTTTGCTGAGATCTGTGCCTTGTTCAGCTTTGAAGTCGTCGACGAGCCAGTTTATTATCTCGTGGTCGAAGTCGTCGCCGCCGAGGTGTGTGTCGCCGTTGGTCGATTTCACTTCGAAAACGCCGTCGCCCAGCTCGAGTATCGATATATCGAATGTACCGCCGCCGAGGTCGAATACGGCTATTTTCATATCTTTCTTAGTAGCCTTGTCGAGACCGTACGCCAGAGCTGCTGCCGTAGGCTCGTTGACGATACGCTGTACCTTGAGTCCCGCTATCTCGCCCGCCTCTTTGGTAGCCTGACGCTGAGCGTCGGAGAAGTATGCCGGCACTGTGATGACGGCTTCCGATACCGTTGTACCGAGGTAATCTTCGGCGGTCTTTTTCATCTTTTGCAGTATCATTGCCGATATCTCCTGCGGAGTGTACAGTTTACCGTCGATATCTACACGAGGTGTGTTGTTGTCGCCCTTTACCACTTTGTATGGTACGCGGCTTATCTCTTTCTGTACCTGGTCGTAGGTTTCGCCCATAAAACGCTTGATGGAGTAAACCGTGTTGTGTGCATTGGTTACTGCCTGACGCTTGGCGGGGTCGCCCACTTTACGTTCGCCGTCTTTGAGGAAAGCCACTACCGATGGAGTGGTGCGTTTGCCTTCCGAGTTGGCTATTACCACAGGTTCGTTGCCTTCCAAAACAGCTACGCACGAGTTGGTTGTTCCTAAGTCGATTCCGATTATTTTTCCCATAATATGTCTATTTGTTGTTTACGTTAATTACTAAATAAAAATTTCACGTTCTATTTTTATCAAATATCGTACCACATCGGCAATATGACATTTTGGCATTAGATGGCAGAGGTAGTACACCGGACATAAATAAAATAGGGACACACACGGGCGTCCCTATTATTTTATCAGTTATACCTTTTATGTTTAAACAATTACACGACTAAACATAATTAGTAATTTACGATTGAAACTCACGGCGTCCCCTTTCGTAGGCGTTATTGCCTTGGCAGTCAAGTACTACTATCACGGGCAACTCTTCGACTTCGAGTCGGCGGATAGCCTCTGTACCCAAGTCGTCGAAGGCTATGACTTCGGCACTTTTGACACATTTTGCCATCAGTGCTGCCGCTCCGCCGATAGCCGCGAAATATACGCCAGTATATTGTTTCAGTGCGTCTACTACCTCTTTGCTTCGCGATCCCTTGCCTATCATCACTTTAAGTCCTTCGGCTATCAATGTCGGCGAATATGCGTCCATACGTCCGCCTGTGGTGGGTCCTACCGACCCGATGGGCTTGCCCGGTTTGGCAGGGCAGGGACCGGCATAATACACCGCCTGCCCGTCGAAATCGAACGGCATAGGTTGCCCATCTGCCAACATCTCTACGAGGCGTTTATGAGCGGCATCGCGTGCTGTGTATATTGTTCCCGAGATATATACCATATCGCCTGCTTTGAGCGAGCGTACGACATCGTCGGTGAACGGTGCTTTTAAGACTTTTCTTTCAGACATTTTCTTGTGCGTTATTTTTTTTGGGATATATAAAACAAAGATACTCACAGGCTTCCTTCAGCGTGGCGTGTAGCGTGGCAGCCGATATTGACAGCCACAGGCAAACCTGCTATGTGTGTGGCTCCTGTTATTATGTTTACGCTCAGAGCGGTAGTGGTGCCGCCAAAACCCGCAGGACCTATGCCGAGGTTGTTGATGGCTGTCAGCAACTCGCTCTCGAGACCTCTGAGTGTTTCGTCAGCGTTTTCGGTGCCGACAGGTCGCAGCAGAGCCTTTTTGCTCATATATGCAGCTCTTTCCATAGTACCTCCGATACCAATGCCGACTATTATCGGCGGACAGGGGTTAGGACCTGCCTGCGATACGGTATCTATGACGAACTTCTTGATGCCTTCGATGCCTTGGCTTGGAGTAAGCATTTTCAGCCCGCTTTTATTTTCGCTGCCGAATCCCTTGGGTGCTACCGTTATATGAAACTCGCTACCGGGCACTATCTCGTAATGTACGACAGCCGGCGTATTATCCTGTGTATTTACTCTGTCTATCGGGTCGCGGACTACCGACTTACGCAGATATCCTTTGGTATAGCCTCTACGTACTCCCTCGTTGATGGCATCTTCGATGAAGCCTCCTTCAATATGCACGTCTTGCCCCATAGTAACGAATACGACGGTCATACCCGTATCTTGGCAAATCGGACTTTGCTCGTTACGGGCAATATCTGCGTTTTCGACCAAAGTGCCAAGTATCTCTCTGCCAAGTGCTGACTTTTCTGTCTTGATACAGTTTTTGAAACAACTGTAAATATCGTCCGTTATCACGCAACAAGCTTCTATACAGAGCTTTTCTACGAGCGATATTATTTTTTCGGCTTCTACTATTCGCATATTATTCTTTTGTTTTAAAATAAATATAAAAACACAATAAACTCAAAAGCAAAAAAGCTGCCTTTTCGCGTAAGACAGCCTTTTTGGTTTTATTCGATTACAGCTCAAACTCGTATTTCATCAACGGGGCGTGCTGTTGTGCCCCATAGACGTCGGTCTCGCCCAATGCACCCGAAGGTATTGGACGTACAATCGTTACCTTTACCGCCTTGGCGGGGTCGAAGTAGACGAGTTTGATAATATCCGATTCGGGTATATTGTACAATCGACAAAACGCCTTTTCGTCGATGGCTTTGGCTGCTTTCACCTTATTGTACATATCGAAGTCTTTGAAAATCACGTCGAAAGTCAATTCATAAGGTCCGGAGTTTTTGCTCCTTATGACCGATGCTACATCTATCAATTTGTATTTCATTGCTAAATTCCTCCTTTATTGTTTTTGACCTTTATTGAATACTTCATAAGTGATTGGGAACAACGCCTTCGGGTCTTCTACCTTCATCAGATGGTAGATATTGAACTCGTAGACTTCGCCCATCTTGCAGTCCGACGGCGAGAACGGAAACGCCAGATTACCCGCCGTAGAGATACGTCCTTCGTAGCCGAAGTGCAGCATCGTGCTGCGGGCAAAACCACAGATGGTATTAGCCTGCTCCTGAGTTGCTGCCACGGCTTCGATGATTATCAGCAGCTCGTCGGAGTGCGACTCTTCGAGTCCGTCGAACATAGCCATAACACCGTTTTTGCCGTATATCTTGAAGTCGAGGAAAAAGTCTCTGATACCGTAAGTCTCGAAATTGTTTACCACTCTCTCGCGTACGCTGCGTGTAACGTCGTCTATCTTCGAAATCATCACTGGGTCTTTGACTCCGGCACAAGATATGGTGCGGTATCCGACTTTTCGGACGCCTTCGAGTTTTACGAAATACTCTTCGGTGGGCACAAATTTACTACCCGATACACGAACCATATTATCGCTAATCTGTTCGAATTTAGACTCGTACAGGTTGATAGCTCCGCCCGGTCCGGGGAGAACGTACGGATTTGTCTTCTCGTACAACGTATGTGCGGCTACCGACAGAGTAGTACATTTTCTGAGCGGCGAGAGCGGCTCCAATACGAAGCTGTCTTTACGCAAATAACCGAACATACAGTCGCTGCCGCTACCTGGTACTGCTGCAATGGCGGCACATTCGAGTATTTTACCCAAGTGAATGGCAAGACCTTTGTCGAAGCCCTCTTTGATAGCCAGCGACGAAAATACCGCCGGGTCGTACGAACGTCCCGCTATTACCACGTCTGCTCCCTGAGTAAGTGCCTCAATGAAAGGCTCTTCGCCCATCTGTGCTACTATGTGGACAGATTCGTCGACGTCTGCCTCGGTTATCTCCGGAGCAGGGTGCAACGGCGAAACATTACCCCGACGCACATTCTCTTTTATAAAATCTTTTTCGAACTCAGACTGTATGACTGCCATTTTGAACGACAGACCTTTTTCGCGGGCTATTTCACGCACTATATCGAGTACAAACTCTACGTGCGGACGTGCTCCGCTACCTCCTGCCGTGCCCACCACTACTGGTACTTTGGCTTCAAGTCCGGCAGGTATCATTATCTCGAGGTCTCTTTTTACCGAATTGCGGTCTGTAAAAGAAATGCCTGCTCCCAGATAATACGGACCCGGGTCGGTCGAACCGGCATCGACAGCTATCACGTGAGGCTTACGCTTCATTCCCTCTTCGAACGATTCCATCGGGAAACCATACCCGAGTATCGCCGTGGTGGAGAGTATTCTCATTTCTTCCATCATATCTTATGTCTTTTTTAATGTGTTATAAAATATTTTTTAGAGCAAGTATTCTGCTCATTTCGTTGTATACAATCATATAACCTTCGTCTACGCCCATACCGGGTTTTGCCAGATACTGAACGGGCGAAGTAGCCATAGCTATATGAGCACATATTTCGGCCGAACGGTTCGTTTCGTTGCAGGTGCCGCCGAGGTACGCTCCCATACCGTGCTGTTTGCAATACAAAACGGCTTCGATGGAATTGTTGATACCGCCGAGGTCGGGAGTTTTTATCTGAGCCATATGACCAGCCTTGCGTGCCGAGAAGTCTACGATATCTTCCAGAGTATTACACCATTCGTCTGCAACTATTTCTGCGTCGATGCCTTTTTTGTCCATAATAGAACGTATTTCGGCAAGAGTCTCGATTTGAGCCTGCTTTTCGCCCATATCGACTGGACCTTCGACACGCAGTTTGAAGGGTTTGGCTATCTCTGCCAATTCGCCTATGTAGTCGGCAATAGCCTCAGCCTTGTTGTCGAAAACGATACCGAGCGTACCGTAGACATCTATATGAATGGTCGGGTGATACTGTTCGAACGGTTTGAGCTTTATGATACGGCATCGTAGCCATTCGACGTACTCTTTTATCTTTTCGCCTTTGAAACCGACTTTTGTCTCTACGTGGTTAAACAGAGCGTGCGGCAACACGTCGGCACCTTTCATTATCATCTTGTCGGCATTCAGGTAACGGTCGTCGCCCGACTGCGAAAAGATAGGTATTATCTTCGACGAAATCTCCGTACCGTACTCTTCGGCAATGACTTGTGCCATCAACTTGTTTTTGCTCTTTGCCACAGCATCGAGGCAAGCCTGAGTGACACCGTAGCGAATAGCGGTATGATATATCTTGCCTGTCGAAGGGCTTACTCTCTTATCCACTATATCTGCCATTTGGCGGAATGTAGTAATCTCTTTGCCCTCGTAGAGCGGAGCAATCTCTTTTTCGATGACAGGAATAAAACTCTCTGCCAAAAACAGAGGGTCGCGTCCGCCTGCACCCGAATACTGCACGGCAGCACAATCGCCGTAAGCATAAGCGCCGTTTTCCAATACGAATATTACCGAAATGGCTTCGCCTGCCTGTCTGACTGCTGTGAAACCCTCAGTAACAGGCTTACCTTCGTAGAAAGCACCATCGTTTTTAGCTCCCGATTTGATAGCTTTTTGGTCGTCAAAGAAAAAACCAGTCTTTCCTTTGGCACATATTACTTTTTTGATTTTCATACTAATATGATTTTTATAATGAATAATTTATTTACTTTCTTTCTACATATACAAATCAATTGCCTGCCGCAGGACGTCCTACCAGATGTCCCTGACCGATGGCATATACGTCGTCTATTACCATCTGGAAACTTACAGGTCGGTTTTCGTAGCGTGCTCTCTCTTCGAGCTTATTTCTATGAAAATCGATAATATCCTGAGTAAAAGGCAGATTACCCATATCGAGTAACCGCACGGCACCCTGATTGTCGCGGGCGGGCATCACTTTACCAGCATTGTATTTGCTCGGAGCAAAAGGTATATCGATGACGCCTGCTTCGAAGGCAGCGACGGTACCCAAAGCGAAATCGCCCTTACCGAGCTCTTCTACCTTGCCCAAGATACATTTCATCTCTTTCTCGATTACTTCGCTCTCCGTAACTACTGCCGGTATCTCTCTGAAATCTTGGTCTTTGAGCATCGAAATCACCTGCTTGGTGGCACGCAATCCGGCAGCGTTTGCCTCTTTTGTAGGTACGCCCATAGCCTCGTGCGGCGTTTTTACTATCACCTTGGTAGCTTTTGCCAATGCAGCAGCTGCCGCTCCCCACGATATAACGCCGAAGGCTTTGGCTTCGTCCTGCGGGAAACCGCCCATCCATTGGTGGAAGACCGTCGTGATACGAACATCTTTGTATCCGAATTTGTCTAAATATTCTCTGGTAACAACAATCAGCGACCGCAGGGCTGCTATGTCCTGAATAAGATTACCGCACTGCCCGTAACCGACGGTGATGTCTTTGACCCCCTGTTCGGCAGCAAGCAGAGCCTCGATAACGGCAACGGAGTTTGATATACAAGCCGGAATAAGCGTACCCGTAAGCGGACCGAACGGCTCGCGGTTGATAGATACGCCTGCCTCTTCGTACAGCCCCACCAGACGGTCTGTGTATTGCCAATATGCAATGGTTTTCTCTATCGAGTGGTTTTTCGAATACGGCACGTTGTACGAAATACCTCCGCCTTCGTACGAAGTGAAGCCACCTGCTATCGATATCTCGGTAAGCAGACGAGCATCGGGAGTACCGTGACGCACCTGTACGGGTTTTTTGAGAGCAGATGTTACTATACGGCAAATGTTTACACCATAATTTACGATAGGAAACCCATTCAACATAGAACGGTGAGTCTCGCGGCTCTTCTCGATACCTGTCTCTGCCTCGTTGTAACGATTGAGACGAGTATAACTATCCACCGTCGTAGGCAGAAGGTCTGCCTCGCCCTCCTCTTCGAGGTATTGCAATAGCTCTATATGCTCGTTGTGCAGAGCCACTCCTGCACGAGGTTGTATGAGGGTACATCTATTTTCTACGGCTTTCGCCAGTTCGTTGCCGAATCTCTTCTCGGGAGCAATAGACTTTTGATACTCTACCGCTTCTTCGAAATTAACTTCGCTGCCTGTTTTCCATTGCGACAGTACTTCGTTGCGTTGTGCAAAAAAATCGTCGTTCGATAATTTTTTATTTCTAATATCCATTGTATATTTTGTTTGTATATTTATTTAATCTCAGTAATTTCTTTTTTCATTATCCTCAGAGCCATGTCGGGTTCGATAGCACTAAGCAAACCCATCGAGGCAAAAATGTACTTTTTATCGAGCATATATCGGGGTTGCCTCGGTTTGGTCGACAATGCATCGTCGGTCTTATCGCCGACAGCCCCTTGCAAGATATACGACGGCGAGGCACTGTTGATGATAGCTCCGCCTATACCGACCACATAAGGCACTGCCGATAAATCTTTTCCGTTGAGTGTAAATATCATTCCGCACGGCGTGTAGGCAGATTGATATATGCCGCAGTGTCGCTCTACGGCTATCTTTATGGCATTATGAGCCAAAGACTCTTCTATTCGCTGGTCGCTACTGCCTGCCGAAGCAATAGTGTCGGGTGTATCGGAGCAGGTCTTTATCCATCGATGTACATCGGTAAGAGGCACTTCTATTTCGTCGGCAAGCGACTCCAAGTCTATCTCGTCGGCAAGCGAAGGCAGGCTATAACGCATACCGAGGTCGCCCTCGACGGTGCGTTTGCTGTAAGGCTCGGGAAGCCCTTTGAGCATCACGTTGTCTATGGTCGGACGTCCGGCAGACATCGAGTATACATCGGTAGTAGCTCCGCCGAGGTCTACGGCAAGTAGGTCGCCGATACCCGCTTCGTGCTTGGTGCCCTTGCTCAGCAGCTCACAACCGTTGAGAACAGCCAGCGGCGTGGGTATTATCTGGTAGCCGCTCATTTGCTGAATGGCAGAGAGCCCTTTTGCCTCGATTATACGGCTGATGAAAAGCTCTTTTATACGCTCTTTGGCGGGAGCGATGTTTATCTTGTTAAACTCGGGCATCACGTTATCGGTAATGACCCAATTCTTATTCGACGCAGCAAATATCGTCTCCAACTCGTCGGCAGCACTTTTGTTGCCTGCGGCTATGATAGAGAAGTTTCTATCGATACTGCACAAACGTCGGGCGTTGGCGATGATTACCTCTTTGTTGCCGCCATCGGTGCCGCCGCACAGCAACACGAGGTCGGGGTTGATACGGTATATCTCGTCTTGCTCAGCCTTCGATATCTCGAACGAATAGGTCTTCACCACCTTAGCTCCTGCACTCGATGCCGCCATACGTGCCGCTTTGGCTGTAAGCTCGGGCACCAAGCCGAGAGCCACCATCTTGAGACCACCTGCGGCACTGCTACAACACAGAAGCCTGTCGTAGTCGAACGCCCCTATCTTATCGGTCAGAGCAGACAACGCCGAACGAAACCCGTCCATGACGTCGGTCTCTATGGTAGTAAAAGCCGTAGAAGTACCCACTACCGAAGCGGTATCCGTATCGATAGCGGTAAGCTTGGTATATGTACTGCCGAAATCCGCAGTAAGATATCTCATAGCTACTTAACCCCTAAAATTTTGTAAAGGTCGGAAATAGTCGTATCTATCGATGTACCCGGAGGGTAAACCTTCGTGAAACCCATTGCGGTAAAACGTTTTTCTACATCTTCGAAGTTTTGTTTGCCCACAACCAAGTTGCCGCCTGCAAGCAGAGGAATATCTTTGAGACCTGCCTCGTTGCATTTTTCGCGAAGTCCGTTACAGTCTATCTCACCGTGTCCGTAGAGCGAAGAGACCAAGATGGCATCTGCCTTTGTCTCTATGGCTGCCTCGATATACTCTTCTTGAGCAACCATAACACCCAAATTAACTACATTAAAACCGGCTTGCTCCAATGCATAGGTCAGTATCTTATTACCTACGGCGTGCACATCGGCACCGATAACACCGGTTACAATTGTCTTTTTATCCATTTATAAACCACTCATTAAAAATAACGCACAAAAGTAATATTTTTAAATAGAATAGCCAACACAATTCTTCTAAAAGACGGCTGTTTTGATGTTAATTAACATCGTATAAAATCGAATCTTCACAAAACGCTTGTTTCTAAATATTTACTACCGAACAAAAGTGAAAAAACTAACCGTGTCGGCTGATGATTCTAAACGAACTATCCCGACCGTCGAATGAATCAGTCTCCAAGCAGTCGGTCGTAGATGGCTCTGACCTTTTGTCCCGCATACTCCCAGCGTATAGTGTCGACCTCTTTAAGCCCGTTGCGGTGCAACGCCTCGTACATAGCAGGGTATTTCACTATGGCGTGTATGTAGTCTGCCATCGTCTGTATGTCCCAATAGTCGGTCTTTATGGCGTGGTGCAGTATCTCGGCACAACCGCTCTGTTTGCTTATGATAGTCGGCGTACCGCACTGCATCGCCTCCAGCGGCGATATGCCGAACGGCTCGCTTACCGAGGGCATCATATAGACGTCGCTTTGGGCAAGCATATCGTATACGGCGTCTCCTTTGAGGAAGCCCGTGAAATGAAATCTGTCGGCTATCCCCTTGTGGGCAGCGAGCTTTATCATTTCGTCCATCTTATCGCCCGACCCCGCCATAACGAACCGTACGCCTTTGGTCTTTTGCAATACGGTGGAAGCCACCTCTACGAAATACTCGGGTCCCTTTTGCATCGTTATCCTGCCCAGAAATGTTACTATCTTGTCCTTGCGGGGTTTCTTGTGGAGTTTGTCTGCACACGCCAGCGGCATAACGGCGTTGTGTACCGTCGTAACCTTATCAGGCGATATGTTGTACTTCTCTATGACGGTCTTTCGGGTGAGGTTGCTGACGGTGATGATATGGTCTGCCGAGTCCATCCCCTGTTTCTCGATACGGTATACTTCGGGGTTTACCCGCCCGCGGCTGCGGTCGTAGTCTGTGGCGTGGACGTGTATTACAAGCGGTCTGCCCGATATGTTTTTGGCAAAAATACCCGCAGGATAGGTCAGCCAGTCGTGCGAATGTATTATGTCGAACTCCAACGAATGAGCCAAAACACTCGCCACCGCCTCGTAGTTGTATATCTCTTCGAACAAATTCGGCGGGTAGATGCCCGAAAACTCCACGCAGCCGATGTCGTTTACCCCGATACGTGTAAAGTCGTATCGTATGCCGCTGCGGAAGCGAAAATATTCGTCGGCATTGCTCGTGCGTTCCATAGCGTATTCGTACGAAATATCACGCCACACTATCGGCACCGAATTGGCACCTATTATACGGAGAAAACTCGTGTCTTCGTCGCCGTGAGGCTTGGGGATAACGAACGTTATCTGCATATCTTTCTGTGCAGCCATACCTTTGGTAAGCCCGTAGCTTGCCGTGCCGAGTCCTCCGAGTATATGGGGCGGGAACTCCCAACCAAACATAAGTGCTTTCATCGTTGTTGTGTGTCGTTGTTTTCGTTATTTATAATCCGTACGATACGCAGTATCTCTGCAACGGTCGGAGCGTAGCTCATTCCGCCGTGTCCTTTGAACGGCGGGTTGCCGTCGTATAGCTCCGACAGTGTGCCGACGGTCAGCTCGGTCAGTTCGTTCTCGTAGCCTGCAAAGAAGCGACGAAGAAATTGTGCGGCACTGTTTTTGTACACCTTCATATATGCGTCAGCATACGCTCCCGACAGAAATGGCCACACCGGTCCGTTGTGGTAGTTGTGGTTGCGTTCGTACATCCCGCCGACGTAGTTAGGGCGATACATCCCGCTCTTGGGGCTTAACGAACGAAGCCCTTTTACCGTCAGCAACTCGCGTGTGATGATGTCGAGTACCGATTTCTGTTGTTTCGCATCGAGGGGCGAATAGGGCAACGACACGGCAAAAATCATATTCGGACGTACCTCCACATCGCGGTAAGCGCCGTCGATATAGTCGTACAGATATGTTCCGTTCCAGAAGTTGTCCACAAAGGCACTGCCCGTGTGCGATGCACGATATGCAAGCCTGTCGGCAACGCTGTTGTCGCCCATAGCCGATGCTATTTTTGCTCCGAAACATAGTGCGTTGTACCATAGGGCATTGAGCTCTACGATATAGCCCGTTCGGGGCGTTATAGGCTGTCGGTTTTCGGTAGCGTTCATCCAAGTGGCAGCTACCGTAGTACCGTCGGTATAGAGCAGACCGTTGTCGTGAACGAAGAGGTTGGGGTGTTTTTGCTTTTCGATGAAATCTATTACCTCCAGCATAAGCCTGCCATACTTTGCCGCAGCCTGCTCTACGGAGGTATATATGGCATATTGCTGAATATTCCACATAAACCACAGCGGACAGTCGGGGACGTATGTCTCTATGTAGTCTGTCGAATAGTCGTTGCCGCTTATGTAGTCTGCCGCCATTTTGGTCATCGTGGCAAACATACGCTCGAACCCGTCGATATTGCCGACGCTGAGGGTCGCTCCGGGCAACGACAGCAGTGCGTCGCGTCCCCTGAACGTAAACCACGGGTAACCGGCAACAATATATGGGTCGCCGTTCTTTTCGACAAAAAACTGTTCGGCGGCGTTTGCGAGGCAATTCTCGAAAGAGTCGTTCGGCTTAGTCTGTTTCAGCTCACGGTTGAAGAGGCTTTTTATCGTTCGGGGGTTAACGTCTTTTGTGCCTGCTGAGAACACTACCGACTCGCCGCTCTGCATCGTCAGCTCGAAGTATCCGGGAGCAAACAAATCCTCTTTGTAGTATAAGCCGCGTTCCTGCTCTTTGGGGTATTCCACACCTTTGTTCCAAGCGGGCAGGTATACGAATTTGCTCTTTTTACTCGTCTGCATAGCAAGCTGCGGGTATTTGTCGTACAGACAGAACGCTACTCCGTTCTCTACGTTGGAGAAGTCTTTGCGGATACGATTGTTTTCGAAGGTAAGGAAATGTATGCCTCGGAACGCCAAAAGCGGTTTCAGGCGTAATGTCGTATGCGAGTGAGCCTCAAGCAGCGTATAACGTATCAGTACTCTGTCTTCGTCTTCCACCAGCAGTCGCTCTTTTTTCAGTATCACGCCGCCGACGCGGTATATCGTCGTGGGTACCGTATCCACGTGAAATTCTCTGATATACTTGTGTCCGCCCGGTGCGAAACAGTCGGGTCCGTACTTGTGTATGCCCAGATTGAACTCCGCACCGTACTGAACGACAGTCTCGTCGAGCGACGACAACAATACGTGGTTGTATCCGTCTACCTCAGGCACGGGAGTCACCAAATAACCGTGATACTTGCGAGTATTGCAGTCTACTACCGACGAACTCATATACGAACCGTTTCTGTTTGTCTGCAGAAACTCTTTCGATAGCGACTTTTCGAGATTCATCAGCAACGTACGGTCGAATTTTAAGTAACTCATAGTAATAACCTGTGAAATTTTTCCCAAAGGTATCAAAAAAATATCAGACGACAAAAGAATGTTTTTTGCAAAAAACAAAGAAAAAGATTTAACTTTGCATACTAATATAGTCTATAGAGCAGTATAGTATATACCGCAAAAGCAATAATATGCTCGATACAAATACTGTAAACATCAATATTACCGTCTGCAACAACTACGCAAGATTAAGACCCAACCTGCTGATACTACCGATAATAGCTATCGCTGCGGTGGTGGCTTTTTTACTATTAAACGGGGCACTATCGGCCGAAGGCTATGCCGAACTGCAAAGAGGTGTCTTTATCTCTATCAATAGTGTATTATCGCAATACCCGTCGTTGCAGTACAATATCACACAGCTCGGCAACAGCATGATAATCATGTCACTCATAGCGATATTCATACGTTATGCCCCCAATATGTGGAGCGCTCTTGTAGCAGGCTCCATAGCCTCGGGGATACTATCGAAGATATCGAAGATGATACTCTGTGTACCTCGTCCGGCACAATACTTCGGCAGCGATAGTTTCAACGTAATAGGCGAACCTATATGGGGCTATGCAAGTTGTCCGTCTGGGCACTCGATTACGGTATTCACCGTGCTTACCGTATTACTATTTGCCTTCTTACCTCAAAGCCGCTCTAAAAGAGTATTATGGGGATTGCTGCTGCTATCTGTGGGAACGCTAATCGTACTGAGCCGCATAGGAGTAGGGGCACACTACCCTCTCGATATAATCGTCGGTGCCATAATCGGTTACGTCTCGGGAATATTGGGAATACTGTTCGATAGGCGTTTTCCGGCTGTATTTGGCTGGATAGGCAAAATAAAGTACCGACCGATACTGATACTGCTACTCGTAGGCACGGCTATAGCTATAATACTGAAAATAACACACAACGGACTAATAATCTTTTACATATCGCTTATAAGTATAATAATTTCTATTTATGCAATTACTAAAGAATATATTGGAAAAAGTAAATAAAGAGATACCTCTTGTATTGTTTGTAGGCGTCGCGAGTCTGCTTACTATCGTATTGTTTCATATACCTTTCTTCGGCTTCGTATTAAACCACGTCGATAGTCAAGCTAAGAGCGGTATGGAGATAATCATCGGACTTTCGGTTACAATGCTCATTGCCAACGCCTTCGTATTCTATATCATAACCTATTTATCGCGTATAGCAGGCAAGGTGGTATTAATCATCTTCTTCATACTCAACTCGGTAGCATTGTACTTCGTAAATAAGTACAATATCATATTAGACGAAAGTATGATAGGCAATGTATTGAATACCAATTTCAAAGAAGCGACAAGTTTCTTATCGCCTACGCTGTTTGTGTACATACTGCTACTTGGCATATTACCGAGCGTATGTATATATTTCGTAAAGATAAAAAAGGAGCGTCTGAAGGTATTTGTCATAAATGCCGTTGTCGCTTTTGTTTTCATCATAATAATGATTTTCACCAACTCGAGCAGTTGGCTATGGATCGACAAATACTCTACTCAGCTCGGCGGGCTTACTATGCCTTGGTCGTATTCGGTGAATATCCCCATACACTATATCCACAAATATCGCAACAACCGCAAAGAAATACCTCTACCCGACGCCACAATAAAAAACAACGAAAAAGCAATAGTAGTGCTTGTAATCGGCGAATCAGCTCGTAGACAGAACTTTTCGCTATACGGATACGACAAAAACACAAACCCTCTGCTCTCGAAGACCGAAAATATACGTGCATTCAAAGCCTATTCGTGCGCAACATACACTCGAGCAGGCATAAAGTGCATACTCGAACACGAAAACACCAACAAACTCTACGAGATACTCCCCAACTATCTATACCGCAATGGAGTAGATGTCGTTTGGCGTACTACAAACTGGGGCGAACCGCCCATACATATAGAAAAATATCAGAACTACGACTACCTGCACCAATACGACACTTGCAATATAGGCGACTACGACGAGATACTGATATGCGGACTGAAAGAGACTATCCGTCAAAGCGATAACAATAAGATATTGATAATATTACACACAAGTACAAGCCACGGTCCGAGCTACAGCAAAAAATATCCGCCACAGTTCGAGACGTTCTCTCCCGTATGCAATGGTGTAGAGCTTAGTAAATGTTCGGCAGAAGAGCTTATGAACGCCTACGACAACACGATAGTATACACCGACTACCTTCTACATAAAATCATCGAAGACTTAAAGAGTCTCACCGACTACAAGAGCACAATGATATTCGTCTCAGACCACGGAGAGTCGCTCGGCGAGAAAAACCTATATATGCACGGCGTACCAATGAAGTTCGCTCCCAAAGAGCAGTACGAGATACCTTTTATCGTCTGGGTATCTGATAGTAATACTCAGGTAAAAAACATCGACAATCTGTGTCAGAACTATGTGTTCCATAGTGTGCTCAAATTCTTATCGATACAGAGCCCTGTATATAAAGAAGATATGAATATTTTCGAATAAAGCGTCTATTTTACCAATCAATTAAAGCAACACCAAAGAATGAAAAAGTATTTCGCATTAAATATCGCAATATTACTAATATACCTATCGCCATCAGAACTACACGCTTGGGGGCAATACGGACATCGAATCATCGGCGAGATGGCAAGCAACATGCTGTCGCCTAAGACAAAAGAAAAAGTAGAAGCTGTCTTGAACGATTATAGCGTGGCTATGGCAGCAAATTGGGCAGACTTCGTAAAATCGGATAAAGCTTACGACAAATACAACGTTTGGCACTACGTCAATCTCGACGACGGTCTGAGCCGACAAGAGTTTGACAAACAGATACTATCGACCGACAACGGCGAGTGTGTGTATCGTATAATATGGCTCATCGGCAAGCTCCGACAAAACACCAACGACAACGAGAGCCTTAAGTTTCTCATACACTTAATAGGAGATATGTGCCAGCCACTACACTTAGGGCGTAGTGCCGACAAAGGAGGAAACACCATAAAAATACGATGGTTCGGGCAAAACACCAATCTGCATACCTTATGGGACTCGAAACTAATCGAACGCCAACAACTAAGCTATACCGAGTACGCTACGTACCTTACAAAGATACACAAACCAACAGCAAAAAAATACTCGAAAGAGCTTCTGTTGCAGACTGCTTGGGATACATACTCAGTAGTATCGAAGATATACGACTCGGCAGAGTCCACAGGAAACGGCTACCGATACATATACGATTATATCGATATCTGCGAGCAACAACTCGTATCGTCGGCAATATTATTAGCCTCCGTACTCGAATACATATACTGAAACCTCTAAGCGTCAACAGTATACCTCAGATATAAGGCTGTATCTGCTTTATAAATTCTTTCATACCCTCCGATGCTCCGAGCCGAATATAGTGCCAACGTGAATCGTTGATAGCCACACTATTGGGGTCTACTACATAGACAGGCACTTCCGGCTGCACATAATGTACGAGCGAGGCAGCCGGATAGACGTTGAGCGAAGTACCTACAACGACGAATATATCGGCTTTCTGAGCCAAACGTACTGCTTCTTCGAGCATAGGCACAGCCTCGCCAAACCAGACTATATGCGGACGCAACTGGAAACCTTTCTCACACTTATCACCGATTTTCACCTCGTATCTATCGGGCGTTAGCTCATATATAAGGTGGTCGAACCGCTCGGAACGCACCTTCGTGAGTTCGCCGTGCAGGTGGACTATGTTTTTAGAGCCGGCACGTTCGTGCAGATTGTCGACATTCTGAGTTACAACGTATACGTTGAAATATTTTTCGAGTTCGACCAGAGCGATATGCCCGTAGTTTGGCTCTACTTCGAGCAACTGTTTGCGTCGTTGATTGTAAAAGTCTGTAACGAGCTTCGGGTCTCTCGCCCAACCTTCGGGAGTAGCCACATCTTCGATACGATATTGCTCCCAAAGTCCGCCGCTATCGCGGAAGGTAGATATACCGCTTTCGGCACTGATACCCGCTCCTGTAAGTACTACCAGATTTTTCATTGTATCGATAATATTAGTAAATGTCTATATGTCTTTGATTAGCAATCGGCTGTTTTCGGCAATAGTCTTATCTTTTATATCCATTATCTGCCGCCATATATCGGCGTATTGGCTATCGCGTCGGATACCGAAGTTCTCTTTACCGGCCGATTCTATTCGGTCTATTACCATCGCTACCGAAATTTTATTAATATCGATTGCAGGCATATAGGTACGATTGTTTTTGTCGTCGATAATCTCTACAACGATATTGATATTTGTCAGCGTCTTCAGGGCGTCGTTTACCATACGTATCGGCAGATTGCTTTTGCGAGCAAGATACTGAGCATCGATAGGAGGCAGCCCGTCTTCGAAGCGCTTTACGATTATTTTTGTAATAAGCACAAGCACAAAGTCCATAAACCTACGCGACGTCTTATCGCGATCGTATTCGTAGTATTTATCTTTAAGGTTTTGGCTTACAAACGATAATTCTGCTCCATACAATACTATCAACCACGATATTTGCAGCCAAAAAAACAGCAACGGTATAGCTGCAAAAGCACCATAAACGGTATTGTAACGCGACAGATTAATCTGCCCCGTAATATACAGATACTGAAAAAGTTGGAATATCGTACCGCAAATGATACCGGCAAACAGAGCATGAGTAATCTTCACTTTCGTATTGGGAACCACGAAATAGAGCAACGAGAAAAGCACCCAGTAAAAAAAGAATGGTAGCAACTGTGCAAAAAACTTACTCATAGGCGAATACCAATATCCCAATACGGAATTCATACGGCTATTGATATATATCGAAAAACCGCTTGCAAGGCTTATGAGCACCGGAACAAGCACTATAAGAGCTATATACGTTGTAAACTGATGAAAAAACGAACGCGACTTCTCTACATTCCATATTTTGTTGAAGTTAGCCTCTATCTCTTGAAACGTACTTATCACCGTCCAGAGCAGGAATACGACACCTATACCTATCACTACCCCACCCGACATCTGCTCTAAGTAATTGTCTATGAAGCCTGTTATATACGGTATTATCTCGTTCTGTCCGCTAAGAGCCTCAGTGATAAACTCTTTTACCTTCTCCGATATGCCAAAACCTCGCCCCACGGCAATAAGCAGAGCCAATACGGGCACAATAGCCAATACCGTACGAAACGACAAAGATGCCGATTTAGCCATCAATTCGCTTTTAGTGAAGCCTTTGGCAGATAATATTATTTTCTTCAATAAGTTGAAAACAAACACCTTAGTCGACGACAGATTTCTATCGCCTATCTCCCATATATCGTGTGTAAGAAAGTGAGTAACACGTTTGAACAGATATATCGTCTTGTCGAGCAAGCCGACGTTTTTCTTTTCTCGTTTCATTATCTTGTATCGTTTTTTACTGATTTGTTTAGCCTGCCCACCCTTCGCGGTCGAGATTGCGATAGTTGATAGCCTCGGCTATGTGTGGTATCTCTATATTGGGGCTTCCGTCTATATCTGCTATCGTACGCGATACTTTCAATATTCGGTCGTAGGCTCTTGCCGATAGATTCATTCGCTGCATAGCCTGTTTTAGAAGGTTTTGCCCCTCTTGGTTGAGTACTGCATATTGCTGCAACATTTTCGACGACATTTGAGCATTGCAGTGTATGCCGGGGATATCTTTGAAACGTATTTGCTGTATATTTCGAGCTTTTATCACTCGTTGGCGTATCGCTTCGCTACTTTCGGCGGTCTTCAGTTCGGCAAGTTTTTCGAACGGCACCGGCACTATCTCGATATGTATATCGATGCGGTCGAGCAGAGGTCCCGATATGCGACTCAGGTAGCGGTGTACCATCGATGGCGAACAGACACATTGCTTGTCGGGATGGTTGTAATACCCACATGGACAGGGGTTCATCGCTGCTACAAGCATAAAACTGGCAGGATATTCGATAGCAAATCGAGCTCGCGAAATAGATATTTTTCGGTCTTCGAGAGGTTGCCTCATCACTTCGAGTACGGTACGTTTAAATTCGGGTAATTCGTCGAGAAAAAGCACTCCATTGTGTGCCAATGATATCTCCCCGGGCTGCGGAAATGTACCGCCCCCCACAAGAGCCACGTCGGATATGGTATGATGAGGACTGCGAAAAGGGCGTTGCGACAGCAGAGTACACGCACCCTGCATCTTACCTGCAACCGAGTGTATTTTGGTGGTTTCCAGCGACTCGCCGAGAGTAAGCGGTGGCAATATCGTCGGTAACCGTTTAGCCATCATCGACTTACCCGCTCCCGGAGCTCCTACCATTATTATATTGTGTCCGCCGGCAGCAGCCACCTCCAAAGCCCGTTTTACGTTCTCTTGTCCCTTGACATCGGCAAAGTCGAGGTCAAACTTATTGATATTCGAAGCAAATACCGCTCTGGTATCTATATCGGTCTTTTCGAGTATCTTATCGTGGTTGAAAAAATCTACCACATCTTTCAGATTATCTACCCCATACACTTCTAGTTTGTTTACTACTGCAGCTTCAAACACATTGTCGCGAGGCAAGATGAATCCTTTGTAACCCATATCACGAGCCATTACTGCTATTGGCAGAGCGCCTTTGATAGGTTTGAGCGAACCGTCGAGAGATAACTCACCCATTATGACGAACTTATCGATATCCGTGGCATCTATTATCTCGTTGGCAGCCAATATGCCTACGGCTATCGGCAAGTCGTAAGCCGAACCCTCTTTGCGTATATCGGCAGGTGCAAGATTGATGATACATGCCCGTCGGGGAACGTTTATACCATTGTGTTTTACAGCCGAAAAGAAACGTTCAAGACTCTCTTTTACTGCATTGTCGGGCAGCCCCACAAGCATATATTTAGCTCCTCCCGTAGTATTCGACTCTACCGAAATAGGTGTGGCATCTACGCCTTGTACTGCCGCCGAATTGACTTTGACAAACATATTGCTTCCACTTTTTTATTTCGTTTATAAAATCAAGAATATAAGATAGATACACTAATCTATTCGCCTTTGATGATAGGCAAAAAATTGTCGAACTCTATAATTTCTCTCACATATATCTTACTATTAGCCAAGTCGCTTATATACAGCTTATTGTCGAATAACAACAGAGAATTGAGAAGTGCCCCCGGAGCATCCGTTATTTGGTCGTATCCGTACTCATTGTTTTCGAATATAATATTTCCGATATATCCTTTAATATCGTGGTTGCAAAAGATGAGACGAGTCTTGTTTGGCGAAAATTCCAAGCCCTGATAATCGCCCATTTCGTGTATTATCGGGCGAATCGATGGGTTGCTAAGGTCGTCGATGATATGAATGATTTTGTCGTCGTACTCAGTGCCGTCGAATGAGTTGGAGGCAACAAACAGATATTCGCCCATCATCTTCATAGTAGACGGATAAGGTATATCGATATACTCGAGTAGCGAGCCGTGGTCGATATGCAACGGGTCAGATATATTGAGCAAATATATCTTGTTGTAGTTTGTAACAGAGATAAATAGCGTACTACCGGCTACCAAAACATCGTTTACAAAGGCATCGCCTTGCGGGAACAGTATCTCGTCTATCTTTTTGCAGTCGTTGAGGTCGAATACCGATACTCTATTTACGTCGGCTACAAAAAGGAAACGTCCGCTTACGTCTATCCCTTTCGGTGCATAGAGCCCACTATTAGGAGGTATGATTATCTTTGTTTTACCTTTGCGATAGTACGATACGAATCCTGTCGGGGCACTGCTCCGATAATCGAGAGAGTCGCCGCCTAAGTTCGATATAAGTATGCCGCCATCGTATTGGCACATATCGTACGGATACTTAAGACCTTGCGTCAGTTCTTTTTTGCCCCTTGAGCACGAAACCGACAGTAATATAATGGCAAATAATATAATGTTATAGTTTTTCATAGCTCGTTGTTTTGTCTATTTCAGTCGGGAAGACGAGCTATTATCGTCTCGTTGCCCTTGGTACGCTCTGCAAGCGTTACAAATATCTTGGAGTCGACAGGTAAAAACAAGTCTACTCGCGAACCGAATTTTATAAAACCTATATGATAGTTTATCTGCGACTTATGCGTCGGAGCGGCATAGGTAACTATTCGTCGGGCTAAGGCTCCTGCTACCTGCCTGAGCAGGATTTTCTGCCCGCTACTCGACTCTATCACTACCGACGAACGTTCGTTTTCGTGGCTCGACTTGGGCAAATAAGCAGCCTTGTGCCTGCCCGAATGGTGGCGTGCATAGAGCACTGTACCATTGATAGGATACCAGTTGGCGTGTACATTGAAAGGCGACATAAAGATAGAGACTTGCTTCATCTTCTTACCCTCGAAATATTCGTAAACCTCCACATCTTCGATAGCCACGATACGCCCATCGGCAGGAGCTATCACGAGCGAATCGTCGTTTATATCGGCTATACGCTCCGGATTGCGGAAAAAATAGAGAAAGAAACCAAACATAACCACCGAGACTATCAGATTGATTATCAAATATATTCCAATTGTGGTTTTAAAATGAAACAACAGATTGATAGCCACAAGCAATACAAACATAGATATAAGTATTGCACGTCCTTCTTTGTGTATGCGTATTTTTCGATTGATATGTCTCAACTGACTTCGTCTCTTTATATTGCCGTTGTTCATTGGTGATACTGTTTTTTTATAATCTGCAAAAATACAATTTATTTACGTATTAAATCATAATATTTGTAATACACATAGAAACATCATACTATATATAGATTAATAGCCACCGATATACGATAAATTAGCATATAAACAGGAAAAAAGAGTAACTTTGCCCGTCATTTTTTATAGGATACAATCAAATGAAAGTAATCAACAAAACTTCTGATTTACAAGCTATTATCGAGCAGTTTAAAAACGATGGGAAGTCAATCGGTTTGGTACCCACTATGGGGGCTCTGCACAAGGGACATCTGTCGCTTGTAAAAAACTCTATATCGAACAACGACATCACGGTAGTATCTATCTTCGTCAATCCCACACAGTTCAACAACCCAAACGACCTCGCTTCATACCCTCGAACGGTCGAAAAAGACTTGGAGCTACTCCAGACTGTCGGCTGCGATGTAGTATTTGCTCCCGAGGCAGACGATATATATTCCCAAAGCGAGACAGATAGTCGATTTGAATTCGATTTCGAGGGACTCGATAAAGTTATGGAAGGCAAGTTTCGCCCCGGGCACTTCAACGGTGTAGTACAGATTGTAAGCAAGTTGTTCGATTTGGTGCGTCCCGATAGAGCCTATTTCGGCGAGAAAGACTTCCAACAGCTCGCCATAATTCGCTTGATGACAAGAAGATACAATCTACCGATAGAAATTGTACCCTGCCCCATAGTAAGAGAAGACTCGGGGTTGGCTCTGAGTAGCCGCAATTCGCTGCTGAAAGATAACGAAAAACAAGTTGCATCGCACATCTATGCCGTACTCAACGAAAGCCGACAGTTCGTACCACAGACTGAGGTAGAAGAGCTAAAACAGTGTGTTATTGCAGCTATCGAACAGAAACCCGAACTGAAAGTAGAGTATTTCGATATCGTCGACGGACATACGCTTAAAAGCATCGGTAAATGGGATGAATTCGACTATATAGTAGGCTGTATTACTGTCTTTTGCGGAAACGTAAGGCTTATCGACAATATCTGCTATAAAAAATAACAGGCTATTAATTAATACATTATCGCTTTCCCTGCTCTGCTACAAATCGACAACGTATTTTTTTAGAGCGGGGTTTTGCATCGACTTAGGTACCGACTGCTTCACAATATCGATAATACAATCTTGTATTGCAGTCTTGGCATTGTGTCTGTTGACCATAAGCGAAACTTCTCTTACCGCATTGAGATTTTTGAATGGTCGTAGCGAATCTTGCTTTTCTTCGGACAGCCCCATAGCGTGCATTTCGGGTATTATAGTCAGTCCGGGATTCATATCTACCACGTGCAGAAGAGTATCGATACTACCCGATTCGAATTTTATGGTAGAGTGTTGTCGGCTATTGCGTATCTTACACAAGCGTTCTATCTGCCCGCGAAGACAGTGTACGTTTTCGAGTAGCCAAAGTTTATCGGGATCTACCTTATTAATATCTACCTCTTTATCTCCATACAGAGGATCGAGCGGCGATACGTAAGCATAGAATTTTTCGTAATATATTGGAAACGATATTAGGTCTTCGTGTTCGATAGGTCCGGCAAGAATCGCTCCGTCGATACGCTCATTAAGCAGCAATTCGATAATATTCGAAGTAGTATTCTCTTTGATTATCAACTCCAAATCGGGATAGTTATGATAACGCTTTGCCAACATCTGCGGCACCAAATATGCTGCTATAGTGGGTATTACACTCAGGTTGTAGCGCCCCGACAGAGTGGTATGTTCTTGGCGTACTATCTTTTTTATCTGCTCAAATTGCTTCAGCGATACACGCGCCTGTTCTATTATCTGCCGTCCTATATCGGTCGGTTCTATCGGGTGTTTCGACCGATTGAAGATTTTTACATTTAGCTCATCTTCGAGGCGTTGTACCATCGTGCTAAGTGTAGGCTGCGTAACCTCGCAATAATCGGCTGCCTTGGCAAAGTGGCGATACTCATCGATTGCTATCAGATATTCAAGTTGTTGTATATTCATATCTCTATTGTTTTTATTATGAGAAATATATATGTGTCCGAAAAAATGGCTCTACTCTATGTTTTTATTTCTTGCGTTCGATTACCTTTTTTATCTCTTGCGGTTTCTGCCTCAGAATAGGTAATTCGCTGTAATTCCAATATTCTTCGTTATCCCACATCTGCCTTAGTTCGAACGATTTACTGTAATAATACACCGGCTCAGCCTGACGCTTTTCGGCGAAATTACCGACGTCGTACTTGCCGTTGCCATTGAGGTCGACAAACAGGCGTGCATAGTATGTACCGGCATCGAGATTGTCGAACCGTACCTTCTGCTTATCGGCTATGGCTCTGCGTATTACCTTTTCGTTTTTGTCGATAAGCTCTATTATCTCCTTGCCTGTGAACACTCCCATTTCGAGTGTAAGCGAGGCATATACGTCTTTGCTTTTTACGGTAAAGTCGAAGGTAGTGCCCTTGTTTACATTGCCGTATATATCTCTGAAAGAGGCTGAGTCTACCACCAGACGATAGGTCTGCGACGGCTGCAAAGTAGCAGTCACTCTATATCTTCTGCCCACCGAATCGATTGCCGTTATAGCCGATTTCTGAGGCTGCCATATAGTATCGACTCGCCTTTGGAGCAATATTTTTTTCTCCGTATCCATCTCGGCAGGCGTAGGTATACTTATCTCGATGGTATCGAAATAGTTGATGCTACCCTTTGCATTCGATATAAGCGTCAGAAACTCTTGAGTGCGATTTTTTTCGGCTTTCGCTCGCCGTTTTTGCGACCTAAGCGATATGGTATCGGTCTGTTGTACAAGGTTGTGCGTAGAATCCATTTTCATATATGTAAGCCTCAACTTCAGAGTATCGATAGCCCAAAGGGCAGAGTCTTTGAGCCAATAGTCGATAGTATCGCCTCGGGTATTGGGCTCTACGACTACACCTTTGCCTATATCGAAATTGATACCTTCCGTTCGAGGCAACTCCTTATTGGGAGCATTGAAATATATAGAAAAATGTCGTACATCGGGGCGTAAGCTTTTTACCACATACTGATTGTAGTAATCTTCTACAAAGGCTCTCAGCACGATAGAATCGGGCGAATACCGTACGTCAAACTTACGTATCACAGTGTCTACGAGCCTCAAAGTATCGGCTTTACCCGTCGATAGTTTTACCACAGAGTCGCGATAAACGGTATCTGCTACGACGTTTGTCGATGCCGAAGGCTCGAAAATAGAGTCCGAAAAGGCTATCTTCTCGTCGGGCATATCGAAACGATAGTTATTACCGACATCGTCGAGAGCGTATATTCTATATTTACCGCTTCTTATGTTTGTTATCGAAAAATTGCCGTTTTTGTCGGTCTTAGTGATCCTATCGAACGGTTTGGAGGTAAACGCCGAGTCGGATAAGTCGCTGTGTATACCCACCATAACACCTGCAATAGGATTCAACGTTGCGGCGTCGATGAGTGTACCCGACATCTTCAACGTATCGATAGACTCGCCCGTAGAGAACGAAAACGAATACCCCGACAAGACGTTGTTTTCGTTGTTGTCGACTATGGCATCGCCGAAAAAGATAGTATAGGTGGTCTCGTCTTTGAGCGTGTCTTGGAGCTCCACCGAGATCTTCTTACCTATGGCTTTTACCGTAGGAGCTTGTTTTTGAGGAGGAGAGATTATTATATTGTCGAAAGTATTCTGTACCTGTACTATTTCGTCGAATATTATATCTATCCTGTTTTTCTTATAATTCAATGAGTTGGCATCGGGGATACTCCTCTGCGGACGAGGCGGCGTAATGTCCTTTGGTCCGCCCTGAGGTCCGTTGCCTCGATTGGCACACGAAACCGATATCAGATATGCAACAACCGATATAACTAAAAGTAAGCTGGTAGAAGCAAGTATGCGTCGTATCATATTTCCAACATACTAAACGGCTTGAGCTCCATATCTTTGGGCGATACTATCATCTTGTCTTTCGGTATCTTCCAATCGATAGCCAAAGTAGGATCGTCGAAAACGATACCGCCTTCGGACTGTTTGTCGTACAGGTTGTCGCACTTGTAACTAAATATGGCTATGTCGCTTAGCACCGAAAATCCGTGAGCAAATCCGCGAGGTATGAGATACTGCAAATGGTTGTCGCCCGAGAGCTCCACGCCGTACCACTGACCGTAGGTAGCCGAGCCGGGACGTAGATCGACGGCGACGTCCCAAACCTTGCCCATTATTACCTGCACGAGCTTAGCCTGAGCCGACGAGCCTCTCTGAAAATGTAGCCCACGCACTACCCCGTAGCACGATTTCGAGAGGTTGTCTTGTACGAATTTATTCGTTATGCCGAGGCCACGGTAACGCTCCTCATTGTAAAGTTCGGTGAAAAAACCTCGCTTGTCGGCAAATACATCGGGGCTTATTATCTTGAGGTCGGCGATTGGTGTGTCTGTTATCTGCATAGAGTCGGTCGTTTATTTTTTGAGGCTCATTATATACTGTCCGTATTCGGTTTTATCGAGGTTTTTACCCAAGTCGTAAAGCTGAGAGTCTGATAACCAGCCGTTTCGCCAAGCGATCTCTTCGATACACGAGATATAGAAGCCTTGACGGTTTTGTATGGTAGACACGAAGTTAGAGGCATCGAGCAAGCTATTGCAATTGCCCGTATCGAGCCAAGTGAATCCGCGTCCGAAAGTCTCTACTTTCAGAGTACCTTCTGCGAGGTATATTTTGTTGAGGTCGGTTATCTCGTACTCACCGCGAGCCGAAGGTTTGAGCGATTTGGCCTTTTCTACCACGGTATTGTCGTAAAAATATAGTCCGGGCACGGCAAAGTTGCTCTTTGGCTCCGACGGCTTCTCTTCGAGGCTTATAACCTTACCTTCGACGTCGAACTCTACTACTCCGTATGCTCTCGGGTCTCTTACGAAATAGCCGAAGATGCAAGCACCTCGCTCTATATCCGAAGCACGTCGGAGCATAGTAGAGAAGTTTTGTCCGTAAAATAGATTATCGCCAAGTATAAGGCAACCGCCTTCGCCTCCCAAGAAGTCGGCTCCAAGCACGAATGCCTGTGCCAGTCCGTTTGGTACCTCTTGTACTTTATACTCGAACCTCATACCCAACGACTCTCCGCTGCCAAGCAACTCACGAAACATCGGCAGGTCTCTCGGAGTCGATATGACCAATACCTCGCGTATGCCGGCAAGCATAAGTGTCGATAAAGGATAGTAAATCATCGGTTTGTCGTAGACGGGCATTATCTGTTTCGAAATAGCCTTAGATAGTGGGAATAGCCTTGTGGCACTACCTCCCGCAAGTATTATACCTTTCATTTATATACGGTTTTATTTATTGTTTATTAAAAATACGAATTTGTTTCTGCCACGATACCAAAAACTCTGCAAACTTACATAAAAATATTGACTTCGACACTTAATGTGCAAAGAAACTAATACTCAAGCCATATTTGCAGCCCACAGACAAAGAAAAAATAATCCGCCTATGCTTTTGAAGCAAGGCGGATTACTCTATGAAAAAAGATCAATATTTTTATCTCTCGTATATCGTATCTCTATCTATTTCATCGTTATGGCTTTCACCGTCGCACGACGCGTTGATGCTTCGAGACGAGCTATGTAGACACCTGCCGGCAAGTGCGACAGATCGTGGCGGCTGAAGCCAACTCCAAACGGTGAGGTGTAGACTACCTTACCCGATACGTCGAGCAGTGTCAGCATACCTGCCTCAGCGGTGTGGTTGTTTACTACCAGCGTATGGCGTCCGTCGACATAGCCGTAGAGCGACATGTCTTCGGCTGCTTCCTCTACTGCGGTATTCGGGTCGTCGGCATTGCGGCGATCGGTGATAACGAAGCGTTTATCCACGTTGCCAGAGCCTTCCGACGTGAAGTCGTAGACCGTAGTATCGGCATCGAGCAGCGTGTAGC
>ERZ773035.54-NODE-54-length-93276-cov-8.451175_pt1 | contig 93276 bp, 89 predicted proteins | sample MGYA00511487_ERZ773035 | MGnify/ENA primary metagenome ERZ773035 (study PRJEB29015, sample SAMEA2737985) | human oral metagenome | biome: human oral; feature: human-associated habitat; material: dental | place: China | collected 2024 ... | reverse complement strand
TATATATCCAGATTTCTTACCTTCTTGGCGTTTTCTTCGATGAACTGGCGGCGGGGTTCTACTTTGTCGCCCATGAGGATGGTGAAGAGTTCGTCGGCTTCCTGGGCGTCCTGGAGATCTACCTGGAGCATGGTGCGGGTGGCGGGGTCCATAGTGGTCTCCCAGAGCTGTTCAGGGTTCATTTCGCCAAGGCCCTTGTAGCGCTGGACGCTGATGTTGTCCCGGCCGATTTCCTGCAGTTTGGCATTCATTTCGTCGTCGCTGTAGGTGTACCAGTGTTTTTGCCCCTTCTTAATGAGGTAGAGAGGGGGCTGGGCGATGTAGACCCGGCCGTGTTCAATGAGAGGCTTCATGTAGCGGTAAAAGAAGGTGAGGAGCAGGGTGCGGATGTGAGCGCCATCCACGTCGGCATCGGTCATGATGATGATCTTGCCGTAGCGGCTCTTGGCGAGATCAAAATCGTCGGAGATGCCGCTGCCAAAGGCGGTGATCATGGTGCGGATCTCAGCGTTGGCGAAGATTTTGTCCAGCCGCGCTTTTTCCACGTTTAAGATCTTGCCCCGGAGAGGCAGAATCGCTTGAAAGCGGCGGTCCCGTCCCTGCTTGGCGGAACCGCCGGCGCTGTCGCCCTCCACGAGGTAGATTTCCGCCTGGGCCGGATCCCGGACGGAGCAGTCGGCCAGTTTCCCCGGAAGACTGGTGATCTCGAGAGCGTTTTTGCGCCGGGTCAGCTCCCGGGCTTTGCGGGCGGCCAGCCGCGCCCGGGCGGCCAGAATGGATTTTTCCAGAACCCGCTTGGCGATGGCGGGATTTTCTTCAAAGTATTCGGAAAGACCTTCGGTGACAATGGAATCCACGATACCCCGGACTTCGGAGTTGCCCAATTTCGTCTTCGTCTGGCCCTCGAACTGGGGCTCGTGAATTTTCAGGCTGATGACCGCCGCCAGCCCTTCCCGCACGTCTTCGCCGGTAAGGTTTTCGTCGCCGGATTTCAGGACGCCCAAGCGGCGAGCGTAGTCATTGGCCACCCGGGTCAAGGCCAGCTTAAATCCCACCAAATGGGTGCCGCCCTCTTCGGTGTTGATGTTGTTGACGAAACTGTAGACGGTCTCCTGATAGCTTTCGTTGTACTGAAGGGCGATTTCCACGATGGTCTCGTCCTTGGCGCCGTTGAAGTAGATGGTGTCGGGGGTGATGACTTCTTTTTTGCGATTGATGTGTTCCACGAAGGAACGGATGCCGCCTTCATAGTGGTATGTTTCGCTGATGGGCGACTCTCCCCGCTCGTCGGTAAGGGTGATGGTGATGCCCTGATTGAGGAAGGCCAGTTCCCGCAGACGGTGCTTTAAAATATCGAATTTATAGACGGTATCAGTGAAGATGTCCCCATCGGGAACGAAATGCACCTTGGTGCCCGTTTCCACCGTTTCTCCCACGATGGTCAGAGGATTTACGGTCAGGCCCCGGGCGAAGGCGATCTCATAAATGTGGCCGTCCCGCTTTACTTCCACCTCCATGGAGGCGGAGAGCGCATTGACCACCGAGACGCCGACACCGTGGAGACCGCCGGAGACCTTATAGCCGTCGCCGCCGAATTTTCCCCCGGCGTGGAGGATGGTCAACACCACTTCCACGGCGGGTTTTCCGCTTTCATGCATGTCCACGGGAATCCCCCGGCCGTTGTCCACCACGGTGATGCTGTTATCCTGATGGATCGTCACCGATACCTGGCTGCAATAGCCCGCCAGGGCCTCGTCGATGGAATTATCCACCACTTCGTAAACCAAATGGTGGAGCCCCCGCTCCGACGTACTGCCGATGTACATGCCGGGGCGCTTGCGCACGGCTTCGAGGCCTTCCAATACCTGAATCTGGTTGGCGCCGTAGTCTCCTTCCACGGCGGAGACCCGGGCGCTCTCCTCGTCGGAGTGAATGGTCACATCCGTGGTATCCGGCGCCTCCGTCGGCATTTCGTCCCCCAGCGTCTGATTCTCGTCATCCATCATGGTCTACATACCCTCCACTTTTAGAGATATTGTCTGTCAAAAATTTTTTATATCAGATTGAAGACGCGGCCAGCGCCGCGAAAGAAATATCGCTCCGCTTTTTTAAGGTAGCAGCAGAAATCGCCGAAAGGTAAACGCCGTGATCGGTCAAAATGAAAGAACGGGGCCGCCCCGCCGAAAGGTCTCTAACCGGGGTTTCCCGCCGGAGCCGTGCCCAAAAGCGCCGATTCTCCTCTGAAGCGTCCGTCTGGGCAAAATCTTGTATGTAAACGATTTCAGCCAAGCGGACGGAAACGCCGCGGCCTAAATGCAAAAACATCGCGTTCCTCCGTTTTTACGTTGTCTGGCCCCTCCGGCGAAAAGCGCGGACCGGCCGACGGCGCAGGCCAGATGCAGCGCGCGCCTTATCCCAGTCGGGGCGAAGATCAAAGCGCAGGCGGCCCATGACCTGACGCGCTTTCTCCTCCGTGAGTTCCGCAGGAGAAACTGCCGCGAAGAGCATGACAAGCTTCCTCTCCTCTGCGCCGATGATATCCCGAAAAGTCAGGCGGCTCGCCCATTCCTGGACGAGACGGCGGCGCTCCGCCATCACGAAAGCCGGGGAAACGTCAAGAAGCTTCGCCACTTCGTGGTAGCGCAGCCACGGTCTTTCCGAGAGGATCCGGCGCAGGGCGTTTTGCTTTTCCTGCCGTCTCTGCCGCTGACAGGCAGGGCAAAGGCGGCTCGTTCCCCCGCCGGGCGCCCCGCAGCGGCGGCAGGTGCCGTCTCCCGCCGCCGCTGCCTGACGTGTCCGGGCCAGACTCTGGGCCATGGCCCGAGCAGCCGCCTCCCGCACGCTTTCATCGGCGACCGCACCGCAAGCCTCCGCCGCGGCCTGGCGCTCCTCTTTCTTTGGCCCCTGCCAGCTTTCTTTCGTCAGAGACCGTTCCTTAAAAGACGGACGCTTTCGTCCGGCGGCGGAACCGAAGCGAATTTCCCGCACCAGTTCCTCGCCTACGTAACCGTTGATCTTATCCTTAAGAGTCCCCAGCATATACTTTAACTCATTGGCCCAGACCGGCGCGTCGGCCGAGAGAAAGAGGGTGCGAAAATCCAGGCGTACCGGCTGCACATGGGCGGCCAACATGTCTCCCACGATGTTGGGCCAGCGAAAGAAGACGAGATTTTCCTGGTATTTTTTTTTGCCCGCCAAAGACTGAAGCATGCGGGGTAAAAAATCTCCTACCGTTTCCGCCGTGCGCGTCCGCGCCATCAAAATTCCTCGCTTTCTTCTTTCCCCTAGCCATTCCCGGCCACCGCTTCCCGTATCGTTCCCTGCTCGACGGTAAAGACGGTGCCGGGAATGGCCGCAGGAAAATAGGCGGCATCGGTGGCGGTGATGAAGGTCTGAATATTTTCCCGCTGCAAAAAGGACAAGAGTTCCTTCCGCCGCCCCCCATCGAGTTCGCTCATCACGTCGTCCAAGAGGAGCACCGGATATTCCCCTGTCGCCTTCCGCAGAAACTCTAACTCCGCCAACTTCAAGGAGAGGACACCGGTGCGCTGCTGCCCCTGAGAGCCGTAAGCGCGAAGTTCCGCGCCGTTCACCTTCAGGATGAGATCATCCAGATGCGGTCCCACGCCGGTGCTGCCCCGGCGAATATCCGCCGCCGCCGAGTCTCTCAACGTATTATTATACCATGAAAGAAGCGCCTCCGCCACCTCATCGGGGCCGTGACGGCGGTATTCGATGGTCAGCTTTTCCTCGCCTCCGGTCAGGCGCTGATGCACTTCGCCTGCTAAATCACTGAGTTTTTTCACGGCTTCCTGTCGTTTTTGGACGACGCGGACGGCTTTTTCCGCCAGCTGAACGTCCCAAGGCTGAAGTTCTTCCGGCCGCCCGCCGCGTTCCCTCAATCTCTTCAAGAGGGCGTTGCGCTGGGAAAGAAGCCGGGTGTAGACAGCCAGATCATAAAAATAGGTTGCATCCGCTTGGGAAAGCTCCATGTTCAAAAAGCGCCGCCGTCCCTCCGGCGCCCCTTTGACAAAAAGGAGATCTTCCGGGGAAAAAAGGACCACATTCAGCGTTCCGATAAGATCCCGGGTGGGAATGGGCTGCCCGCCGAGGAAAATCTGTCGGCGGCGGTTCCGAAAAAAACGAAATTCCAAAGCGTATTTCACACCTTGGCGCTCTGTCTCCAACGAGAGCCGCCCCGCCGCTTCGTTCCAGCGGATCAGTTCGGCATCGGTGCGGGCGCGGTGAGATCGTCCCAAGGCTGCGTACCATATCCCCTCCAGGATATTCGTTTTCCCTTGCGCATTGCGTCCTAAAAAAATATTTACCGAGGGAGATGCCTCGATGCTCTGCTGCTCATAGTTTCGATAATTGGCCAGCGTAACGGTACGTACCCGCATACTTCATCCCTTCCCGGCCACCTGATACACTTTGCCGTCAGCCCCGTCATCAAGAGTCACTCGATCTCCGATGCGAAGTTTGCGGCGGCGGGCCGTCTCCACGCGATCATTGACCCGCAGGCGGCCCTCTTCGATGAGATGCTTCACCTCACCACCCGTAGCCACTGCCCCGGCTAATTTTAAGAACTGATCCAGCTGGATGTCAGCGGTGCGAATGATTACCTCGGTCATAGGATTTCCCCTCAATTCTTCCCCCGGCCCGGCACGGGAGCCAAGACGCTGCCATCATCCGTGCTGCGTCCGCACCGGCGTAATGATGTAAATAAATTCTTCATTTTCCGTCTCGCGAATAGCGGCGGGCTTCAGGGGTTCACTTAAAGAGAAGTAGAAATCCTTCGTGTCGATGTTCTTGAGGACGTCCGTGATGTAGGCGGCGTTAAAGGCGATGGCCACGTCCGGCCCGTCGATGGTGGCGGCCACCCGTTCCTCCGCCTGTCCGATTTCCGGATTATTGGAGGTCATATGTACCTGCCCACCGCTGAAATTCAGCTTGATGACATTGTAATCGGAAGCGCGGGCGATGAGGGACACGCGGTTGACGGCGGCCAGAAAATCCGCCGTGGAAAGCGTCACCCGAGTGGAAAATTCCGTGGGGATGACCCGGCGGTAGTCCGGGAACTGCCCTTCGATAAGCCGCGATTTCAGATAAATGTTCTCAAACGCAAAACTGATCTCGCTGTAAGTGCAGGCGATGGTAACATCTTCCGGAATTTCGGAGGTCAGCGTTTGACGCAGCTCCTCCAGGACCTTGGCCGGGATGATGAACTGCCGCCCTTCCCCGTGAACGCCTTCTAGGGCCGTTTCCATAAAGGACAGACGGTGAGTATTGGTGGCCACCATCTTCACGCTGTCGTCGCCGAGTTCCAGCATACAGCCGGTAAAGACCGGCCGGCCCTCCTCCCCGGCGCAGGAAAAAGCCGTCTTACGGATGAGTTGTTTTAAGAGGACGTCGCTGATGGTGAAAGTGACTTTTCCCTCCAAAGGACGAAGGGTAGGAAATTCTTCGCCGCTTTGCCGGTTCATCACCAAAAGCTGAAAATGCGCGGAACCGGAGCGGATAAATACCTGCTTTTCCTCGGCGTCCGTTTCGATGATCACTTCGTCCGACGGGAGGTTGCGCGTCACTTCCTGCAGATAGCGCCCCGAGACGATGATGGTTCCGGCTTCCTCCACCTCGGCCTGTACCCGGCAGAGAACGCTCAGCGAGTAATCTGTCGCCTGAAGCTCCACGTTATCCTTCTCCGCTTTGAGATGGATGCCGGAGAGGATGGGCGTCTGAGGTTTGCTGGCCACAGCCCGGCTCACCACGTGAAGCGCTTGGACAAGATCGGATTTCAAGCAGTTGATTTTCATAAAGGACCCCTCTTTCATGAATGGAAAATAGAATGGAGAAAAAGCGGGGAGAAAGAAGTTATCCCCGACTTTTTATTAAGACATCGTATAGAATAAAAGATCGTAGTCGTAGTCGTATGCTCTGTGAAAATGTGGAAAAGAGGAATACGCCGCCGTAACATCAGGAGGAAGGGGTTGGATAACCTGTTGATAAAGAGAAAAGGGTTATCCACATGATCCACAGGGACAACCCTTTCTTTTTTTTATACACAGGTCATCGACAGGATATGCGCTCTTGTATCCACAAGGAAAACGGTCACATGTGGCTCAGCCGCTGCATCAGTTCCTGAATGGATGCGTTGAGCTTTTGGTCGTTTTTCTGGGCTTCCTCGATGGTCTTATAGGCGTGGAGCACCGTCGTATGATCGCGGCCGCCGAAATATTCGCCGATTTGCGGGAGAGAGCTGTCCGTCATTTCCCGGCAGAGATACATGGCTACCTGCCGGGCGAAGGCGATTTCCTTCGTGCGTTTTTTGGACATGATGTCCTCGCTGGTGATATTGAAGTAGGAACAGATGAGTTTTTGAATGAGTTCCAACGTGATGATGGTGGTACGTTGGGTGGGATAGACGTTCTTCATCGCCTCGCTGACCAAATCGGTAGTGATGGGCCGGCCGTTCAGCTGGGCGTAGGCTACGACCCGGGTCAGCGCCCCTTCCAATTCCCGGATATTGTTGTCGATGCGGCTGGCGATGAAGGTGAGCACGTCGTTGGGAACATCCAGCTCTTCCATGATGGCTTTTTTCTTTAAAATGGCGATGCGCGTTTCCAGATCCGGGGCCTGGACGTCGGTGATAAGGCCCCATTCAAAGCGCGACCGCAGGCGGTCCTCCAGGGTCTGAATGTTGCGGGGATGGCGGTCGCTGGACAGAATGATGGCCTTTCGCGCGTCGAAAAGGGCATTGAAGGTGTGGAAAAACTCTTCTTGGGTCTGTTCTTTTTTGTAGAGAAATTGGATATCGTCCACTAAGAGAACGTCAATGGTCCGGTATTTCTGTCGAAAAGCTTCCGGGTTTCCCTTGACGATGGAATTGATGAATTCGTTAGTAAACTTCTCGCTGGAAATGTAGAGCACGCGCATGTCCGGGTTGTTTTTGAGGATTTGGTTGCCGATGGCGTGCATAAGATGCGTCTTTCCGAGGCCTACGCCGCCGTACATGAAGAGAGGGTTATAGACGGCGCCGGGGGATTCGGAAACAGCCAGGGCCGCCGCGTGGGCGAAGCGGTTGGAATTCCCGATGACGAACTTATCGAAAGTATAGTGTGCGTTTAAGGAAGAATGATCGCCCGGCGCGATGGGCGTCAGGAAGGATCCTTCGCCCGTGGAGGCAGTCACGGTATTTTTTGGCATCGGTTCTGCTGCCATCAATACCGTCTGTCCGTTCTTTTCCGTGCGCACCTCATCGTAGAGACCGCCGCCCTGAGCCGACGTCAGGCGGATTTCCACCTCGCGGCCGATGACATCCTTTCCCGCGTCTTTGATGAAGGGAATGTAGCGGTCTTGGATATAATTTTTAGCGAATTCATTGGGCGCTTCCAGGTAAAAGGTCGCTTCGTCCAAGGCTTTGGGCTGGACGGGAGAAAGCCAGCGGTCGCAAGCGCTTTCAGCGATGTTCTCCCGCAGATTGACGAGAATTTTTGTCCAGATTTCTTCAAGTTCTTTTTCTTCCATGGGAAAAAATCCTTTCTTACACCGTCTTCCAGCCCTCTTATCCACAGAGTTATATACAATTGTGTATAACTTATTAAAATTCGGCGCGAAACAGCTTAAAAAGGGAACGAAAATCCTGAAAAATCAAGGGCTTTCTGTATTTTACCGTTTCGCCGGAAAAGAGGGCCGCAGGGAATTAACGTAAGTGTATCAAACTTATCCACAGGACGCAATAAAGAATTTTGTCTAAAAGACCGAGACCGGGGGAAATTTTTCTCTCACACTATATGAGGGGAGGGATCAAGAAAGAAAAACTATATATAGTATTGAGAGAGAAAAAGAAAACATGAGAAGGTCGACCGGCCGGGAGCGGAAACCTTGACACTCCGCCGGGGGTGGGCTATAATCTTGAATGCGGCTTTCCGGCCTGCTGCGCAGGATACGGGAAGGAAACGCCGGAGAAAGACAAATTCGTTTTTTATCGGACGATAGTCCGGAGGGGGCCCTTCGGAGGAGCGCTTTCTTACACGAGCAGAAGAAAGGAGGCAGGGCGATGAAGCGCACATTTCAGCCGAATACGCATTGGCGCAAGGTGACCCATGGTTTTCGGGCTCGCATGAAGACGAAAGGCGGACGTCTGGTTCTCAAGAAGCGCCGTCAAAAAGGGAGAAAGAAGCTGTCCGCGTAAGACGAGCGGAGGCTTGAAGCTGTAGAGGCCTTTAAAAAGGGGCTTTTTTCGGCAGCGGTGATTTATGTTGCATGCATGAGGTTCGGGCGTTATGTCTAAACTGCCCAAGCGCAGGATTCTGAAAAGCCCCCGGATGTTCCAGAGGGTCTATCAAAAGGGACGTTCGTGGGCCAATCATCATTTGGTTTTATACGTCTTTCCGGCGATGGGGCCGGAGACGAAGGCCGGTTTTGCCGCCGGGAAGAAATTGGGCGGCGCGGTAGTGCGCAACCGGCTCAAACGGCTGCTTCGAGAAAGTTATCGCCATCAATGCTGGCGCGTGAAGGAAGGGGTTCATCTCCTTTTGGTGGCGCGAAAATCCGCCATCGGAATCAAGCAGCCTGTCATGGAGGCGGCCTTCCTCGCCTTAGGTAGGAAGGCCGGCCTCTTTCGCGGGGAAGATGAGGCGAAGGCGTATGATAAAAAAGATGCTTCTGCTTCTCATTAGGAGCTATCAGATCTTTCTGTCGCCGCTGAAACTGCCTTGCTGCCGCTATTACCCGACCTGTTCGGAGTACGCGCGGCTGGCGATCGAAAAATATGGAGCCGGACGAGGAAGTTGGCTGACACTGCGACGCCTTTTGCGTTGCCACCCTTTTCACGACGGCGGATATGACCCGGTTCCCTGACGTGAAGCCGTTTTTTGCGGCTTAGGGAGCGGGAATAGGATGTGATGGATTGGATTTTTTGTGGTCGCTGTTTGAACCCTTAGTTCATATTTTACAGCACATGGTGGAATTCATGTACCGGCTGACGGCCGCTGCCGGTATTCCCAGCTACGGGGCGGCCATCGTTCTCATGACGGTGGTCATTAAGATGATTTTATACCCGCTGACGGTGAAGCAGGTCAAGTCCATGAAGGCCATGCAGGTATTGCAGCCCAAGATGAAGCGCCTTCAGGAGCAGTATAAGACGAATCCCCAGCTCTTACAGCAGGAGATGCAGAAACTTTACCGGGAAGCGGGCGTGAATCCTTTGGCCGGATGCCTGCCCATGCTGGTGCAGATGCCAATTTTGATGGCGATTTTCTATGCCTTAAAGGACGCCACCTACGAGGGCGGCAACCCCGCTTTCCTCTGGCTGCCTTCCCTTTCCGAGGCGGATCCTTACTATATTCTGCCGGTGCTGTCGGCGCTTTCCACCTATCTCACTTCCCGGCAGACGACGGATGAATCGAATCAGCAGATGAAGATGATGATGTACGTCATGCCTCTTGTCATCGGCTGGATGAGCATGAATTTCGCGTCGGGGCTGGTCATTTACTGGATTACCATGAATTTGGTACAGGTGGCGCAGCAGTGGTTTATCTTCCGGGAGGAGAAAGGGCCGGAGCCTCCGAAGGAGGATAAGAGAAAAAAGAAGGAGAAAAAAGAAAAATGAGGAGGCCGTTCCCATGGCGTTGAGTGTAGAGAAGACGGGGAGAACCGTCGATGAAGCGCGTCAGGCTGCGCTGGTCGAGCTGGGCGTACCGGAAGAACGGGCGTCCTTTGAAATCTTAGAGGAACCGTCCAAAGGTTTTTTAGGCCTCATCGGCGGGCGTCTGGCCCGGGTGAAGGCGACGGCTTTGGAGATGTCGCCCCTGGATAAAGGGGAGGATTTCCTGCGCCGGATCTTTTCGGCCATGCAGCTGGCGGTGACCATTGAGCGGCGGGAAGTCGAGGGCGCTGTTCTCTTTAATCTGCAGGGGGAAAATTTAGGGATTCTCATCGGCAAGCATGGACAGACCTTAGACGCGCTGCAGTATTTGGTGAATTTAGCGGCCAACCAGGGGTTGGCCGAGGATCGCCTGCGGCTTATCCTGGATGTGGAGCATTACCGCGACCGGCGGGAGGAGACGTTGAAGAGTCTGGGCCGGCGGCTGGCGGAAAAGGTGCGGCGCACGGGAACGCGGGTCGTCTTGGAGCCCATGAACCGCCACGAGCGCAAAGTCATTCACTTGGCGCTTCAGGAAAACGATAACGTGCTGACATACAGCGCCGGGGATGAACCTTTTCGCAAGGTGGTCATCGAGCCGCGCCGCCGTCATAGCGAAAATGGCGGCGGCGCGGGCGAACGTTTTTCGTAAGAGAACTGAGAAAGGCCGTCTCAAGCTTTTGGGACGGCCTTTTTTACTCACGGAGAGAGAGCTGGGAGGTGACCGGCTGTGGAACAAGAAGAGACCATCGCCGCTGTGGCCACCCCGTTAGGGGAAGGCGGCATCGGTATTCTGCGCCTTTCCGGGGCGGAGGCGGTCGCCGTGGCGGATCGGATGTTTCGGCCCCGGCGCGGCGGTAATCTGGCGGAAGCCCCTTCTCATCGGGCGATTTACGGGGATATCGTAGAAGGTGACGCGCCGGTGGATGAGGCCATCGCGCTTCTCATGCGCGCCCCCCATTCCTATACCCGGGAAGACGTGGCGGAGATCCAGTGCCACGGGGGCAGCGTGATCCTGCGCCGGGTCCTGTCGCTGGCCCTTTCTTACGGCGCCCGGCTGGCGGAGCCGGGGGAATTCACGAAGCGGGCTTTTTTGAACGGACGTCTCGATCTGGCACAGGCCCAGGCGGTGATGGACGTGATCGCGGCCAAGACGGAGGCTTCCCTGCGCTTGGCGGCAGGTCATCTTTCCGGGCGCTTTTCCGAGCGCATCCGCGCCGCCCGGCAGATGATTCTGGGACTCATCGCTCATCTGGAAGTGACCATCGATTTTCCCGAGGACGATGTGGACGACGTGGTGGCGGAGGATGTCCATCTCAACGTGACGCGGATCTTGGAGGATATCCAGGAGATGCTGGCCACGGAAAGCGCCGGGCGCATCCTGCGGGATGGTCTCACCACCGCCATCGTGGGGCGCCCCAACGTGGGAAAGTCCAGCCTCTTGAACGCGCTCCTGCGGGAGGAACGAGCCATTGTCACCGATATTCCCGGCACCACTCGGGACAGCATCGAAGAGTACGCGGAGGTGGGCGGCGTTCCCCTGCGTCTCGTGGACACCGCGGGGATCCGGGAGGCGGCGGACGATGTGGAGAAGATCGGAATCCAGCGGGCCAGGCAGGCCGTGGAGCAGGCGTCTCTCGTTTTGGCGCTCTTTGATTCGGCTGCGCCCTTGACAGCGGAAGATGAGGCGATCTTTGCTTTATTGAAGGGGAAAAAGGATGTCCTGCTGCTTTTGACAAAGGCGGACCGTCCGCCCCTTTTGACACCGCAGGCACTTTCGGCCCACGCGCCGGGACGGCAGGTTCTGTCCCTTTCCGTCAAGACGGGCGCGGGCATGGAAGAGCTGGGAGAAGCGGTGCGGGAGAAAGTTTACGGCCCGGGAGGACCGCAGGAGGAGAGCGCTTTCGTGGCCACGGCCCGGGAGGCGGCTCATCTCAAGGAAGCGGCGGCCCATCTCCAGGCGGCTTGCGAGACCATGGAGGAAGGCCTGGGCGAGGACTTCATCACCATCGATCTGCGGGCGGCGTGGACGGCGCTGGGCAAAATCATCGGGGAGACGGTGGGTGAAGATATCATCGATGAGATCTTTTCCCGCTTCTGCATCGGTAAGTGAGAAGATGTCAGCCTGAGGCCACGAAAAAGTCCCGGGCGAACGAGAACCTGGACGAAAGTTCTTTTTGACGACGTGAGGAGGAAGCAGGGTGCAGTTTGAAGCGGGGACATACGATGTCATCGTCATCGGCGCGGGGCATGCTGGAGTGGAAGCGGCACTGGCGGCGGCGCGCCTGGGCTGCAAGACGCTCCTGGCGACGATTTCCCTGGACAACATCGCTCTCATGCCCTGCAATCCTTCTCTTGGCGGCCCGGCGAAGGGCCACTTGGTGCGGGAGATCGACGCTTTGGGCGGGGAGATGGGAATTGCCGCGGACAAGGCCCTCATCCAGCGGCGCCGGCTCAATACGGGAAAAGGTCCGGCGGTGCAGGCGCTCCGGGGGCAGGCGGATAAAAAGCTCTACCAGTTTACCATGAAGGAAACCTGCGAAAATCAGGACAATTTGGACGTCAAGCAGCTTCTCGTGGAAGAAATTCTCATCGAAGACGGCGCGGTGCAGGGCGTGGCGGCGGAAACGGGAGAAATCTATCGGGGAAAAGCGGTCATCCTGGCTACAGGGACGTATCTGCGGGGCCGGATCATCATCGGGGAGACCGTCTACGACAGCGGCCCCAACGGCCAACGCCCGGCCATGAAGCTGACGGAATCTCTTCGCCGGGCGGGCATTGCCCTCATGCGCTTTAAGACCGGTACCCCGGCCCGGGTGGATGCTCGTTCTCTGGATTTTTCCCAGTTCGAGCTTCAGCCCGGCGATGACGACGCGCCTCATTTCTCCTTTATGACCGACGAAACGTCCCCTACCCTGCCCCAGGTATCCTGCTGGCTCGCCTATACCAACGAGACTACCCATCGGATTTTACGGGAGAATATCCAGCGGGCTCCCATGGCAAACGGCGTCATCGAGGGCGTGGGCCCGCGCTACTGTCCCTCCATCGAGACGAAGATCCTGCGCTTTCCCGATAAGGAGCGGCATCAGCTCTTTTTGGAGCCGGAGGGTCTTCATACGCGGGAAATCTACGTGCAGGGCATGTCCACCAGCATGCCCATGGATGTGCAGATCGCTTTTCTCCGCACCATTCCCGGGCTCACGCATTGTCGGATCATGCGGGCTGGGTACGCCATCGAGTACGACTGCATCGATCCCCGCCAGCTCCGGCCGTCGTTGGAATTTAAAGCGATTCGGGGCTTTTTTTCCGCCGGGCAGGCCAACGGGACCTCGGGCTACGAAGAGGCGGCGGCGCAAGGTCTCATGGCGGGGATCAACGCCGTTTTGCAGCTGGCCGGCAAAGAGCCGTTGATTCTAAAGCGCAGCGAGGCCTACATCGGCGTCCTCATCGATGATCTGGTGACGAAGGGAACGGAGGAGCCCTATCGGATGATGACGTCCCGGGCCGAATATCGTCTGCTCCTGCGCCAGGATAATGCAGATCTGCGCTTGACGGAGCACGGCCGCCGGGTGGGGCTGGTGACGGAGGAACGCTGGGCGCGGTTCTCGAAGAAGAAGACGGAGATCGGGGCCGCTCTGGCGGCGCTTAAGGAAACGCTGCTGACGCCCAGCCGAGAGATCAACGAGAAGCTCAAGGCGGCGGGCCTCGGCGAGATCCGCGTGGTGACATCGCTCTTTGCCCTGCTTCGCCGCCCCGCCGCCGATTACGGGAAACTCTGCGCCTTGTTCCCTTTGCCGGCCATTGCCAAAGAAGCGTCCCGGGAAGTGGACATCGCGGCATCCTACGACGGCTACATCGAAAAGCAGCAAGAGGACGTGCGGCGGCAGGAACGCTTGGAGAACCGCCTGCTGCCGGAGGACATGGACTATGGGCAGGTGCCGAGCCTGCGGGACGAAGCCAGAGAAAAACTCGCCGCCCTGCGGCCTCGCTCCGTGGGCCAGGCGGGACGCATTTCCGGGGTATCTCCGGCCGATATTTCCCTTCTCTTGGTCTGGTTGGAACGGGCGCGGCGCAGGCATGGGTAAAGTTTTGGGGCGCGGGAACGGACGGCACATGCTGCCTCCCGTCTGGGAAAGACCGGAAAGACCGGGACGGGGATTTATTTCGGCAAGGACGGGAACAAAAGACGGCGGGAGAAGAAACGACGATGGACGAATTGACACGAAGTTTTTGTCAGGCAGCGGAAGCGTATGGTCTTTCCCTGACGGACAAACAGAGGGAGCAATTTTCCCGTTACGGGGAACTCCTCTTAGCTTGGAACGAGAAGATGAATCTCACTGCCCTCACCGCGCCTCGTGAAGTAGCGGTGAAGCACTTCATCGACGCGGCCTCCGTATGGCGCCCGGACTGGTTTACGGGGGAGGTGCGCCGCGTCATCGATGTGGGAACGGGGGCGGGATTTCCCGGCCTGCCGCTCAAGATCCTCCACCCGGAATTGGACATGACCCTGGTGGACGCGCTGCAAAAACGGGTGCGCTTTTTAGAGGAAGTGATTGACGCCCTGGGTCTTACCGGCGTCACCGCCCTTCACGCCCGGGCGGAGGAAGCCGCGCGGCAAAAATCCTGCCGGGAATGCTTCGACGCGGCTGTGGCCCGAGCTGTGGCCCCGTTGCCCGTTTTAGCGGAGTACACGCTGCCCTTCGTGAAGGTGGGCGGCTTTTTGGCGGCGCAGAAAGGGGCGAAGGGTCAAGAAGAGGCGGCGGCAGCGGCGAAAGCCATTGATCTTTTGGGGGGCGCGCCGCCGGTTACGGAAGCGGTGAGTCTTCCCGGCCTCGATGACGCGAGGGCCGTCCTCTACGTGAAGAAGATGTGCCCCACCCCCGCCCTTTATCCCCGCAAGGCTGGAACCCCGGAGAAAAAGCCCCTCGGGGACGCGTGATAAAAAGGGGCGCTGGGGCTGAGATGTAGTCTTTGGGGGAAAATTTTTGCCCCTGACAGGAGATTTCCTCACGAACGCGAATATTTTACGTAACAGAACAGGGGCGTAAAAAGCAGGAGGCATGGACATGAAGGGATATAGAAGGATCGCGTACGGACTTTTGGCCACGGCCGCGCTGTGGGTGCTGCCTATCCAGGCGTTGGCGGCAGAAGAGACGACGGCCGGCGCCGGTGAGGCGAAAGTTGCCGCCGCGCGCCAGGAGGACGGTGCCGCGGCGGATAAGAAGGCGCTGACGCCGGAGGAAAAAGAACAGCTGAAGCAGGAAGAAAAGGAAAGGAAAGCGCAGGAAAAGCGCGAGAAAAAGGAACAAAAGGCGCGGGAGAAGCGGGAAAAGAAACACAAAAAGAAAGAGCTGCAAAAGTACACGATCGTTTACGAGGACGATACCTATGTGTATTATATGGATTCGGAGAACCTGCGCTGGCGGAAAATGCCCTATAGCGACGAGAAGATCCTGGACGTCTGGATCCGCCTCATCCCCATCGCTGACGCCGCCCGGGCCGAGACGATAGAAGCGGCTGGCGATCTCTACATGGGACACTATTATTTGGAGCATTACTACATGCGCCGCACTCAGCGCCAGATTCAGTTCCTGGCGGAGCTGGAAGTCACCGGACGCCCTCAAAATGATGTGGCTACGGGGAAATACAGCGCCGCGGCCTGGGAAGAATTGGTGCCGGGGAGCGTGGAGGATTCCCTCTACAACCGGATCATGAGGAAGATGAGCAATCCCAAAGATAAGGCCACGTCGACTTCGCTGACAGATTTTTTGGAGGACGTTCTGCGCATCTCGCTTTGAGGGATGTAGGCAAAAGGACACCGCCGGTACTTATTGTGCCTCGGCGGTGTCCTTTTGTGTGGGGCGATTTCAATGAAAGGGGGCAATTTCACTTAATTTTTATCGAGGATGGGCCATCGTAATCCAGCGGCGCAATTCCTCTATTTGCTCCGGGGTATGAAACCAATGTTCGGCATTTTCTATGATATGTAAATCACAATGAAATTTTTTAGAAAAATTTTTAACAATAGCAAGGGACATCATAGGATCATGCTTGGCGTATAGTATGGAAGTAGGCGTTTTCCATTGGATAATCGGGTGATTTACAATAAACGTCCAATATTCCCAAGAAAGGGACTGCCCGAAAGAAGTCGTTATACGCTGTTCTTGTTGCAAACGTTTCTCTGTTACATCGGCTTGTTGCATCAGGTTAGACATGAGATATTCCATATCAAGGATAGGGGAAACAAAAAGGCCATGGCTAAACTTTTCGTTAGCAAAACTCAGCATACTAAACCACGCCCCTATGCTATTGGCAAATAAGGCATGTACTGTCCAGTGCTGTTTTACATAGCGTAAAATATGGTGTAATTCAGGAATAATATGCCAAGGAACGAAAGACACCTCTTCCTGCGTTCTTTCCCCATGTTGCGGTAGGTCAAAACTCACTACTTGCCAGCCTTGCGCGCAGACAATGGAAGCTAAAAGGGAGGCTTCCTCTTTATTTCCTCCTTGGCCATGGAGGTAGATATACACCTTTTTTGAGCCAGTTCCCCAAATGGTCGCGAGAATGCCCAATATTTTGACGGTACGTTTTTCTATCGCCATTTCGATTTATCCAAAAACAAAATTTTGTCGTCGTTTACTTTGTCCACAAGAAATGAGGGAGAAATGCAGGGGAAAGTTATCCACAAAATTATCCACAAACAGGTGTTTTTTTTCTTAATTTTGTGGATAACTCAGCGCCGTGAACGAGTTAGTGGTGGAAGAGGCGGATGTGGGTGAAAGCCATGGCAATGCCGTAGCGATCGCAGGTCTCGATGACATTGTCGTCCCGAATGGAGCCGCCGGTCTGGGCGATGTAGGCGACGCCGCTTTTATGGGCGCGCTCGATGTTGTCCCCGAAGGGAAAGAAGGCGTCGGAGCCGAGAGAGACGCCTTGGGCGGTGGCCAGCCATTTTTGCTTCGCTTCCCGGGTGAAGACCGGGGGCTTTTCCGTAAAGACCTGCGGCCAGGCGCCGTCGGCCAAGAGATCGTCGCATTCGTCGCCTAGGTACACGTCGATGGCGTTGTCCCGGTCGGGACGGCGCACCGTGTCCTTAAAGGGAAGACGGAGCACCTCGGGGCTTTGGCGGAGGAACCAGCGGTCGGCTTTATCCCCGGCGAGGCGGGTGCAGTGGACGCGGGACTGCTGCCCGGCGCCGATGCCGATGGCCTGCCCGTCCTTCGTGTAGCAGACGGAGTTGGACTGGGTGTATTTCAGGGTGATGAGGGCGATGAGGAGGTCCCGCTGGGCGCTTTCTGGGATGTCTTTGACCTTGGTGGGCCGGTCGGCGAGGCAGGCGGGGGTGATTTTCACGTCGTTTCGCTGCTGCTCAAACCAGACGCCAAAGACCTGTTTTCGCTCCAAGGGTTTCGGCTCGTAGGCCGGATCCATCTGGAGGATGAGGTAGCTCCCCTTTCGCTTCGTTTTCAGTATCTCCAGGGCCGCCTCTGAATACGAGGGGGCGATGATGCCGTCGGAGACTTCCCGCTGCAAAAAGGACGCCGTCTGGGCGTCGCATTCATCGGATAGGGCCACGAAATCTCCGTAGGAGGACATACGGTCCGCGCCCCGGGCCCGCACGTAGGCCGTGGCCACAGGAGAGAGGTCGATGCCCTCGACGAAATAGACTTTCTGTAAGGTTTCCGAGAGGGGCACACTCACCGCGGCGCCCGCCGGGCTGACATGTTTAAAGGAAGCGGCGGCCGGGAGCCCGGTAGCTTCCTTTAGCTCCCCTACCAGCTGCCAGGCGTTCAGGGCGTCCAGGAGATTGATGTAGCCCGGCGTTCCGTTCAGCACGGCAAAGGGCAGCGCCCCTTTTTCCATAAACACCCGAGCCGGTTTCTGGTTGGGGTTGCAGCCGTATTTCAAAGCGAGTGTATCCATGATAAGCTCCTTTTCTCGTAAGGATTCATTTTTGATTGGTATGACAGGCGAAGAACACTGAGAGATCAGGCCTGTCGGGAAGTGCCGGCATCGGGGAAGAGATTACCGGATCCCTTCCCCCAAGAGCCGGGCCTCGGTGCCTGTATGGAATCGTTATGGTATCATTTATGAACATTCTGTCATTTTCAGACTATCATGACAGGAAGGCATTGTCAAGAAACGGAGCGCAAGGGTCACTTTTGTTTGGCATTGTATGCGATATTCTATCTCTTGTGATATAATATGAACACTTAGTGAACACGACCGTAGGGAAGTGAGAGCTTAGTGAGAATATATACCTGGCCACTTAACAAAGGCAAGCGAAGCGAGGCCCGCGTTTAGTGATAGTATCATGGCAACCAATAGTGCAGGGAGGAACTTTCTTATGGCTACAGCGAATATCAATATTCGTGTCGAGGCGGTACTCAAAGAGGAAGCCGAACATCTTTTTCACGATCTTGGACTGACAATGTCGTCGGCCGTTACCATGTTTTTGAAAAGTGCGGTTCGTCATGACGGGATCCCCTTCGCCGTCAGGCGATTGACGCCGAATAGGGAAACGAAGGCGGCGCTGGCGGAATATGGAGAAATGAAAGCCCATCCCGAAAAGTATAAGCGCTATGCTTCCTTTGCCGAGGCGGCGGATGAGGTTTTATCCGATGCTTGAAGTCGTTTTGTCCCATCGCTTTAAGCGTGACTTGCGCGTGGCGAAACGACGTGGCTGCCCTTTAGACAAATTAGAAGAGGTCGTGAATACGCTGGCGCAGCAGCTTCCCTTGGCGGAGAAATATCGAGATCATTCACTCGCTAGAGAATATAAAGGGTTTCGGGAGTGTCATATTGAACCTGATTGGCTGCTCCTTTACCGCGTGGAAAAAACAGCGGTGGCGCTGTTTTTATTTCGCACCGGGACACACGCAGATTTATTTTGAAGGTAATAGGATGACAGAGATAAAGAAAAGCCCGCGGAATCTCTTTCCGCGGGCTTTTCCTGTAGTTATTTCTCGGTGATCTTTCGGGCCAGGCGGACGGCGGCTACGCCGTCGGGGGCGTAGTAGTCGGCGCCGGCTTCCCGGGCGTAGTCCTCAGTGACCGCGGCGCCGCCGACGATGATGTGGGCGCGGTGGTGGATGGCTTTGAGATCGTTTACCACCTGATCGATTTCGATCATGGTGGTGGTCATGAGGGCGCTGAGTCCCACAATGTCGGCGTCATGTTCCGTCGCGGCCCGGACGATCTCGTCACTGGGGACGTCCTTGCCTAAGTCGATGACGGTAAAGCCGCTGTTCGCTAAAAGCGCACCGACGATGTTCTTGCCCAGGTCGTGAACGTCGCCCTTTACCGTGGCTAAGACGACGGTGCCGCGTTTTTCCTTTTCCGCGGAGGGAAGAAGTTCGCTGAGCTTATCGAAGGCGGTCTTCATCGCTTCGGCAGAAAGGAGTACTTCCGGCAGAAAGATGGTGCCTGCGCCGAAGCCTTCGCCGATTTCGTTCATGGCGGCGGTGAGGGCTTTTTCCGTGATATCGTTGGCGGAAATCCCTGCCTTGACCGCCCGGGTCACCAATTCGTCCATCATTTCCTTGGCCCCGTCTTTGACGGCGGCCTTGATGGCGTCGATGGGGTTAAGATCGGCGGTTGGGGCTTCGGCGGCCTTTTTCTCACCCTCCGGTGCGGCCATTTTCTTCGCGTAGGCGCGGCCGTTGGGGTCGTACCCTAAGAGGGCGGCGCTGGCGGTGAGGGCCCGCTGCATTTCTTCGTCGTAAGGGTTCATGATGGGCGCGTCCAGTCCCGCGGCGAGGCACATGGCGAAGAAGGTGCTGTTGATGAGGGGGCGGTTTGGCAGGCCGTAGGAGATGTTGCTGAGCCCCATAGTGGCGGGGTAGCCGAAGTGCTCTCGGTAGAGGCGCAGGGTTTGCAGCGTCTCCCCGGCGGCCTTCGGCTCGGCGGCGACGGTCATGACGAGGCCGTCCAGGAGGAAATCGCCGTCCGTGAGGCCGATTTTTCGGGCGGCCTCCAGGATGGTGGAGAGAGCGGCGAGACGTTCCGGCGCCGTCTGGGGAACGCCGTCGGCGGTAAGGGGCAGGCAGAGGATGGCGGCGCCGTATTTTTTCGCCAACGGGAGGAAGCGGGCAATGCGCTCCGGCTCGGCGCTGACGGAATTGATGAGGGCGCGGCCGGGGTAGACCCGCAGCCCCGCTTCCAATGCGGCGGCGTCGCTGGTGTCGATGGCGAGGGGCGTGGTGGTCACCTGGGCGATTTCCATGACGGCCCGCTTCATGGCGGCCGCTTGGTCGATGCCGGCGACGCCCATGTTGACGTCCAAGATACCGGCCCCGGCGCGGCTTTGAGCGATGGCTTCCTTCTTGACGGAGAGAAGGGAGCCGTCTTTAATTTCTGCCGCTAATTTTTTACGCCCTGTCGGGTTGATGCGCTCGCCGATGAGGACGGGGGGCAGCTGCGGATCGATGACTACCGTCCGGCTGCGGCTGGTGAGGCGGAGCCGGGGAGAAAGCGGAATCCGCTTGGCTTCGGGGCATTGAGCGGCCGCGGCGGCGATGGCTCGTATGTGTTCCGGCGTGGTGCCGCAGCAGCCGCCCAGATAGGTCGCCCCGGCGGCGATGAGATCTGGAACCCAGCGGGCGAAGTCCTCCGGCCCCATGGGAAAGACGGTCTTTCCGTTGACGAATTGGGGCAGGCCGGCGTTGGGCTGGACGCTGATGGGCTTGTCGGTATTTTGGGCGAGGAGTTTGACGATGGGAAGAAGTTGCTCCGGCCCCAGGGAGCAATTCACCCCGATGATGTCCGCCCCTAAGGCGTCCAGCGTGACGGCGGCGGTCTCTGGATCGGTACCGGTGACAGTGCGCCCGTCCTCGCTGTAGGAAAGCTGGCAGATGACAGGCAGCCTGGTGGCTTCTTTGGCGGCCAGGAGCGCCGCCCGGGTCTCCTGAATGTCGATGGAGGTTTCGATGAGGATGTAGTCGGCGCCCCCTGCTTCCAAGGCGGCGGCCTGCTCGGCGTAGGTTTGATAGGCCTCTTCAAAGTCTAAGTCCCCCAAAGGGGTGATAAAACGCCCTGTCGGCCCCATGGAACCGGCCACTTCCGCCCGCCCGGCAGCGGCTTCTTTGGCGATGCGGACGGCAGCGATGTTGATGTCCCGGGCCTTTCCCGCGAGGCCGTAGTGCTCTAATTTCAGGGCGCAGCCGCCGAAAGTATTCGTTTCTAAAATGGTGGATCCCGCCGCGACGTAGGCTTCGTGGATCTTTTTCATCATCTCCGGCCGTTCCAGGTTGACGAGTTCGGGGCATTCCCCCGCTTTCAATCCGGCGGCCTGCAGCATAGTTCCGGTGGCACCGTCAAAAATATGGATCATGATAGGGACTCCTTTAAAATAAAGTGAGAAAGGGGTTGGTCAGATAGGGTATTTTTTATTGGTTGATTGACGAAAAATGTTTCACGTGAAACATTTTTTATTGTGTGATTTGGCACGGCGAAGAAAAGGATTCTTTACGAGTCGTTTTACGGGAAACTGAACCGTGGAAAATTGCGGGAGCGGATGGCCGAAACGCCGGAATCATCGGAAAAATGGGCGGTGGCAGGGTGTACCAAGGGCAGGAAACGTTTCCCGGGAACATGGGAAAATATCGCTGTCGGAAGCAGCTTTAGGGCGGCGCGGCGCACGGTCCGTGCACGCTGGTGCTGCTGGGAAAAAGGATTGTCCGGAACAGGTGTCAATCCATCTCATCGCGTCTCGAGGAAAAATGTTTCACGTGGAACATTGCGAAATTTTATGGTTCCTGCTCAAGAGGACAGGATCCGGCGAGGGCCGCTCCTTGCCGCCGGGCGAGGCAGTCCGTTTTGGCGCAGACGGCACAGCCGGAGGGCGATGGCTTCGGGGGGGCCGCGGCATCTTTTTTGGCGAGGCCGATGATGGCGGTGATGGATTTTCTCGGCCAGAGCATGAGGGATTCCGTCAGGTGAATGCCGATTTCTTCTGCCTGGGACAGCCGGATGAGATTGGGCTGCTCGGTGAGAGGCCAGTCACCGTAGCCGGGGCTGTAGCGCCAACGCATGGTGCAGCCGGAGCGGGCGGCGGCGGGACGCATGGTTTTTTCCATGGCGTCGGCCACCTGCTCCACGGCGGCAGTGGCGGCGGCGTCAAGGAGAACGGCGTAGGCGTACTCCCCCGCGTTAAAGTGCTGGGTCACAGCTTCCTCAATGCTTTCCCCTACCGTCGCCGCCAAGATGATCACCGCTTCACAGCCTTGGAGATGTTTCTCAATGCTGCGGCCGACAATGGGAAATTCCGGTGCAGCGACGACGGTATGATGTTCGCTGTCGTATGGATATTGCTGCCAGATGCCCCGGGGAGCGGCTAAAAGCGCCGCTTCATCCGCTGCCTGGCGAATCTTTTCTTCATCAAACACGGCGCTTTTCAGCCCTGCATAGCGCCGTGTTTCCGCCGCGTCCACTTTTGGCAGCGGTGCGTTATAGATCGGCATAAGAACACCGCCTTTATATCCTTTATATAAAGATGCATCTATTGTAATGCCTATATGGCAAAGCGTCAAATGGAAGATGGTCGGCGATGGCGAGGCGACAATAAAAATGTTTCACGTGAAACATTTTGTGACGGAGAAAATTTTTTCGTTTCACGGAGAACATCGGACAGGTTCTACAGACAAAGGGGCTTAATTTTAGCGGGAAAGGTGGTCAAAAAAAAGAAAATATTGGAGGAGGTTTGGGTGAGACGGTGGGAAGGCACCGGTTAGCGATGCCGTATGGACAAAATGAGGTGCTTATCGAAAGCTGGAGGCTCCCCCAAAAAATATCATGAGGCATACCGAGAAAATGTTGATGGGAATACTTTTGACAAAGAAGTTCTGTTGTTTTTGATGGGAATAGGAAATAATGTTTCACGTGAAACATTGAGAAGGTGATCTGAATTTTTTGTTTCACGTGAAACATTCCAGGCCGAGCCGTTTAAAAACGTTTGCCCTAAAACGGACGGCCTCGTCCGGCGTTCGTTGACGGTCCCCGCGGTTCCTGTCCTATCGAACAGAGGAAATAAATCCAATGTTCCACGTGAAACACTGCGTCCTCACGACGCAATAACTCCCCCGCTGCTATGACAAACAACTTCCAAGAAAATGTTTCACGTGAAACATTTTAAAAGAAACATGGGAAAAGAAAAATCAATTTAGGCGAATACACGACGGAAAAACGAAAGAAAAAGAAGCTTTTGGGTGGGGCGTGAGCGTGCTGCATGGGGTTTTATCGGGGCCGTGGAAAAGATCGGCGAAAGGAGCGCTTCTCTGGCGCAGTTTGCCGAGGCGGCCTTCATGACGGAAAGCGAGGGATAGTATATTGTTCCACGTGAAACATTTTTGCGGGAAGAATTTTTCGAAGATGGGATCCCGAAATATGATTTGACGCGCCGCTGGTAATGTAAAATTTTTCTTCGACGTTTAGCTGGAAAATGTTCCACGTGAAACATTTTGGGGAATAAAGCCTCCGCCCGGAAGACTTTTCTATAAAGCTGCGTATGTGCCCTGATGTTCCACGTGAAACATCGGAAAACATGTGAGACCGCATCCGAAAGCCTGCATAACACGCCAACCTTTCCCCATGCGCAGCGCGTTTTGTAATTCCTCTTCCCTTGTCGCCGGCGCCTTTACGGGAACCCCAATAACATGGCTGACTTTATGAGAAGGATTGTCCCCGGTAGGATCTTTGCGGGGTGACGAATCAAAGGGAGATAAAACTGGAAGTGTTTTTGGTGAAGCTTCGGCGGCGCGGGACATATGGAAGCTGATTGGCGAGGCGTTTTTCGATAAAAATGTTTCACGTGAAACATTTTTATCGAAAGAATTTGGGAAATGAGGCCGAAGGCTCTTTATCTTCCGAAAAAGTTTCGCTATAATAGAAACAAACCGTAAGCCGAAAATTGAGAGAAGGGCGGGGTGAGAGGCGTTGGCAAAAATTATAGCGGTGGCCAACCAAAAGGGCGGCGTGGGCAAGACGACGACGGCGGTGAATCTGAGCGCCGGGCTTGGCATATTGGGGAAGCGGGTTCTCCTGGTGGATTTTGATCCTCAGGGCAACGCCACCAGCGGCGTGGGCCTCGATAAGGGAACGCTGACGCCCACGGTGTACGAGGTGATCCTGGACGGTCTGGCGCCCCGGGAAGCCATTCGTACCACGGCGTATAAACTGGATATTCTTCCGGCCAATATCAATTTGGCGGGGGCGGAGATCGAGCTGGCCCAGGCAGAAGGCCGGGAATTCCGCCTGAAGAAAGCGCTGGATACGGTGCGGGAGGCGTATGATTTCATCATCATCGACTGCCCTCCCTCCCTGGGCCTTTTGAATCTCAATTCCCTGACGGCGGCGGATGGGCTTTTGATGCCGATCCAGTGCGAGTTTTACGCGTTGGAGGGATTGACGGCGCTCCTCAGTACCTTGAAACTGGTGCAGGAGAGCCTCAATGCGAACCTGACGGTGGCGGGCGTCCTGCTCACCATGTACGATTACCGCACGAATCTTTCCCAGCAGGTGGTGGAGGAAGTGCGAAAGTATTTCCCCGATAAGGTGTATGATACGGTGATTCCCCGGACGGTGCGCCTCAGCGAAGCGCCTTCTTACGGGATGCCGGCCGTCTTTTACGATGAGAAGGCGAAAGGGGCGGAAGTTTACATGACGTTGGCGAAGGAGGTGGCAAAACGTGGCTAAGACGAAAGGCCTAGGGCGCGGCTTAGGGGCGCTTCTCCCCACCGCACCGAAATGGCGGGAGGCGCCCACGCCTTCGATAGACGACACGGCTCCTGATGCGGCGGGGGTGCATGGGCAAAGGGTGGAGTCGCTCCCTATGGATCGGGTCCATCCGAATCCGGAGCAGCCGCGGCAGACCTTTGATGAGGCGGCCATGGAGGAATTGGCGGCGTCGGTGCGGCAGTACGGGGTTTTGCAGCCGATTTTAGTACGGCCGGCAGGGGACGGGTATGAGATCGTCGCCGGGGAGCGCCGCTACCGGGGGGCAAAACTGGCCGGGCTGAAAGAGATCCCCGCCATTGTGCGCGTCTTTAACCCGCTGGAAATGGCCGAAGTGGCCATCATTGAGAATGTGCAGCGGGAGGATCTTAACGTTATCGAAGAAGCGCGGGCCTATCAGGTGCTGATGGACCGCTTTGGCCTGACGCAGGCAGAATTATCGGAAAAGGTGGGGGCCAGCCGTTCTCACATCGCTAATATCCTCCGGCTCTTGGCGCTGCCGAAGAAGGTGCAGGAGAGCCTGCTGCAGGGGGTGCTGCTCATGGGACAGGCCCGGCCGCTCCTGGCCCTTTCCACGCCGGAATTGGTGCAGAAGGCGGCGGATCACATCGCTGGGCATAATCTTTCGGCCCGGGAAGCGGAGCAGCTGGTGACCAAGCTGAAAAAGGATCCGAAATTTTTAGATCCGGTGGAGTGGCTGAAGGAACCGGCGGTGACGGTGAAGGAGAAAGAATTTTTCATCGAGGACGCGGAAGATAAACTGAAAATGTTCTTCGGCGCACCGGTACATATTCATGTGGGCATGACCCAGAGCCGCATCGTCATCAATTTCAAGGATCAGGCGGATCTGGACCGCATCGTCGAAGCGCTGGGGGAAGTGCGCACGGAAAGTGTGGAGCGCAAAAAGACGCTCTTGCGGGAGGTTTCCCGCCGCTTTACCACCTGATAGAACAGTAGAGGAGATAAGGGAGAGTAAATGGAGAAAGCGATATTATCTTTTTTGCAAGGGGAGAATTTGCCGTATTTAGTGGGCGCTTTGACCGCTGTGATGGCGCTCTTAATCCTCCTCATCATTTATCTTCTGGTGGCCGTCAGCAGTCTCAAAGGGCGCTACCGGCAGATGATGACGGGGGAGGAAACGGGCCGGGATTTTGAGGCGATGCTCTTGGGACACATCGAGGAGACCCACGCTGTGGCGGCGGAAAATCAGGAGCTTCAGGCGGAAAATCGCCGCATCAGCGCCCTCTTGGCGAAGGCGATCACCCGGGTGGGGGTGGTGCGCTTTCGCGCCTTTGAAGACATGGGGAGCGATCTTTCCTATGCCGTGGCGCTCTTAGATTCGGAAAACAACGGGGTGGTGCTGTCCAGTATTTTCGGGCGCGAAGATTCCCGAAGCTATGTGAAGCCCATCGAGGCCGGGAAATCCACCTATACTCTGACTGACGAAGAGGATGAAGCGATCCGGCAGGCGATCCAGAGCGCCCGCTAAGATGACAAATCTTTGGGGTACGGAACGCACAGGAGAAGCGGCCCGATCCGCGCCGCCGCTATCGGCGCCCGGGAGAGAGGCGTGGCCTTTTGCTGGGGAAGAGGGACGAAAACAGGGCGCCGCGTATTTTCCGTTTTTGGCGGATACACTTCCTACGGCGGCGGACTTTTGCGCCGCTCTTGCGGGAGCGGAGACGGACGCGGCCCGGCGCATGTTGGCGGCGGACATCATCGCTGCCTATCGTCCCCTGATGGAGGCGGTATTGCGGCACTACGCGGGGCGGCCGCTCCCCCTGCGGCAGGTGGAGCGGATTCGCCTTTCCCGAGGGCTTCGGGAATTTGGCACCTGTCTCATCCGCCGCGCCGATGATACGCGCTGCGTGCTCGCCTTCAGTCGGCACCTCTTTTTCCCCGGCAACGAGGAAAACCTCGTCAACGTCATCGGCCACGAAATGCTCCACGCCTGTCTGCCCTATGGCGAGGGACACGGCACCCACTTTCGTTTCTTCCTGCGAAAGCTCAATGAGGCCTTGGGGCTCTCCCTCGCCGTTCATTCGGCGGAAACGGCCATCCGCTCCCTCGCGTTGCGCTATCGCTACCGGGTGACTTGCGGGGCTTGCGGCAGCGCTTTCTGCTACCTGCGGGCTGGGGCCATCGTCCGTCATCCCGGCCGCTATCGCTGCGCCCGCTGCGGCGCGTCAGCCTTCACCGTGGAGACGCTGCGCTGAAGAAGGAAAATCCTGTTTCCGCCTTCAGAAAAATGTGATATAATTTTAGTAGTCATAGTATAATTATGATGTAAGGTGATATCGTACAGGATTAAATAAAAGCAACGGATATGATTTTCTCACAGGGAAGGAGATAAGGAAGTATGGCAACGATTTTTTCTACGGCACGGCAGACGTCGCTGATGTATCAGATCGCCAACCGCGGGCTGGCCTTTGGCCGCCTGTCGAACGCGAACACGCAAAATTCTTTTTGGGGCGAGCGAAGGACGTCCTCGCGGGACAATAAGTATAACGCCTTTTCGGCTCTCTACGGCAGCGGCCCCCAGATTGGCCGCCTTTTAAAGCAGTATTCAGCGGCGCAGAAGCAGTTCAATACCGAAGCCGACAAGACGACGGCAAACCTTAAAAAATCCGCCGCGGCGCTGAAATCCGCCGATTTCAACGTCAACGGGCAAACGGCGGCGGAGACCGACGCCAATACGAAGGCCGTCCTCGGCAAGGTCAATGATTTCGTCAATCAGTATAACGACGCGGTGAAATTCTTCGACAGCAATGCCGACGTGTCCAGCCGGGTGGGACGCATGGCGGACACCTTTAAGGAGGAGCGGTATTTCTCCCGCTCGCTGCAATCGGTAGGCGTCACCACGGATGCGGCCACGGGACAACTCAAGGTGGACAATGACCGCCTGACGGAGGCGCTGAAGAAATCCCCCAAGACGGTGGAAGCGGTCTTAGGGAAAAACGGTTTGGCCGGGCGAGCCGAGGCGCGGGCGAATCAGGCGACGTTCCAGAAGGGCCAGCTCTTCCCCGGGGTAGAGTCTCTGGTGGGGAAAAAAGCCGTCGATCCCACCCAGCTGAACTACTCTAACCGGGCGCTCCTCCAGCAGGCGAATTACAACCGCCTGGGAACGCTGCTCAATTTATATTTTTGATTTTGCGAAAACCATGCGCCGCCCCTGAAAGAACAGACACATGTCTCCTTTAGGGCGGCATTTTCTTTGCCTGGGGGCAGGCAAGGCATAGGCGGGACGAAGCGGAATATTTTCCGGCACATCAAAGAGCTTTATATCGGCCTTTTGTCGAAGCTGGATAAAAAATGGCGGCTTGGCTGCGGGACGACCTCCCCAGCTGTCGGACAGGGTAACGTTTCTGAAGGAAACGCATAGAAAAACGCTTGGCGAAGAGAGATAAACTTCGCCAAGCGCTTTTTGTTATGTGTGCTTTGTCAAGTCCTTACTCGATGCCGGTGACTTGATAATCCTTGGATTCCACGGCCTTTTTTAAGACGTTGTCGGCGACGTCCCCCGAGAGGGTCAGCACTGCCGTGCCGGCTTCGTGGCTCACCTTGGCCTCCGTGACGGCCGGCAATTCTTCTAATGCTTTCTTTACCGTGGCCTCGCAGTGGCCGCACATCATGCCTTCAATTTTCATGGTCTTTGTCATGGTTTTCACGTTCCTTTCCGTTGAGAATAGGGCAGCGGGGAGAACAACCGGTTCGCGCCGCCTGTCTTTCGCCGCGTCATAGAGAGAGAAAAAATTGAGCCGCAGGGCGTTGGTCACCACGGAGAAGCTGGAAAGGCTCATGGCCGCTGCTGCGAACATGGGGCTGAGCGTCCAGCCGAAGAGGGGAATCCAGACCCCCGCGGCTAAGGGAATGCCGACGATATTGTAGAAGAACGCCCAGAAGAGATTTTCCCGGATGTTTTTCAGGGTCGCCCGGCTCAAACGGATGGCTGCTGCCACATCCGAGAGGCGGCTCTTCATCACCACGATGTCGGCGGCGTCGATGGCGATGTCCGTCCCCGCGCCGATGGCGATGCCGATGTCGGCCCGGGAAAGCGCCGGCGCGTCGTTGATGCCGTCTCCCACCATGGCCGTTTTTCCCACGGTTTGTAAGGCGCGGATGGCGGCTTCCTTTTCGGCGGGAAGGACTTGGGCGATGACCTCGTCCACGCCGGCGGCGCGGCCAATGGCGGCGGCGGTGCGGCGATTGTCACCCGTGAGCATGACCACCCGCAGCCCCATAGCCTTGAGCTGGGCGATGGCGGCGACGCTGTCTTCCCGCAGGGTGTCCGCTACGGCGATCAAACCGAGAGAGACACCCTCCCGGGCGAAAAAGAGGGGCGTCTTGCCCTCTTCGGCGAGGGCGTCGGCGGTTTCTGCCAGCGCCGTAGGGAGGACGGCCTTGCCGCCCACAAAGGCGCGGCTGCCGCCCCAAAGGCGCTGTCCTTCTATGACGGCGGTCAGCCCGTGGCCGGGGAGCGCCTGAAAGTCTGTCCCTTCCGGGAGGGTGAGCGCCCCTTCCCGGGCTCTTTGCCGGATGGCCTTGGATAGGGGATGTTCACTTTTTTCTTCCAAGGCGGCAGCGAGGCGTAAAAGTTCTTCTTCTGTGACGCCCTCCGCCGGGCGGAGGGCAGTGACCACGGGGATGCCGCTGGTCACTGTCCCCGTCTTATCGAGGGCGACGATTTGGGTGCGTCCTGCCGCTTCCAGCGAGGCCGCCGTCTTAAAGAGGATGCCGCTCCGCGCCCCCCGGCCGCTCCCCGCCATGATGGCCACCGGCGTGGCGAGGCCTAAGGCGCAGGGGCAGCTGATGACTAAGACGGCAATCCCCCGGGCTGCCGCTTCGCCGACGGGTGACCCCAAGGCCAGCCATACGGCCGCCGTGATGGCCGCCAGAGCGATGACCACCGGCACGAAGACCCCGGACACCCGGTCGGCGATCTTGGCGATGGGGGCCTTCGTGGCTGCCGCCTCTTCCATGAGACGGATGATTTGGGCGAGGGTGGTATCCTCCCCCACCCGTGCCGCCCGGCAGCGAAGAAAGCCCGACTGGTTCAGCGTCGCCGAGGCCACTTCGTCCCCTGGCCCCTTGTCGATGGGGAGGCTTTCCCCCGTGAGCGCCGCTTCGTTCACGGCACTTGTGCCTTCCACCACCACGCCGTCCACGGGGATGGTCTCCCCCGGGCGAACCACGAAGATGTCCCCCGCCTTGACTTCTCCTACGGGAACGGTGGTCTCGGCGCCGTCTTTGAGGAGCGTCGCCGTCTGGGGCGCCAGCTGCAAGAGGCTTTTCAGGGCGTCGGTGGTCTTTCCCTTGGCGCGGGCTTCCAGCATTTTCCCCACGGTGATGAGGGCGACGATCATGGCGGCGGACTCAAAGTAGAGTTCGTGGAAAAGCCCGTGGAGCCGCGCCATCTCTCCCGCCATGGCGGCTGCCGTCATGGCGAAGAAGGCACCTGCACTGTAAAGAAAGGCTGCGCCCGACCCTAAGGCTACCAAGGCGTCCATGTTCGGCGCGCCAGAGAGCAGGCTTTTTCCGCCGCTTACGAAAAACTGCTGATTGATGAGCAGGACGATGGCGGCGAGCAGCAGCTCGGCTAAGGCGATGGCCAAGGGATTTTCTGACAACATGTCCGGCAGGGGCCAGCCCAGCATGGGATGTCCCATGCTTAGGTACATTAAGGCCGCTAAAAACCCTAACGACGCCACAAGGCGGCGCTTTAAGCGCGGCGTCTCTTTATCTTCCAAGGCGTCTTCCGCTGCGCTTGGTGCTTTCCCTGGCTCCGCTGCGCCCTTGGGGGCGGCGCCGTAGCCCGCCGCTTCTACGGCAGCTACCACCGCTTCCGCTGATGCCGTGCCTTCCACTCCCAGGGAATTGGTCAGGAGGCTAACGGCGCACGACTCCACCCCCGATACCTTCGCCACCGCCTTTTCCACCCGGGCCACGCAGGCCGCGCAGCTCATGCCGGTGACTGTATATTGTTTCATGATTGACTCCTTCGCTTGGTGATTACGTCACCAACTTCTTAATTTTCGTTACTTGGTAGCCGCTGCCTGCGAGGGCAGCGAAAATTTCTTCGTCCGTTATCGTACGGCTCATGGACAAGACGGCCTGCTGCCCGGCAAGGTCGGCCCGGGCGGAAACGCCCTCAATGGTTTCTAACAACGCCTCTACCCGACGCTGGCAGTTTTCGCAGTGCATCCCCCGGAGATGGACGACCTTGGAGCCGATGATGGTTGCCGTCAGCGCCTTGGGCGGGGGGAATATTTCTTCTTCGTCGCAGCAGGCGTTTTCCCGCCGCAGGTGGCGTGCCGCTGCTCGTAATCCCAAGGCGGCAATCGCCGTCGAAAGCACAACGCCAACTAAATTTGGCACACTACATACCTCCGTGTATTCATGATTTTTCAGCTTAAGGACAAAACACGTTTCAGAGGCGGTCACTTCATCAGCTTTTGGAGAAGTCCCACCAATTCGTCCACCGTTTCGTCTTTCCCGGCGCGGAGATCCGTCGCCACGCAGCTTCGGATGTGGCTGTTTAAAAGCTCACGGTTAAAGGCTTGAATGGCCGCGGTGGCCGCCGCCGACTGTACCAGAATATCCGGGCAGTAAGCGCTCTTTTCCACCATCTTGCGAATGCCGCGAATCTGTCCCTCAATGCGATTCAGCCGGTGAACGAGGCTCTTATACTCCGCTTCCGAACGCGTCTTCGTCTTATGGCAGCACCCACAGCCGCCGGCTCTTTGCTCATCCATTTCCTTCCCCTGCTTCCGGGATATGCTTTCTCCCTGTTCTTGGCTTCTTCATCATATACCCCATTAGGGTATTTTGTCAAGAATTAAAGTGAAATGATACGAGAATCATTCTAAATATATACGCAAAAGACAGGGCTAAAGGCGTGCTTGACGGTGTTGTAGGACATATGGTAGGGTTAATACAAATGAATTTTTCGTGAAAACTTCATTGCCACATGAGGCAGGCAGGGGGAGAGAGGAGTTTCCTCGTCGGCGTGGAGTATACATTTTAAAGGTTGCGACAAGAAAGGAGTATCACATCATGACGAAACATTTATTTTCCCGCGCTTTTGGGTCCTTGGCCGCGGCGGCGGCGCTTTCCTTGGGGGCGCTGCTCTATCCGGGGACGGCGGACGCCCACGCCCTCTGGATCAACATGACGGATTATCATCCCGCGTTTGATACAGAGAAGACGCTGGCCAAGACGAAGCTGTACATGGGCTGGGGGCATCACTTCCCGGTGGACGGCTATGTTTCGGAGGATGAGTTCAACCGTATCTGGCTCACGACGCCCGACGGCGAGGAGAAGACGGTCAAGTTAGAGACGACGGGATTTGCGGCCAGCGAGCTGAAGCTCACGGAGGAGGGCCTCTATCTCATCGGCGTGACGCGCCATGCTTCCTATAACACGAAGTATCGCGACGCGGAGGGTCAGAGCCATCTTGTCAAGCAGGATATGACCGGTCTGTCCAACGTTTTTTCCAGTACCTATTCCCAGCAGTTCGCTAAAACTATCTTTTGCGTGGGGGATCGGACGGCGGGGACGTTTGACCGGCCGCTGGGGCAGACGTTAGAGATCGTCCCTCTCGTCAATCCTTACGAAATCATGAACAATACCGGCGGGGATCTGCCCGTGCGGGTGCTTTTTGAAGGCGAGCCGGCGGCGCATGTCAAGCTCTCCGCGAAGTACGAAGGATTTTCTCAGACCGACGAATCGTCTTGCGCCACCATGACCGACAGAAACGGCGTGGCACACATCCGCATCACCCACTGGGGGTCGTGGGTCATCAAGGCCGGCCTGACCATGGAGCCCCGGGGCGATTTAGCGGGGCGGGTCATGACGGAGAGCTATTACGCGTCGCTGACGTTTTTAGTTCCCTGACGGAAGGAAGGAAAATCACGCTTTAGGAGGCATCCCCTCTAAAATGGTGGGAATCACTCTGACGGAGGCGTTTCCATGGTAAGCTTTTTTTCGATCCGCTGGGCGATGGGGCTGTTTTTGGCCGCGGCATTTTGGTTGACGGCGGGGCGGGCGGCAGCGGAGGCGCTGCCGCTTTCGCCGTCGGAGGCGACGGGGGGCCCGTTTTTGCGTTTTTCGCTGTCGGATCCCGTCGATCAATGGGACGGATCGGCGACGGCGGACTTTTTCCTTTGGGACGGGGACCGTCCTGTCCCAAAGGAGGAGATTGACGTGTTAGCCGCCATCTGCCGGTGCCGCGCCGAGGAGGAAACCCATGTGCTGCCCTTGACGGTGCGGGAAGAGGAGGAGAACGCCGCTTTTCGCCTCGTCCTTCCCCGAAGGGCTTCGTGCAACATCATCGCCAAGCTGCGCTATCGCGGGCAGCTTTATGTAGTGCAGGCGCTGCGCCCGGTCTACGCCCGGGGGCGCGATCCCGCCGATTGGCCGGAAGATGCGGCGATGCCGGCGGATACGCCATACCTGGAAGCGGAAACGGAGGAAGACTACAATTTTCGCACCGGAAGTCCGATGTCGTTCATTCTCCAGCAGGGAGAGGGCCGTTCGGCGGCGGTGGCCGTGTATGATAAAGACCGCTGTCTTTTGGAGACGCTGACGGTACAGGACAGGTTCACCTACGAGGTAACGCCTCTTCCCCGGCTCAAGGTGCCGGGGCGCGGGACACGGAACGAGGTGTTTTTCGCCGCGCTTTTGGAGGAAGGCGGCGAGCCGCTTCATCTCTTCGCGCAGATCAGCGTCCTTCATGACCGTCAGTTCTACCTTGACGTCCTGCACGGCGTCACCGTGCTTTTGGCGGCCGGGGGCGTCACGGGCGCGTTCATTATCATTCGGCGGAAAAAAAGGAGGCGAGGGGCATGACGGTGTTTCGCTGGCGGGCGCTGACGCAGGCCGCGAGTTTCCTCCTCCTGACGTACGGCGGCCGCGTGGGGATCCATTTGGGCTCTGCCCTCCCTTGTTTTAGCTGTCCTTATATCAATGGCTGCGGCGGGTATTGCTTCTTGCTGCTCTTTCAACAGGTGGGGATCTTCGGCCTCGCGGCCTATGATCAGCTTTTCACTTACAACGGTCTGCGCAACCTAATGTGGTTTATCGTCTTTGCGCTTCTCTGTCTGCTCTTTTCCAAGCTCTGGTGCGGCTGGATCTGTCCCTTCGGGACGGTGCAGGATCTCTTGAGCGCCCTGCGGCGGCGCTTGGGGGTGCGGGAAGTGGAACTTTCCGAGCGGGTGCGGGCGGCCATTCGCCCCGTCAAGTATGTCTTTTTGGGGATCATCATCGCGTTGCCCTTCCTGCTTCTCTGGAGAATCCTGCCGAGAGATTGTTCTATTCTCTTCTGCAAGGTCTGCCCGGCCCATCCTCTCATGCCCCTCTTCGCGGGGGACGAGCGGCGCTTGGGGCTTGATTATACGACCGTGACGACGCTGGTACTCTCCGTCCTCAATCTCACCTTCGCTGGGGTCATCGTCGTCGGCGCCTTCTTTAAGGATCGGTTCTTTTGCCTCGTCTGTCCCATGCTGCCCTTGATCCAGCTTTTCGGCCGGTTCAGCCCCTTTCGCTTCCTAAAGCGCGCCGGGCGGTGCAGCGGCTGCGGGAACTGTCGGCGGGTCTGTCCGATGGCGATTTCTTCGGTACACGAAGCCCGCGAGGACGGCGCGGTGATGGAAACGGACTGCATTCTCTGTACGGAGTGTGTGCAGGCCTGTCCCGCCGAGGGGGCGCTGCGTTTAGAAGGCGCCTCCAAAACGCTCCTCAATTCTTCCCGGGAAACCTTTTTACAACGCGGCAAAGGAGATGGCTCCCGTGACTGACACGCATTTGGCCGGAGACGACCGCGCCCGGCGGCGCTACGAACGCATGAAGGGGAAAGCGGCGGGCGAATACGGGCAGGAAGCGGCCCGCCTGAGAGATCGCGCTGATTTTCTCGATGTGTACGACTATTTTCTGCGTCTTTCGGAAGAACCGTTCTCCGCTGCGGCGCTCTCGGAAAGGGTCGGCGCCCCCTTGGCGGGGCTGTTTTGCCTCCAAGCGCCGCTGGAAATCTTCTTGGCTCTCGGCCTTCACCCCGTGCGGCTCTGCGCCGGCTCGCAGATCGCGCAGCAGGCGGCGGCCTCGTCGCTGCCCGTCCTCATGTGTCCCATGCTGAAATCCTTCGTCGGGCATACGCTGCTTTACGAAAACGACTTTCGCGCCTTTCAGACTGTAGTTTTGCCGACGACCTGCGATTGGGTCGTCAAGATTCCCGAGATCATGGGGGAGGATCTTTCGACCCTGCACTACATGGAGCTGCCCCATTACCGGGACACGGAAAAGGCGCGGATCGCGTGGCGGGAGGAAGTGTTTTCCCTTGTTGCAGCGCTGGAGGAAAAGACCGGCAAGAAGCTCACCGCGTCGAATCTTCGCGCCGCCGTGGAGACGCTGACGGAGGTTTGGGCGATTTGGGGCGCCCTCCTCGACCTTCGCCGGAAGGGCGTGCTGCCCGGGATCTGGTACCTTTTGCTGGCCAATACCTTCCTGCTGGATCGTCTGTCGGTGTGGACGGATCATCTGCGCCGCGTCCTTCAGGCTTTCCAAGATCGGCCGGCGGCCCCTGTTCCCGCCGGGATCTTCATGGCCGGATCGCCCATCGTCTTTCCCAATTTCAAAATGTTGGAGATCATCGAGCAGGCGGGGATGGCGGCCATCGCTGACGATCTCTGCACCTCGGAGCGGATCTTCCCCGGGGGCGTGGCGTACCGCGATACGTCGCGGGACGGCCTCCTGCGATCGCTTGCCGAGCGCTACCATACGGGCTGCATCTGTCCCACCTTCATTGATAACGACCGGCGCGTCAATAACATCTTCCTCGCTGCCGAGACGGCCCCCATTCGCGGCGTCGTCTACCATCTCTTGAAGGGCTGTCATCCCTATGACATTGAGGCCATCACCGTGGAGCGGCGGCTGCGGGCAAGCGGTCTGAAATTTATCAAGATCGAAACGGACTACGGGCGGGAAGACAGCCAGAACATCGCCACGCGCTTAGAGGCGTTCCGGCAGACACTGGATTAGACATGGGGGCTATTTTGTCATAAGGAAGGGATTTTCATGGGCTATTTTGTGGGCATTGATTTAGGCAGTACCGCCATTAAAACGGTCTTCGTGAAGGACGGTGCGTTCGCTTGGCACAAGGCCGTCCCCACCGCGCCGGGGCAGGAGCGGCTGGCGAAGACGGTGATGGAGGAAGGCCTCGCCGCCTTAGGGGCGTCCCTTGGCGACATCGAAGGCATCGCGACCACCGGCTACGGCAAGAGCCTGATCGCCGGCGCGAACCGCATCATCGACGAGGTTTCCGCCAACGCGCTGGGGATGCACCTTTTGAGCGGCGGCCGCGCCCGCACCATCATCAACATTGGGGGGCAGGACATCAAGATCATTCAAGTGGGAGAAAACGGCAAGCTCATCGATTTTCGCATGAACGATAAGTGCGCGGCGGGGACAGGGCGCTTTTTCGAGATGGCGGCCCGCATTTTGGACACGTCCATTCAGGACTTCGCCGCCCTGTCGGAACAAGCGCCGGAAGCCGCTGTCATCAACAGCACCTGCGTCGTCTTCGCGGAGAGCGAGATCGTCTCCCTCGTCGCCAAGGGGACGTCCCGGGAAGCCATCGTCAAGGGGCTGCACGAATCCATCGCCCGCCGCATCGCCGGCATGATGGAAAAGACCGCCGCCGGCGGCATTTACTTAGACGGCGGCTCCGCCAATAACCGCGGCCTCGTGGAAGCTATCGAGGACGAGCTCATGGACGATGTGAACGTTCTCGACCACCCCCAGTTCACCGTAGCCTTCGGCGCCGCGAGCGCGCTGGCGCAGTAGACATAGAAGAAAACTAAGAAGTAAGCCACAAACATAGGGAAAGGAATGGTGAATATGAAAAAAAGCAACAAGGTTCTTGTTAAAACCATTTGCGCAGCCCTTGCTGCCATGGGAATGGGGATGGAGGTTTCTTTTGCTGCGGCGAATTCGGCGGCGGATGTAGAGGAGATGCCCGCTTTTGAGATCGCGGAGGTCGTCGTCCGAGGGCAGCGCTACATCGCGGGCGAATTCATGCGCGCTACGAATGACGTGGGGGTTTTGGGCAAGCGTGACATGATGTCTTGTCCCATCAGCGTCAGCACCATTTCGGAAAAAGCGGTGGATAGTTTTCTCTCTTCTACGGAAGGTCTCAGCAAGATCCTGAGTTTGGTGCCGTCCGTACAAAAGAGCCACGATATCGCTGTGGACTGCGTAAAGATTCGCGGATTTGCAGACACAGGGCGTGGGTTTTCCATCAACGGCATCCCCGGCATGCAGGCGATGACCCGCCAATCTACAAACTATATTGATTCCATTGATGTCATTGAGGGTCCCGCCAGTGGCGTTGCCGGTAGCGGCAACACAAAAAATGAAGGCGGCACCATTAACATCAACAGCAAGAAAGGCATTGACATTCCCATCACCAATGTTGGCATCAAGTGGAGTTTGCCGCGGGCTTTGGAGGAAAGTATTGACGTCGGGCGTCGCTTTGGCGACAAAAACCGCTACGGCATCCGCATCAACGCGTCCCATGTGAATGGGGAGCGCGCCATAGAAGGCTGGAATCTGAAACAACAGAACGTGTACATCAATGTCGATCAAAAGACCGATGGCATGAGAACGAATTACTTGTTTGGATTTACCCAGACGGATAGCTCTGGTCGCCCTTATGGGTTCTCTCTGGCCGGGACGTATGCCGGGGATCATATTCCGGCTGCGGTCAGAGGGTCGGCGAATCATAATCCGTCTTGGCGCGAAGATAAAAATACCAATTTGGTCATGACGCTGAACCATGAGATGGATATTAATCGCCATTTGACAGCGTTTCTTAATGCAGGTCATTTTAAGCAGGACTGGTATTATTATTTGGGGTTCGATAAAACACTTCTGAACCAAAATGGTGACTTTAAGGCGTCGGCGGATAATTATTCTTTGATTGAAAAACGCGATTATTTACAGCTTGGACTGCGCGGGGACTTTAAGACCGGGATCTTTACGCATAATTATACGGCGGCGGTGGATAGAACGTGGGAATGGTACGGCGGCGTCAGCGACTATCAAGAAGTAGTTGACGGATGGTTCAGCAATCTTTATCATTGCGATCCGTCCCAGTTTGTCCGACCGAATCTTACGCAGGCGGATGCGCATTATACCAGTAAGACGCGGATTAGCGGCTGGTCAGTGACGGACACCATGGCTTCCGACGATGGGAAATGGCAGATCCTCTTGGGCGTAGGAGGAAAAGCCATCGAACAGGATAGTTATAAAAGTGATGGATCGCACAAAAAGAAAACAGGAAGTTATCATGCCGTATCGCCTTTTTACGGGATTAACTATACGTTCACGCCGCGGTTTTCCATGTATGCCAATCACACGGAAACTTTTAGGGAAGGCGCGGTCGTCGGAAACTCTTATAAAAATAAAGGCGAGGTCTTGAATCCTCTGAAGACGAAAGAAAACGAAATCGGCCTCAAGTTGAAAACGGGGGACTTCTTTCACAAATTAAGTTATTTTGTCATTGAACGGGATAGTTATACGACTGTCACCCGAAGCGATGGTGACTATTTAACCTACGGGGGACAAAAGACGAAACACCGGGGCTTTGAATACACGGGAACGGGTTCCCTTTGTAAAAAGTGGAACATCATCGGGGGCTTCATGCACCTTGATGCTAAAACCAGCGCGGGAAAGCGCGCCGACGGGGTTCCCGATTGGTCCGTTAACTTTGGGGTGGAATACCGGGCGGACGAGAAATTTTCCGTATTGACACGAATCAACTATGTGGGAAGCTCTGATATCAAAGAGGAAAAATATAGCGTACCCTCTTACTTCACCCTTGATCTCGGGGCTCGCTACAAAACGAAGCTGAACCGTGTTCCTGTGACGCTGAATTTTATGGTATATAACCTGTTTGACAAAAAATACTGGGCACCCACGGGCAATACGCTGCACACCGGTGCGCCGCGGGCGTTTATGCTGTCCGCCGCGATGGAACTGTAAGCGTATGCGTATGATGAACTAAGGAGGCACTACGATGAAACGATTGGCCTGCGCCCTCTGCGGCGCACTCTTAGCATCCCATGGAGCTGCGGCGGCGGAAGATTTGTCCGAATACATCCTTGATCCCATCTACGTCACGGCGTCGCGCTACGAGAAAAAAGACCTTGATATTCCCGCATCGACCCAGGTGTTCACCCAGGAAGATATTCAGGCGATGAACGCCAAGAGCGTCATGGAAGTCTTGGCGAACATTCCCGGCTTTTCCATCAGTGAATCGCCTTCGGGGAACGGTTCCCCGGGGTTTCGGGGCATCACGGGACATCTCTCCATCTTGATCAACGGGATTCCTCTGACTACGGAGTATTATTATCAGATGGGGACGCTGTCCATGGGGGGAATCGAGCGCATTGAAGTGGTCAAGGGCGGCTCGGCGGTGCTCTATGGAAGCCGGGCCTCCGTCGGCGTCGTCAACATCATTACGAAAAAGGGCGGCGCCAGCAGCGTGGCGGTAGGGGTTGGCAATCACAGCCAAAAGGCGCTGTCGGGGAATTTTTCCTCGGAGGGGCTCTCCCTTTCTCTGGATTGGTATCATACGAAGAATGCCGGATTGGTCTATGACTCCGCCACCCAATATTACCGGAAATTTTTGAAGCGCCGTTCCCTTATGATGCAGTACGAGCCCAATGAACACTGGAATTTCATGTATCTTTACAACGATAAGGCGAATCTCTGCACGCGGGTAGTGAAGAAGACGGGAAAGGAGGAGGCGCCGTGGCGCAACGATACGCGCTACACGATGCTGCAAGGCACCTACAAAGCCGATGACTTGCGTGTGACCGCGTACTATCAGGATCGGACGTGGGATTCTCACTTAGGGTCAAGGCACAGCACGGATACGGGGAAACACTACGGGATCGATGTGGTGAATCAGTGGCATTTCAAGGGCACCAAGCTCACTGCCGGCGGTACCTATGAAGCCATTCGGGCGGCACAGCTTTCTTCCGGGAAGTGGAACGATCGCAACCGCAATCACGGCTCCCTCTACTTCATGACGGAAACGCCGGTGGCGGAACGGACGACGATTTTGGCCGGGGCGCGGGAGGTCTTTACCGGTGATTCGGGGACGGCTTTCTGCCCCCAGGTGCAGGTGCTGCAAAAACTTTCGGATAAGGAATCGGTGTATTTGAACGTCAATAAATCCCTTTTGGAGCCATCTCTTTCGCAGCGGTACGGGTACATGTCCACAACGACGACACCTAATCCTAATCTCAAACCGGAAATCGGCTGGACGTACGAAGTAGGTTGGAAGCGCAGCGTCAACGAGAACGGCTTGGTGAAGATCGGGCTTTACCACATGAAGATTGACGATCGCATTTCTACGCGAAAACTGGCCGATGGGACGAGCCAGTATTACAATGTGGCCAGCTATAAAAACACAGGGGTCGAGGTCAGCTACGAATGGTCCGTGCCGAAAGGGGTATCTTACGGCGTGGGGTTCTCCTACGGCGATCCGAAGGCAAAAGACAGAGCTTCCGCGCCGTGGACGCGCACGGACCAGAGACTGGGGGCCCACGGTGAAGTGCGCTACACGATGGGAAAGACCTCCGTTAATCTGTTTGCCAACTACGCTAGTCAGCGGTATAATTCGGATGTGACGGGGTCGCTTCTGTCGGTGGACATGAACGTCCGCTATCAAATGACGGCGCAGGATGAGCTGTCCCTGAAGGTCAGCAACCTCTTAAATCGGAGCGATTTTCGGGGGACGGGAAGTTCCGTTCTCCCCGAGCGGAATATCCTCCTCACTTACGAACGCAGTTTCTGAGGGACTTCATTTTATCCGTGCTTCCTTTGAAAAGCGGGGGTTTATGCCCTCGCTTTTCTCATACGTAAGGCGGATGGACCGCCGGGATTGAGGTGACTTTGTGAAAAATTTTATTGGTTTGATCCTGCTGCTCTTCTCTTTGACCACTGTCGGCTGCGGCTTTGTCCCTTCGGGAAACGGGGGAGAATCCGTAGCGAAAGCTCCCTCGGGAGATTCTTATACGGTAACGGACAGCCGAGGAAAGACCTTCGCCTTTGCCGAAAAACCGACGCGGATTGTCTGCGGCTTCGTTTTTGCCGACGAAGTGCTGTTGGATTTGGTAGCGCACGACCGGATTGCGGGCCTCGACAAATGGGTGCATGACGAGGGACTGTCCAGCGCGGTGCGGGAAGCCGCCGATGTGAAAACCGTCATCGAGATGAACACGGAATCCATCGCCGCCTTACAGCCCGATCTGATCTTGATGCCGGATGCCTCGCGGGGCGATTTGGTGGCGACGCTTGAGGACATGGGGTTTCGAGTATATGTGTATCCAAATGCCCGCCGCTTGGGCGATGTTGAGGGAATGATCCGCTCCTTAGCGTCGGCGGTGGGGGAAAAAGAGCGCGGGGAAGTCTTGATTGCGGACTTCCAAAAAGACATGGAAAAGGTCAGAGGGATGAAGAAGCCCGGCGATCCCAGGGAGAAGGCGCTGCTCTTCCTGCGCTTCGGAGCCATCGGCGGGGAAGGGACGGTCTATCATGATGCTTTGACGGCGCTGGGCTTCTATGACTGCTACAACGAGGTGCGCAAGGTGAGCGCCATCGCTCAGTCGAGCTCCAGTATCCTCTCCAAAGAAGAAGTGATTCAGGCGAATCCCGACGTCTTTCTGCTGGCGCGCTGGACCCAGGGGGATGCCTACAAGGACAGCGAGGCGCAGCTTCGGGACATCTATGAGGACGCGGCCTATGCCAACGTCAGCGCCGTAAAAAACCGTCGGGCTTACATCTTCCCCCAGCGGTATGTAAACTGCCTCTCTCATCACGCGGGAAAAAACCTTTTGGAGTTAGCTAAACTATTAGAAGCCGCGCCCGCCGGGGAGATGCCACACCCCGTTGACGTCGGGGGATGAGGGAACGCGCTATGATACGAAGCTCCAATCGGAAAAAGATCCGGCACTGTAATTTCATGCAGGCCTTTCTTTCGGCAGCCCACGATCCGAAGGCGGCTGTGGTGCTGCATAACACCCGTTCCTGCTCCAACATCGCCCTGACGGCGTACCGCTCTCTCAGGGCGCGTCCCTCTGGGGCGGCAATAAGCGGCTCCGGCGGAGACAATCTCTTCTCCACCGCCCTTGACAATCAGGATGCTGTCTTCGGCGGGGAGGAAAAATTGGCGGCGTGCCTAACGGATATTTGCGAAGTGCGCCGTCCGGATTACATTTTGGTTGCCTGCGGCTGTGTCCCCGGCGTTACCGGGGACGACGCGGCGGCGGTGTGCCGGGCGGTGCGGGAGAAGACTGGCGTTCCCATTCTGCTTCTTCCCGGGCAGGGCTTCATGGTGCCGGAGGGCATCGACATGACCCTGGCTGCTGCCGATCTTTTGTTTGAAGAATTTACCTATCCGCGGCGGGGAGAATTTCCCCTCGCGTCGGATATGGCCGTGATCGTCGGCTCCAGCGCGTACTATATCTCGGAGAAGGTTTTCGCCGAGCTTCGCACGTTTTTCCGCGTGTTCGGCATCACCCGCCTCTGCGTGCCTCCGGTGGGGGTTACGAAAGCCGACTATGAGCGATTGTCCGCCGCCCGCGTCGTCGCGGCGCTCTCGATGGGCGTCGTCAAAAAGGCTGCGGGAAAGGCTTTGGCGGAGAAATTCGCGGCGCGGCTCCAGCGGCCACTTCTCAATCTCAATGAGATGGATGCGCCGGAAGATTTGACGGCGGCCTTTCGGGCAGCGGGGGAAATTTTGGGACAGCGAGAAACAGCCGAAGCATATATTGCGGAGGAAATGCGCGTCTATCAGGAAAAGCGGAGGGCAGCGGAACGGATTCTGGCCGGAAAGCGCTGCCTGTTGGCGGCGGGGCTGCCCTTTCAGATTTTTCGGCCCCAAGGGATCATTCGCTGGCTCCAAAGCCTCGGCCTGACGGTGCGGGGCTTTTTTCTGCCGGAGGATGTCAGCGAGGTGCGGCGTAAAGAGTATCAGGCCTTTACTGCTGCCCATTATCTCGACATGATTTGCTGTGGGGAGGAGGCCGATGAGAGGACGGCGGATTTTCTGGTAACGACGGGGGAAGCGAAGGCAAAGCTGCGCCAGTTCCTTCTTACGCCCCAGCACTTCACCTTTGCGGGCTGGGGCGGGGAAGCGGCGCGTTTGGCCGCCTTTTCTGAGGGAAGGGGGAGTTCCCATAACGCCTGACCGCTTGGCGAAGTGGCGGCCCGCTGAGACTCTTCCCGCCATCACGGGGGCGGCCGCCGCGTTTTTGTCCGTCGCGGGGGCGAAGGTCATCCTCCATTCGCCCATGTGGTGCGCCGCCATCACCGAGATGCGGCTGGAAGCGTGGGGCATCCCCTGCGAGTGGCTGTTCAGCACCTTTATCGAGGATGACGATCTCTTCTTCGGCGGCGAAGAAGCGCTGCGGCAGACTCTCCTCGAGGCTCGGGTGGGAAGGGGCGACGCCCTGTTGGGGGTGGCGGTGAACTGCGCCCCGGCGCTCATCGGCGACGATGTCCGCGGCATCTGCACTGCCTTCGCTCCGGGAGTCCCCGTGGCGGTGGCCGAGGCGGGAGGCTTCACCGGGGAATTTGACGATGGCTACGGGAAAGCGTTTTTGGCGGTGCTGGAAGCGCTGCCCCCGGTGCCGTGTCCGCCGACGCCGGGGACGGTGAACCTCATCGGCTTTCTCCCCTGGAGGAACATGCGGCGGAGAATCTGGCGGAGATCAAGCGGCAGCTCTTTCGGCGGGGCATCGAAGTACACCTCACTTTCGGCGTACTGGGCACCACGGTGGAAAGCATAAGGAAAGCGGGCCGCGCCGCCCTCAATGTCGTTCTCCATGAAGGGCGGGGAGAGGCAATCGCCGCTTGGTTCCAAGAACGCCTTGGGCAGCCGTCCATCTTCGCGCCGCTCTCCGACGCGGCAAATAAAAAAAGCGGCCAACTCGACGCCATCGAGGCCGCTTTGCGTATGGAAAAAAGGCGCTGATATATGCAGCGCCCCATCTTGGCGCATCTTTTCCGTCCTTTCTGTGCCAAGTGACGGACTTCGTTTTCTCAGCGTTTCCTTCGTTATGTCGTTTTCAATAGCAAGGTCGTCGGAATGATATGTTCCGTATGATCGAAGTCATATAGAGCCGAGATGTTACCAGCTCTTTCCCTTGTGCCAGAATTCCGGGGTCAAAATGGCCAGGACGGTGAAGATTTCCAAGCGGCCGAAGAACATGGAGACACAGGCCACGGCTTTGGAGAAGGGGGGGAGGATGGCGTAGGTGCTGGTGGCTCCGGCGATGCCAAAGCCCGGCCCGACGCTGCCCATGGTGGAGATGCTGACGCTTACGGCGTCGATCATGCGAATGCCGTCAAAGATGAGGAAGAAGGCGAAGAGGACATTCATCATGACGTAGACGAAGAAGTGACGGGCGATGTTGAAGAGAATTTGATTCGGCAGGTGGACGCCGTTCATGGTGACGTAGGCCACCAGTTTCGGGTGGAGTTTTTGCCAGACGAGGGCCTTGATGAGGCGCAGCATGACCACGAAGCGCAGAATTTTGAAGCCGCCGGAGGTGGAGCCGGCGCAGCCTCCTACGAACATGAGAAGGAGGAGGACGGCCTTCGAGAAGGAGGGCCAGGTGTCGAAGTCGTAGGAAACAAAGCCGGTGGTGGAGCCCAAGGAGGCGGTTTGAAATACAGCGTGGCGAAAGGCCGTGCCGAGGCCGAAGCCCATTTCCGTCATGAGGTCTAAGGCGACGAGGAGGGTGGCGACGACAAAGAGGAGGAGGAAGGCGCGAAACTCCGTGTTTCTCAGGACGATCCGCCAGCTGGTGTGGAGGGCTAAGACGTACATGCCGAAGCTGCCGCTGGAGATGAGCATCCAGAGGACGGCCCAGGCTTCGATGGCCGGGCTGTTGAAGTGGAGGAAGCTGTCGTTGTAGGTGGAAAAGCCTCCGGTGGCGATGGTGGTGAAGGCGTGATTCAGTGCATCGTAGGCGCTCATGCCGAGGACGAGATAGCCCCCCATGGCTAAGAGCGTGTAGCCGATGTAGACGCTAAAGAGAGCGATGGCGTTGTCCCGAATGCGGGGGCGCTGGCGCTCCACCATGGGACCCGTGGCCTCGGCCCGCAGGAGGAACATGGCCCCCCGGCCAAACTGCGGGAGCAGCGCCATGAAAATGACGATGATCCCGATGCCCCCGATCCAATTCGTCAGGCTGCGCCAGAGGAGAAGGCTTCGGGGCAGGACGTCCAAGTCGGGGATGAAGGTAGCTCCAGTTCCGGAGAGACCGGAGATGGATTCGGCGAGGCTGTCTAAGGGAGAGAGAAAGCCCCCCAAGAGATAGGGCAGGAGGGAGAGCAGGGAGACCATGAACCAGCCCACGCCAGTGATGGCGACGCCTTCTCGGACGGCGATTTCATCCTCCGTGACCATTTCGCCGCGCTGCTTGAGAGCGCCCCCCACGACGAGGCTCACCATGACGGCGAAGAAGAAAGCCATGGCGGCGTCCGCTTCCCCCTGAAAGGCGGCGTAGACGAGGGGGAGAGAGAGGACGGCGGCGACGGAGTAGGCGAGGTTTCCCAAGATGTCCGCGATGATAAACAGATTCAAGACACGTTCCCCCTCACCAACGATGTTCTGCCGCCGCCCGTCCCCCCAGCCAGAGGAGCAGCGCGAAGATTTCCATGCGCCCTACCAGCATGAAGAAACAGCAGAGGAGCTTAAAGCCCGGCGCTAAATTCGCGTAAGTATCGAAGCCGTAGAGGCCGGACGCGGTGCCGACGCTGGACAGCATCCCCACCCCCAGCCCCACCGCTTCCGGCAGGGTGATGTCCGAGAGGGAAAGCAGCGTCGTGAACACGTAGAAAACGGCTAATTGCAGGAAGAAGTAGCAGAGGATATTGCCCACGATCCGCATGGATACGGTTTCTTTCCCCACGCGGATCCGCTCCACCATGTGGGGGTGCAGGGTGCGCTTCATTTCGCTGAGCGTCATGCGGAAGAGGATGACCAAGCGTTTGATTTTCAGCCCTCCCGTCAAAGAGCCGATACAGCCGCCGATGAAGACCAAGAGCAGCAGCAGGAAGCGATCTAAATCCGGCCATGCCGCCACCGGCGCGGCCATGAAACCGCTGGTGCTGGAAAAGGAGATCACCTCAAAAAAGCCGTAGCGCAGACTGTCGGCGAGGTCATAGACCCCAGCGTACCAAAGATGGGCGCTGACGGCCAAGCTGAAGAGGAGGAGCAGCAGGAAAAAGAGCCGCAGTTCCGTATCCTGCCAGATGAGCCGAAAATCCCGCCGCCGTACTGCCTGCCGGTAGAGAAGGAAATTCCCGCAGGCCAGCAGCATGGAGAGGATGGCGGCCATTTCCAGCCAAGGGTTGTTCTGAAGCATGAAGACCGGAAGGTCAGCGCCCCCGCCGGTGGAGAGGGACATCATGGCCATGGAGAGGGAATCGAGGGGCCCCAAGCCTGCTAAATAAAAGAGGAGGAGGGAGATAGCGGTCAACCCTGCATAGATCCGCAACGCCTGCCAAGCGGAGCGCTTCATCCGCACCAAGAGGGGGCTGAAGGACAGGCTGTGTTCATAGGTTAAGACCAGCCCGAAGGAGCCGCAGACGGCGGGCATGACGGTCACCAGCATAACGACGAAGGAGAGGCTGCCCATCCAGGCGATGATGCTGCGCCAGAGCTGCAAGGAGTAGGGCGCGGTGGGGCCGAGGAAGGAAATGCCGGTGGAGGTGATACAAGACACGCTTTCAAAGAGGGCGTCCACCGGGCCTAAGACTCCGGAGAGGACGAAGGGAACGGCCCCGGCCGCCGCGGCCAGTGGCCAGACGCAGACCAAGAGGGCCGCCGCGTCCATCAGCTCCATCCGGGGCGGATGGTTTTTTCCCAGGCGGACAATGATTTCGCCCACTGTCATGACGAGGAGAAGGGACGCCAAAAAAGCCGGTACCTCCGCCGTCATTCGGCTCAGCGAATAAAAAAACGGTACCAGCATGGCCGCTCCCGAGAGCAGCGTCACCTGCCCCAGGAGGAACAGCAGCAGGGAGCGGCTCATGCCCGATCCCTGCCCTTAAAGTATTGGATGACCTTCTGGGAAAACTGTGTTTCGATGAAGAGAATGGCGCGGTCTCCGGGGAGGAGAACGGAGTCGCCGTTGGGGATGGCGGCCTCTTCGCCCCGCACATAGGCGCAGACGAGGCATTCCCGGGGGAGATGGACTTCTTTTAAGGGATGCCCCACCACCGGCGTTCCCTCCTGCACGATGACCTCCACCGCTTCCGCCTTGGCACTTTCCAAGAGGGAGACCGACACGACGCCGCCCCGGCGGGCAAAGGCCAGCACTTCGCTGGCGGATAGGAGACGGGCCGAAAGGACGATGTCCACCCCCACCTTCTCCATGAGATCCACATATTCGCTGCGCCCCACCCGCACCACAGTCTCCCGTGCGCCCAGATGCTTAGCTAAAAGCGCCAGCATGAGGTTCAGCTTATCGTCCTCCGTCAGGCAGACCACCACGTCCGTTTCGTGGATCCCCTCCTGCATGAGAAGGTCAATGTCCGTGCCGTCGCCGGAAATTACCATGCCGTTTTGCAGCATATCCGCCATCCGCTGGCAGCGCTCGCTGTCTTTTTCGATGACCTTCACCTTGACATCCGTCGGCTCAAACATCGTGGCCAGCGCTCGGCCGGTACGTCCCGCGCCGATGATCATGAGCCGTTCCAGCCGGCGGGCTTCGCGCTTAACGAAGCGGGCGCTGAACTTTTCGATCTCCGCTGGATCGCCGATGAAGTAGGCGTTATCCCCGGGCTTTAGAATATCGTCGCCGTGGGGGATGATCATCTGGTGATCCCGGAAGATCATCCCCGCTAAGACCGACGCCGGCATATCCATGTCCTTGAGGGGCACGTTGGCCATCTTCGAGTCCCGGCGCACCTTTGTCTCGAAGAGGCGCACCTTGCCGCTGGCAAAATCCTCTACATTGAGGGCGGCCGTTGTCATGAGGATGCGGTAGATTTCCTGGGCCGTGATGTATTCCGGGTTCAACATGAGGTCGATGTCGAAGGTTTTTTTCAGGTACCCGCCCTCCGCGGCGACGAATTCTATGTCCCGAATACGGGCGATGGTGTGGCGGATCTTGTGTTTTTTCGCCAGGATACAGGCGATCATGTTCACCTCGTCCACCGCCGTCACCGCGATTAAAAGATCGGCCCCCCGCACTTCTACGTCGGCCATGGTGGCGGGGCTGGCTCCGTTGGCCCGAATGGTCAGGACGTCCAGGGTATTTTTCACCGCTTCCAGCTGGGTCTCATCCTGATCGATCATCACCACTTCGTACCCTTCGTTGGATAAGAGTTCGGCGATGCTGTATCCCAATTTTCCCGCTCCCACGATTACGACGCGCACAAAAACCCCTCCGTCCCCCATTCTTTTTGATGGCTCTTATTATACTATTTTTTAGGAATTTTGCCACTATGGCCGTCTTTTTCGGTATTGGCCGCCGCGGCGGCCAATGGGAAATAAATCCGGGGGCCGGGGGTCGGTACATAAAAAGGGCTGCCCGAAAGCAGCCCTTTTTTAAGGATAGTTCTTTTTGTCAACGCTGCGCTTACGCCTCGACAAGATCCGTGGAGAGGTAGCGGTCGCCGGTATCCGGCAGCAATGCGACGATGGTCTTGCCCGCATTTTCCGGGAGGGCCGCCAGCTTTACCGCCGCCGCCAAGGCTGCGCCGGAGGAGATGCCTACGAGGATTCCTTCCGTGCGGGCGAGTTTCCGGGCGTATTGGAAGGAGGCCTCGTTGGAGATGGTCAGCACCTCGTCGTAAATTTTCGTATCCAGCGTCTGGGGGATGAATCCGGCCCCGATCCCTTGAATCTTATGCGGACCGGGGGCGCCGCCGCTCAATACCGGTGAGTTTTCGGGCTCTACGGCGTAGATTTTGACGCCGGGCTTTTTTTTCTTGAGAAAACGCCCGACTCCGGTTACCGTGCCGCCGGTCCCTACCCCGGCCACGAAGATGTCCACTGCGCCGTCGGTATCCGCCCAGATCTCCGGCCCGGTGGTCGCCTCATGGGCTGCCGGGTTCACGGGATTGGTAAACTGCGAGGGGATAAAGGCGTGGGGGAGGGTTTTCGCCAGATCCTCAGCTTTCGCGATGGCCCCTTTCATGCCCTGGGCGCCGTCGGTCAGCACGATTTCTGCGCCGTAGGCTGCCAGCAGTTTACGGCGCTCTACGCTCATCGTCTCCGGCATGGTGAGGATGGCCCGATAGCCTCGGGCCGCTGCCGCGCTGGCCAGGCCGATACCCGTGTTGCCGCTGGTAGGTTCGACGATGACGGAATCTTTCGTCAGGAGGCCGCGCTTTTCCGCGTCCTCGATCATCGCCGCGGCGATGCGATCTTTCACACTTCCCGCCGGATTAAAATATTCCAGCTTCACTAAGAGCGCAGAGGGAAGGGATTCTTCCCGGCTGAACCGGCGAGCCGCCAAAAGCGGCGTATGTCCGATCAATTCTGTCATGCTTTGATAAATCTTTCCCATAAAAATACCTCCTAAAGGTCAAAGGTTGCTGGATATTTCCCAGCGGATGGTCCTCTGTTATCGGCGCCGTAAAAGTGGTTGACAGAAACGGCACACGAAAAGTAGAGCGTAAAAGAAATACCCCGTCGCGGGTAAATCGCGAGCAGGAAGAAGCGGGCGCGTGTTTCAGCGCTTTTTCCGCAGGGCGGTCACCGGAAGGCCGCCGATGCCCCAGTTATCGGTGTCAACTTCATCGATGGTCACTACGGTGGTCGCTTTATTTTTCCCCAAGACGTCGTGCAGGAGATCCGTCGCCCCTTCGATAAGGCGGCGTTTTTGCTCGGCCGTCACGTTGCCTTCCCGGGTGATCTTGATGTTTATATAAGGCATGGCGTTTCCCCCTTCTTTTTGATATAATAATATTCGCGGTGGGGAAGGAAATCCCTGCCGTTAGGGGTGGAGAAGAAAAAGAAGGAAAAGGATGTGCGATATGACGTACAAAGACATCATCAGCAGCAAAGCCTATGCGGCGGATCATCGGGAGAAAATGCGCAGCCCCTCCACGATCCGTGCCCGCTACGAGCAGGAGATCGCCCAATATAAAGAACTTACCCGGGCGCAAGTGGATCCCCGGGAACAGCGGGTCATGCTCTATGCGGAGATTAAGGTACTGGGCTGGGTTTTGGGGAAAAGCGATCAGACCATCGCCCACGACATCAAATTTTAGGCGGCGCGTTCCGTTTTCCCCAAGGGATAAAAAAGCACCGCGCCATCGCGGTGCGAACAGTCACTGGCTGGGGTAGCTGGACTCGAACCAACGCATGCGGGATTCAGAATCCCGTGCCTTACCAACTTGGCGATACCCCAATCCCTCGTCAACGTACTCGATTATACATGCCGCCAGGAGAAGTGTCAAGGGCAAATTTTGGCGTTCTTTGGCGTGTCCGTAAGTTTGATAGACCCATATGATACGGGAAAGAGTCGGATGATAAGGAACCGCCCCCGCACCGGCGCGCCGCGACAAATCCAATGGGCGACCGTGCCTAGCTCCGAGAGGAGAAAATGATGGACAACATACTGAAATTCTTTTTCTCTCTCCGAGGAAGGATCCCTCGCGAGACTTATGTTGACGCTTGGGCGGCGCTTTTGGCGGCAGAGATCGCGATGACTTGGCTCGTTTCCTTCCTGTATCTTACGGTTATGTGGTCCAGCGATGGGGGAAAATATATTTTTCCTATTTACGCCGTGTGGATTGCTTTTACCGCGATAGTATATGCTTCGCAGACGATCCTCGCCGCGCACCGTCTCCATGTGCTTGGCCGATCGGGCCTCTGGGCAGTTCTCGCCCCGTTGGCCACTGTGCTCAGCCTCTTGGCGTGGCGCGTTCTCGACGAAGAGATGGAAGATCACTGGGCGGCGTATACCGGGCCAGGCCAAGATTCCCTCGGCCTGGGGGCGGGACTTATGCTCTTGGCCGGGGCGGCGTTTTTCGTCGGGCAGTTGATATACTTGTTCATCGGTTTGCTGGAGGACAGGGCGCCGGCGCGCCATGGCAATGGATAACAGGTGTGTTTCGTCTGCGGCACACGCATCCTCGCGTCAAAAGGGGATTACTGACGTTGATTTTTTATGGGGGAAAGAGAAACTGCGACAGGAGGGGATATCATGCGGTTAGACGATATTTTTGCCTTCAAATTGCGCTTTAAGCGGCGGGAGGACGATAAAGGACTCCACCCGGTCCGGGAAGTCTACTACCGACGCGACTACGCGCCGGGGGTATCGGCTTTTGTTACGCCTATTTCAGGAGCGTCGGCCCCCACAGACGAGGCCTTTTGCCTGACCTTTCGGGATGAAAATAAAAACGTCCTCATGGAAAAGGACTGCACCTCCCCCATGGGCGGCGAATTTTTCCTCAACAACGCCCTGGAAATGACGAAAAATCAAAAGAAGTAGGGACACTTTGGGATGATGGATTTGTGGAAGTAAGGGATATCATTCAAACAAGCCGCCTCTTTATCCGAGAGGCGGCTTTCTCTATCCCTTTATTTCCGTGCTTCCTGATAGGCGGCGATGACTTTTTCCGCCATCTTCGGCGGCATTTCCTCGTAGTGGGAAAATTCTGTGGTGAAAACACCGCGTCCCTTCGTTTGAGCCCGCAAGTCGGTGGCGTATTTATAGAGTTCCGTAGCCGGGATCTGGGCCTTTACTTCGCTTATATCGCGGCCCTGACTCTCCATCCCTAAAATGCGTGCCCGCTTTGCGTTCAGCTGCCCCATGACCTCTCCCATGAAGTATTCCGGGGCGGAAATGGAAATATTGTAGATGGGCTCTAAGAGTATGGGATCGGCTTCTTTGATCCCCTTGCGGAGGGCGAGGGCAGTGGCGGCCTTAAAGGCGGCTTCGGAGGAGTCCACCGTGTGATAGGAACCGTCGTAGAGGTTCACTTTCACGTCTACCACGGGATAGCCCGCCAAGATGCCTCCGGCCAGCGTCTCCGCCGTCCCCTTCTCCACCGCCGGGACGTACTGGCGCGGCACGCTGCCGCCGAAGATTGTCTCGGTGAAGGCGTTCCCTTCTCCTGCGGGCTGGGGGCTGATCTCCAGCCAGACATGGCCGTACTGGCCGTGTCCGCCGCTCTGCTTTTTATGCTTGCCCTCGGCCTTCACCGACTTTCGGATCGTCTCGCGGTACGGCACCTTCGGCTCGCGAAACGCAAGCTCCGCACCGAATTTTCGGGTCAGCCGCTCCCCTAATATCTCAATCTGTACCTCGCCCTGGGCCCGGACGAGGGTCTCCTTCGTTTCCGGGAATTTAAAGACGACGATGGTGGGGTCTTCGTCCTGCGCCTTTTCCAGCGCTCCGAAGGCCTTTTCCTCGTCGCCTTTCTTCTTCGGGTAGGCGGCCATGATCAGCATGGAGCCGGGGTAGGCGATGGGCTCGTAGCAAATGGGAGCGTTCTTATCCGCCAAGGTATCGCCGGTGCGGGTGGCGGTGAGTTTCGACGTTACAACGATATCCCCGGCAAGGGCGCGGGTTACCTTGATCTGTTGGTTGCCCTGCATGGTGAACAGGCCGCCGATGCGTTCGATGGCGCCGCGGCTGACGTTATACACACTGTCGTCATGGGTCAGCGTCCCGGAGCGCAGGCGCAGAAACGTCAGCCGCCCCACGAATGGGTCCACGACGGTCTTAAAGACTTGGGCGGAAAAGGGGTCGGTCAAAGTACGTTCCAAAAGGGTATCCTCTTTTCCCGGCTCGGTACCGATGGCGCTGTGGCTCCCCGGGGCGGGGAGATAGGAGATGATCCCGTTCATGAGCTTTCGGACCCCTACATTCTGGGCTGCGGCCCCGCAGAACACGGGGAATACCTTCCCGGCGGCGATCCCGTCGGACAGCGCCTGCCCGATTTCGTGCTGGGGAATATCCTCGCCGTCTAAGAATTTCTCTAAGAGGGTGTCATTAAAGTCCGCTAGGGCCTCCACCAGCGCTTGCCGGGCCGTTTCCACCGCCTCGTCCATATATTCTGGAATGCCCGTGACGATGGTTTCCTCCTCATGGGAGGTGAATTTGCTGCTCATGGTGAGAAGGTCGATGACGCCCTGAAAAGAGGACGCCTGCCCGAGGGGAAGCTGGACGGGGACAACGCCTTTGCCAAAACGCACGCGGAGCTCATCCACTACCTGCTGGAAGTCCGCGTGCTCCCGATCCATTTTGTTGACGAAGAAGGCTCGGGGAAGAGCCATTTCTTCCGCCAGCCGCCAGTCTTTTTCCGTTTCAATCTCAATGCCGGAGGGAGCTGAGATGACAATGAGGGCGCAGTCCGCCGCTGTGAGCGCTCCCTTGACTTCGCTGATGAAGTCCGGGTAGCCGGGCGTATCCAGCAGATTCAGCTTGCAGCCCTGCCATTCTATGGCAACCAGCTTGCTGTCGATGGAAAAACCGCGCCGGATTTCTTCCGGCTCGACGTCCAAAAAAGACGATCCGTTGGCGGTATTTCCCAGCCTGTTGACCGCTCCGGCGTTAAACAGGCAAGCGTCCAACAGGCTCGTCTTCCCGGCCCGCCCGTGACCGACGACGGCGACGTTGCGCAGATTCGCGCTCCCATATTCCTGCATCGAAATCCCTCCTCGATCGCTTTTTATAACGATATAATTCTCTGATAACAAGGAGGTTTCCTGCCGCGAGAGAAAAAATATGGCAGCCCCCGACGCAGAGAAAAGCAACAATGCGATAAAATGACGGGAGAATTCACCATTTCATACTTTAGTCTCTGGCGGTCATGCCTCATCCGTGCTATATTACATAAGCGAGGCGTGGCGGCATGGCTCGGTAAAGAGAAAATCGTAAGCAGAAGGGGCGAAAGCAATGAAAAAAGTGGCGTTGACCGCATGGATCGCAATGTGGATGGTGCCTTGGCCTGTCACGGTACAGGCGCAAGAGAGCGGGATGGATACATACGATTTACCGGAAACGGTGGTCAGCAGTTCGCGCTACCATGGGGGAATCATCGGTTCGACGACTGCCGTCGGCAATATGCTGGGTGAAAAGGACACGATGGATGTCCCGATGAATACGAAGGCGGTGAGTAAAGAAGCGTTCACGGTCTTCGCGATGCCGGGGCATGAGTTGGAAGATGGCATGACCGTCATTCCTACCGTCCGGCGCAGTACCAGCGCGCTGTCGGTGCGCGGTTTCTACACCCCGGCGTCCATGCTGCAAATCAATGGCGTGCCGGGCATGCTGGACGATTTGGATGTTAAGACGAATTTTTTGGAACGGGTCGACGTCACTTCGGGGCCGGCGATCGTCTATAACGGCAGCTCGACGGCGGGGCGCGCTGGGGGCGGCCATATCAGCCTGCAATCGAAACGAGCCGGAAAGACGCCTTTGACGGCGGTGGACATGCGCTATGCGAGCGCCGGAAATGTGACGGAGGGCATCGACATCGGACGCCGCTTCGGAAAGAACGGGGCGTGGGGCATTCGCGTCAACGCGTTGAATCAGGGCGGGACGTTGGCGCGTTTCGGGGAAAAGCGGGAAGCGCGCAATCTTTTTATCAACATTGACCATTATGATAAGCACAGCCGGACGAATCTCCTGTTGGGCTATGAGTATAAGCGGGTCAGCGGCAAGACGCTCTATTTTGCGCCGGGAAAGAATCTCAACGCACTGCCCGCGCCGCCGGACGGCGATGCGAATATGATGCCGGAATGGAGTTATTTTCAATCCACGACAAAATTGGCGACCCTCAGTCATGAGCAGCGGTTCGACGCGCATTGGACGGCGTTCTTCAACGCGGGGGTGAAATCCTACGAGCGACCGGTGAGCATGTCAAACAGCAACACCTCCCTCTTGGCGGATGGGGCAGGAAATTTCACCGGGCGCTTTCGAGAAAACGTCACCCTCAGCGCTTCCAAGTCATTGAAACATTACCTCGGAGCCGGTGTGCGCGTACACCATGATTTCGGGGAGACGAAAAATGAGCTGGTCGTCGGGGTCGATACGGCGTACGTCAAGAATTGGTCGGCTTCTTCTAAAACACTGGCGACCCTCGTGGGGAATCTCTACGGGCAGAATCGATGGGCGGAACCGACGTACGATCGTACGCCGTTGCGTCTGTCTTCAAAGACCGTCGTCAGCGGGCTTTCGGCGGTGGATACCCTGAACCTCTTCGGCGACAAGTTGCTCCTCACGGTGGGCCTGCATCATCATTCGTATAAGCCGTATACCTACAACAGTGGGGATTGGCGCCAAACCGCCAGCTATAACGCCACCTGTCCCACCTATGGCGCGGTCTATAAATTTACACCGCAGTTGGTGCTGTACGCAAATCACGCCGAGACCTTCGACGCCGGTACGGTCGTTGGAACCCGCTACGCCAACGCCGGAGAGCTCTTGCCGCCCTCGAAGGTGAAGTCCGATGAGATGGGGCTTAAATACCAAAACAAGGATATGATCCACACGCTGGCGTTGTTCCGCTCCACGAATCCGTCCTATTTGACGACGGACGATAATTATTACGTGCCGTTGGGGGAGAACCTCTATCGCGGGGCGGAGTACACGTTTGCCGGGCCGATTGCCAAGAAGTGGGATATCTTTGGCGGCATCGCGTACACCCGGTGGACGTGGGTGCGGACTTCATACGGTAAACAGTACGAGGGCATGACGGCGAACGGCATCCCGAAGTGGAACGGCTCCATCGGCTTTACCTATAAGCCGAATGACGCTCTTTCCCTCTTGGGGCGGCTCGTCTATGTGGGCAGCGCCCAGACGGAGTTCGGCAAGTATCGGGTGGCCGGGTACGCGCGGTTTGATTTAGGCGCGCAGTATAAAACGACGATCGATCATACCCCCGTGACGTTCACGGCGATGTGCTACAATCTCTTCGATAAACGATACTGGATCACCGCGAATCAGGGCAGCCAGCTTCTTCCGGCGGAGTCCCGTACCTTCATGCTGGGGGCGCACGTCGAGCTTTGACATGACATGCGTACCCGTCCCAAAACGAAAAAGGAGGCCCCGTCCTCGACGATCGTGTCGAAGGCGGAGCCTTTTTCTATCCTTTTGCTGCCTCCACATGGGCCAATTTCATGCGGAGGATGCGCCGCACGGAGGCGTCGATGCGCGATTCGGGGAGGGCGCCGGTCTCTACGGCGCGGAGGATGGCGTTGTAGGCGGCGATAGCGGCTTCATACTCGTGGCTGATCAGGATGATGTCGGCTCCGGCGGCGACAGCGCGAAGGGCTGCTTCTTTCGGGGAATAGCGTGCCGCCACGGCTTTCATGGTGATGTTGTCGGTGATGACGACGCCGTCGTATGCCAGTTCACCCCGGAGGAGGCCGGTGATAATGGCGGGAGATAGGCTGGCAGGAGCATCGTCGATGGCGTCATAACGAACGTGGCCGATCATGACGGCAAAGTCGGTGGCCGGGGTGTCGGCGATGAGGGCGGCGAAGGGGGCCATGTCTTCCTGGCGAAGTTCTTCAAGGGAGGCGGCGACGGTGACTTCGTCGTCATGAGTGTCCGCCGCGCCCTTGCCGATGCCGGGGAAGTGCTTGAGGCAAAAGGGAAAATGTTTCTCTTGGTAGCCTGCCGCCGCGGATTGGAGAAAGGCAGTGACGACGGCCGGGTCGTCACTGTAGGAGCGACCGTTGGCCAGGCCGAGGTCAGCCACGGGGGCTAAGTTCCAGTTCACCCCTAAAGCGAGGAGATTCTCCGCGGTATCGGCGGCCCAGCGCTGGGCTGTGGCCGGATCTCCTGCTTCGCCGAGGGCAGAGGCGGCGGGGGGCGGCGGCAGAAAATCCGAGAAGCGGGCCACCGCGCCCCCTTCTTCGTCGATGGCGAGGAAGAGGGGTACGGGGGTGGCGTTTCCCTGCTTTAGGGCGGCGGTAAGGGCACGGACCTCTTCGGCGGTGTTGCCGTTTCGGTCGAAGAGAATAAAGCTGCCCACGGCAAATTCGTTTTGGAGATAGGCGCAGTTTTCGTCGTAGGCGGCGGTCATGAGGCCGCACATCATCATTTGCCCCACTTTTTCCGCCGGGGAAAGGCGCGATAAGAGGGCTTCCACACGGTCGGCAGGCGCGGCGGAAGGCGGGGTGAGGGCGGCACCGTCCCGGCAGCCGGTGAGGAGCAAGAGAGCCGTCAGGGTGAGGAGGAGCGGGTGAAGGATTCGCTTCGTTTTCATAGCGGGACGCCGGTCAGGGCCGGCGGGCAATGGTATCCACGAAGTAACCGCCGCCCGAGAGCCGCCAGACGTAGACGGTGTAAGCGCCGTCCCCCCGCGAAACCTGGAGCGTCCCTTCCTCGATTTCCCGCACGCGCCAATCGCTGATTTGCGGAAGTTTTTCGATACCGTCTGGGGCGTTCACCGCTTCCTGGACGGCGCAACAAAAAGCGTTCAGGCGCCAGCTGGTCCAAAAACTATGCAGCCCCCAGAGGAGAAGGATGGCGGCTGCGATGCTCCACATGCTCTTGAGGGAAAAGGTGAACCACGAGTCCTCCGGCCGTTTCCGACGCCGGATGCGTTTTTCTTCGGGCAGAGGCCCTTGGGCTGTCGGGGGCTGGGCGGCGGACGTAGATCCGGAGGATGTGGCCGCGCTTCCGCTTCTGGGGATTCCAGTTGCTTCTGTTTCCTTCGCGGGCGGCGTCGCATCATGCGCCGCCGCACTGTCGGCGGTACTGCTTGATGATGCCGCGTTGGCTGCATCTTCGCCCTCGGTATCCCCCTGATCTGTGGCGCTGCTTGTCGCCGCCGGGATATCTGTGTTTTTGGCGGCTGTACCGCCCTCCTCGGCGCCGCTGTTCGTGACTTCTCCCGGGGATTCCCCGAGGTTTTCCGCCGTGTCTGTAATGGGGCGGCTCGTGTCCCCTCCGGCATCCGGCAGCGATTCTCCCATCCTTCTCTCGGATTCGCGCTCCTCGTCTGCCGCTGGGGCATCGTTTTTTGCCGCGGTCTGCTCTGTGCCGCGGTGTTCTTCTTCGGCCATGGCGGGGCCTCCTTTGCTGGATTATTTTCTTCATTTGCCTTTAATATGGTTCTATTTTTTCACACTTGCCGGCAAAGGTCAACCCGGCTGAAGGGCCGGATTTCTCCGTCAAGTTCCATCTCTTTCATTGACTTTTGCGAAGGGAGTCAGTATCATATAAGGGTAAATTTTATTTGTGCCTATGACAAAATGGAGGGACGATCAATGTTTACACGCAGTGATTTTTGGGTTGGGCTGGCCATTGGCGCGGTGGCCGGGGTCTTTGGCTATCGCTTCATGCAGGAGCGCGAGCGGGAAATGATGGCGCTCCAAGGGCAAGAGGGAGGACAGGTTCCCCTGGCGGAGCTGGAGCGGCAGAAGGAAGAGCTGGAGGATCTCATCGCGGCGCAGAAAGCGCAGGAGAGCTGATTTTTACGAGAGGAGACTGCCTTTGCGGGACAGCCTCCTTTTTTGTCGGCTGAGGTTTTGCCGAAGAGGAGAAGACAATGAAGGGAATATCTTACGGCTGGCCGCTTCTCTTGACGGGCGCGGGGACGCTGCTCTCGCTGGCACGGCCGCTGCGGCGGGGGCATGTCCTTTTTGGGGTGCTTTGGGCGGGATTCTTCGTCCTGCATGCGTGGCAGTATCGAAAGAATTTCCAGGGGGCGTTTTCCTAGGGCGGAGATTTTTTTAAGAAGGTGGTGAGGCGCGTGTGGCCCCAGTCGAAATTAGAGCTTTTTTTGCGGACGGTGGAGGTGGCATCATATCTCCCGGGGCGCATCCGCCTCTACAGCTGTTCTCTCGTCGGCTGCCCGCCGCTGGCGGAGGAGATGAAGGCACGGCTTTCGGCGTTGACAGGGGTGACGAAGGCTGAGGTCAATACCGTCACCGGTTCTGTCCTCATCGAGTACGATCCGGAAGCGCTGCGCCGTGATTCGGCGCTGCGGCGGGCGGAAGAGTATCTTCAAACCCGGGCGAAAAGGAAGGGGTAAGTTATGTCATACATGTCGGGCATCATGGTGGGTTGGGCTCTGGCCAAGGGGCTGCGCCGCATTGCGGCGAGAGGAGGCGTTTTTCCTTCGCGCAGCGTGACGGGGCACGGCGAAAGAGCGGCGGAGAATTCCCGATTGGATCTTTTGCAGGGCGATTTTTTGGGGACGAAATTTTTCAGAAGTGTACCCGCCGCTTTCACGCTGGCTCACGCGATCCCGGGGCGGCGCCGCTACTACGCGCCAGCGCTTCAGGGAGATGAAGCGCTGGCGGCGCAGATGAAGGAGCGCCTCCTGGCTGAGGACGGCGTCGATGGGGTAGAGATCAATCCGGTGACCGGGAGTCTGCTTCTTTTCTATCACGGGACGGAGGCCGCCCTCGACCGGCTCATGGAAGAGGCGGCGTGGTCGTTTGCCCCGCCCTCCGCTGCCCCGCTGCGCTTTTCGGGCGAGGAGGGCCTCGCCGCCGTAGGACAGAGTCTGCGCCGCATGACTGGGGAACTCAATCAAAGGCTCAAGACGGCGACCCGCGGCTGGCTGGATCTGCCCTCCCTGTTTTCCTTTCTCTTTTTGATTCGCGGCGTGCAGAAGATGTTGCTTTTAAAACAGCTTCCTTCAGGGCCGCAGCTTTTGTGGTGGGCCTTTTCCCTTTTGAGAGGATGGCGGATCGCATGAGTTACGCTTGCCTGACGGTACCCTTGTCGGGGACTATGCCCGCCGAGACGCGGGTGATGGCCGGCGTACGGCTCCGGGCCGTCCCCGGCATCGTCTCGGCAGTGGCGGAGGAGAAGGCGATCCGCCTCTGGTATCGCGGGAAGGCGCTTTCTCCTGCCGCGGCGCGGCTTTTGAAACGCTATCGGGAGGAAGCGGCGAAGGGAGAGGCAGAGCCCGGCATGGCTGAGTACCGCCGGGATGCTCTCATCTCTCTCGTCAGCTTTGCCGCCATGAAGCTCTTGGAAAAGAACGCGCCTGAGGCTTACGCCGGACTGAAAGCGGTGCGCAGCCTTTTGGTTTTGGCTATGGCCCGGAACATTTTCAAAAACGGCTACGGCAGCCTCCTGCGCACCCGGCGTCCCAACGCCGATACCCTCACTGCTACGGCGGTGGCGGCCTCGGTTCTCTCCGGCCGCCCGGAGTCCAGCCTCACATTGTTGACTTTATCCAACGGGGCGGAAATGCTCACCTCGTATGCGGCGGAGCGGGCCCGGACTCAGATATCGGGCCTTTTGAATCTCAATCAGCGTTACGTTTGGCTGATGGAGAACGGCGTCGAACGCAAGGTGCCGGTGGAAGCCGTCAAGGCGGGGGACAAGATCGCCGCGCACACCGGGGAAAAGATCTGCATCGACGGCCGCGTCCTCTCGGGGACGGCAGCGGTGAACCAGTCCTCCATCACCGGCGAATCGAATCCCGCTATGAAGCACGCTGAATCCTCCGTGTACGCGGGGAGCATCGTGGAGGCCGGGGAACTGGTCATCCGCGTGGAAAAGGTGGGAAAGGATACGTCCCTCGCCCACATCGTCCACTTGGTGGAAGAAGCCCAGGCCCAGCGTGCCCCGGTACAGAATTTCGCCGACCGGATGGCCGATCTCTTGGTGCCGGTGACCCTCTTCGGGGCCGTCATCGTCTACGGGGCGACTCGGGATTGGCAGCGGGTGCTGAATCTGCTCTTTATCGATTTCTCCTGCGGGCTCAAGCTTTCCACGGCTACCGCCATTTCCGCCTCCATCGCCGCGGCGGCGAAGCGGGGCATTTTAGTGAAGGGCGGGCACTACATCGAGGCCCTCGCCGAGGCGGACACGGTTGTCTTGGACAAAACCGGCACCATTACCGTGGGGATTCCGCAGATCTCCGCCGTGGAAACGGCGGAAGGGGTGACGGAGGAAGAGACGATCCTTCTGGCCGCTTCGGCAGAAATGCACGCCGTCCATCCCTTGGCCGTGGCCATTCAGCAGTACGTGCAGGCCCGAGGCTGGGAAGTGCCCCAGCATAAATCTTCCAAGACCGTGGTGGCCCGGGGGATGGAAGCGCGGGTTCCCAATTTTGGCGCCTATAAGGGCGGCAGCGTCTTGGTGGGCAGCCGGAAATTTATGGAGGAATCCGCCGTCTCCGGCCTTGACGCGTTCGCCGCTTCGGCTCTGGCCCCCGGCTGCATTTACGTGGCTCGGAACAAAAAGCTCTTGGGGCTCATCGCCATCGATGACCCCATTCGTCCCCGCATGAAAAAGACCCTCAATCAGATGCGCCGCTACGGCATCGACGAGATCGTCATGCTCACCGGGGACTCCAAGGAGGTAGCGGCGGAAGTGGCCCGGGAAATGGACATCGACGCCTACTACGCCGAGGTGCTGCCCGAGGACAAGGCGGACTACGTCCGAAAGTTCAAGGAACGAGGCTGTATCATGATGGTGGGAGACGGCATCAACGACGCCCCGGCCTTGGCCTTCGCCAATGTGGGGGTGAGCCTCGGGGGGCGGCAGACGGACATCGCCGCCGAATCCTCCGCTGTCACCATTCGCTCCGAGGATCCCGGCGAGCTGATGACGGCGCTGCAATTAGGCCGCCGCACCATGAACCTCATTCATCAAAACTTCATGGCCACCCTCACCGTCAATTCCGCCGCCATGCTCTTAGGCGCGCTGGGGCTCATCACCCCCCTCTGGGCGGCCGTCATTCACAACACCTCCACCTTGGCCGTCGTCCTCAACAGTGCCCGCATTCTTCGCTTCTCGGAGCGAAAGCGGGGCTTTTTGGCAGGATGAAGAGCGTGGGGGGAGAGGAAAAGCCTGTCTGACGTTGGTCAGGCAGGCTTTTTGCGTGGGGGAGAAAATCAGGAGGGGCGCAAGTCTAAATCCTCCGGCGGAATGAGCGGCGGTTCCCCTTGGGAGAGGAGGCGGGCGTGGCAGTAGACTTCAGCGATTTCTTCGACGTAGGCGGCCTTGAGGAGCGCCTCGGCGAGGGACGATGCGTCTACGGTGAGGACGCCGTGACTCGCTAAGAGGATGGCGCTGCTTTCCTTGAGCGGTTCGGCCACGCTGGCGGCTAATTCCGGGGAGCCGGATCGGGCGTACGGGGCTACGGGGATTCGGCCTTTTTTGCAGCCAAGGTGCGCCATCTCCGCCACCACCGCCGGGATTTCCTGGCGCAGGACGGCGCAGACCTGAGCGAAGCGGGAGTGGGTGTGGACGACGGCACCGATATCAGGACGGGCGTCATAGGCGGCGAGGTGCATGAGAACTTCGCTGGTGGGGCGCCGCCCCGCTGCCGCCTCCATCACTTTCCCGGTACCGTCCACGACCACGATGTCTGCCACCGTCATGGCTGTCCGGTCTACGCCGGCGGGGGTCAGGCAGATGAGGCCGCTCTCTTTATCCCGCAGGCTGAAATTCCCTGATCGATGGCGGCAGAGGCCCAGCTCTTCCGCCCGCCGGGCCTCGTGCAGGACGATTTTTTTCTGTTCTTCCAGCATCATTCTTCCTCCTCATTCCTCTTTGGCGTTATGGGAAATACTGCCCCTTTTCGGTAAAGTGCTTTGACTTAGCCGGCGTTGCCGGAGAATTCTTCTTCATCATAAATGATTTTTCCGGAAAAATCCATGGCCTGGGGGTAATGCGACGGCTGGCCCGCCGCATGTTTCATGACGGTGGTTGTCTCTGTGGAGCGGGTGCCGGGAAAAGGCGGGAAGGGCTTTTTTTACCGGAATTCTTATGGTATACTAAGAAAAGAAAAGGGTCGCTTTTCTGCGGCTTTTTCCCTAATCGCGCCGGTGAAAAATATCTGCCCCCCGGCAGGACTTTTTTCGCGTTTGTCGAAATCCTAATGCGTAGTGAAAGAGATTTGCGCGACCGGCGACCTCTCCCTGTTTCAGAGTGGTGATTGCGTTGCTGTATTTTCTCATCACGTTCGCTATCATGGCTGTCAGCATCCTGCTGATCTACCGGGCGGCCCGTTTTCTCGGCCTTCAGGTGGAGCGCTGGGCGCTGATTTTGTGCGCGGTGATGGCAGTGGGGGTGAATTTTGCTGCCATCTATCTTTCCAATCTCCTGATCCTCGATCATCTTATGGTGGTTGTCGTTTTGGTTTTGATATCCGCGGCGCTGGTGACTCTCTTTAATGAGTACCTGCTGCGGCGGCACGTGCCGGTATTGGCCGGAGAGGAAGGGAGGCTTTCCGAGGACGCCCTTTTCGAGGAAGAAGAGAATGGCGTGGTGGCAGAAGGGGCTTCCGCCGCTTTACTGCCGGTGGTTTTTGCGGAAGCGGTTTGTCTGGCCGGCGGCGGGCAGGATATCGTAAGGAGCTCCGCGAGGAAGAAGGCGCGGCGGCACAAGAGGAAGACTTCCTCCCGCGAAGCGGCAGCCAAGCTTCTCACCGGCGGCCGCGCCGCGATAGGCGGCTTGACCGCCGAAGAGTCCGCGATGACCCCGTCTGCCCGCGGTAAAGGCGATGAACGGACAGACCCTTCGGGAAAAACGGCCGCTCTTCTGCCGCCGACAGAAGAAACCGCCAAGGGGTCGCCCCCTGTGACAGAGGAAGCGTCAGCCTTGAAGAGCAGCGTCGCACCAAAGGAAGAATCCCGAACAGCGCCTGCCGTGAGCGTCGTCGACTCTCCAGAATCAGAGGCGGGGCGGCTGTCAGATGGCCGACCGGTGGTCGGGGCCGAAGATTCTTTGGGTATCCCACAGCGGGATAAAGAATCCCTGCCGGGGGTGGAACCTGTATCGCCAGGACTTTCGGGGCAGTCGTCCTCTTCTAAGGCGTCGACGGCCGCGTTCCCTGCACCGCCGCATGACGATGATCTTGTTTCGGCGGCCGCGAGTGCCGCAGCAGAGGAAAGAACCCTGGCTGAGCCGATCAGGAGCGAGGCGGCCGCCGCTGAAGATGCTCCCTCGGAGCCGCTCTTGGCCCACGTGGCCGCACTGCCGCCTGCTTCCGATTCTTTTCGCTCGGTGCGGCCTGCCGGGAAAAACCGGGGCCCCAAAGGACAGTATGGAGGCAAGCGACGCCCTACCGTCAAGGGAAAGACGGGGGTCGGCGGTCTGGGAATGGGCAAGACGGCGCCAAAGTGGACGCCGCCGGCGGAGACCGTATCGACGGCCGAGGGCAAGCAGCGTGTGCCGTTTAAAACGCCTCCCATCGGCCTTGAATTGGCCCGGCTCCGTACGTTAGACGATTATTTGGATTACGCGTTCAAAAAGCGTGCCGAAGGCTGCGTTTCCGGCGCGATTCTGGCGTATCATCAAGCGCTGGGGAAATTCCGCAGCGACCCGTACGCGCCCTTTATCGTCATGGAATTAGGCAATATTTATAAGGAGTCCGGCGATTACGCGGAAGCGGTCAGCGCTTATCACAGCGCCCTGCGGCTGGCTGCGGTCAAGGAGCAGAGCGGCATGGCGGAGGAGTTCCAGAAGAATATCGCCTATCTCAATACGGTTTTACATATTCTGACCCGTCATCGGATACCGAATACCCCGTTTTCTCAAATCCCACCGGATTATCGCCGCGAGATCGAAAACGCTTTCGCCGTCCGATGGTCCGAAAAATATCAACGCACAGGAGGAACATCTAAATGACCAAAAAAAGCGTAGAAATTCTTAACCTGCCGATCATCAGCATCACTGAGGGACGCGAGCTGGGCATGAGCAAGACGCTCCTCATCGACGCGAAAAACGGCGTCGTTGCGGCCATCACCATCGAAGACGAGGACTGGTATCGCGGCGTCAAGCTGCTGCCCTATTCTTCCGTCATCGCCATCGGCCATGATGCTGTCACCATCACCTCCAGTGAGAACATCCTGACCCTGGAAGACGCCAGCGATTATGAGGCGATGATGGACGCCAACATCCGCATCATTGGCACCAAGGCCATCACCAAGTCCGGTACCATTCAGGGCAAGGTGTCGGAGATTTACATCGGCGACGGCGGCAAGGTGGAGAAATGCGCCATCGTTGCTCCTGACGGCTCGGAATCGGAGATTACCGCCGAGCAGATTTCCATTTTCGGTAAGCAAGTGACGGTCATCGATCCTACGGACGAAGAAGAAAAAAAAACTAACCCCGTGACGGCTGCTGTGCCCCCTGCGCCCAAAGGGGCAGGGAAACCCGCTCCCGCGCCGGAACCGGTGAAGGCGCCGGCGCCCGCTCCTGCCCCCAAAGCGGAGGAAAAACCCGCCCCGGCGCCGGAGGCGAAGCCGGAACCAGCGAAGCCGGCCGAATCCGCCGCTGATAAGGCTACGGAGGAGCGTCATCGCCGTTTCCTGTTAGGGAAAAAGGCGGCCCGGGACATTAAGACGGACAGCGGCGTTCTCATCGTCAAAGCCGGCGGCGATATCACCGAGGAAGTCCTCCAAAAAGCAAAACTTGCCAATAAGTTCATCGAGCTTTCCATGAATATTCAGTAACGGTTTAATCTTTCCGGCTGTCGTATCCTGCGGCAGCCTTTTTTATCCATCGGCCCTTTTCTGCGCTGCTTTATTTTGGCGGCGAAGAAGGGCCTGCCGCAAAGGAGTCCTACGGATGAAAGCGATTCGTCCGCTGGGCATCTTCGCTGCCTTCTGCGCCTTCATTACCCTGCTCGTAGGGGTGTCGCTGGCCGGCCTTATTGTCGGCTTCCTTCGGCAGGATCTCATGGCTTTCGGCCTGACCTTCGCTGGACATCCTTTGAGCGGACTGACGAAAGCGGAAGCGCAGCGCGAGATCACCCGGTACGTTGATGAAAAACTCATATCCCCAGCGGTGATCCTCGCCTACAATGATCGGCGCTGGGAAGCCACTCCCGCTGACATCGGGCTCTCGGCCGATGTTTCGGCGACGGTGGAATACGCCTTTGCCGTGGGGCGGGAGGGGACGCTTTGGAAACGGGGGGCGGAGGTCCTTCTCTGTGCCCTTTGCCAGCGGGATATTCCCTTAGCGGTACAGATGGATAAGGCCCAGTTCGCAAAGTACCTGACACCCGTTGCGGCTTCGATTCATCAGACACCCCGGGATGCCGCCTGTACCGTCACCCCGAGCGGCACCGTGCTCCATGAAAAAGGGACGTCCGGCGTCACGCTTCATACGGATGCCTTGGTCGATACTCTTACGCCGGCGCTCTGCGCGCTCCGCCTTCCCCAGCGGGTGGCACTGGAGCCGACGATTGAGATTCCCGCCGTGACGACGGAAGATTTAGCTGACGTGGATACGGTCTTGGGCGTTTATACCACCTACTACATTTCCGGTTCCAATCGTGGAGAAAATATTGAGATCGCCGCCGCGGCCCTCAATCATGTCCTCATCAAGAGTGGAGCTGAATTTTCCTTCAACGACACCGTGGGGCATCGCGTGGCGGCGTCGGGTTATCTCACCGCGCCGGTCATTGTGGATGGGAAGATCGAGCAGGATTTTGGCGGCGGCGTCTGTCAGGTCAGCTCTACTCTGTATAACGCGATTCTCTTGGCCAATCTCACGCCCACCCAGCGGGTGGCGCATTTCTATCCCTCCGGCTACGTGCCGGCAGGTCTTGACGCTACTGTGGCAGACGGACAGATCGATTTCTGTTTTGAAAACCGTTTGCCGCACAACGTTTATCTTTTAGCTGACGCAGGGGAAGATACGCTGACCATCCGCGTTTTAGGCTGCGCGGCCGACGTTCCGGGGGAGATTCGTCTGGAGACGGCGGTCGTCGGCCCCAATCCCACGGTGGAAAGCTATCGGGTTTATGAGAGGGACGGGGAGGAGACACGTCGGGAATTCCTCTACACTGATGAATATGATATCCCGCCGCCGAAGAAGGCGCCGGCGAACGCGCCTCGCCGCGGCACGGCAATGGCCGTGGGGGACGCGTCCTCCGGGGAGGAGACGGTGCCTTCTGCGGCGGCTTCACCGGCTGATGTGCCGCCAGTTGCGGACGCAGCGCCGTCTGCCCTCGCTTCGTCCCGGGACAATGCCGCGGATCCGGGGGCGTCCGCCGTGAATTCTCCGGCGGGTTCTGCTCCGCGGCATCACGCCGCCTGATGTCGCGGCCGCCTCTCTTTGTTTTCTATAAAAGGAGTGTTACCATGGCTCAATTTCGTGAAATTCCCCCATCGGAACTTTCCGACAATCCCTTTACCCTTATCGGGGAGGACTGGATGGCTGTCACCGCCGCTGCCAAAGGGCGCGTCAATACCATGACCGCCTCTTGGGGCGGCGTTGGCATCCTTTGGGGACTGCCCGTCGCTACCGTCTACATCCGCCCTCAGCGTTACACCAGAGAATTCATCGACCAGAGCGTCTCTTTTTCCCTCAGTGTCTTTGACGCGGCCCATCGTGCTACGCTCTCCTATTTTGGCTCCGTTTCCGGCCGGGACGCGGACAAGATCAAAGAGTCGGGGCTCACCGTGGCCTACGACGGGGAAACGCCGTACTTTTCCGAGGCCCGGCTGGTCCTTTTCTGCCGCAAGCTGTACCGGCAGGAGATGAAGCCGGAGTCTTTTGTCGATGCCGCTCTCGTCCGTCAATGGTACCCGGAGCGCGATTATCACATCATGTACGTCGGCGCGGTGGAAAAGATTTTGCGCCGGGAATAGAAAAGGTGCCGGTGAGAGGAAAAAGCCTGCGGACAGGGATCATCCGCAGGCTTTTTGTATGACGAAGCAGCAATGGTTCGGCAGGGAGAAGAGGCGGCAGTCTAAAGGAAGCGCTCTTCAAACCGCGGGATTTGTTGCCTAAAGAACTCTTTTCCCGCATGCCGCCGCGAAGAAGAGCGCGGATTCGTGCCGCTGGAGAAGGTTTTTTCTTAGGCAACGGGGTGGGGCGGCTGTGTTCCCCCGGTCTCCGCCTTTTCCTCGAAGGCTTGCAAGGCGTCGGTAAAATCCTGGACCAATTCCACCGTGCCAAGGTAAGCCCCGGCCTCATCCCGAACGGCCAAATAGCGGACGCCCACTGGTTTCCCTTTGATGTAGCGGTAAACGTCCATGTGGTCGCGTTGTCCTGCTTTAAAGTCGGCGATGAGCTGCTCGACGACGGGAAGAACGTTGGCGGGATGGCAGTTGCGGACGTCGCTGTTAAGGGCCAGCCGGGGGCGGGCGAAGACTTGTCCCGGATTGGAGAAAAAGCGCTGCTTGTCGTCCTTATCGATGAAGGTGATATCAATGGGAAGGAGAGCCAAGATAGCGGCGAGTTCTGCAAAACTCATCGTGCCGGTAGGGAGGCGCACTTTGCCCCCGGCTATGACGGCGCGGTCCTTCGCCTCCTCCGCTGCGACCCAGGCGTCTCCTTCCGGCCAGGCGGGCGCTTCGGCTCCAAAGGCGAGCCCCATATCCGGCATATCCCGGTAGACCATGTACCAGTCAGTTTCGTTAAAGAAGCGGAGTGTCAAGGGGAAGAGAATTTTTTCTTCCTTGTAGATCATATCCTGAATGCGTTGAAGGAAGGCAGCGATCCGTTCCTCCTGGCCGGCGAGGCCACGGGGAAGTTCCTGCTCCAGGGCCCGCAGCTCCCCTTTGATCTCGTCGTCTACGCCCCACATGACGCCGGAGGGGCCTGTCACCTCATAGCGGTAAAGGACGGTCATGAGGAGGGTTTCCTTCTTGCCGTAGTGAGGGTAAAGGCCGTTCAGCGCGCGGAGCGCCGCCAGGAGTGCCGGGGCATCGTGCTTTTGGAGCGCCGTTTCCGCTTCGGTCAGGATGCGAAGCAGCCCTTCGTTCTCCGCAAGGAGAACCCGCAGGGGATGGCCCGGGGCAAGAGCCGCTGCCTCCGAAGGCTCGTTTGCCTGCGGGGTGCAGCCCGTGCCGCCGGGGGAAGCGCTTTCGGGAGAGGGGCCGATGTGCCCGTGGAAGAGGGCGGAATGAACGTCGCAGAGGCGCTGCACTTCGTGCAGCGGCGTGCCCTCTTGGATGAGTTTTTGCTCGGCAGCGGCGATTTCTTCGGCGGAAACGCTGGCGAAATCCCGCACGAAATCTTCCCGCACCGACGCTAACGATTCTCCGGCGGAAAGACGGCGCAAGAGGTTTCGCAGCGCTTCCTCCCGTCCCGCGGCAGCGGACTCTTCGGTGGCAGGGGCTTCTTCTTTGATGGAGAAGCCCCGTGCCTTGAGCCCGGCGAGGACCGTTTCCAAGGGAATCCCTTTCACTGCGGCTCCTTTCGGCAGTGTCATGACCCGGCCCATGACCTCTAACGCGATGGGGTTTAAAATCTCTTTGAAGCCGATTTCAGCCATCGCCTGCTGAAATTCGGGAAATTCCTTCACCAATTCCGCCACCGTCTTTTTCAGATCTAAAACTTTTTCCATGTCATTGACTCCTATCTGTATCCTCTTCCTGAAATTCTCTCCTGTCTTCACTTCGCCTATTATAACAGAAAATAAAAATGGGGGGATGTTGCATTTGCTACGAAAAGAAAGGAAGCGAAGGAAGAAAACGGGCATTAAAAACGCCCCTGAAACTGCCGAAACGGCGCTTCAGGGGCATTTTTGACTTGCGGTGATGCACGATTTACTGCTGGAAGGAGGTCACCAATTTTTTCAGGCGTTCCGTGCCTTCCTTGAAGGTCTGGACCTTTTCCAAAATATCGCTGTATTTGGCGGCCATTTCGACGATGCCTTCGGCAATCTTGGTATTGCCTACGGCGCCTTCGTGGGTAGCTTTACCGATCTCGCTCATGGACTGATTCATGTTCTGAACGGACAGGAGAATGCGTTCCGATACGGCGGCGCTGTCGCTGGAGGCCTTGTGGAAGTAAGAAGCGTCATCTTTGTACTGGACGGCGGTCTTGTCCATCTGGGCGTAATCCTTGCTGATGTCTTCGTCGATAAATTTCAACAGGCCGAAGGCGCCTTGAGAGAGATCCTGCATGGCGGTGGTCACCTGGCCGGTAAGGGTTTTGATCTGTTCGGCGGTGCGCTGGGATTGTTCGGCCAGCTTCCCCACTTCCCCGGCGACGACGGCGAAGCCGCGGCCGTGATCCCCCGCGCGGGCCGCTTCGATGCTGGCATTTAGCGCTAAGAGGTTCGTCTGCTCGGCGATGCCGGTGATGGCTTCCGTGAGCTGGGTGATCTCTTCCACGACTTTAGCCGATTCGATGGCCGATTCCAAGGAGGTCTTTGTATTGCCGTAGACCCGATCCGAGGCCGCTTTCGCCTGTTCCATGGAGGCTTTGAGGGAGACGGCGCGGTCGGCGATTTCCTGCGTATAGCGCTCGCTCTTTTTCGATTCTTCCACGGTGCTTTGGATTTCGTCGCTCAGGTGGGCGCTGAGTTCCTGCATGTTGGAGGTGGACGCCGCGGTCTCTTCCATCCCGGCCGACATTTCCTCGGTGACGGCGGACATGTCCTGGGTGGCGTTGTTGAGCTCCTTAATCATTCCTTCCAATTCGCCTACCATGGCATTGGTGGTTTCCGCTTCTTGATACACCTGCTTCATAAAGCCCTGCATTTTCATCAGCGCCCGCACCACGATACCGATCTCGTCCTGCCGCTGAGCCAAGGATTTGGGGATCTCCTGATTGAGCTTGCCTGCCGCTACGGCGTTCAAATGGCCGATGGAGGTATTGAGAGGAGCGGAGATGTTCTCGGCGATGAGCCGCGACATGAGAATGCCGAGGGCCAGGCCGATGAGGATGATGACCAGGAAAATTTTAATGGTTCGGTCAAATTGCCGATTGTTGGCCTCAAAGAGCTGTTTGCCCTGAAAGACGTTGTCCGGCGTCAGGACCGCCATGTTGCCGCTGATGGCCGTCAGCGAGGACAGATTTTCGAAGATGGCGGCTTTGTCCGCCGCCGTCGTGCCCATGGTGTCTACAGCCTTGACTTTTTCCTTGGCGGTGTCTAAATTCTTTTCCAGTTCACCGATGACACCCTGGGCCCGTTCGCTGGTATCGATCTTCTTCAGCTCTTCCATGTCGTGACGGATGTTCTCTAAATTGCCCAGGATATCGTCTAAGAGGAGTTTACGATTCTCCTGCGTAAAATTCTGCTGGAGAATGTAGGACACGTTGACGCTGATGCTCCGCAGGCGGTTGTTGGCGTCGTTTAAGTACTGCGTCGTCATCAGGTTGTGGGAGTACATGTCGTCCAGGGATTCCTTGCTACGATAGATGGAAAAGACGCCGATGGCGGCGATGAGAAGGATGATCACCAGGAGAAAGGTAGAGAGAATGGAGATTTTTGTTCGTACTCGGTAATCTTTTAACGTATCGTTGATGTTGATCATGTTCCGACGCCCCCCTTATTTCGCAAACTGGGCAATATTGGCCCGAGTGATGGAGGTGAACGGAATGGAGAGGCCTTCCGTGGGAGGATTGCCCTTGAGGAAGCCCTGCACCAGTGTGACGGCGCCCTCCCCCTGCCCCTTGGCGTCCTGCTTGATGGTCTGAGCCATATCGCCGCTTTGGACGGCTTTTAAGCCAGCGTCGGTAGCGTCCACACCGGAAACGAGGCAGCCCTGGAGCCGTCCCGCTGCTTTCAAAGCCTGGATAGCGCCGAGGGCCATATTATCGTTCCCGGCGATGACGCCGTCAATCTTCGGAAACATCTGCATCCAGAGGGTCAGCGCCTTGAGCCCTTCGGTCTTGCTCCATCCGCCGTCTACGGAGGCTAAAAGCTTCACATCGGGGCGCTTGTCGAGACAGGCGGCCTTGAAGCCCTCCCAACGTTTGACGGCGCCGCTCTGGCTGCTCTCCCCCATCAGATAGACGATCCTGGCGTCCCGAGGGAGATTCTGAGCCATGAACTCGCCCTGCATCCGGCCCGCCTCCCGATCGTCGGACATGGCGCCGAAAACTGTCGGATCCTTGAGGTCACGGTTCAAAATGACCACAGGAATCCCTTTTTCCTTAGCCTTCTGCACCGAGGGGACGATGCTCGTCCCGTCTACCGCTAAGAGGACGATGGCACTGACATTGTCGGACACCGCCTGATTGATCTGGTCGATCTGAAGATTGCCGTCGTCCTTGGCGTCGAGGTACGTCACGTCGAGCCCTTCGGCCTGCGCCTTTGCGGTGAAGGCGGCTTTGATCTGTCCGCAGAAGGTGTCGTCATCGTTGTAATTGGCGTAGATGACCTTTCCTGATCCTCCGTGCCCCAGTAGGCTGCAGCCGCTCAAGACTCCGCATATCATGAGGATAAGACAGAGTACCCCGAATCTCTTGGATATTTCCACCCAAGGTCACTCCTTTCGCATTGGCCAATGTAAATGTATTGACCCTTCTATATATACTATATAATTCTGTTCTAATCAAGGGATTCCTTCTTTCAGATAAATAAAATCCCTTGATTTTATGAGGATGGGGTAGGAATGAGACCAAGGTGTGGGGAAGGAGAAATTCTGGAAAAATATCAAGGGTGTCCTTTCTTTGCTTTATTAGAACCCGAATTTGGCAAAGAGGTTTCGAAGGCCCTTCTTTTCTACCGCATCATCCAGGGGGACGACATGGTGCAGGAAAGGGGATTTCACGTACTTGACGGGTATGGGTGGCGTGCGGACGGTATGTTCCTTCGACATCGCCTTGGGATGGGACGGCGTCAGCGTCTCGTAACGCTCCTCTTTTTCGTATTGATAAAAGAGGGCAGCAGCTTTCCCCGTCTGCCCGTTCACTGCGATGCGCACCTGTCGGCTCTTTTCGCCGTCCTCCGGCCGTCGATCCAGATAATACACAGGCAGCAGGAAGTAAGCGCTTTGATGTTTTCGGAAATCGCGGCCCCAGAGCGTGACAGAAGCCTCTTTCAGTCCGAAGGAAGCCTTGAGATCAGCTGGGAGACGCTCTGCGAGGAGATTGTCGATCACGTCCGAACGCGACGCATTATTGGCCGCGGCGGCCAGGCGAAAGACCCCTGCGGCAAAAGCGGGATCGAAGGGAACCACCGCGCCGAAATCCCATGGATCCAGACGATCCAAGAGATGGATGTCGTAGAGGGTCGTATCGGGACACGCCCAGTTGATGATTTCTTCGTAGGCCTGAAAGCTGCCTAGATTGCTCGCTACGGAAAGTTTGACGCGCAGGTCCGCCAGTGAAAAAGGGATATAGACGGCGGTCATATCGTCGCGGATCCTTTTTTCCATGTCCTGATTGGCGAATTCTTGGGGAAATTTATGGACTATGGCCCGGGCTGCGTTTTGGGCCTGTTCTTTCGTGAGGACAAAGGGGATGGCCTTGCCCGGCACATTTTCCGCTCCGACGCCCATGATGAATTTTTTGCGATAGGCACCGGGCTGAAGGACTTTCTCCGCGCCGTATTTATTCCCGCAATGGTCGCAGACAAAGAGGTTCTGCGTGGATTCGCCGGTGATCTCTCCGCCGCAGATCGGGCAGGAGAACAAGACCTGCATCACGCCGGCCAAGGCTTGGGTAGTGGTGGGATCCCATAGGGCCAATTTCTCCGCGATGCTGTTCAGACGGTATTTTTGGCTTAGTACCCGCTCGTCGCGGGGATCCACCTCATACATGACATCTACGTGGCCCAGCTTCAGCAAGCCATCGATTTGCTCCACCGGCTTATGGCGAAAGGTCATGGGGGATTCCCGGTAGAAGTTTTCCTCCGTCCACGGGACGCTGGTGCCGCAGAAGGGACAAAGGTAGCTGGCAGTTTTTTGATCAGCGTACATGGCGCCGTTACAGTTTTGACATTGGATGACCAGCACTGTTCCCATGATGCATAACTCCTTTCGGCTGGGCATGAAGGCCAGTCCGTTTTTTAAAACAGGCTGTTCCTTCGGCTTGTCACATTGGTGCTTTAGTGCTGCCGGTACCAGTCGGCGGTGCGGCGGGGATCGTAATTTGTGCCGCCCTTGCCGTTGGCGCGGGGAGGATGAATATCGGGGATGGGGGCGGCGTCATAGGTGCCTGCGTCTTGGGACGCCGGGGATGCGGCCGTTCCATAAGAGGCGCGGGAGGCGGACTGATAGGGAGAGCGGTCGGCGTCGCGCCCCCGGAATTTGGCGATGAGCCAAAGGAGTAGGCGGATGCCGGCGTAGATCAGGAGGACGTTCGTGAGAAGGCCCAGGAGATCCGCCAAGAAGCCGCTGCCGCCGAAGCCGAAGAGGCTGCTCAAGAGGCCGCCTATCATCATGCCGCCGGCCAAGAGGCCGATATTTCGCAACATGCCGCCCCAAGGGGTGCCAGGGTTGGCAGCCGCCGTGCCGCGACTGGCCGCGGGCTTGGTCGGACTGGCGGCCGGTTTAGAAGGGCGGTATTCTTGGTTGGGCCGGGGGGCGGGATTGCTTCGAGGCCGCGCTGACGGTGCGGGGCGAGATATGCCGCCGCTGCGTGGGATCGAGATGCGCGCTCCGCCCCGGGCGGCGTCGGCCGTGGGGGGAACCATCAGGCTCGTGGATAGCAACAAGAAGGTGGCGCCCAGTCCGGCTAACAGTCGTTTGTTCATGATTCATCCCCCCGATACGCTTTGATGTCATCAGAGAAAGCGTAAATTTCTCCCAGGGTGTCCAGTTCCCCGGAGAGGTAGCGGTCGATATCGTCCACGTCGATGAAGAGCTTGCAGTCGATGTCCAGATAGCCGGACTCTGTCCCGCGGCTCACATCCCGCACCGCCTCTAATTTCTCCCGGAGTTTTTCGCACTCCGTCCGGGTGGCGTGGACATCCAAGCGGATGAGAGGAGTTCCGTATTCTTTCAGCACTTCGGCCATGGTCATTCGGTCTGACATGTTTCCTCAACTCCTTTTCTGTTGGCCTGCGGCCAGTGATCGTTTTATTTTAGCGCATCGGCCTGATTGTTTAATCACATTCGTGGTCATCCGCGGACTTAGGCGCCGGCGTCCCCCGGTCCAGTATCTTTTGCAGGGCGCGGATGGCATGCAGGTGGCTTTCGTAGTCGAGATCGTTGGCGTCTAAGGACAATCGTTTTTTCAGGGCGTCGATGGACGCTTGGAGGGAACGGCGGGATTCCGGCGTCAGAGGCATCGGGCCGTCTCCTTGAGAAGCTGGTTCACCGCAGCCGATAGGGAGGGAAGCCCTTTTTTCCCCCGGCTCATCGGAAGGTCTCCCACGTCGCGATGGCCACCGGCCAGCCTAAGACGATGGCCAAATAGAGCAGGAGATTGAGGATAAAATGGAGGCGGCGGGAAGAGGTCTTGGGGCGAAAGCGGAAGGCACAGAGGGCGTCGATTCCCACATAGAGGACGACGCTGAGCCCGCCGATGCCCAAGAAAGGGAGGAAAAAGGCGAGGGGCGACGGAGGGCGGCCGGCCTGATATTGGTTCTGTACTTCCGTGGCCCCGTAAAGGGCGAAAAAGAGGGTCAGCACCCCTAAGCCCGCCGTCAGGAGATAGTACCACTTGAGGCGGATGATCCAGCGGTCTTTCTTCGCTGCGTCCTTCGGCGAGGCGAGGGTTCCCTCCGCTAAGGCTGAACCCGCCGGGCCGGGCGGCACCGGAGCCGCGGGGTCAAACTTCGGCCACGTTTCCTGCCCCTGTACTGTCGGGAGGCCTTCTGGGGACATCATATGTTCTGCCCCTTTGATTTCGTGTCCCTCTTTAGTCTGCACCGCTTTATCCAGCGGTTGTTCCCTTTCCGTCATCTTGCTTTCTCCCTTTCCGTTCACGTTTTCGGCTCTGTTTGCGCTGCCCGTCCGGCGATGCGCCGTTTGATGAACAGTACATCCTGTTAGTGGCAGCCTCTCCTTATACTTTACTGTAGCCCGCCCGTCGCGTCAAGATGGCTCGCCGCCGCGGCGCAGACGAATGTGTTTTCGCGCGTCGGTTCCTTGAAAAAAACGGAGAAATATGATTAACTATAGAAATCAGGACAGGAAGCGGGGCGCTTTCTGCCGCATTTTGACAGCAGGAGGCTGATTTCGTGTTTATCGCCTATGGGTTGTTAGGGATTTTGGCGGCCATTTTTCTTTGGGAGCAATATCGGCAGCTCACCAAACTTAATTTCGTCCGTCGCCTCATCGATACCTACGAACATGACGTGGATAATCCGGCTCTCATTGACGCCATGTACGACTTTTGCCAAAAGGACCGCAAACTGAAAAAGGTCGTCGCCGCGCACCAGGCGACGAAGGAGGATTTTCGCCTGCTCTATAAAAAGCTTCTCGTCCGAGGCAATTTTCGCAAATATAACCGTTTCGTCCCCATCTCGTCCTTCTTCGCCGTCTATACCTTGGACTATCTGCTGAAGAATAAAGAGGCCAGCGAATTTGACCTGACGAAACGCATGATGAATTTCTTTAATATTTGAACGGTTCGCCAGAAATGGGCGCAAGGCGGTGGCCCTGCGCCGCCGAATAAAAACAGCGGCCCCGGTGTCAGATTTGCACTGATGCCGGGGCCGTTGACGTTTTTTTAGGGAAAAGAGGGGCGTTTCCTGCCCACAGAAGCTGTATCTATCGAGGCAGGACAGCATTTTATATGTGGGCGCGCACCTCTGCCATGAGCTGTTCGTGGATACCAGCGCGGCGCAGGGCTTCTTCTAAGGCTTCCTGTAGTAGGACGGAGGCTTCTCGGGAAGGGTGATAGTCGTCGTAGGCGAAGCGGGATACCGGTTCTTCGATGAGACGATCCCGCCGGGCGTCGTATCCCCAGAGGGTCAGAGCGGCGACGCTCTCCAAGCCCATTTCTCCGTTCCACTTAAAAAAGCGCCGCTCGTAGAGGGAGCGCACCTCGAGGAGCAGGGTGAGATCCGCGCCGCAGGCTTGGCTCACGTCCTTGAGTGCCGCCGATAAGGAGGCCTTTTTCCCGCGGTCTTGCAGGCTTTTGTCAAAGGCGGTTTCGCTCTCTTCTTCCGGCACGTAGGAGAGCCAGTGCATGGTGTCGTTGAGAGGTAGGCGGACTTCCGCTGAAAGCCGATCGGCGAGCACTTCTTTAAGACGAGGCGAAAGCCGGCTATTGCTCCGATCAAGTAAGGGCAGCAGCGCCACCCGCTTAGGGTGGTCAACTTTTTCATAGGAAGTTTCTGCTATGCGAGGGCTGTTTTCCGGCGCTGCGCCGGCTGAGACCAGTGCAAGCCATGAGGCCGCGGCCAGTAGGGTGAAGGACGAAACGGCGAATAGGAACAACCGTCGCATACGCCTCACATCCTTTCCTTAACGATTCACGGTTCTCGGCGGAAGGTGCGGGCTTTGCCTGTGGCGCAGGGAGCCAAATCCATGAGGTCGACGATTTCTAAATCCCCTCGTGTATTCGCCATGATGACGTCGCGAATGCGAAATTCCGCCATCACTTGGCAGCAAGCGCCGCAGGGGACGCAAGGCTCCTCGGTATCCGCCACCACGGCGATGGCGTCAAATTCCCGCTTGCTGTCGGCGATGGCCTTGAAGATGGCCACGCGCTCGGCACAGCAGGAAAGACTGTAGGAGGCGTTCTCTATGCTGCATCCGCCGTAGAGTGTGCCGTCGCTGGCCAGGACGCAGGCCCCCACCGCCCGCCCGGAATAGGGGCTGTGGGCGTGGGTCATGGCGTCTTTGGCCGTGCGTACCATCGCGTCAATAATGCTCTCGTTGATCATTGTTCTCCCTCCCCTGCGTTCTTTTGTTCAAAGGGTTTCCACGCTGATGATGCCCCGCAGGTTCTTCACCGCGTCCACCACCGCGCCCCGGTCAATGCGCTGAGCGCCTTCCAAATCCAATTCCAGATTGACTTCCGGATCTTTGGGGTTCCTCTCCGTATTGGCTTTCATGCGAATGCCCCGCACCTTTAAGTGCATCATGTCCAAAAGGTTGCTGATGCGGCTGATCTGTCCCGGCCGCTCCACCATGACAATGGAGAGCGTCAGAAACGTTTCGTGCCCCATCCAGAAATCAAATCGGGTCAGATAGCCGCAGATGAGAAAGACCAGAGCCGTGGTGATGCCCGCGCCGACGTAGAAGCCCGCGCCTACCGCCAGCCCCACGCCGGCCACCACCCAGAGGCAGGCCGCCGTGGTGAGGCCGGTGACGGTAACGCCTTCCTTCATGATGGCCCCCGCCCCTAAAAAGCCGATACCGCTCACCACCTGCGCCGCCAGCCGGGCCGGGTCGGCGTTTGTCTTGCCCTCCACGTCCTGATACAGGCTCTGGGAAAGGAGCATCACGAGGCAGGAGCCGAGGCAGACGAGGATATTCGTCCGCAGCCCCGCGGATTTGTGCCGTGCCTGCCGCTCATAGCCGATGATGCCGCCCATCACACAGGACAACACCAACCGCATCAAAACCTCGCCTTCGTATCCCAAAGCGTCACCTCTTTTTTAATCTTATTCTACGCTTATTTTATACCTGGCGCCGGCTTTTTTCAAGCATGGGAAGAGATAACATCGCGGCGGTGTTGTCAGAGAATATGGGGGGCGGTATTTTTGACGTTGCCTCATTTCCGCATAAAAAATATCCCCCAAAGCGGTTGTGTACGCTTTGGGGGATATTTTTATTATGCGTTCAAGGCGTGGCGGACGGCGGTCACTTTTTTCAGCACCCGTACCATGACGGGTGCGGCCAACAGGGTGAAGAGCATGCCGGGAAGAGCTGCCAATACTAAGGCTCCGGCCGCTTTGCCCACGACGAAGGACAGGGTGAGGCGGGCGACGAGGGTCCCCATGGGACCAGCGAGGGCGATGACCCAGAGGCGGCGGCCGAAGAGGGCGATCATCGCCCCTACCACCAACCGGAACTGCATGGCGATGGCAACGTTGAAGAGATTATGGGTGCCTAAGATGAGTCCGGCGGTGCTGGAAAGCAACCCGGCCAAAATGTACTTTTTGAAGCCGAAGACGACGCAGATGGCCACCGCCAAGGGGGCCGACAATTGAAATTCCATGCCCGGCAGCAGACTGGGCAGCTTGATGGCACCGGTGATGGTGATGAGGGCCGATAGAAGTGCAATTTCCGTGAGGTCATGAACTTTTTCTGACAATAGAATCTCCTCCCTTGTTCTGTCAACCATGTATGTATAATTGGTTGACGATAACAGTATAGCAAAACGGCGGAGAAACGGCAAGTGTTTCTGACTTTCAACGCGTGGTTTTCAATAGCTCACGGTAGATAAAGCCTTCCCGGACGCCGGCATCGCTGTAGAGAATGGCGTTCACCCCCAGCCGCTTCGCCAAGGCGCGGGCAAGGATGAGGCCGGGGATGAGGGTGTGGAGGCGATCCGGCTCGGTTTTTAGGAAGAGGGCGAGGTCGTCTTCGGTGAGCGCTTTTTCCGAGGAGAACCGGGTGATCATTTTGTCCAGGGCGGCAGCGGGAAAGGGTGAGGGCGTTCCCGGGGAATGGTTGAGAGCGCGATAGAGATTTCTCGCACCTTTGAATGTGCCGCCGATCCCACAGAGGGTAGGGAAGGGGCCGCTGAACGGGGAACCGGCAGGCTCTTCCGCAGCGGCGGAAAGGGGAGCGTCAAGGGCCGCCAGCGCGTTTTCCGCGTCTTTAGCGATCCGGATGGATTCTTTCGGGGTGGGAAACAGACCGCGGACGTGGCGGGCGGCCAGCTGCAAGGAGCCGATGGGAAGGCTCAGCTTCGCGACGACAGCCCGGTTGTCGCAGCGTACCAATTCGGTGCTGCCGCCGCCGATGTCGGCCATAAGGACCGCGGGGGCGGCGAGATCGTGGGTGGCGCCGATAAATCCCAATTCTGCTTCTTCCGTGCCTGACAGCACCCGAATGGCAAGGCCGGTGCGTGCCTTGATGGCCGCCAGGGCTTCCTCGCGATTGACGGCGTTGCGCAACGCGGCGGTGGCGAAGGCCGCGGTGAGCGGCAGACCGATCTCCTGGAGGAAGGCAGTGAAGTCTTGAAGAGCCGCGGCGGCCCGCGCGATGCCTTCGGGCTGCATGACACCGTCTTTGATATACGCCGCCAGCCCCACGGTCTGCTTTTTTTTGAGGAGCAGTTCGACGCGCCCGGCCTCAATCCGATAGATGGCCAGCCGTATCGTATTGGAGCCGATGTCGATGATGGATTGCATCATGGAAGGTCGCCTCATTTCTTTTTATAAAATGATTTATCCATCACCGCTCTTGCTCAACTCTCCCCGGCGGATTGGATAAAAAAGATAAATTTCTAAGGGGAATGGGAAGATGGTCTGATAAAGGGCCGCATTTTCTGCTGAATCATTCTGACGGTAAATATTATGCCGGTGGTTTTTCCGTGTTTTTGGGTAAATCTTAACAGGCGATTAAAAATAGAGAAAAGGTTTTACATAGGAATTTTCTCATGCTAAAATGAAATAACGATCGACAGTACCTATAGCGTCACGCCATACGATCCTTTCTTTGACGGGATTTTTGGCAAGGAGAAGATTATCATGAGCAACAAAATTTACGCCATCATCGGCCCCCATGCGTCGGGTAAATCCGCCCTTGTACGGCGGCTCATCGACCTTGGTATTCACTACATTCCGGGAATTACAACGTGCCCGGCGAAGAAGGTGGGCGGACAGCAGGAAATCTTTCGCTTCGTGGACAAGACAGATTTTTTTCAATATGATTTCATCGTCAAGACAACGTACAAGGGAAATTACTACGGTCTTTTGAAGAAGGATGTTCTGTCCTCGCTGCAAACGTACCCCATCAGCGTAGTCATCGTGGATCCTGTGGGATTAAAGCAGCTTTCCCGTCTCATCAAGGGGAGCTTTGAGTCCATTTATCTGATGTGCGACTATGTATCCCTGGTGGAGCGTATGCTGCGCTTGGGGAATACCAATGATGAGATCAAGCATCATCTGGAATATGCGGAGAATAACAACGAGTTTGATTCGTGGAAAATCGCTACTCACGTCATCAAGAACACGCGGAGCGAAGAGACGGCGCTCATGCAGGCGCTCTCCATCATGGGCCTGACCGCCATGCTCCCCGCGGAAGAGATGGAAGCTTTGACGGCGCCGGTGGAAGAACCGGGCAGCCGACCGGCGCGAACCTCTGCCTGAAGAGTGAAGGGTTCGTAGTTCATAATGGAATACCGTTTCGTTTATGACAACGCCTCCCGGGCGATTGCGGGAGGCGTTTTTGTCTGGTCTTTGGGCGAATTAAGGAGGGTCATCATTTTTTCCTTCTCTTGTCAGGTAGGCGCGGATGGCGGATGCGTCGTGGAGGGTCTGGACATGCGCCCAGAGATGACGGGCTTTTTGACAGGAGAGGCGGCGGATGGCGGCCCGGGTCAAAAGGAGAGAGGCGGCATCCATGGAGAGGCTCTTGATGCCCATCCCCAAAAGCAGGGGCAGCGATAGGGGATCGGCGGCCATTTCGCCGCAGACGGTCACCGGGATGCCGGCGTCGGCCCCGGCTTTAGCCGTCTGGGCGATGAGCCGCAGCACAGCCGGATGGAGGTAGCCGCCGAGGGCGGTGGATGCCGGATGGGTGCGGTCGGCGGCCAGAGTGTATTGGGTCAGATCGTTGGTGCCGATACTGAAGAAATCCACTTCTTTGGCCAATCGGTCCGCCATGATAGCGGCGGCGGGAGTTTCTACGGTGAGGCCTAAAGGTGCGTCCTTCGCAAAAGGGATATGGGCGGCGGTCAGCTCTTCCTTCACCGCGGCGAGGGATCGTTTCACGGCGACGATCTCTTCGCGGTTCACCACGAAAGGCAGGAGAATCCCTATCGGCCCCGAAGCGCCGGCTCGCAGGATGGCACGCAGCTGATCTTTGAGAAGAGCCGGGCGGGCGAGGCTGATTCGAATGGCGCGCTGGCCGAGAGCCGGGTTCGTTTCAGGGGGGAGATGCAGGGCCGGGATGGTCTTATCGGCGCCGGCGTCTAAGGTGCGGATGACGCAGCAGCATCCCTTTGCCGCCTGCACTGCGGCGCGGTAGGCGGCGTACTGTTCTTCTTCCGAAGGAAAGGTTTCGCGGCCCCAAAAGAGAAATTCCGAGCGAAAGAGACCGATGCTGTCGGCTCCCGCTTCCATAGCTGCCGTCACGTCGGCGGTGGATCCGGCGTTGCCGCCGAGGGTGATGCGGCAGCCGTCCTTCGTCACGGCGGGCGCACTGGCGAAGGACGCCGCGTCCTGACATTCCTTCTGCCACTGGCGGGCCGCTTCTTGCGCTGCCTGGAGATCCGCTGCCGTGGGGGCGACGGTGGCACAGCCGGCGGATCCGTCTACGATCACGAAGCTGCCGTCGGCCACTTCGTCAAGCGCCGGACCGAGTCCGGTGACCGCGGGGATGCCTTTTGCCCGTGCCAAGATGGCTGCGTGGGAGGTGCGGCTGCCTCGACGGAAGAGCATGCCCTCGATGCGCTCGGCGGGGAGAATGTTAAAGGCGGCGGGCGCGGCGTCGTCCCCGGCTAAGATGAGGGGGCCTTCCGGGGGAGGCGCTTCCTTTGCGCCTAAAAGGGCTTTGATCAACGCCTTCCCCACGCTGCGGACATCGGCGGCCCGCTCCCGAATGTAGGGATCCTCCAAGGCGGAGAGGACGGCCGCTTGCTCTTCGGCGGCGGCGCGGACAGCTTCGGGGGTGTTGAGGCCGCTTTCCTGCGCCATCAATTCTTTTTCCACCGCGTCCAAAAGCAGCGGATCCTCCGCCAAGAGGGCGTGGGCTTCCATGATGTCAGCGGCTGTTTCTTCGCCCTTGACACGGAGCGCTTGCGCCCGCTGGTTCATTTGCTGTGCCGTCTTTTGAGCGGCGGCGCGGAGGCGCGATTTTTCTTCGGCCAGCGTGCCCGGGGTATAGTCCGCGCTATCGGCTGAGCCATCACTGCCGCGCCAGACACGGCCGCAGCCAATCCCGGGAGAGACCCCTTCTCCGGTGAGGCAGCGGCTTTCGCTGCTTTTTGTCATGAGAGGGGGCTCCCGGTGAGGAAGGCACCGATGGCCGAAAGGACCTGCTCTTCCTCAGGCCCTTCCGCTCGAATGGTGAGGGGAGTGCCGGCGCTTGCCCCCAGCCCCATCAGTCCCAAGAGGCTGCGGCCGTCCGCCGTCCGGCCATTGGCGGAGACGTCCACGCGGGCCTTATACCCCATGACGATTTTCATCAGCAGCCCCGCTGTTCGCGCGTGGAGCCCCGTAGGCTCCGGTGCGTTCCATACGGCTTCCTTCATTCTGTGTGCCTCCTCGCGGTTCGCTCTTTCGAATACAATGATCCGATGATGAATAATTTCAGGCGTGGCCGATGCGGCCGATGTGCTGGACGACGTATCCATGCGCGGCCAGAGCGGCGGCCAAGGCGTCCGTGTCTTCAAAGTCGCCCCGCATGATGATGTCATACTTGCCGCCTTCTTTGCGGCAGGTGACGAAGCTGTCGATGTTGTAGCCCGCTTCCGACACAATGCCGGCCAGATCGCAGACGACACCGACTTTGTCCGCCACTTCGAGGGTGATCCGAGTCTTGCCTTCCTCTAAGTCCATGATATTGACGAAGGCGTCAAAGATGTCCGTTTCGGTGATCACGCCCACTACAGCCCCCACGTCGCTGGTGACGGGGAGGCCGCTGACCCGATTGCGGGACATGAGGAGGGCCGCTTCCTCGATGGGGGCGCTCTCGTTGACGGAGATGACGCTTTTGCTCATGATTTCCCCGATGGAAATGCCCGCCAAGAGGGAATTGATTTCGTATTTGGCCAGCGTGGTGGCCGCCGAGGGCGTAACCCGCATGAGGTCTTTATCGGTGACGATACCCACCAATTTACCGTCGTCCACCACCGGTAAGCGGCGAATGTTGTGTTTTTTGAGGAGATGGATGGCTTCGTCTACCTTCGTGGCAGAGGAAACGGTGACCGGATGTTTCGTCATGCGATTGACTACAAACAAGGATATCCTTCCTTTCTTTTTGTCCGCTTTCCCTCATTTTATCATGGTTTCTCGGGAACGTCCAACCCTCAGCCCCCTAAATAGGCCCGGCGAACATCCTCACTTTGGGCGAGTTCTTTGGCGTTGCCGGAGAGAGTGATGCGTCCCGTTTCCAAGACGTAGGCCCGGTGGGCGATGGAGAGCGCCATGTTAGCGTTTTGTTCCACTAAGAGAACGGTGGTGCCCGTCCGGTTGATGTCCACGATGATGTGGAAGATCTCTCGGATGAGCAGGGGAGCGAGGCCCATGGAGGGCTCATCTAAGAGGAGCAGTTTGGGGCGGCTCATGAGCGCGCGGCCCATCGCCAGCATTTGCTGCTCGCCGCCAGACAGCGTTCCCGCCGCTTGTTCCCGACGCTCCCGCAGGCGTGGGAAGCGCGTAAAGACCATTTCGTAATCCGCGGCAATTCCCGCTTTGTCGGTGCGGATGTAGGCGCCCAATTCCAAATTTTCCATCACCGTCATGTTGGCGAAGATACGGCGGCCTTCCGGCACCTGTGAGATTCCGGCTTTGACGATATCCTGCGCCGGAAGGGCAGCGATGTCCCTGCCTAAAAACGTGATGTGCCCGGTTTTAGGGCGGATGAGACCGGAGATGGTGCGCAGCGTGGTGGATTTTCCCGCGCCGTTGGCACCGATGAGGGTGACGATTTCCCCTTGCTTTACCTCCAGGCTGATGCCTTTGATGGCGTGAATGGCCCCGTAATAAACGTTGATGTCCTTGATTTTCAGCATAGCGGCCATTATCCTTCCCCTCCCAGATAGGCTCGGATGACCTCCGGGTTCTGCCGAATCTCTTCTGGCGTTCCCGCGGCGATGATCTGGCCGTATTCCAGCACGTAAATGCGTTCGCAAATCCCCATGACGAGGCTCATGTCGTGCTCGATGAGGAGAACGGTGAGATTGAACTGATCGCGTATCCAGCGGATCATGTCCATGAGTTCCCGGGTTTCCTGCGGGTTCATCCCCGCCGCCGGCTCGTCTAAGAGGAGGAGCTTCGGTTTGGCGGCCAGCGCCCGGGCGATTTCCAGGCGGCGCTGGGCTCCGTAGGGAAGATTCTTCGCCGTTTCTTCCGCCTTATCTTCCAATTTGAAGATCGAAAGGAGGTCGCGGCTCTCCATTGTGATCCGCGCTTCTTCGCCGAAGTAGCGCCCTGCGCGCAATACGGCTTCGGCTACGGTGTACTTTACATGGTCGTGAAAGGCGATGCGCACGTTGTCTAAGACGGTCAGCTCGGAAAAGAGGCGGATGTTTTGGAACGTCCGGGCGATGCCCCGCTGGGTGATCTGATACGGTTTCAGCCCCACGATGCTGCGTCCGTCAAATTCGATGGTGCCTTCGGTGGGCTGGTAGACGCCGGTGAAGAGATTGAAGGCGGTGGTTTTTCCCGCGCCGTTGGGCCCGATGAGGCCTACCAATTCGCCGGGGTTGAGGTGAAGATTGAAGTCTGAGACGGCTTTCAGGCCGCCGAACATTTCCGATACATGGGTGGCTTTTAAGAGCGGTTCCATTATTTACGGCCTCCCTTCAAAAAGCTAAACCGGGAAAAGGGCGGCAAGGAGGACAGCTCCACGTAGCCGAACAGCCCCTGGGGGCGGTAAAACATCAGGAGAATGAGGGCCAGCGCGTAGATGATCATGCGAAATTCCGGCCAGTCGGCGAGGGCGGCGGAAAGCCCTGTGACCACGAAGGCCCCGGCAATGGAGCCGGTGAGGGAGCCGAGGCCGCCCAAAACCACCATGATGAGGTAATTAAAGGACTGCATGAAGGTGAAGGAGCCGGGATTGATGATGTAGAACGAGTGGGCGAAGAGCACGCCCGCGATTCCGGCGAAGGCCGCGCCGATGGTAAACGCCATGACTTTGTACTTCGTGGTGTTGATGCCCATGGCGGCGGCAGCGATCTCGTTTTCCCGAATGGCGATGCAGGCGCGGCCGTGGGTGGAATGGACAAAGTTTTTAATGAAAAAGAGGGTGAACAGCATGGTGCCGAATACCCAGGGGAATGTGGTAAGGTGAGCAATGCCGGAAAATCCGGCGGCGCCGCCGACGTAGGGGATGTTCATGATGACGATGCGGATGATCTCCCCTAAGCCGAGGGTGGCGATGGCCAGATAGTCACCGCTGAGGCGCAGGGTGGGAAGGCCAATGAGGCAGCCCAGAAGTGCCGCTGCTGCGCCCCCTGCGGCCATGGCAGGGAGGAGAGGCCAGTGGAAATTCGTCGTTAAGACGACGCCGACGTAAGCCCCCACCGCCATGAACCCGGCGTGGCCGAGGGAGAACTGTCCCGTGTAGCCGTTGATGAGGTTCAGACTGGCGGACAGGATGATGTTGATGCCGATGAGGGTGATGTTGAGCTTCCAGAAAGAGCCGATGAGGCCGCTCTCCATGCCCCCTTGGAGGGCGGCGAAAAGGAGAAGCCCGAAGAGAAAGAGGGCGAGGTCGTTTTTTCGTTCGCGATTCATGATGTCACCTCACACCTTTTCCTGGGTATGCTTGCCGAAGATCCCCGAGGGGCGCAGGAGCAGCACCAAAATAAGAATGGCGAAAGCCGCCGCGTCGCGAAAGGTCGAGGAAAGAAACCCGGACACCAAAGATTCCACCACGCCTAAGATGAGCCCCCCCGCCATGGCTCCGGGAATGACGCCGATGCCGCCTAAGACGGCCGCCACGAAAGCTTTCAGCCCCGGCATGATGCCCATGAGAGGGTCGATGGAGTTGTAGTAGACGCCCACTAAGACGCCGGCCGCCGCCGCCAGTGCCGAGCCGATGCCGAAGGTGACAGAAATGACCCGGTCGGCGTCGATGCCCATGAGCTGGGCCGTCTCCGTGTCGAAAGAAACGGCCCGCATGGCTTTGCCGATCTTCGTCCGCTGCACGATGTAGGAGAGGAGCACCATCAAAAGGAAAGTGATGGCGAAGATGAGAAGCTGCTGCCCGTTCACGACAAACCCTCCGATGGACAGCCCCGCCGCTTCAAACACGGCGGGAAACGTCCGGGGCGTTGGCGACACGAAGTACATGCTGACGTACTCCAAGAGAAAGGAAACGCCGATGGCGGTGATGAGGATGGAGATGCGCGGGGCGTGGCGCAGCGGCTTATAGGCCAGCCGTTCCACGACGACGCCCAAGAGCCCCGTCACCACCATGGAAACCACGAGGGCGGGGAAGATGGAGAGATGTCCCGCTGTGATGGCGAAGAATCCCACATAGGCCCCCACCATGTAAATATCGCCGTGGGCAAAATTGATGAGCTTGATGATGCCGTAGACCATGGTGTAGCCCAAGGCGATCAAGGCGTAAACGCTCCCCAAGGATACGCCGTTGATGAGCTGTTGGATGAGTTGTTGTGTAAAATCCATACCGTACCTCCCTAATCTTGCCCCATCTTTTCCGCCCTGCCGGCGTTAGCAAAGGCTCCGCGTAGCGATACTACGCGTTCGCCTCCGCTGCCTTGGCCGGACGAAAAATCTGGGGCAATCTTATTCGTGGCTGATTTCCGCCCTGCCGGCGTTAGCAAAGGCTCCGCATAGCGATACTATGCGTTCGCCTCTGCTGCCTTGGCCGGACGAAAAATCTGGGGCAATCTTATTCGTGGCTGATTTTTTTCCTGTCGATAGATACCTTTCCCCTTATTGTCGCTGTTAGCAAAACCTCCGCGCAGGGTGTACTGCGCGGAGGCTGCTCGTTCACAGGACAAAATTTTAGGGAAATTCCCTGTTTCGCTTGATGCGTCTATTGTATCGTATAACGGAAGCGCGTTCCTTACGGGACAATCTTCGCCGCTACGATGCGGTCGCCGTCGCGGTTTTCCAGGACGACCGCCTGTTTGATGGGGTTGTGGTTGGCGTCCATGGAGATGGTGCCGGTACCGGCCTTGAGGTCTTTCGTCGCGGCGATGGCTTGGGTGATCTTTTCCGTATCGTCGCTTCCCGCCCGCTTCAGGGCGTCTACCAGGAGCTTGCCGGCGTCATAGCCGAGCGCCGCGAAGACGTTGGGGGTACGGTTGTACTTCTTCCGGAAAGCTTCCAGGAAGGGCTTTACCTGCTCGTCCTTTTCCGAGTAATGGGTGCAGAAATACGTATGGTTGAGGGCGTCTTTTCCGGCAATATCTGCGACCTTCGAATCGTCCCAGCCGTCGGTGCCCAGGATGGGGCTGGTGATGCCCAGCTCGCGAGCCTGCTTGACGATCTTGCCCACTTCTTCATAGTAGCCGGGGACGAACATGACATCTGCGTTGGCGGTCTTGAGCTTCGTCAGGGTCGCCTTGAAGTCTTGATCCTTTTGCAGGAAGGCTTCCTCCATTAATACCTTGCCCCCGGCGGCCTCGAATTTTTCCTTAAAGACGGCGCCGAGGCTCTTGGAGTAGTCGGAACTGGAGTCTACGTAGATCACGGCGGTCTTGGCCTTTAAGTTATCAGCGGCAAATTTCGCCATCACGTCGCCCTGCTGGGGATCGATGAAGCAGCTCCGGAAGATGTAGGGCTGCACCTTGCCGTTTTCTACCGTGACCTTGGCGCTGGTGGCGCAGGGGGCCAGTACCGGTACCTTGTGCTCCGTCGCGATCTGGGTCTCGGCGATGACCGGGGCCGTGGTGGCCGGTCCTACCAGTATTTTCACCTTATCGTCGGCAATGAGCTTCGTGGCGGCGGTGACGGCCTCGGAAGTTTCTGACTTCGTGTCCGCCTTGATGAGTTTGATCTGCTTGCCGTTTATGCCCCCCGCCGCGTTGGCTTCGTCAATGGCCAGCTGCAGGCCTTCAAAGGTGGCGGTGCCGTAGTTGGCCACGTTCCCTGTCAGTTCGAAATTCGCCCCCACCTTGATCTCGTTATCGGCAGCTTTCTCGCCGCCTCCCCCGCAGCCGGTCAAAAGGCCGCCCACGAGAGCCGCTCCCACGAATACCCCGGCCCAACGCCGGGCTTTTTTACTTCCCAACATAAAAATCCCTCCTGCAAAAAGTTCGCGCGGCAGCGCGCCGCGATGACGCCCCCGCTGAATGATGGACTCATTATATTTTACATGTTTACAATAGTCAAGGAAAACTTTTCCTTTCGTTCGTTCCCTTTTGCGCCATTTGTTTGTAAACGAAAGACGCGGGGGTGAATGAAGGGCCGCGTCAAGGGTCCCTCCTCCGCGGCTGACTGAACTTTGACGCAAATTGGAGCTGCATAAAGTAGAAATGCAATCTTTGGGTACGATGGAAGGGCGCATCAGAAAAAATGTTTCACGTGAAACATTTTTTGACTCTTGCCCGCATATCTGATGAATCGCCGTGTCCCGGGGAAGGCCCCGTTTCTTGGGAAAAGACGGTATATGCGTTGGTTTTGCCCGAAGGGCGGCTTCCTTGTTTTTGGCCTTGCCGTCGGGGAAAAAGCCTGTGTTGATTTTTGCGGCGGGAAATAAAAAGTTACACGGCAAAAAGGGCTGCCGTACCATTGGATGCGCCAGCCGTTTGCCGTGCGGCTGCATGAGGGTCAAGCGCTGCTTACACTGCGCTTGACCCTCATGGTTGCCTTCCGATTTCTTTGACGCCGCCCATGTAGGGGAGGAGTGCTTCGGGGATGAGGACGGAACCGTCGGCCTCCTGATAATTTTCGATGATGGCCGCCACGGTGCGCCCTACGGCCAGCCCGGAGCCGTTCAGGGTGTGGACGAATTCCGGCTTTTCCTTCGGAGCGCGGCGGAATTTTACGTTTGCCCGCCGGGCCTGATAGTCGAGGCAGTTGGAGCAGGAGGAGATTTCCCGGTAGCGGTCTTGGGCGGGCATCCAGACTTCGATGTCGTAAGTCTTGGCCGAGGTGAAGCCCATGTCCCCGGTGCAGAGGGTCACCACCCGATAGGGAAGGTTCAGGAGCTTTAAGACTTCCTCGGCATCCCGCACCATGCCTTCTAATTCTTCCCAGGAATTTTCCGGTTGGGTGAATTTAATGAGCTCCACCTTATTGAACTGGTGCTGGCGGATGAGCCCCCGGGTGTCGCGCCCGGCGCTCCCCGCTTCGGCGCGGAAGCTGGCAGTGTAGACGGTGTAATGCTCCGGCAGTTTCGCTCCATCTAAGATCTCTTCCCGATGGTAATTCGTGGCGGGGACTTCCGCCGTGGGGACGAGATACTGTTCCAGCCCTTCCAATTTGAACATGTCCTCGGCGAATTTCGGGAGCTGCCCGGTGCCGATCATGCTGTCGCGGCTCACAATGTAGGGAGCCAGCATTTCCGTGTAGCCCTGCCGGGCGTGGAGATCCATCATGAAGTTGATACAGGCGCGCTCCAGCCGCGCCCCCAGCCCTTTGTAGAAGGTGAACCGCGCCCCGGACACCTTGGCGGCCCGCTCAAAGTCAAAGATATCCAAATCTTCCCCGAGAGCCCAGTGGGCTTTGGGGGCAAAGGGGAATTTCGCCGGCTCGCCCCAGCGGCGAATCTCCGGATTCTCCGTGTCGTCCTTGCCGATGGGAACGTCGTCCTTTGGCATGTTGGGGATGTTCAGAAGAATCTCCTTGAGCCGGGCCTCGACGCTGCGCAGCTCTTCGTCTAAGACGGTGATTCGATCCCCGACGCCCCGCATGTCTTCCACTAATTTCGCCGCGTCCTCGCCGTTTTTTTTCATTTGGCTGATGGTTTTGGACACCGCGTTGCGTTCGCCCTTCAGCCCTTCCACTTCGCCCAGGATGGCCCGCCGGCGCTTTTCCAAGACTTCAAAATCATCCAGCGACAGCGGATTGCACCGATGTTTCAGCATGGTTTTCACATCGTCCAAGTGTTCCCGGACAAACTTTATATCCAACATTTCCCTGACCTCCTGCCAGCGCCGCGAAAGCGCCGCTTCCTTTACTTTCTTCATTATAAAGGGCGGAAAAAGGGCTGTCAAATGAAAGACCCCGCGCCAAGCGTTTTCTTGGGGCGGGGCCTTTACTCATGGAGCGGCGCGTCAAAGGGACTGAATCTTTTTCGCCAGCCGCGTCGCGTGGGCGTGCGCGGCGTCGGCCATGGCGGCGAGCTTCGCTTTATCGGCGCGGTTGCTGTAAGAAACGCCGCCGGTGTAGACGAAGCCTTCGTATTTCATGTGGCATAGGTTCGCCGCTTGCTGAAAGCGTGTCGTCATCGTCTCCACCGGGTAGAGCTGGGGCGCACCCTTGGCGTAGGTATCCGCCGGGGAGCCCGAGGTGAAGGAGAGGAGCAGCTTCTTGCCGGTGAGGGCCTTGCCGGAAGAACCGTGAGAGAAGCCGTGTTCAAATACGTCTTCCATCCATTTCGCCAAGAGAGACGGCATACTGTACCAGAAAATAGGGAATTGCAGCACGATCACGTCGGCGGCCACCAACTTTTTCTGCTCGGCGGCGACGTCGATTTTATAGTCCGGGTACAATCGATCCAGATAATCGAAGGAAGCCTGGGGCAAAAGCCGCTCTAAATCCTCCATGATGATCTTATTGGCGAAGGAATTGTGCTGGAGATCCGTGTGTCCCGAAACGATCAGTACATTTTTCATGGGGGTTGCACTCCTTTTTCTTAAACAGCAATTTTATTTTCGTGTTCTTACCCGTCGTGCTCCGCATCAAAGGCGCCGCAGTCCACTTTTTTGCCCCGCCGCTCTACGGCGACGACGTTTTTCTCGTAGGCGAAACATTCTTGGGCGATGTCCTTGTTGAGCCAGAGGAGGCAGATGAGGTTGGGGATGGCCATGAGGCCGTTCATGGTATCGGAGAAGTTCCAGACGAGGTCGAGGGTGGTGGTGGCGCCCACGAAGGTGACAAGGCCGAAGAGTACCCGGTACCCCATGACGGCGCGGCGATCCTTCACCAAATATTCCAGAGATTTTTCTCCGTAGTATTCCCAGCCTAAGATGGTGGAGAAGGCGAAGAGTGCCAGCGCCACGGAAACGAGGATTTTCGACCAATCGCCAAAGACCGAGTGAAAGGCCAAAATGGTGAGCTGCGCGCCGGAGATGGGTTCCCCGGTGGCCGGATCGACGGCGCCCAAAGCGCCGGAGGAGGAGATGACGAGGCCCGTCAAAAGGCAGACGATCATGGTATCGAAAAAGGTGCCGGTCATATTGACGTAGCCCTGCCGGGAGGGGTGGTCTGTCCGGGCGGCCGCCGCCGCGATGGGGGCGGAACCGAGCCCTGCTTCGTTGGAGAATACGCCTCGGGCTACCCCCCAGCGAAGGGACATCAAAAAGGAGCTGACCGCCGCCCCGCCGACGCCCCCGGCCACCGCGTCAAAGGAGAAGGCGAGGCGCAGCATCTCGGTGATGCCCGACGGAAGGGCGGACGCGTTGGCGATGATCACCACGATGGACATGAGAAAATAGAAAATCGACATCGCCGGCACCACGACGCTGGACACTTTGCCGATGCTGTGAATCCCCCGCACTAAGACGGCGAGGGAGCCCACCATGAGCAGGGTTCCCGAGAGCCAGGTGGGGACGGCGAAGCTCGCCTCCAGCGCGGCGGCGATGGAGTTGGCTTGGGTCATATTGCCGATGCCGAAGGCGGAACAGACGGCGAAGAGGGCGAAGAGAAAGGCCATGACGCGCCCCACCGGCCCGCCGATGCCGTTCTTCATGGCGTACATGGGGCCGCCGGCCATTTCCCCCACGCTGTTCGTCTCCCGGTACTTCACCGCCAACACCGACTCGCCGTATTTCGTGGATAGCCCGAAGGCGGCGCTGATCCACATCCAGACGATGGCGCCGGGGCCGCCTAAGACCATGGCCGTGGCCACCCCAACGATGTTTCCGGTGCCGATGGTGGCGGAGAGCGCCGTCATCAGTGACTGGAAGGGAGAGATGTCCCCCGCGTGCCGATCCTTGCGGTGAAAGATCAGGCGGATGGCGTACCCGAGGTTTCGCCACGGCAAAAAGCGCAGCCGTATCGTCAAAAAGATGCCGGTGCCCATTAAGAGCGCTAACATTACCGGCCCCCAGACAAAATCGTTCACATTTTTTATCCATTCCGCCATGCGCGTATCGACTCCCTTTTCCTGATGGACTTCATTTTATCCTTGATTCCTTTAGTATATCGGGCTTTCGGCTATTTGTAAACCGCAGAGAAGGGACGGACGATACAAGCAAACAGGCGGTACCGTGCCTTGACGCAGACCGGTATCGCCTGTTTCTGAACGATCGGACGATATTTCGCGGAGGAGGAAAAGCGTGCCGTCACGAGAGGAGGAGAAATTCCGCTCCGAAGACCATGGCGCAGGCGGCGGCGCTGACGGCGAAAATGCTCCAGCCTCGCCACGCCAAGAGGATGCTGCCGAAAAAGGCCATCCAGCCCGCCATGGGGACGCGGGTGGCGTCGATGATGGCGGGGAAGGTCATCACCGCGAGCGTTACATAGGGAACGTAGAAGAGGAAGGAGCGGAGAAAGCGGCTCTTCACCTGGCGGCGGATGAGGGTCAGGGGCAGGATGCGGATCGCCAGCGTCACTGCGCTCATGACGAGGATGTAGACGTAGATGTCATGGGTCATGACGGGTCTCCTCTTCGCGGGTGGGGAAGAGCGCCGCCGCGCCGGCGGCGATGCCTACCGTCAACAGGATGGTGCGGGTTCCGCCGGAAAGGCTGGCGAAAGGTTCGATCCGCGCCGCGAGGAAACTGGCGGCAAAGCTCAGGAGAACGCTCCCCAAAACCACGCGATCTAACTTCGCCGGGGGCATGATGATGGCTAAGAACATGCCGTAAAGGGCCACCGACAGGGCGCTCAACGCGGCGGCGGGCAGCGCTTCCCCCGCTAAAATTCCCAGTACCGTGCCTCCCGCCCAGCCGGGGAGCGCTACCATCATGGCCCCGTAATTATAGTAGGGATTTAACGTGCCCCGACGGGCTACGGAAATGCCGAAGATTTCATCCGTCAGGTCAAACCCCACCAAGATTCGATGGAGAAGCGGCGCGTCCGGGGCAAATTTTTGGCTGATGACGCAGCTCATGAGGAGGTACCGGGCATTGGCAATCAGGGTCATCAGCGCCATTTCCCAGTAGGGCGCATCGGCGGCGGCCAAGGTGAAGGCGGCGTATTCTCCGGCGGAAGCGTTATTGAAAAAGCTGGCTAAAAATCCCTGCCAGGGGGTAAATCCGGCATTCTTTGCGGCGATGCCGAGGGTAAAGCCAACGACGAGATACGCCAAAGCGATGGGAACGCCGTCCCGCGTCCCTGACGCGATGGCTTCTTGCCGGCGGCACAGGAGCGGCTCTCTTTCCTCCATGGTGCGGTTCTCCTCCCGATGATGACAGTTTT